>Ga0181523_10000972_pt1 | contig 31829 bp, 28 predicted proteins | sample PEATcosm2014_Bin_43_FD_119752 | JGI IMG/M metagenome (GOLD analysis project Ga0181523, IMG submission 119752) | Peatland microbial communities from MTU Mesocosm Facility, Houghton, MI, USA - PEATcosm2014_Bin05_30_metaG | ecosystem: Environmental > Terrestrial > Soil > Wetlands > Peat | place... | reverse complement strand
GTCGAGGCCCAATCGTGGGAGAAGGTCGTAGCCCGGTTTGAGCGAGACCTCGAGATCGCGGCCGGCATGGAGCGCATGCCGGCCGGCCCGGCACCCGTGCCCGCCTGAACATGGATCCGCGAGTACTCGTGCTGACCGCGGGTTATGGCGAAGGCCACAATGCCGCGGCCCGGGCGCTCGCGACCGCGTTCAACGAGGACGTCCCCGGCACCGCCCGGGTCGTCGACATCTTCGCGATGACGTGCCCCAGGCTCAACGTGCTCGTCCAGAAGGCGTACCTCGCGGCCATAAACGGAGCTCCCAGCGTCTGGAGGCGCCTCTACGCGTGGATGGACCGGCCCGGCTTCATGACGGGCGGGGTCCGGTTGCTCGGAGCCCAGTCGAGGATGCTCGAGTCCGTGATCGGGCGCGAGAGGCCCGCAGCGGCCTGCAGCACCTATCCCGCGTACGCGGCGCTCCTCCAGAAGCTCGCCCGGGAAGGCCGATTCCGCGGCCCCCACTTCAACATCGTGACCGACTCGATCAGCATCAACTCCATCTGGTGGAGGCCGGGCTGCGACGGCTGGTTCGTCTCCAACGAGGATTCCGCCGAGGTGATGCGGGCCGCGGGCGTGGCTCCCGACCGGATCCACGTCACCGGCTTCCCCGTGACGCCGTTCTTCCGGTTGAACGAGGGTACCGTGACCCGCCCGCGGCTCTCGGACGGCGCGGCGCCGAGGGTGCTCTACATAGTCAACTCGGGCACCCAGAACGCCGAGGCGACCGCGCGACTGCTTCTCGCCCAGGAGGACTGGGAGGTCACGTGCACGGTAGGTCGCGACGAGTCGCTGCGGCGCAGGCTTTCGGCGATCGCGGGCGCCAGGCGCCGAAGTGCCGAGATCCTCGGGTGGACGGACCAGATCCCGCGCCTGCTAATGACCCACCACGTCGTCGTGAGCAAGGCGGGCGGCGCGACCACGCAGGAGGCCATAGCCGCGCTCTGCCCCATGGTCGTGAACCAGGTGGTCCCCGGTCAGGAGGAGGGCAACTGCGAGCTGATCCTGCGCCACCGCGCGGGGGCCCTCGCGATAACGCCGGAGTCCGTCGTGGAGGCGCTCCGCGGCGCATTCGAGGAGCGGGGGAGGGCCTGGCACGCCTGGTGCGCGGCGCTTGCGCCGCTGTCGAGGCCGGACGCCGCCAGGGCCATCGCCGCCCAGGTCCTCGCCCGCGTGGGCCGCGGGGTCGGCGAGGCCGCGGCGGCTCCCGCGGCAACCCTATGAGGTTCCTCTTTGTCATCAACCCGCGCTCGGGGAGGAAGCGGCGCACAGCGGCGATCCTCGGCTTCCTGAGGGAGTTCGTCTCCGGGCGAAGGCTCGAGGCGGACTTCGCCACGACCGACGGGCCCGGCCACGCCACCGAGATCGCCAGGGAGGCCGTCGCCGCGGGATGCCGCCGGATCGTCGCCGTGGGAGGCGACGGCACGGTGAACGAGGTCGCCCAGGCCCTCATTCACACGCCGGCCGCGCTGGGCCTCGTCCCCTGCGGCTCCGGCAACGGTCTCGCGCGCCACCTTGGGCTCCCGACGACCCTCTCCGCCGCCCTCGAGCTCGCGGCGGGGACGTCGGGCCGGATTGCGGAGCTGGACACCGGCACGGCGAACGGCCTCCCGTTCGTCAACGTGATGGGGATGGGCCTCGACGCCGACGTCAGCCAAAGGTTCAACCGCCTCACGCGCCGGGGCCTGCCGGCCTACGCGCGCACCGCCCTGGCCGCCTTCCTCAACTGCGGGACGCAGAGCTGCCGCATCACGCAGGGCGGGCACACCGAGACCCTTGAGACGATCCTCATATCGGTGGCCAACTCCGACCAGTACGGCAACAACGCCAAGATCGCGCCCCGCGCCCGCGTCGACGACGGCGTGCTCGACCTGGTCGCCGTGGGCCCGACGGGGATCCTCGGGGGCGCCGTCCTGGGCGCGCGGCTCTTCCTGGGCTCTATCGACCGAGCCCGGGGGGTGCGCCGGTTCCGGGGGGCGCGTTTTCTTATCGAGAGGCCCGCCGCGGGAATCATCCACACCGACGGGGAGACCCATTCGACAGGCGCGGCCGTGGAGGTCGTCGCCCGGCCCCGCAGCCTCCGGTTCATCGTGCCCGCCGGCTGCGCGGCGATCGCGCCGGCCGAGAACCGGCCCGAGACGGCCTTCGCGCTGCAACTGCCATGAAGAAGTTCCGCGTAAGGACCGTCGTCCTCTCCGACATCCACCTCGGAACCGTCGACTCCAAGGTCGCCGAGGTGAACCATTTCCTGCGGCACGTCCGCTGCGAGAAGCTCATCCTGAACGGCGACATTATCGACGCGTGGCAGCTCAAGCGAAGCGGGCGCTGGACGAAGACCCACACCCACTTCATCCGCGTCGTCCTCAAGATGCTCGAGAAGCGCGACACGCAGATCGTGTACCTGCGGGGCAACCATGACGACATCCTCTCGAAGTTCCTGCCCCTCGAGTTCGAGAACCTGATCGTCGCCGACGAGTACGTGCACGAGGGCGTCAAGGGCCGCTATCTCGTCCTCCACGGGGACGTGTTCGACACGGTGACGACGAACTTCGTCTTCCTCGCGCACCTGGGCGACTGGGGATACCAGACGCTCCTTGGGATCAACCGCGCATACAACATCTGGCGGTCGTGGCGCGGCCTCGAGTACTGGTCTCTGAGCCGGGCGATCAAGGCGCGGGTCAAGTCGGCGGTCAGCCATGTCTCGAGGTTCGAGGAGCACATCACCGAGCTCGCCCGCTCTCGCGGCTGCAGCGGCGTCATGTGCGGCCATATCCACACGCCCGCGGACAAGATGCTCGGCGGGATCCACTACCTCAACTCCGGCGACTGGATCGAGTCTATGACGGCAATCGTCGAGCACTGGGACGGCCGCTACGAGCTCGTCGAGTACTCGGACTTCCTGCGGGAGTTCCCGGAGCCCGTGGGCGAGGCGGCCGCCGACGCCGCGGCGCTCGAGCCGGATGCGCCCGAGCCCGGGCCCGTGCCGAGGTTCGAGGGCGCCCGCAGCGAGTCTCCCTCGGCCTGACGTTGGGTTGACAGCTGCCGCGAGGCCGCCCGTCGTTGGGCTGCCGTGCCATCAGCCGAAAGAATCCTGGTCGCCATGTCCGGCGGCGTCGACAGCTCGGTCGCCGCGCTCCTCCTCAAGAGGCAGGGTCACGACGTCTCCGGCGCCTACATGAAGAACTGGATCAATGAGGACCCGGCGGTGGGCCGCTGCCCCTGGATGGAGGACATCGAGGACGCCCGCCGCGTCGCCGGGCAGATCGCGATCCCCTTCGAGGTCGTCAACCTCATGCGCGACTACCGCGAGAGGGTCGTCCAGTACATGCTTGACGGCTACGAGCGCGGCCTGACGCCGAACCCGGACATCATGTGCAACCGCGAGATCAAGTTCGGCGTATTCCGCGCCTGGGCGCATGCACACGGATACACGGCCGTGGCCACCGGCCACTACGCGCGGAGCCGCGGCGCCGGCCCGGTCGAGCTCCTCGAGGGCAGGGACCGGAACAAGGACCAATCCTACTTCCTCTGCCTCCTCGCGCAGGACCAGCTCCGCGACGCCCGGTTCCCCGTCGGCGACCTCGAGAAGCCGGAGCTCCGGCAGATCGCGAGGTCCGCCGGCCTGGCGACGGCCGACAAGAAGGACAGCCAGGGAATCTGCTTCATCGGCGAGGTCCGGATGGGCGACTTCCTGCGCGCCCACGTTCCGGACAGGCCGGGCCCCATCGTCCGGGCCTCGGACGGGCGTGAGCTCGGCCGCCACCGCGGGCTGCACTACTACACCCTCGGCCAGCGCCGCGGGATCGGCGTGCCGTCGAACGCCGACCGGGAGCGCTACGTCGTCGTCGGCAAGCGCGCGGCCGACAACGCGCTGCTCGTGGGATTCGACCACCCGGACGCTCCCGGCCTGTACCAGTCCGAGGTGCGCGTCCACTCGCTCAGCTGGACCGGCGCCCCCGTCGCCGAGGCGCGCGCCCTCGAGGGCCGGGTCCGCTACCGCGACCCCCGCGTGCCTCTTCACTTCCTCCCGGAGGGCGGCGCGACAGCCCTCGTCCGGTTCGAGAGGCCCCAGCGCGCGCTGGCGGCGGGCCAGGTGCTCGCCCTTTACGAGGGCGACCGCGTGCTCGGCGGGGGGGTCTACGCGTAGCGGCGCCCGCCCGGGTCAGCCCACCGACGCGAGCGCCAGCGCCGACGCGAGGCCGATGAAGACGGCTCCCATCGCCCGGTCTATCCAGTGGCCCCCCTTGAGAAATGCGCGCCGCACCGGCTCCCGGGTGAAGAACACCGAGACCATCGAGAACCAGGCAATCGTGGCGGCCGACATCCACGCCCCGTACGCCCCCTGGACGGCCTTCGGGGTCGCCGGGTCGATCACCGAGGCGAAGAGGGCGACGAAGAAGAGCGTGGCCTTGGGGTTGAGCGCGTTCGTCAGGAAGCCGGTCGCCCACGCCCTGCGCGGGGCGGGCTCGGCGGGCCGCGAGAGCTCGGCCTCGGCCCCGGCGGGCGCGTCGGAGAGCCCGCGCCGCGGCCGGCTCAGAAGGGCCTTGACGCCGATCCACGCCAGGTAGGCGGCGCCCGAGAATTTGACCGCGGTGAACGCCGCCGGGGAGCTCTTCAGGACGATCCCTATCCCGAGGAGCGAGTAGGTGACGTGCAGGAGGATGGCGCTGCCGATGCCGACGCTGGTCCACAACGCCGCGCGCCGGCCGTGGGCGATGCTCTGGCGCACCACCATCGCAAAGTCCGGCCCCGGGCTCGCGACGGCCAGAAGATGGGCGACGGCGACCTTGGCGAACTGTGCCCAGAGTCCGTGCACGGCCTCGGCTCAGGGCTCGACGCTCTTCAAAGCCGGGTCCGCGACCAGCCGGTCGACGCCCCTGTTCTCGACGAAGTTGCGCAGGCGCCGGTCGTCCGGGAACCTCGCACGCGCCTTGTCCACGGCCCGCCGGGCCTCGTCGCTGCGCCCGAGGATCACCAGCACATAGACCCTCCGGAGCACGGCCTCGGAGTTCGCGGGCTCGCGGTCCAGGGTCGCCTCGTACGCGCCGAGCGCCGACTTGTAGGCCGACCGGGCGCCGCCGCGGTCCCCCAGCCGCACGCGCACGACGCCCAGGTTCAGCCACGTGTCGCCGGCGTCGGGACAGAGCTCGACGGCCCTCGCGTAGAGCCCCTCGGCCCGTTTCCAGTCGCGCATCGTCACGGCGAACTCGGCCTCGCTCGAAACGCTGGCCGCCTCCTTGCGCTGCAGCGAAGTTATCTCCCTCGCGCGGCATCCCGCGAGGGCGAGCGCCGCGGCCGCCACCAGGACCGGGCGCGCCATCATCCCAGGTCGGGCGGAACCGTGGCGATGGCCTCCTCGATCGTCGAGACCCCCTCCTTGACCTTTACGAGGCTGTCCTGGTGCAGGGTCTTCATGCCCTGGCGCACCGCGATCCTCTTGAGCTCCGCTGTCTCCACCTTCCTGTTGATGCCCTCGATGAGCTCCTCGTTGACGATCATCAGCTCGTGGATGCCCACGCGCCCGCGGTAGCCGCTCCCGGAGCACTTCGGGCAGCCCCTCGGGTTGTGCTTGAAGATCGCCCCGCTCCATCCGATCGCCTTCTCCAGGATCTCCTTCTCGCGGCCCTTGGGGTCGTACTGCACCTTGCACTGCTTGCACACCCGCCGCATCAGGCGCTGCGCGCAGACGCACAGGATAGAGGACGAGATCATGAAGGGCTCGATGTCCATGTCCGTGAGCCGGGCGATGGCGGAGGGCGCGTCGTTCGTGTGGAGCGTCGAGAGGAGCAGGTGGCCGGTGAGCGCCGCCTCGACCGCGATCTCCGCGGTCTCGACGTCGCGGATCTCACCCACGAGTATGATATCGGGATCCTGGCGCAGGAACGACCTGAGCGCGGTCGCGAACGTGAGCCCGATCTGCCTGTGCATCTGCATCTGGTTGATCCCCGCCAGCGTGTACTCGATCGGGTCCTCGGCCGTGCGTATGACGAGCTCGGGGCTGTTTATCTCGTTGAGCGCCGAGTAGAGCGTCATCGACTTGCCCGACCCGGTCGGCCCGCAGTGCAGGATCATCCCGTAGGGCTGGCGGATGCATTCGCGGTACCGCTTGAGGTTCTCCTCGGTGAAGCCGAGCGCCGTCAGCGGCAGCGTGCTCTTCTGTTTGTCCAGGATGCGCAGCACCACCCCCTCGCCGTGGTTGAGGGGCGCCGTGGACACGCGCAGGTCGAGGTCGAGGTTCTTCTTCGTGTACTGCTTGAAGACGATGCGGCCGTCCTGGGGGAGCCTCCGCTCCGAGATGTCCAGGTTGCACATGATCTTGATGCGGGCGACAAGAGCGGGGCCAACCTTGACGGGAAGGCGCAGCTTCTCCTGGCACAGCCCGTCCACCCGGTACCGCACGATGACGTCCTTCTCCTGGGGCTCTATGTGGATGTCGCTCGCCGACGCGAAGTAGGCGTCCTCGATTATGCGGTTGCCCAGCTGGATGATCGGGCCCGACTCCTCGTTGACGTCGGTGTCCTTGATATTCTCGGTCTCGCCGGTCGGGCCGTACTCCACGCCTATCTTCTGGACCACGTCGTCGAAGCCGCCGGACTCGTCCCTGCCCTTGCTGAATTTGTCCTTGATGTCCTTCTCCCGGGCGAGGAGCCGGACGACGCGCATGCCGGTCATCTCCTGGATCTTCGCAGGGAGCGTCACCTCGAACGGGTTTGCGAACGCCACCAGGAGGAGGTCGCCCACCTGGCCCACCGGGATCACGAGGTTCTCGTGGCAGAAGTCCTGCGGGATCCTCTCGAACGTGGAATTCGAGATCTTGTAGTGGGCGACGTTGTAGGGCGCCAGGCCGAGGGCCTTGCCCTTCGCGACGAGGCACTGGAAGGCGGTGATCTTGTAGTCCTCCTGCAGGAGCCGGTCGAGCGCGTCGCCGTTCATGTCCTGCGGCCGCGCCGCGATCTGGTCGCGCTGCTCGGGCGTTAGCCTGCCCATCGTGATGAGCTTGGCGACGATCTGGGACTGGACCTTTCCTAGTGGCATGTGCGGCAGGACTTGGTCATGCGGAGCGCTTCTCGGCAACGGGCGGGAACGGCGGACGCGTTCCGGAGGCCGGTATCGGCGGCCGCGTTCCGGAGGTCGGCATCGGCGGCCGCGTTCCGGAGGTCGGAATGGGCGGCCGCGAACCGGGGGTCGGCATCGGCGGCCTTGAGCCCGTGCTCGCCGGTCCCGCGGTGGGTTCGCGGAGCGTCGGGTCGGCCGCCCTGTAGCCGCTGGAGTCGGAGATGCGGTCGAGCTGCTCGGCGATGCCCTCGAGCGTCGTGCCGTACCAGAGCAGCGGCCCGTTGAAGCGTTTCTCCCAGTACGTGCGCACGGCCGGGCTGAGGTAATAGGCCGAGGCGACGAACATGAAGTCCTCCTCCAGGTCGAAGGGAACCGACCAGGTCGCCCAGCAGGCGTCCAGGTCCAGCCCCTTCTTGATCTCGTCCGGCGGGTCGTAGGCCTTCAGGTCGACGAGGCCGAGGCCCTCCGTCTCCACAATGTGCTGCAGGATATCCTCTTCCCGGATCACCTTGATCTCGTAGGCGAGGACGCCGAGGACCGTCGCCTGGCGGGGCTGGTTCGAGGCGATCAGTTCCAGGAGGCGCTCGTTCGCCTTCTCGAGGTCCTCGACCTTCACGAGGTTATGCTCGACCAGCGCCGTGCCAAGCAGGCGGTTCGCCCGCATAAGCAGCGAGCGGTTCTCGGGGGACATTGCGGAGGTCGTTGCCACCTTGATGGAAGTCTGCCCTATACGGCGGCCGCTGGCGACTCCTTTTCCTTGCCCCGGAAGGCCCCGACCCGCTTGAGCAGCTCCCTCTTCAGGCGCTCGAGGCCCGTTCCCTTGAGGCAGGATATCTCGAGGACGGCCACCTTGTGGCGGCGCCTAAACCTCGCGAGATTCGCAGCGGCCTCCGGCAGGTCCATCTTGTTCGCCGCCACAAGCTTAGGCTTGTCGAGAAGCGCCCGGTCGTAGAGCCCGAGCTCCCGGAGCAGGTGGACGTAGTCGCCAAGGGGGTCGCGGCCGTCCACACCGGCCATGTCGATCAGGATGAGCAGAAGTGCGCATCGCTCGATGTGGCGCAGGAAGCGGTGGCCCAGGCCCCGGTCCTCGCTGGCCCCCTCGACGAGCCCCGGGATGTCGGCGAGCATCAGGCGCGGGTTGCCGCGCAAGGCGTCCGCGAACTCGATGACGCCGATCTGGGGCCTCAGCGTGGTGAACGGGTACGCAGCCGTCCTGGGCCGCGCCATCGTGATCGCCTTGGTGAGCGAGGATTTGCCCGAGTTGGGGAAGCCGACAAGGCCGACATCCGCGATCGACTTGAGGACCAGCCGGAAGACTCCGGCCTCTCCCGGCTGGCCTGCGTTTGCCCGCCTGGGCGCGCGGTTCGTCGAGGTCTTGAAATGGGTGTTGCCCCAGCCGCCGTTGCCCCCCTTGCACAGGACGATCCGCTGGCCGTCCTCGATGACCTCGGCGACCGCCCGCCCGGCATCCACGTCGGTGACAACGGTCCCGAGCGGGAGCCTGAGGACGGCGTCAATCCCCTCCTTGCCGTGGCAGTCCTTGCCCAGGCCGTGCTCCCCCCTGCCCGCCTTCCAGTGCGGCTTGAACTTGAAGTCGACAAGGTTGTTCGTGTCGTGGTCCCCGACGAGGACCACGTCTCCCCCGCGCCCGCCGTCGCCCCCGTTGGGCCCGCCCCATGGCTCGTACTTCTCGCGGCGGAACGAGACGCACCCGCGCCCGCCGTCGCCGGCGGCAACCTTGATCACGCATTCATCGACAAACATGGAGCAGAGGCTACCCGGATCGCCCCGGGGATCAAATCGCGATCTTTACGCCCTTCCTCAGGTAGGTCGGCACGTCGAGGTCCTGTCCGTCGAAAAGATTGCGGTCGGTGCGCTCGAACTGCCCGCGGCTCTCGATCTCGCCGAATCCAAACTCCTCCTGGGTCGGCTTGGGGGCCGCGGCATCGGCGGCGACGGGCGCCGCGGGCGCCCTCTGAGCGGGCGCCGGCTCCTCGGGCCGGAGGCCGGCCGGCCGGGGCCGCACCGCGACGGGCCGGCGCTGCATCGAGCCCCGCGCGCCCATGTCGCTCGCGCCCAGCACCGTGATCTCGACCCTGCCCTGCATCCCCTCGTCGATCACCGCCCCCATGATGATGTGGGAGTCGCGGCCGAACTGCTCCGCGATGGCGTTCATGATCTCGTTCACCCTGGGCAGCGTCAGGTCCGTCCCCCCCGTGATGTTGACGAGCAGCCGGTCCGCCTTGCGGGAGAACTCCGGGGTGTGGAGCAGCGGGCACAGCTTCAGGCTCGCGATGGCCTCGGCGGCCGCGTTCTCTCCAGCGCCCTCCCCGAGCCCGAACAGCGTCTTTGCCCCGCGCTGCTGGAAGGCCTGCCTCACGGTCGCGAAGTCCACGTTGATCAGCCCCGTCTTTGAGAGCATCGACCAGATGGACTTCACGCCCCTGCCGATCCACTCGTCGGCGCGCGAGAAGGAGTCGAGCACGCTCTCGTTGTCGGCGGCCTCCTGGAGGAGGATGTCGTTTGGCAGGGGTATGACCGCGTCGCAGACGCGCCGGAGCGCGGCGAGCCCCTCCTCGGCCTGCTTGAGGCGGCGCCCGCCCTCGAAGCTGAACGGGAGCGTGACAAACGCGATGACGAGCGCACCCTGCTCCGCCGCTATCTCCGCCACGATGGGCGAGGCCCCCCCGCCCGTGCCGCCGCCCATGCCGGCGATGATGAAGACTAGGTCGCAGTCCCTGACGACCTCGGCAATCTTCTCGCGGTCGGCCTCGGCCGCCTCCCTCCCGAGCTCGGGGTCCCCTCCCGCTCCCAGGCCGCGCGTCGTTCCCATCCCGATGAGGACCTTGTCCTGGACGGGCGAGCTCGACAGGGCCTGGTGATCGGTGTTGATCACCGCGAGCCGGAGCCGTTCGAGGCACTCCATCTTGAGGCGGTCCACGGCGTTCGCACCGGCGCCGCCCACGCCCACCAGCTTGATGGCCACGCTCCGGTCGCCGGGGACCTGGTGCTCGAGGGGCAGCTCGTTGGGGTGGTTCACGTCGATGCGAAGAGGCGCGTGACGCTCTGCAGGAAGCCCCCCCTGCCGCGGCCCGCGGCGCCCCGGTCGCCCTGGACGCTCACGCCGTAGTAGAGGGTGCCGAGGGCCGTGTGGTAGCCGGGGTCGCGCAGGTTCTCGTTGACCCACGACGGGGCCTCGCCGAGGCGGGCCGCGGTGCCGAAGACCTTCGCCGCGCACATGGCGAGCGCCGGCAGCTTGGCGGCCCCTCCGGTCAGCACGACACCCCCCGCGCACGTCTCGGGCGCGAAGGCGTGGCCGAGGCGCCTCTTGACGACCTCGAGGAGCTCCCAGGCGCGCGCCGCCGTGATCTGCTCGATCGCCTGGCGCGGGAACTGCCGGTCGCCGATCGAGAAGTTGCCGTCGAGCCACACCTTCTCCGCCTTGTCGCGCGCCTGGACGACCGCGCGGCCGAACCGGAGCTTGAGCTTCTCGGCCTGCTCCCACGTGAGCCGGAGGCCGATGCTGACGTCGTTGGTGAGGTGGCCTCCGCCGACGGCCACCACGCCCGTCGTGTGGGGCACGCCGTTGCGGTAGAGGACGTAGTCGGTAGTGCCCGCTCCGATGTCGATCGCCAGGACGCCGTTCTGCCTCTCCTCGAGGCTCGTGACCATGTGGCCGGAGGCGAGGCTGGAGAGCACGAGCTCGCTCACCTCCAGGTTGAACCCGCGGATGACGTGGATGTTGTCTGCGAGGCGCTGCTCCTGGCCGTGGACCGTCCAGTAGCCGACCTCGAGCTTTTGGCCGACAAGGTTCTCAGGCGAGGTGGGAACCAGGCGCCCGTCTACGCGGAACGGCCTGCGGATGTGGTGGACCACCATCCGGCCGAGGGGAAGGTCCTTCGCCTTCGCGAGCTCGCACACCGTGCGGATGTCGTCCTTCTCGATCATGTTGTCGGCCGCCTTAACGTTGAGGGAGGCCTCGTTGTAGAACCCCTCCAGGTGGGCCCCGGTCTGGGACAGGTAAACGTGGTCGATCTTCTCGTTCGCGTCGCGCTCGGCGAGCTCGAGCGCGCTCTGGGTGCATTCGGTCGCCGCGCGGTAGTCGACGACGGCGCCCTTGATGACGCCCCTCGACGCGCATTCCCCGCACCCGATGATGACGATCTCGCGGCCGGTGTACTCGCCGACGAGCGCGACGATCTTCGACGTCCCTATCTCGACGGCCCCGATGAATGTCGTCTTAAAGCTCACGGTTCGCGTCGGCGTGCAGATCGGAGAAGGCGGGGAGCGAGATCGAGGGACGGACGGGCGCCGCGCCCCCGGGGGCCGGCGCCGGGTCGCCCAGGGTTGGCGCCGCCGTCCCGTAGGCCACGGGGACCTGGGAGCCCAGCGCGAGGTTGACCTCCCTCAGGGGCCGGGTCGGGTCCGAGGAGTCGTCGATCAGCAGGTCGAGCCGGGCGATCTGCCTCAGGTAGTCCTCGTTCGTCCCGAACACGACCCTCATCCCGCCGCGGGTATGGACCTCGATCTCGCCGTCCGAGGCCAGCCGCGCGAGCGAGACGACCTGCCACGTGCGGTAGAGGCCCTCCGCCTCAAGCTTCGCCGAGGCGAGGAGGCCCGCGACGGCCGCCATCCCGTCGATGGGGGTGATCGCCGCGCCGCGGCGCACGAGCTTGACGCCGTCCAGCCAAGGCAGCGACGCGACCATGGCGGGGTCGAATCCCGCGCCCTCGAACACCACCCCGTCCCGCGAGACGAGAAGCATCCGGGGCTGTTCGCCGCTCGACTGGGCCATAAGCCGCGCCACCGGCGACCGCTCAGAGATGCGGACGGTGAGCGTGTCCGGGAAGTTCCGGACGATGGTCGCGGAACTCACCTGTGCGTCGGCAAGCACCCTCGATCGCAGCTTGATCATGTCGAGGCCCATGAGGGTGGCGTTGCTCGGGATGGCCAGCGTTCTGGCGAGCCAGTTCTTGTCGAGGACGCCGTCCGTGACGAGGACAAGGCTCTTCACGCGGTCCGACTTTGCCGAATCGGGAAGCGAGGAGGGATTCTCCCGGAGGACCGCCGAGATCTCCCATGCCCCCCACGCGGCCGCGCCCAGCACGGCCGCGCCCACCGCGCCCCGGATGGCGGCCAGGGTCACGCGGCGGCGCCCCTCGCGAGACATGGCGCGGGGCCTCACCTGCTGGGGGATGTCCCTCCAGGTGCGGGTCTCGGGCATGGCTTCTATGTCCTTGCTCATGGTCGTCTTGAGGCCGTGCTCGAGCGGAAGCGCTCCACCGCGGGCGAAACCATCTCCCTGACCAGAGCAGTGAAATCCAGGCCCGCGCAGCGCGCGCTCATCGGCAGCAAGCTCGTCTCCTTCATGCCGGGCAGCGTGTTGATTTCGAGCAAAAAAGGATCGCCGCTTGCGTCGAGGATGAAGTCGACACGCGCGTAGTCGCGGCACCCGCATGCCGAAAACGCCGTCTCCGCCGCGCCCCTTACCGCCTCGCAGGTCGCGCCGTCGAGGGGCGCCGGCGCGAGGTACTCGGTCATGCCCTTCGTGTACTTGCTCGCGTAGTCGTACACGCCCGAGGCCGGCCTGATCTCGACGATCCCCATGGCCGAGCCCCCCAGGACGCCGACCGACAGCTCCCTCCCGTCGAGCCGCCGCTCGACGATCCAGCGCCCGCTCGCGGCCGCGCCCAGCGCCGACTCGAGCCCCCTCATGTCCCCTACGATGCTCAGGCCCACGCTGCTGCCCTGGTTGTTGGGCTTGACCACCACGCGGACTCCCAGGCGCCGCGCGACCTCCTGCGCGCTTGGCCGCGCCTCGGCGTCGAAGCAGATCCCGTCGGAGACCCTGACGCCCCGCGCCGAGACGGTCTCCTTGGTGAGGGTCTTGTCCATCGTGAGCGCGCTCGATGCGGCGTCGCTGCCGGCGTACGCCCCGCCGGCGCCGTCCAGCAGGCTCTGCATGCCCCCGTCCTCGCCGAAGGTGCCGTGCAGAGTGGAGAAGACGACGTGCCTCGCCGGGTCATAGCCCTCGGGGAGCGCGTCCGCCGCGATGCTGAAGAGGCGCGTCGTGAAGGAACGCGCCAGGGCCAGGGCGCAGGCGCGCCCCGATCCCACCGAGACCTCCCGCTCGGCGGATGTCCCGCCGGCGAACACGGCGACCACCGGGGCGCTCACAGGACGTCCCTCCATTCCTTGCCGTACAGGAGCGCCTCGGGCTCGAGGTCCACGCCCTTTTCCTTGCGCACCGCAGCCCTCACCCGGCGCACAAGCTCGAGGACGTCCGCGCTCGTGGCGCCTCCGCGGTTCACGACGAAGTTTGCGTGGACGCGGGAGACCTCGGCCCCGCCCACCCGCGCGCCCTTCAGCCCGCTCTCCTCGATCAGCCGGCCGGCGGTCGCGCCGGGCGGGTTCTTGAAGATGCACCCGGCGCTCGGCTCGCGCGGCTGCGACTCGTGGCGCCTGCGGCGGTACTCGTCGATCCTCCTCCCGACGGCCCCGGCGTCGCTCCTGGAGACGGGCCGCAGGACGGCGCTGAGCGCGATCGCCTCCTGGAGCTCGGCGCAGTGGCGGTAATCCACGTTCAGGGAGGAGCGCGGGAGCGTGGCGACCACGCCGTCCGCGGACATGAGGCGCACCTCGTCGACCACGTCGAAGATCCAGCCGCCCATCGCGCCCGCGTTCATCCTGAGGGCCCCCCCGACACAGCCCGGGATCCCCTCCAGGAACTCGAACCCGGAGAGCCCGGCCGCCGCCGCGAGACCGCAGAGGTTCTTCAGCCTGAGGCCGGCCCCTGCCCTGATCCGGCCGTCCTCGAGGGTCTCGAAGCCGGACCACGACTCCCGGGAAAGCGCGACGACCAGCGCGTCCACCCCCTCGTCTGGCACGATCAGGTTGGAGCCCCGCCCAAGCAGGAGGACGGGAATCCCGCCCCTCCTCGCCTCGGCGAGCAGGACGCGCAGGTCGTCCTCGGTAGAGGGCTCGGCGTACAGCCTTGCCGCGCCGCCGACCCGCAGGGTCGTCTTCTCCGCGAGGGGTTCCTCCCTGGAAAGAACCGAGGCCCTTGAAAGGAGGGGACGCACGGCCTCCGCAAACCGGTCCCACCTCTGGGCGCGCGAAATCTGCCCCCTTGCGGCCTCGACCCAGGCCCGGGCGCTCCGGTCGATGTCGCCGGCGCCCACGAACACCACGAGGTCCCCCTTCCTGACCTCGCGCAGCAGCGCCGGAAGGGAGCGCGAGCCCTCGCCGGGCAGGTAGCTCACCGCGAGCTGGGGCGCCCCCCGCTTGATCTCCGCGTAGACGTCGGCAGTCGTCCCGCCCGAGGCCGGCTGCTCCCCGGCCGAGTAGACGTCCAGCAGGTGGACGCTGTCGGCCAGCGCCAGCGACGCCGCGAACTCCGCCTTGAACTGCGCCGTGCGGCTGTGGCGGTGGGGCTGGAAAACCGCGATCAACCTCCCGGGCGGGGCTACGCGCCGGCGGAGGCTCGAGAGGAGCGCGCGAATCTCGGCGGGATGGTGGGCGTAGTCCTCGAGCACGGTCACGCCCGCCTCCTGCATGAGCACCGCCTGGCGCCTGCGCACGCCCGGGTAGTCCGCCAGCGACTCCCGCGCCGGCTCGACCCCCATGAGCTGGGCGGCCGCGAGCGCCGCGGTCGCGTTCGCCGCGTTGAAGTCGCCCAGCGCCCTGACAAGGACCTCGGCCGGCCTGAATCGGCCGCCGAGCGAGAGGGTCATGCGGCCCCCGGCCTCTCCCGTGGGTATGCCGGAGAAGCTTCCGCTGCGCCCGAACGTCGCGGCGTTCGGGACGAGCTTCAGGGAGAGGGCGCACGCGTCGCTCACCAGGACGGCGCCGCGCGTGCGGGCGCAGAGGGCCGAGAAGGCGGCCTCGATGTCGGCCGGGCTCCCGTATCGGTCCGGATGGTCCCAGTCGAGATTCACGATCACCGCGATCTCCGGCGCGAACCGGGCGATCGTGCCGTCGCTCTCGTCGACCTCGGCCACGACCCATTCGTTGGAGCCCACGCCCGCGGGGGGCGTCGAGTCGTTGAAGAGGCCCCCGGCGACGAAGCCGGCCGGGAAGCCGGCGCGGCGCAGCGCCGTCACCAGCATGGCCGTGGTGGTCGTCTTCCCGTGCGACCCGCAGACCGCGACAAGCCTCCTGTCCCGCAGCACCTCCGCGAGCAGCTCGCCCCGAAGGACGCATGGGAGGCCTCGCGCCGCCGCGCCCGCGAACGAGGGGTGCGAGTCGGGTATCGCCGAGGACCGCGCCACCAGGTCACACGCCGCGGGAAGGGGGCCGACCTCGACCGAGGCCGCGGCTAGGAGCGCCGACACCTCCGGGGAGAGCGCGTCGTCCTCGCCCGACACCCGCCACCCCGACCGCGCGAGGTAGATCGCCAGGGGCGAGACGCCCATCCCCCCCACGCCCAGGCAGTGGATCCGGCGCACCTCGCGGCCAAAGAGCGTCGGCAGCGGCGAGGCTCTCATGCGGCGGCCTCCGCCGTCGGGGCGGGATGCGCTTCGGCTCCCTGGCGGGCGATCTCCTCGAGGTCGGCCAGCATCAGCTCGAGCGCGTTGGCCCGGTCCATCCGCCTGAGGTTGCCGCGGAACTGGCCCAGCAGCCAGTCGTTGAAGATCACGTCGAGCACCTCTGAATCGAGGCTTCCCAGGGCGGCCTCCTCGACCACAAGGCCGCCGCCCTGGCGCTCGAAGAAGGCCGCGTTGGCGCGCTGGTGGTCCGACGCGGCGCGCGGAAACGGCACCAGTATCGCAGGGACCTCGCAGCGGATCAACTCGGCCAGGGTGCCGGCCCCGGCGCGCGAAACCGCGACGTCGGCCGCCGAGAGCAGCTCCGCGATCCTGTCGCAGAACGGCATGAAGACGGACCTGACCTCCTCTCCGGTCTGCAGCCGCGTCGCGACAGTCTCGGGCATGCCCTTGCTCAGCCCGGTGATGCAGACCACCTGGATACCCTCGGACGCGAGCTTCCCGAGCCGGCCGCGGGCCCACTCGTTCAGCGCGGAGGAGCCCTGGCTTCCGCCCAGGACCGCGAGGACCTTCTGCTCCGGGTCCAGGCCGAGCGCCTGGCGCGCCGCGGCAGCGGGCATGCGCACGATCTCGCGGCGGACCGGCAGCCCGGCGTAGCGGGTCGCCGCCGCCCTCACGCCGCCTATCCGTACACCGAGAGGCAGGTAGACTCGCGCGGCAAGGGGCCCGAACGCGCGCATCGCCAGGCCCGGCACGCGGTTCGCCTCGTGGAGCGCCACCGGGATGCCTAACAGCCGCCCCGCCATCGCGGCCGGCGCCGACGTGAACCCGCCGAATCCGACGACCGCGTCGGGGCGGGCCGCCCGCATGAGCCTCAGGCAGTGCCGGAGCGCCGCCGCCTGGGAGGCTGCGAAGCGCACCATCCTGGCCGGGTGCCACGAGAATCCCGTCCCCGGCATCCGCTCGAACCTCAGGTGGGGGTACTTCTCAACCAGGCGCGAGTCCACCCGCTTCGTGCTGATGAGGAGCGTGACGTCGTGGCTTCGCTCGACGAGGCCCTCGGCGAGCGAGATTCCGGGCGAAACGTGCCCGCCGGTGCCGCCGCAGGATATGAGGAACCGGCTCATGCCAGGACCTCGCGCATCGACCCGGCGCCGGGCCCGAGCGCGGCGCGGCCCCAGTTCCGCTGCGTGTTGATGAGGATGCCAACGAGCAGGCCCATCAGCAGGAGGTTGGAGAGGCCCGCGCTGATGAACGGCAGGGATATTCCCTTCGTCGGGAGGACGCCCGTCACGACGCCCAGGTTTATGACCGACTGCAGGCACATGAGGAGGAGGCAGCCGGCGGCCAGAAGGAAATAAAAGAGGTTGGGCGCCCTGCGCAGGTGCGCGAGCCCGGCCATGAAGATGATGGCGAACACCGCTACGACGCCGAGGGTGAACCACATCCCCAGCTCCTCCCCGACGACGGCGAAGATGAAGTCCGTGTGGGCCTCCGGCAGGAAGTTGATCTGCTGGCGCCCCTGCCCCAGCCCCGCTCCGCCGAGCCCTCCGGCGGCGAATGCCTCCAGCGACTGGTAGAGCTGGTAGGTGCCGCCCTGCTTGTTGGCCTCCACGTCCAGGAATGCGGTGAACCGTCTCAGCCGGTTCGGATTGTGGGCGACCAGCAGCGCGAACGTCGTCGCGGACAGGCCGATTGTCGGGAGGATGTAGCGCCACTTGGCCCCCGCCAGGAACAGCAGGATGAGCCCGACGGAAAGCGCGAGGGCGGCCGTCCCGAAGTCGGGCTCGAGCAGGATGAGCCCGGTGAACGCCCCGACTATCCCAAGGGGGTACAGGAAGCCCCTCTTGAAGTCCCCGATCCGCGTCTGGTTCAGGGCAAGGTAATGGGCCATGCAGAACACCATCGCCAGCTTCGCGAACTCGGACACCTGCATCCGCGCCGCCCCGAATCCCAGCCAGCGGCGGCTGCCCTTGACCGACACCCCGAGGTGGGGCACGAGGACAAGGAGGAGCAGGATGAGCGCCCCGGCCCCTATCCACGCCGACGCCCGGCGCGCATAGTCAAGGTTGATCCTGCTCACCAGGAAGCAGAGGAGCCCGGCGCCAGCCACGCCCAGCACCTGCTTGTCGAGGTAGAAGTAGGGATCCTGCTTAAGCGAGACGCTGGCGCTGAAGAGGATCGTCAGGCCGAGGAAGGTCAGGCCGATGGCGCAGACCAGTATGACGGCCACGGGATTGGCGATCGACCTTGCGCGGGACGACTCGGCGGACGCTACGCTAGCCATGGTGCGCCCGCGTCAGGGATTCTTCGGCTTAGCGGCGGCCTGGGTGTCCTCTATCTTGACCACCGGGACGTCGGAGGCGCTCGGCGGCTTGAGGCCCGCGTCTAGGTCCTGGTCCGAGGCGGGCGCAGGGCCGGCCGCCTTGCTCTGCGCCGGCGCCGGCTGCCCGCCCGCGGCGTCGGCCGCCTTTGCGGCCCTCGGTAGCTTGGCGCCCGACGCGGCCGACCTCGCGGGGATCACCAGCTCCTGGCCGGGCTGGATCCTCCTCGGGTCCGTGATGTTGTTCGCAACGGCGATGTCGCCCTGGCGGACGCCGTACTTGCGCGCAATCGAGCCGAGGGTCTCGCCCGTCTTCACTACGTGCCGCTCGAGCTCCCCGGAGGGCTTCTGGGCCGGGGCGGGCCCGGGTGCGGCGGCGGGCGCGCCCGCGGGCGCGGCGGCGGGGGCGGCAGCCGGGGCCGCGCTCTGCAGCGGCTTTGAAGGCAGGATCAGCTTCTGGCCGACATGCAGAACGGAGCTCGCGCCGATTCCGTTGGCGGCGGCCAGGTCGGTCCTCGAGATCTGGTTGGCCTTCGCGATGCTCCAGAGGCTGTCTCCCCTGGCCACGGTGTACGTCGTGGCCGGGGTCACGCCGGAGACCGGCTGGGTCTCGAGGGCGGACGCCACGGCCGTGCCGGGGCGCGTGGGGCTGAACCGGACCGTCGGCGTCTCGGCCGGCGCCGCGGCGTCACCCAGGGGCGCCGGCGTTATCGGCGACGTGTCGGGTCCGGCAGCCTTGGTGTAGCTGCAGCCCGGGTTCGAGAAGATGAGTATCAGGGCGAGCGCGTGAAGGCCCGCCGCTATCGCCAGGATCTTGATTATTTTCATGGAAGGGATGTCGGGTTGGAGTGGGGATTCAGTCTGTCTTTCCGGGGCTATTTCATACTCGGGCCGCGTGAAGCTCGAAGACGGCCCTTTCAAAACGGTCGCCCCGGTCCTCGTAGTTGCTGAACATGTCAAAGCTGGAGAAGCCCGGGCAGAGCAAAACGTTTCCCCCCGGATGCGCGGCGGCGGCCGCTCCGCGGACCGCGTCCTCGAGCGTCTCGCAGACCGCGTGCGCGACGCCGCAGGCATCGAATGCGGCCGCGAGCGCCGGGCCGGTCTCGCCGATGAGCAGGGCGTGCGCGACGCGCGGGGCGATCCTGCGGACGAATCCGGCCAGGTCGCCCCCCTTCGAGCGGCCCCCGGCGATGAGGACGGCGGGTTCGCGCAGGCCGGCAAGGGCGGCCTCCACGGCGTGGAAGTTCGTGGCCTTGGAGTCGTTCCAGTAGGTCACCCCGTCTATCTCCGCCACGCGGGAGAGCCGGTGGCGGCCGACGTGGAAGGTCCGCGCGGCGTCGTAGAGCCCGGCCTCGTCAAGCCCCTCGCTCCGCCACCAGGCGGCCGCCAGGATGAAGTTCTCCCTCTGGGGATAGAAGGCGAACGGCGTCCCGTCGAGCCGGGCGTCCGCGCTCTGGCCCTCGGACGCGACAGGCGCGCGCGGCGGGAGCGGGCGCCCGAACCGGGCGGCGTAGCGCTGCACGGAGCTTCCAGCGAACATCCGGTCGGCCGGGGTGCGGACCACCAGCTCCCATTTGGCCGCGAAGTAGGCCTCCATCGTCGCGTGCCGCTCAAGGTGGTCCTCGGCGAAGTTTGTCCAGAGCGTCGCGTCCGCGCGGAAATGCCCCAGCTGCTCGGCCTGGAACGAGCTCACCTCGCACACGGCGATGGCCTGCGGGGCGCCTCCGTCCTCCTCGGCGACGAGCTGCGAGAAGGCCAGCCCTATGTTGCCCCCCGCCCGCGCGCGCCTTCCGGCCCTGCATAGGGCGTGGGCCAGGAACTCGGTCAGGGTCGTCTTGCCGTTCGTCCCGGTCACCGCGACGATCCGGCCGAGCCAGAACACGGAGGCGAAGTCGATCTCGGCCATGCAAATGCAGCCCGCCTTGCGCGCGCACTCGAGCCAGGGATGAAGGAGCGGGAATCCGGGCGAGAACACGACGAGGCCGTGCTCGTGGGCCCTCTCCGGCGTGAACTCCACCCCGCGCCGGTCGTAGACGACGACCGTCGCGCCGAGCCGGGAAAGGAGGCGCATCGCCCCCTCGCCGCTCACGCCGGCCCCCATCACGGCCACCGGCCTGCCGAGCCTGGAGCTAAGGAATTCTGGGGCTTGCAGCGGCATGGGTCAGCGGATCTTGAGGGTTCCCAGCCCCGCGAGGGCGAAGATGAGCGACAGGATCCAGAAGCGCACGACCACCTTCGACTCGGGCCACCCCAGCTTCTGGAAGTGATGGTGGATGGGCGCCATGAGGAACACCCTCCTGCCCTCGCCCTGCCGGCTGCGCGTGTACTTGAAGACGCCGACCTGGACGATGACCGATGCGGCCTCCCACACGAAGACGCCGCCGACAACGACGAGCGTCAACGGCTGTTGTACCATGAAGGCGATCATGCCGAGCACGCCGCCGAGCGCAAGCGACCCGGTGTCGCCCATGAACACCTCGGCTGGATGGGCGTTGTACCAGAGGAACGCCAGGCCGGCGCCCACGAGCGCCCCGCACACGACCGCGAGCTCCCCGGTGCCGGGCACGAAGCTGATGAGGAGATAGTCGGCGATCTTGGTGTTGCCGGCCGCGTAGGCCATTATGCCGTACGTCAGGGCGACCGTGATCGTGCAGCCGACGGCGAGGCCGTCGAGGCCGTCGGTCAGGTTGATCGCGTTCGAGAAGCCGACGATCCAGAGGTAGATGAGCACGGCGAGCGCCGCGATCGGCATGCTGGAAACGATGGGGTGCTTGACGAAGGGCACCCACAGCTCGCGGATCTTCTCCGAGCTCGCCGGGTGCAGGAGGAGGGCCGTGAGCGCGAGGGCGGTCGTCACCGTCTGCCAGAAGATCTTCGCCCCGGAGGAGATGCCGTTCCGGTTCTTGCGCACCACCTTCAGGTAGTCGTCCCTGAACCCCACGGCCGTCAGGGCCGTGTAGACGAAGAGCGCGACGACAACCCATATGTTGGGCGCCGCCCAGAGGAAGGAGCTCGCGAAGACGCACGCAAAGATGAGGAGGCCCCCCATGGTCGGGGTGTTCTTCTTGTCGAAGCGGCTCGCGAGGTCCCCGGTCCGGTCGTCGTCATAGTGCTGCCCGAACTTGAGCCGGCGCAGGTGCCCAATGAGCCAGGGTCCGATAAGGAAGCCGATGAGGGACGCCGTGCCGGCCGCGAGGAGCGCGCGGACCGTGATGTAGCGCAGGACCCTCAGCGGGCCGAACACGTTGTCGAGGGCGGACAGGTAGCTAAGCATGGTACGCCTCCGCGCACTCGGCGCCCACGAAGGCCCTCTCCAGCTCGTGGCGCCGGCTGCCCTTTACAAAGACGGAGCCCCTGAATGAAGCCAGCTGGGCCGAGAACGGCTCGATCGAGTCGGCGACCTCCACCTGGGCGGGGTCGGCGCCCCCCTCGAGGGCGCCCGCGCGGACTGAACCGGCGTGGCTGCCGACGGCGACCAGGCGGTCTCCCCTGCGCAGCGCGAGGGACCTGCCGAGCTCGACGTGGTAGCGCTGCGAATCGGGGCCGAGCTCCTCCATGCAGCCGATGACGTAGAGGCGCGGCTCGTCGGGGGGCGCGACCGCGCCGAACGCCGCCAGGGCGTCCGCCATCGACGCCGGATTGGCGTTGTAGCAGTCGAGGTATACCCTTCGGCCATCCGAGACCCTCCACTCCCCCCGCAGCGGCGACGGGCGCCAGGAAACAAGCCTGCGACCGACATCATCCCTGGCCACCCCGGCCCTCAACGCGGCGCAGATCGCCAGCGCCGCGTTCTGGGCCATGCCGTCGGTCGTGCGGCAAAGCCTCGCCACGACGGGCGGAGGGGGGCCGAACGCGACGCTCACCGTCGTCAGCTCCCCGGAATGGGACGCCGTGAAGCAGGCCCGGCCCTCCCGCGGCCTGCGGCCGGCAAGGCTCCCGGCGGGTTCGACCACCAGGCAGTCCTGCTCGGGGAGCGACCGGAACGCGGCATACGCCTCGCAGGACGCCGGGAGCACGCAGGTCCCGCCCTTGCGCACGGACCGCGCCAGCACGGCCTTTTCGCGGGCCACCGACTCGAGGCTCCCCAGTCCCGAAAGGTGGGCCGGGCCGACGAGCGTGACCAGGGCGATGTCGGGATCGATCATCCGCGCGAGAGGGCCCATCTCCCCCGGGGCGCTGATCCCCGCCTCGACGACGGCGAAGCGGTGGCTCTCGGGGTCGAGCCGGCACAGGGTGAGCGCGACGCCTATCTGGTTGTTGAGGTTCGCCTCGGTCGCGAGCACGCCGGCCTGCTCCCCCCCGAGGAGGAGCCAGACGAGCTCCTTCGTGGAGGTCTTGCCGGCGCTGCCCGTGATGCCGACCACGGTGCCCCCGAACCTCCTTCGGTGTTCGCCGGCCACCGCCTGCAGAGCCTCCAGGGGATCGCCGACGACGAGCTGGGGCAGCGCAACCCTGCTGTCGGCGCGCGCGACGATCGCGGCCGACGCCCCGGCCTTCAGCGCGGCGCCCAGGAACTCGTGCCCGTCGCGCCGCTCGGTCTTCAGGGCCACGAATGCCTGCCCCGGCTCCAGCCGGCGCGAGTCGACCGTGAAGCCGGCCGGCGCGCGCCCGGGCCGCCCGGTCCACCGGCCCCCCGTCCAAGCCGCCAGGCAATCTGGGTCGAATGCGTGCATCAGCTTCGAAGCGCCTTCACGGCGATGAGCTCCCGGGCGACCTGCCGGTCGTCGAATGGAATCACGGTGTCGGCGAACTCCTGGTAGCCCTCGTGGCCCTTGCCGGCGATCAGCACGCTGTCGCCCTCCCTGGCGGCGTCGAGGGCGAGGCTGATGGCGCGCCGGCGCTCGTCTATCCACGCGACCTTCGAGGCGTCGGTCACGCCCGCCCTCATGTCGGAGAAGATGGCCTCCACCTGCTCACCTCGGGGATTGTCGGCGGTGGCGAACGCGAAGTCGGCGAACTCCTGCACGGCGCGCATCATCCGGGGGCGCTTGGTCCGGTCTCGGTTGCCGCCGCAGCCGAAGACGACAATCAGGCGCCCCGGCGTGATCGCGCGAAGCATCCCGAGCGCGTTGCGCAGGGCGTCGTCCGTGTGCGCGTAGTCGACAAGGACGTTGAAGGGCTGGCCCTCCTCGATGCGCTCCATGCGCCCAGGGACGCCCCTGAACGCCTTGACCTTCCGGCTGAAGGCCCCGGGGTCGCGCCCGAGCGCCCACGCCGCTGCGGCGGCCGCGAGCACATTGGACACGTTGTAGCGCCCGATAAGCGGCGACCCGACGGAGGTTTCCCCTCCCGGCCAGACGAGCGTGAACGCCGTGTCCCGGAAGTTGAGGACGACGTCCCGAGCGCGGACGTCGGCGCGCGGGTTCTCCCCGAACGTCACCAGGCGGGTCGACGGCACCTCGGAGGCGATCCTCGCCGCAAGCCTCTCGCCATAGGGGTCGTCGAGGTTGACCACGGCCACGCGGGGCACGGGGCCGAGGCCCCCCATGAAGAGGCGCGTCTTCACGTCGAAGTAGGCCTCGAGGGTCTTGTGGAAGTCGAGGTGGTCCTGAGTGAGGTTCGTGAAAACCGCGGCATCGAACTGGAGGCCGAGCAGGCGCTGCTGCGCGATCCCGTGCGAGCTCACCTCCATGACCGCGCGCCGGCACCCCGCGTCGCGCATCTGGGCGAGCATCCCGAAGATGTCCACCGACTCGGGCGTCGTCCGGAAGGACGGCACGGCCCGGGCGCCGAGGTCGTAGCTGATCGTCCCGAGCAGGCCGATGCGCTCGCTCTCGTTGAGCAGGTGCCTGATCAGGTAGCTGACGGTCGTCTTGCCGTTCGTGCCGGTGACGCCGACCACCGAGACGTCGCGGTCGGGAAACTTGTAGTAGCGCTGCGCGACGCGGGCGAGCATCGCGCGCGAATCGGCCACCTGGACAAACGTGACCCTGGCCGGCGGGTGCACGGGGATCCTCTGGGCGATTATGGCCGAGGCCCCCCGGCTGACGGCCTCGTCGACGAACGAGGCCCCGTCCGAGCGCAGTCCCGGCAGGGCGAAAAACAGGTTCCCGGGCACGACCCTGCGGCTGTCCATCACCAGGCCCGAGATGGGGCAGTCCAGCCTTCCCTTTGCGGCGAGGATCTCGCCTTCGCTGATGTAGTCGGAGAGGATGGGTGCCATTTTTATCGCGCGGTTGAATTCAAGGTATTCGCGGGAGCGCAGGCGCAAGGGCCGGTTGCGGAAGGCGCGCACCAGCGCGTGGTCCTGGACGAGGTATCCTATCACGGGGCCCCTCCCATCGCGAGCGCCCGCGGCGCCTCGTTGTCTATCTTGGGCCGGATGTCGAGATAGGGTATCAGCCGCTCCGCAAGGCGCTTGAAGACGGGGGCCGCGACCTTCGCCCCGTAGGCGATCCCGCCCGGGCAGCGCGCGTCAGCGTCGTCGATGATCACCGCGATCGCCACCTGACGGTCGCCCCTTTGGCGGACGGTCGCCGGGAAATACCCGATGAACGACGCGACGTGGTGCCGGTCGGAATAGCGCGGCACCATGACGCCGGAGGCCAATTCGAAGGGGATGAGCTTGTTGGCCGTGCCGGTCTTCCCCGCCACCTCGAATCCGGGGACCGCGGCCTCTGGGGCGTTGCCCTCCGGCGAAACCACCCCCGTCAGGAGCCGGGCCATCGTCCGGGCCGTCTGCTCGGAGATCACCCGGCGCACCTCGACGCGGCCGAACGTGTAGACCAGCTCGCCCTGGGCGTCGCGGACCTGGCTTATGATCTGCGGCTTGAGCAGCAACCCGCCGCTAGCGATCACCCCCATCGCCTGCTGCATCTGGAGGGCCGACGCGGTCACAGACTGGCCCATCGGCATCCGCGTTATTGTGAGGCTGTCCCATTTCTCGGGGGGCTTGAGCTTTCCGGTGACCTCGCCGCCCACGGGAAACCCGGTCTTCTGGCCGAACCCGAACGCGCGCGCGTAGGCGTAGAACCGGCGGTCGCCGAGCGCCATCGCGAGCTGCGCGGCCCCCTTGTTTGACGACTTCGCGAGGATCTCCCGGACGGTGAGCGGGTGGTCAAAGTGATCCCACTCCGCCTCCCGGGGCAGGCTCCGCGTGATGCCCTCGTAGTCGATCTTCTCGAGCGTGCAGTCGAACTCCGTCTCGGTCGTGACGAGGCCCTCGTTGAGGGCGCCCGCCACGGCGACGATCTTGAACACCGAGCCGGGCTCGTACTCGTCGGCGACGGCGATGTTGCGCATCCTCGCCTGGTCCGCGCGCGGCAGGTTGTTGAAGCGGTTGAGGTCGAAGGACGGGTAGTTCGCGAGCGCGAAGATGAATCCCGTCTGCGGGTCGCTCACGATGATGGTCGCCTTCTCGGGCTCGTACTGCGCGGCCACCGCCGCAAGCTCGTCCTCGGCCATGCGCTGGATGGTGGCGTCGATCGAGAGCGAAACGTTGAAGCCGTCGCTCGCGGGCACCTCGCGGCTGCGGAACTGGGCTAGCTCGTGGCTCCTCCCGTCCCTTTCCGACTCGAGCCACCCGTTCTCGCCCCTGAGGTAGAAGTCGGCGTAGTGCTCTATCCCCGCCACGGGTTTCTCGTCGCGGTCGACGTATCCGATGATGTGGGCGGCCATCTCGTTGTGCGGGTAGTCGCGCCGAAACACCCGGCTGCCATAGACGCCGCGGACCGCGAGTTTCTCCACCTGAGCGTAGACGGACTCCTGCAGCTGGTCGCTCAGTTTGGCCCAGCGGATGGGCCGGTTGCCCTCCTTGTCGGGCTCGTCGAGCTCCGTGTCGTCCTTCTTGGCGTCGTCCGTCCCGCGGCCGGCATCGGCTACAGCCGGCGGGCCGAGGTTGATCACGGGCCCGTCGGCCGGCGACGCCGCCGGCGCGCCTGTGCCGGCGGGCGCGGGGCGCGTCTTCGTCGTGCACGTCCTCACCAGGTCGGCGAGCGGCATGCCGAGCAGGGAGGCCAGCCGGGGCAGCTTGGACCTGTCCTCGCTGCGAAAGGATTGCGGGTCGACCCCCAGCACGATGACCGACCGGCTTGTCGCGAGCAGCGCCCCGTGCGCGTCCAGGATGTCGCCGCGGCGCGCGCTGTCGACGATCAGCTGGCGGCGCGCCTCGCCGACCGACCTAAGGAACTCGTCCCGGTCGACGACATGGAGCCACACCAGCCGGGCCTCGATCCCGGCGAACATCGCAAGGACAAGGCCCGCGAGAAGGGCGATTCGGTAGCTGGTGGTGAAGCCCTTCGACATGGGGTGCCAGCGGGTGTCAGTGCGCGAGGGCGACTCGTATGCTCACCGTCGCCGGCCCCTCCCCGAAGAGCGTGCGGTTGTGGATCGCGGCAAGCCGCGTGACGGGATCCTCGGAAATGCGCCGCACCTGCGTCTCGCCGGGCGGCACCAATCCCAGCCTCCAGTCGGCGTTGCGCCGGATGAGAACCGCCGGGTCCTGCTCGGCGGCGATCGCCGCGTCCGTTTCCTCGATCCGCCGCTCAAGGTCGGCGATGGAGGCCTCGAGGACCTTGTTCGCATTCGCCGCGATTGAGATCTGGTGGCGCATCCAGACGGTGCCAAGTCCTATCGATCCGGTTCCACAGATCGCCACCAGCGCGTAGACCATGAGCTGGTTCACAAACGCGTCGGCCCTGGTCCTGTTCCCAGTGTTCATCACAATCTCCTGATTGCGCGCAATTTAGCCGACCTGCTGCGGGGATTCGCCGCGACCTCGGCTTCCGACGGAAGGACCGGCCGGCGGGTAAGCGCCTCAGCCAGGCGCACCCTAAGGTCCTGCGGAGTCGCGTCGTCCGCGCTCTCCGGCTGGCCGCTCATCCTCCTGAAGAACTGCTTCACCAGGCGGTCCTCGAGCGAGTGAAAGCTGATGGCGCAGAGGACTCCGCCGGGGCGCAGCTTGGCGAACGCCGCAGGCAAGGCGCGCTCGATCGCCCCGAGCTCGTCATTGACCGCGATCCGGATCCCCTGAAACGACCGCGTGGCCGGGTGGATCCGCGAGGCGCGCCGATCGCGCGCCGGTATCGCCCCTGAAATGACGCCGGCCAGCGAGGCGGTTCTGCCGAGCGAGCCCGTGCCCCTCGCCTCCAGGAGGGCGCGGGTGACGCGGCGCCAGTGGGGCTCCTCGCCGAAGTCGCGTATGGCCCGAACCAGCATTTCCTCCGTCGCCGTCTCGAGCCAGCGCCCGGCGGCGACGCCGGCCCGGGGGTCGAGCCTCATGTCGGCGATGCCGTCCGTTCGGAAGGAGAAGCCGCGGTCCGGATTGTCGAGCTGGAACGAGGAGAGCCCGAAGTCAAAGAGCACGCCGTCGAATCCCGATTCGGCAATGCCGCTCAGCCTGCCGAAGTCCCTGTCAACCAGGGTAAAACGCCCTTCGAACTCCGCCAACAGCGCCTGCGCGCGCGGGGCCGCCTCGGGGTCCCGGTCAAGCGCGACGACCGTGGTGCCGGCTGCGGCCTCGAGGATGGCGCGAGAATGGCCCCCTCCGCCGAAGGTGCAGTCGAGGTACCTCCCGCCGACAGCCGGCGCCAGCAGCCCGAGCACCTCGCGAAGGAGGACGGGCTCGTGACCGGGGATCATGCAGGCGGCTTCGGATTCAGGTCGCGCCGGTCGCATGGATGAGGCCCCTGTCGCGCTCCTGGCGCCTGCCGGCGACCAGCCGAAGCACGAGGTTGTCGCGTATTCGCGGCGTCACTACCGATGAACTGGTCCCGTACCCGGCGGCGCCGATCCAGACGGCAAGGCCGCGCGGGGCGGCCATGGGAGCGCTCTTCCCGAAGAGCGACTGCGTGGCGGAGGCTCTCTCGTTGTTTCGCATGTTCAGATTCCGAGGCGGCGCATGATGTCGCCGAAATTCTCGCCCGATGTGCGCGCCTCGACCTTTTGCCACCGGGTCGGCGAATACAGGTTGAACTTGGTGAGGGATCCCACGAGGACCGCGTCCCTCGCGATCCCGGCGTGCTCGAGCAGGTCGGCCGTCAGGCCCACGCGCCCCTGCTTGTCGAACGAGAACGACTGGGTCTGCGCGAAGAACCGCGACGCGAAATCCTGGCCGGCCCCGTCGCTGAGCGCCATCTGGGCGATCTTGGCGTGAAGTTTCTCGACCTCGGCCGGGGGCAGCACGGCTACGTAGCCGTCGGGGTGCGGCGTCGCGAGGAAGACATCCCCGTCCTGGTGCGCCGAACGCCATGCCGAGGGGATCGTGACGCGACCCTTTTCGTCGAGGGTGTGCCTAAAGAGGCCCGTGTAGAAAGCTTTGCCGGGATTCGCCATGGGGTAAGCGAGCTGTTAACTCGCCCCATAATGCCCCAATTCGACCCATTTTAACCCACTTTGGTCAAGCAAAGACTGCCATTAATATGCACTTTTACAGCACCTTTTCGGGGGTCGCCGGCTCCCGGCGTAGGCGCCTAGGCAAGCCTGGTTGCAAGTTTCGACGATCTACGCCGCAAATTGAGATCACTGGCGCGGCGCAGCGGGGCCACACCGACCGCGGTCGAAATCCCTCGCGGGACACTGAATGGCGGCATCGCTGTCAGCGCCGCGACAGTGGATTCCGCCGGGGCGATGTCCTCAGCCTCCTAGGGCGAGCCGCACAGCGCCGGCGCCCGCGCTCCTAGATCACGACCATTTCCGCATGCCCGATGAACAGGCGCCGCTTCCACCAGGGCGCCGGCGAGCCTGGCGCCAAGGGGCGCCCCCGAATCAGTAGGCGCGAGTGATCTGGACTCAATCGTCCGCAATAAGGTGCCCGTGGAATCGCGGACGCCGGTCTCGGAGAGCATGCCCGGCCCAGAGGTCAGCGCTGCGGGCAGGCGGGCAACGGGCGCGGCCGCCAGGGCGCCGGCAAGTATCCTCGCCAGGGCCCCCGTGAAGTCACAGGGGCGATTCGCTGTCTTCTTCACTCGGGAATCCGAAAGCGTCGGCCTTAGGGCCGCCTGCGGCAAGGATTTCCAACCTGAGGCGGCTCACCGATCCACGGCAAGCTCAACGTCCATCGGCTGCTCGAGAAGGAAATAGCGGTTGAGGATCTCGCTCTCCGCCTGAAGCCAATGGATCAGGTCCCGGCCTCTGCAATAGCCCGCGCTCTTCCAGAGCATGTCCGCGCGCTTGGCGATCATGAGCTCCAGCCTCGTCAGGTCGCCAACCCGGAGCAGCGTCCGTCCTCTCACCTTTTTCCTGCCGGGTTTCATCGCTGCGCGCACAATACGGTTTATGACGTGGCGGCCGGGAAACAGTTCCGCAGATTCTCCAGCGGCCGCCTTGGATTCCTCACGCTGAACCCGATTGCAAGGGAATCAATCCCGCCAGGTGACAATAGGGCAAAATCACTCGCAGCCCCCCGATCGGGCGCCCAACCGGCGTGCGACATGCACGAATTCACGGCAGCCCCGAAAAAAGCGCGGGCCGCGGGCAGGGAGCGAGCCCCCTCACCAGAAGAAATACTTCTCGGTGGGGGCAAGGAACTCGGTCGTCGCCGGGCGGATGAGGACGCGCCACACGCAGGCGTAATCGGACCAGGGCCCGGGGATCTCCGTGTCGCAGATGATCTCCGAGCGGAATCGCGGCCCGGTCGTCCTTCGCCGGATACGCTCCTGGAACATCGCGTGGCCCTCCGACGAGGAGAAGAATAGGCAGCGCCGCTCGAACAGATCGGAGGGGGCCTTCTCCGCCGCGATGCCCTGGGAGACGCGCCGGAGGTCGAGCACGTACTCGTTGCGCGCGAGCTCCATAACCGCCCGCTCCGACGCGCCAAAGAAGTCCTTCGCCGCGCCGTGGCCGTAGGCGAAGCAGCCCGGCCTCACTTCCCGGAACGCGATCACCGTCACTCCGTAGAGAATCGGGCTCGGCAGCACGAGGGCGCTGATGCCCGGCCAGTCGGTGCTCCGGACCTCGCCGTCGAGGGCGCCCTCCCACCACGCGATGACGCTCGACCTTTCGACGGCCTCGAGCAGCGCCCGTTTCCGGGACTCCGTGTTAAAGAGCCCCGGGAATGCCGCCATCCCGTTGGAGGACTCGTCGATGTCGAAGCCGTACAGTTCCCGGTCCGCGCTCCTTACTTTGACCCGGAAGGCCCACCGCTCCATCGCCTCCGAGATCGCCATGTAACGCGCGACCATCGGTACGTTCGAGGCGCCCGTGCCGTCGGCATCGCTGTAGAGCGCGAAGTTCCTCTGGTGCGAGACGATGCTATCCGACAGCCAGGCGTTCGCCTGGTACATGGGGCGGCCGTACACCGGGAATTCCCTGAGGGCAATCCGGGCGACCGGACCCCCCTCGGACTCCAGCACGTTTCGATAGCGATACCCTGCGACGCTTAACATGGGACAGGCGCCGTGCGGCTAATCACCCGTGACTCGATCCAAGAATTACTTGGTATCGTACAGACAAGGCGTCGTGCACATACAGGAGCACGAACACGCCGCCGGGTCATTGGCGCCATCTTCCGGGTTTGAATTCCCGATCGAATGAGTCAAGGGGTCGACTCGCTGGGCGACGGTCGCGAAGCCCGCTGAAAGCAGCAAGCTTGATGCAACTCCCAAGGCCATGCGATTGATAGTCTTCATATCGTACGCAAAAGTACTTACGCCGAACCTCAAACACCGAACCTAAAAACCGCCTTATTTCACGCCTGAGATTACGTTTTTTTCAGTAGTGACTCGCCGCTTCAGCTTGCAAATGAAGGGTTAGGGACGGCTATCCTAGGGCTAACTCCCAATCGTAAATAAAGTGCGAAATTTTTGTCCCCTAGTTATTTGCGTTTTTTGTGTGGCGTTGGCCCTCTCGCCGGCGGGCCGCTGCGAAGAAGGACGGCCGATCGTCACGGGTTACACCGCACGCGACACGGGGATCGGCGGATTCAGCTGGGCAACCAAGCAGGATGATAGCGGCACGCTCTATTTCGGGTGCGACTTTGTGTTCACGTTCGACGGCGAGCGCTGGATCAGATACCCAATTCCCGGCACCTACGCGGTCCGCGCCCTGGCGCTTGGCAGCCATGGACGGCTCTGGGCGGGAGCCGTAAACGAAGTTGGTTACTTTGACCGGACCGAGCAGGGGCTCTCCGCCTACCACTCTCTGGTACAAAAGCTACCGGAAGGGGCTCGTGAATTCCACGACGTATGGCAGGTATTCGCCCGAGGCGATGGTGCTGTCTTCGTAACCTGGAACACAGTGCTGGACTGGGATGGTAGAGCCTTCAAATCCTACGCCGTACCGGGAACGGGAAGGGCGCAGGCAATGTTGGTGGACGGCAAGATCTATATATTCCGCGGAAGTGTCTGGTCGCTGGAGTCGGATGGACCGCAAGAGTTCATCTCGCCGGAAACGCTCGGAGGGGCGGGCGTGTATTGGATGGAAAAGGCTCCAGGGGCCTGGCTCCTTGCCACCACAAATGGACTTCTCCGTTTAAGCGGCGGAAATATCTCCGAGTTCGCGCCGGATGCTGGCGAATTCATACGCAAGAACGACCTCCTCTCCGCCTGCCGGCTTCCGCACGGTGACCTTTGCCTAGGCACGCTGAAAGGCGGCGTTGCGATTGTCAGCCCGGCGGGGCAACTCAAACACATCATCGCCATGGAGGACGGACTGCTGTCGAACAGCGTCTATTCCCTTTTCGTCGCAAAGGATGGCGCGCTCTGGGCCACGTCGCCAAACGGCATCACGCGCATCGCGCTGAACTACGGGACCTCCTTGTTCGACTCAGGGCTGGGTTTGACCGGAGAACCCAGCCTCGGTTTGACCCAGAACGGATCACGGATCCTCATTGCCACTCAGGAAGGCGTATTTGGCCTTCCCATTGGCAACGCCGGCACGGCGCATCTGAAAGCGCTGCCCGAGCTGACCGCCCGCTACACCGACCTTGAGCCTGGCCCCGAAAACACGGTTTTCGCCGCAGGATCCAAAAGGGTCGATCAGATTGATGGGGAC
>Ga0181523_10000969_pt1 | contig 31881 bp, 30 predicted proteins | sample PEATcosm2014_Bin_43_FD_119752 | JGI IMG/M metagenome (GOLD analysis project Ga0181523, IMG submission 119752) | Peatland microbial communities from MTU Mesocosm Facility, Houghton, MI, USA - PEATcosm2014_Bin05_30_metaG | ecosystem: Environmental > Terrestrial > Soil > Wetlands > Peat | place... | reverse complement strand
GAAGGCCAGGTACTGGCCCTGTTTATCCGTGTATGTTTTCTTCATAGCCACCACAGAGTGGATCCCAGGACGTCTTGACGTGCCGTAGTCGACTATGCCGCGCGGCTTGAGTTTCCGAGGAGCCTAAGCTTTAGCATTGAATTCGTCCCATGCACGAAAGACCGCGTCTTCGGGCTCAAAGAACTCATGCCTGTAGCGGTAGTCCCGCAGACTGCTCATGCACACGCGCACAACATGGCGAACGTAATATAAGACTCCTGCCTCCTGAGGAACATGGAGCGACTGTCAGTAATTTCACGAAGGGCGTCTGATCGACGATAGGAGTTGGACAGCAACACCATGCTGGTCGTCGTGAAGGAGTTCGACCTGAACGCCAACTGGGGCGAGCGTGGTCAGCGGCGAGTCGTTTCCCAAAAATCGGGTATAGGTTGCGGAAACTTAACGACGATGTGAATCCTATCCAAGTGGGTGGACACTTCGCGAACCACTGTACACTTTTCCTCTTTCAGGTTTCCTTCGTTTATAAGTAAAAGTGCCTGGCCGGGATTTACAGAAGTAGTTAGGGAGATTACCCCACCTCCTGCGTTAACTGAAAGTGCTTCCGTTCGTTCGTGAAACGGGTCATCTGTGGCTCCGTAGCCGTAGACCAAGACGGGCGTATTAGCCAAAAAGCGCTTCGTGGACCGACGCTCAGGAATCGCCTCCGCGGAGTTCTGTAGGCCTGCTTTGTCAGGAAGCTGTTTCTTAAGCCGTTGAGCTTCCCGGAGGGCGTCCCAAATTTTGCTCATAACCACTCACTCCGATTTTCTTTGCACTTACGATTGGGTTCGTAAGCTGACTACAAGTGTGACGAGTCCACACAGTCGCTTTGCTGTGGTCTCCTGAAACTTCCCAGTGCTCGGAAAACACGCGCTCTTTGCTCGCCGCGCCACCCACTGACGCAATCGTGAACACATGGCCTATCCGGTCACCGGCAGACATAGCGTGCTGTTCCTGGGGCTTGCTCCGCTTGCCGGATGAATTGAGTTTCGTTTGCGCAGAGGGCATCGCAACCGCAAACACGAATACCGCAAAGCCGCATAAAATCTCATATTTCATGCTTTTCTTCCCCGTGGGGACTCCTCGTGGTTGCTCGGAATCTACTCCGAACGTCGTTCAAAGTCCATCGTGCGCGGCCCGAAATTGTCAAGATTCAAAACCATCATTTGCGCCCATGGGCCAACTCCAATTGAAGGTGAAGACCCTACACTCTTGAAATTCAATGACATCCGGAACAGCAGATTAAAGAAGAAATTGCAGACCCACTCGGTATCGCTTTTTCTTTTCGAGGAGCCCCCGTCCATCGAACTTTCAGTAATGTCGGAATGTGAACGGCCTCATTCGGGAAGGCTATTTCACAGCGCACGACTGTGCCAGGGGGAAGTAGCCGATTACAGAGCACTCCAACTCCACCTTTGGAGATGTCCTCTGTTTCACCCTGAAAAGCTTGTTGAGGTTCCTCGGACCCTTCCAAAACTGCGAGTGGAATTAAAGCTATCTCCGTGGTCCAAGGAGATCGCGGAGAGCTTCTCTTTTCTTGCGTATCTATGTTCGAGGGGGAGCAGGGCTTGCCGCAACGGAGATGAGAAAGGGAGAGGGAGCCGGGGAGGGCATCGGCGGAGATAGAGAAACGGTGCAGCGGCTAAAACTTGCGCTGACGCAGTCGAGAAGCGGGCGGCCCATTGCCCCTATGGATCATCTTAATGTACACATACAAAAAGACTAAGTACAAATCAGGCCGCATCAGCGAAAGCGAAAAATAGGAGTGCGACAGGTTGAACCGCAAACTGTTCGAAGCACAGTCGGACGCTTCGACGTGCTGGGTTGTGCTGTCCTCACTTCACCGGCGAGAGAACCGGCGGGGAGCCCAGCACACCGACGTCTCAAGCGACGGAGCCTTTTGCGACCTCCTCGCTACCGAATGCAAAGCCCGACCGGTTCCCATTTGCTCCGGGACTGATCTCAATTGCAAGCGGCATAGGGGCGGGCACGCATTGGCCAGTGGTGCGACGCAGGAGTGCGACAATGCTCTTGGCGTCGCCGGCCCCGGCTGCGGCTCTCATTTCCGAAAGGGTGGCAAGCAGATTCGCCGTGCTTAGCTGACGGCTGCGCAGCACTGAAATTTTTTCAAATACGGTCTTTTCAATTTTCTCGCCTTCCGCCCACAAGGTCTCGTGGAGCTTTTCGCCGGGGCGCATCCCGACAAATCGAATGGGGATGTCCACATCCGGCTCAAGCCCCGAGAGCCGGATTAGGTTGTTCGCTAGGTCGACGATTTTCACCGGCTCCCCCATATCCAGAACAAAGATCTCACCGCCATCGGCGAGCGTCACGGCCTGCAAGATGAGTTGGACGGCTTCCTGCGTGGTCATGAAATATCGCGTCACGTCGGGATGGGTTACCGTCACGGGTTCACCACGGCTGATTTGGTCGCGGAAAACGTTGACCACGCTGCCAGCGCTGCCGAGCACGTTGCCGAAGCGAACGGCCGCGCACTTGGGTGCCTTGGATTGGTGTTGCAGGATCAACTCGGCGACGCGCTTGGTGGCGCCCATGATGCTGCTGGGGGAGATGGCCTTATCCGTGGAGATGAGCACAAACTCGCGCGTCCCTGCCGCGCGTGCGGCCTCCAAGACATTCTCCGTGCCGAAGACATTGTTTTTCACTGCTTCGACTGGGTTATCCTCCATCAGCGGAACGTGCTTATAGGCCGCGGCATGGAAAATACAATCCGGCGAATACCGGCGGAAAACGTCAGCCAGGCGCCTGCGGTCCTGAATATCTCCCACGGCGATGGCTAGGTTTAGCTCAGGATGCGTGGAGCGCAACTCCATTCCCAACAAGAACAGGCCATTTTCGTTTCGGTCGAACACCACGACTTGCTCGACCTGGTAGCTCGCCATTTCGCGCACGAGCTCTAGGCCAATCGAGCCGGCTCCGCCCGTCACCAGCACGACCTTGCCGCGCAGATACCGCTGGACAGCTTCACGACAGAGTCGTACGGGCTTGCGCGCGAGCAGGTCCTCCAATCTGACTTCGCGCACCATCCGATAGGGGATGGCTCCTTCGATCAGAGCGGCCATGGCCGGCAGCACCTTGCAAGGCACACCGGTAGACTGGCAAATTTGCATGATGCGGCGCAACTCTGCAGTTTCCGCTGAAGGCATAGCGATAATGAGTTCCTGGATGCGGGAATTACGCACCAGTTCGGGGATCTGAGCCGTGCCACCCAAGACTCGGATGCCGCGAATGCGCATCTGCCACTTGGCTCGATCATCGTCCACTAGACCAACCACAGAAATGCCCAAACGCGTGTTGTGTTCGATTTCCTGGAGCAATCGCACCGCAGCTTCACCGGCGCCGATCATCAACACGTATTTCTCAATGCGCCTTGGCTCGCAGGAAAGCTGCTTGAGCCACACCACGCCAAACCGCATGCCTGCAAACAGCCCGATCGCAAGCAGCGCATCCACGAGCAGTACTGAACGCGACATGTTCTGTATCACCCCGGCGAATACCATCACGATGGCAAATAGCCCCGAAGCCAAGGTGTTGGCTACCAAAATGTTTGAGAGGTCCGAATAAGATGGGAAACTCCACCAACTCTCAAAGAGTTCGTAACGCCAATAGCTAAGCATCTTCATGGCTACCAGCACCCCCAGCGTGTGCGCGATGCGCAGCTTTTCGGACGCGGGAAGCACGAAATCGAACCGCAATTCGAAGGCGGCGATATAGCAGAGGCACACCGCTACCATGTGGAACAACACGATGAAGATGCGCCGATGCTTCAGAAGAAACTCCCCCGATATTAGTTTCGTTAGTGCATTCACTGGTCTAACCTCCTCATCGATTTCGCGGTATCCGCGGCTCGAGCGAAGAACTGCTGGTCAAAGCTTCTGGCCAAGCCGGCGGCAAACATCTTGGTTAGCGTTCGAAGGATGATCCCCAGATCGCTGCTCCAACTCCGGCCTCTGAAATACTCGAGAGAGAGACTCAGTTTCCTGGGCAGCACTTCTTGCTCATAGGGCTTCTGGAATTGCGTGCCGGAGAGGACCTCTTCTTCGTTCGAGAACTCGGGCGCGGCGGGGCCCGTCATACCAGGACGAACCGAAAATGACGGTTCGTACATCTCGCGAAAGTGCTCCACGTAGTCGGGGATTTCAGGCCGCGGACCGACAAGGGGCATTTCACCCCGCAGCACGTCCCACAGTGGCGGAAGCTCTTCAAGTTTGTATCGAGGCGGGAGACGGCCTAACGCTGTCAGGCGAGCGTCCATTGCCGCAGTATTCCCCGCGCCCAAACGGCCAGCTCCGGGACCCATGGTGCGGAATTTGTGCATGTCGAATGGGCGGGAACCTCGGCCCATCCGCAGTTTTCTGTAGAATGCGGGTCCGCCCTCCGATAACTCGATGGCTATTGCGATGACAACAAAAACGGGCAACAACAGGTCCAGGCCCTCGGCAGAGAACAACGAATCCGAGCCCCCCTGAAATCCAACTCTACCCAGTCGTTTGGCCTACCGATGGGCGGGCGCCGGAAGGGCTCATGATCGGGCTTCTTCTTCAGGGACAGGATCGTGAAGACCCAAGCTCGGCGGATCTGTAACGATCTCCGAAACCGCCGCGATCACGCGGTCTACTTCGCTATCCGTCATGGAGGGGTAGATGGGAAGTGACAAACAGCGCTGGTACTCTCGTTCGGCTTGCGGCAGGTCGCCTGGCCCGTAGCCATAGACCGAACGGTAGAAAGGTTGCAAGTGCAGCGGGATGAAGTGCACGCTCGTCCCGATGCCTCGCTCCCGAAGCAGTTCGATGACCTGATCGCGTGAAATCGGCAGACGGTCCAGATGGAGCCGGAGCACATAGAGATGCCAGGCTGAGGTGCAATCTTTCCGGACGCAGGGAACCTGAAGAGCCGAGAGGTCCATGAATGCACTGGTGTAGCGCTCGGCAATTCGGCGGCGCGCGGCAGTGAGGGCGTCACATTTCGAGAGTTGCACAAGGCCTAGAGCTGCCTGGAGGTCGGTGAAGTTGTACTTGTAACCGGCTTCTTGGACTTCGTAGTACCAGGTACCTTCGTTGGTGTAGCGTTTCCATGCATCCCGGCTGATCCCATGTAAGCGCAAGAGGCGGATACGCGCAGCAAACTCGTCGCTGTCGGTTGTGACCATGCCGCCCTCGCCCGTGGCAAGCGTCTTGGTGGCGTAAAAACTGAAGGCTGTCAACGGACTAATGGTCCCGACACGCTTGCCCCGATAGGAGGCCGGCAACGCGTGTGCCGCATCTTCGATGACGTGCAGGCCATGTCTCTCGGCCAAATGCGCGACCGCTTCGAGGTCGCAGGGCTGACCCGCGAAGTGCACCGGAATCACTGCCCGAGTGCGCGAGGTAACGCGTCGCGCGGCGTCGTTCGGATCAAAATTCATGGTCACGGGATCAATATCCACCAGTACAGGCCGCGCGTTGAAGTAAGTGACTACTTCGGCCGTGGCGGTAAAGGTGGTCGTGGGAAGAAGAACTTCGTCTCCCGAGTTCAATCCGATCGCCGCCAGAGCCAAGTGCAATGCGGCTGTGCATGAGGAGACGGCGATGGCATGCCGGGCCCCAATGTATTCCTGGAACCTGCGCTCGAATTCGAAGGTTTTCGGACCCAGGGTGAGCCAGCCTGAGCGCACGACTTCGCTCACCGCCACCACCTCCTCCTCGCCCATACAGGCGCGGTGAAAAGGTATTGTCTCTTCTCTCAATAAGGACCCAGTTGCCAGTGCAGAATGCATTCGGCTCTCCTTCCAACTTGTCACACACGAAACCGTCCGGGCGACGCGTCGGGCGTCCAAGATCGCCATCAACGGCGCCGTCGCGTAGAAGGTCGCAAGGACTCTCGTCGCGGGAGGTGCAGGTGAACTTGCTACGGTCTTTGAGAGTTCCCCGGCTCTATAACCATCAGGGTTTGAAATGGAGTCGTGCGCGCCATGATGTGCATCTCCCGGGCGATGCGGAGTGGGTTGCGGACGGTGACGGTGACAGAACAACTCCGCCGGAAGGCAGTCTCGGCCCAAGGTTTGTTCGATCGAGGTTTCTGGTGGATCATGGGCAGACCCCCGGCCCGGTCATGGCCCACATTTCTGCGTGGATTGACAAGTAGTCGTCGTAGGTATTCTGCCGCCAGGGGTACCAACTGATCCCGTATGGTCCCAAAGCCCTGACAGCGCAGTTCCAATCCCTCAGTTCGTCTAGGGTGGGCAACCGGGTCGCTTCGCCGCAGCGGACGCACTTAAACGCTTGGGCGGCAATAATCGGCTGAGCCTGCATTTGGGTCCTCACGTAAGCAACCTCTCGTCGCAACTCGCCGAGTGCATACGCCTTGCGATACTCGCCGACACTGAATGGGTAAAACCAGATACCAACCAAATCGGCGACTCCTGTAGAATCGGCGTACCGATTGGCGAGGCAAGGATGGTCCCGATACAGCGGACCGCCCGGTGCCCAAGTGCTCGGCCGTCCCAAGTCGTGGAAAATTCGAGCCTCTGGCCACACCTTTCGGATGGTTGTTCGCAAGTCTCGAAGTTGCGCCGAGGAAAGGGCTCCGCAGTAGTCATTCTTGCCTGTGAACGGATTGACCCAGTACGGCTCGTTGTACACAAAGATTCCCTTAACAAGCGATGCGCGAGACGAAGCGTAGTGCAAGAAAGCCACGCCTTCCGGGCTGATGGTCCACAGTCCATCGCGCAGGGAATACGGAGGCGGCCAGATCCCGACGATCAACTGCAATCCTGCGTCCCGCGCGGCATCGAAGGTCTCGCTCCATTCCCGCCTGTCGGTGGGGTGGACCGTGGTGATCACGAACTGATAGCCCAAATGTTGCAGCGTAGGGAAATCCGAGGCCGACGCCCAGTGTGTGCCAGTTTCTACTGTGGAGGGGTCGACGGGTTGCGAATCGAGTTCACTCCCCCCCAAGACAACCGTGCATCGAGCGTTTTCCCACCAGTTGCGGACGAACGAACGTGAAAATGGACTAAGAGCACATAGCAAGACGGCGGCGAGCGCACCCGATAGAGCGCATCTCTTCAGCATCCGCAAACTCCGCAAGGCTCATTTCGCCGTAAAGGCATAACTTAAATTGTCATCATACTGAGGCGCCAGTTCCTCACCTGGCACCGAATAGATTGGAGCTCCATCGCGAGCAGAGCCACACGGCAAATTCCACAGATAAAGTTGAGGCTGAACCGCCAACTCGGCGCTAGGCTGCTCTGCGAAGCATGGCTTGGAGGATCAGGCGTACCGTCCTGCCGACCAGAGCCAGATCACGCGCAACGCTCCGATTGCGAATGTATTCCGCGTCCATCGCTAGTTTGCGATCCAGCACATGCTTGAAGTAGTAGTCTTCCGCTCTGTCTGCGACCGACACAGCCATCGACTCGTCCACTGAACAGGCGATCTGGCTGGGACCCGTCAGGCCCGGCCTTTCCCAAAAAACCCACTTTTGATCGGATGTGTAGCACTCGACAATTTCCGGCGCCTCCGGTCGCGGTCCGATGAGAGTCATGTCTCCTTTGAGCACATTCCAGAACTGCGGGAACTCATCGAGCTTAGTGGCACGAAGAAAACGTCCGACGCGCGTGATCCTGCTGTCACCCTGGCTGGTGATCGCCGGCCCTCGCTGGTCGGCGTCGGCAACCATCGAACGAAACTTGAGCATGGGGAAGCGACGGCCGGCTTTCCCCGACCGCCAGGCAATGTAGATGGCCTTCCCGGGCGAGTCCAGCCGAATCGCGATCACGATCGCCAAGAAGAGTGGGCTCAGGACGAGCAGCACGGTCGCGGAAACCAGGATGTCGACCACGCGGCGGATCACCTCAACGACCTCACAGAGGCAAACGGTTCCACCGCTTGCCGGTTGACTTGGCTTCCCCAATAGTGCGCCCGCGCTAGAAGACCGGCGAGGCTCCGGGGATGGGGCTCCGCGCAGACTTCGGCCGTGTAGCAGGCAAAAGCCTGAAGCTTCCTCTCCAGTGTCTGGGTGACGTCGACGAAGACGCTCGGTTGGAACGCCGGAGAAAGTTGCGGCAGTCCCCACTCCGTCGAAGAGGGTGTTTCATACATCAGGATCTCGCGCACCCACGGTGCCGCATAAGGTCTCGTGGCCACCATGACGGCTTCGGCCAAGACTCGATGGTCCCGGTTGATATCTCCGCAGAAGTGGGTGTATACGCTATCGGGCCGGACAGACCGAACCAGCTTTTCGACTTCAGATATGATCGCTCCAAGAGGAAGAGTGTCCAGACGCTGATCCGGCAGATCGCGAAAGGTAACATCTCCCACACCCAGAATGGCCGCGGCCTTATGGGACTGTTCCCGGACTTCGTCAAGGCGTTCCTTCGAGTAGCGCATCGAGACGCCTTCGCAGATGATGGCCAGGTGCACGGAGTCGCCTTCGTCTACGTGCTTCGCAACGGTGCCGCCGACGCCCAGAAGTTCGTCATCTGGATGTGCTGCTACGACTAGGATCTTCATACGGCCACCTCGACCAAGTCGGTCTGGAAAGCTGCGGGCGGCTTGAGAAACGTCTGGCCCGCTTCAACGCCGGAAACGGACGAGTGACCTTCTCTCTCAACCTGCAGCAATTTCAGAGCTCCGTTGTCTCCCGCGTTCACCAGAGGGAACCCGTCAGAGCTCAGATGCACCGAACCCGCTGGCTCGTCGATAGGCCGTGAGTTTGCGTCCAGGCAGGCCTTCCAAATGGTTACTTTTCGTCCACAGAGATAGCCGAAGGCGCCGGGATAGGGATGCGTGAGGGCGCGAACCCAGTTGTAGAGGCGTCGCGACGGCCATCTCCAGTCCAGCAAGCCGTCTTCCGGCTTGCGTTTCGGCATGACTGTCGCCGCCCCGGAATCCTGCTTGACGCGGGGCAAGCGGCCCTCGCGGATTAGGGGCAGGACCTCGTCGAGCATTTCGCATTCCGTCAACGACACTTTCTCGTAGATCGTTTTACAGTCGTCCTGTTCGCCGATGGGAATGCGCCGCTGGCTGACAATGTCCCCCTCGTCCGCTCCAGGTTCCAAGACCATCATCGTGTTTCCCGTTTCCGTCTCGCCGTTGAGAATTGCCCAATTGACAGGCGCGCGGCCGCGATATTTTGGAAGTAGCGAGGCGTGAAAGCCGAGACAGCCGATCCGCGGGATGGCGAGCAGTTCCGATTTCAGGAGTTGTGTCCATCCCACTACCAGCAACAAGTCCGGTGCTAGCGTCTTCACCCATGCCAGCGTCTCCGGCGCATTTAGATTGGTGCCCGTACGCACCGGTATATTGGCCGCTTTCGCCAACCCGGTTAAATCGATGCCACCGGACATCCGCCCCAGAGCTTCCGGTGTCAACGTAAACAGCCCGACGATATTCTCATTGGTCGCGGCCAAGTGCTCGAACGGCAGGCGCGCCTCTAGGTGTGCCCCGACGAACATAATCTTCAGAATGGTCGTCGGCATCATAAAACCTCAGTTCGAAGTCTTGCAAACCAAGACAGGCGCGGCCGGGGGATCCGGCAGTACCCTAGTTCTTCGATTTTCGTCCACGAAGCCAGTCGTGCAGTTCGTGGACCCCTCGAGGGCAACAGAGTAGTAGGTCCAGGCAAAACGGCGGCGAGCGCACCCGGTAGAGCGTATCTCTTCAGCATCCCGAGACTCCGCAAGACTCATTCCGCCGTAAAGGCATAACTTAAATTGTCATAATACTGAGGTTCCAGTTCCTCACCTGGCACCGTATAGATGGGTGTTCCCCGGCGAGGGTAGCCGCAGCTTTCCAGGAGATCGAGCAGAGCCACACGATCAATTCCATTATGGATCTCCACAGCCAACTTCGGCCGCTGGGCTTTCAGAAGCCCGGTCATCCCCCTCAGCACCTCCAACTCCATTCCTTGCACATCTATCTTCACGCCATCAACGCGCTCGCGGGAACCACAGATCTGTGGCCACAGCCAGTCGAGCCGCGCAACAGCAATGGTTTCGAGAGATTCTGATTTTGCGATTTCTCGTACTCGCAGCCTAAACTCATCCACAATTGCTTGGCCGCTGGCCACCATTCCGCCAATCGTTACGAGCTGTTTCAACTCCAGTGAATCTGGAGACCCAAGTCCCATCGGCACCACCGTCACTTCTGGCAGCCCGTTCAAGAGCATGGTCTGCGACAGGCATCCACAGGTGCTTACCTTGGGCTCAAATGCGAAGACTCTTCCCTGCTCGCCTGTCAGGCGCCGCATCGCCAGCGAGGTGTAGCCGTAGTTGGCGCCAATATCGAGCCAGGTTTCACCGGTTTCCACGTTTTTTTCGAACCAAGCGATCAGGCCGCGCTCGGTCGTTCCGAGAATGCCCGTGTAATAGTGCTGCCACGAAGTCACGATCCATTTGCCACGCAGGGGCCCGCTTAAGATACGGTGTTTCTTCAACTGCCTCGGCACAATCATGCGGAGGGCCGACTTTATTCCACCGTGCATCCGGCGCACCCCGAGATCGAGCCAATCGATGACAAGACCCTTAAAGGCGCGCTGGTGGTGAATTCGAGTTTGCTCCGCGAGCACTTCTGGGTTAGCTAGTCCACCGTTTGACATTGCGTTAGCTCCTTCTGACTAGATGGCCTGTGGCTTGAGCAGGAGGTCAGGACCAGGGTGAAACCATGGCGTTTCTAGTTCTTTTAGACGTTTTTAGTTCTATCCAATTACGACTGCCGGCAAACCCTTTTGAAATCCTTGATTTGGGCCCAGCACTGGCCCGTCACAACCAGCGGCCTGTTCTTCCATGGTTAGTATCTTTTCGAGAGCCGCCTCGGCTCTGCTCGATCAACGCTGCGCTGCCAGGGCTTGAAGGCTATCCACCTGTTCCGAGACAAGGATGGGCTGGCCAACAAGGAGAGCGTCGTACAGGCTGAGGGTCTGACGCACCATCCGTTCCTCGGAGAAGCGCTTCCTACAGTCAGCCTGTGCCGCCTCGCCCAACTTGCGAGAGTATGCAGTATTGTCGAGCAGTGACCGAATGGCCATAGCCAGGGCTGACGGATCGGAAGGGGGCGCAAGAATCCCGTTGACTCCCGATGTAATGATTTCCCGGTTTCCCGGAATGTCGCACGCGACCAAGGGCTTGCCGGCCGCCATTGCTTCAAGGATCGCAAGGGAGAGCCCTTCGGAAATTGACGGTTGCGCGATGATATCGAAGGCTGCCAGCAGTTCCGGAACATTCCTGCGAAAACCCGGGAAGTGAATACGATCTCCAAGACCGGTGCCCTGCGCTTGGCGTTCAAGGTCGCTCTGGATGGGACCCTCACCGAGTAGAACCAGCCGCGTATTGGGATGCAACTCATGAACCTGCGGAAATGCTCGAATCAAATCTTCTAGGCCTTTCCTCGGCACTAAACGACTTGCAACACCAATCAATATGTCTCCCGTCTCCATCCCGAGCTTCCGCCGCGCATCCTGCATCGAGGTCCGGCCGAATGCGGCGACTTCAATGCCATTCAGGATGGTGACGATCTTTTCTGCGGCCGCCACGCGCTCACGAAGCGCGTCCTGCCGATGATCTTCACTCACAGAGATGATCACGCTGCATGCGTGGGCGGCAATCCGTTCCAACAGGGCACAGAATCGACGCGTTCGGTGTCCTTGTGTCTCACGGAACGCAAATCCGTGCGCGTGGTGCACGATGTGGCGCGTGCCAGCAAGTTTGGCCGCAAGGCGACCGATGAAGCCGCCTTTAGCCGTATGGGTGGCAACCAAATCAAATCGTTCGCGCCGGCAAAGTAGGAATAGTCGGAAAAGCACAAAGAGGTCTCGGGGATGAATCTGGCGAGACCAGTGTCCGAACTGCATGACGGTGGCCCCGGCTTCCTCGAAACGCCTGGTTTGCTCGTCGTTGGCCGTGACGACCCAAACGTCATCTCCGCGGGCGTTGAGGTCCTTGGTGATGGCAAGCACGACCTCGGAGCCACCGCCCCAAGCGCCTCCACAAAGGATGTGCAACATTTTCATCGATTGGTCTTCCTAGCTTGTTGAGCCTCTAGCCAGCCCCAAGATGGCGGTAACTCCCAAGTTGCCTGAGATCGGGAGCGTTTCCTGCGTCGCTCATCGAGCAAATGGGATAACTTGAACAACATCACCGGCCTGATTCCATGAATCTGGCAAAAGCTCGGCCTGGTGCTAAGTCTGTCGTTGTAGCGATGCAGTTTGTAACACAGTTGGAAGGTTGTGTGCGATGCCGCTACTGCTTTTATTTGCCACTTCCACTGGGTCGTTTGATAAGCGGTCGACAACCTGATTCATGGTCAAAATCTCTATGTCACCTGCGCTCCGTCTCTTCACCAATTCCCCGACGATGTCCTCGAAGATAGGGAACGACCACGGGGCCTCCGCCAGGTTCTCTGGATGGAACCAAAGGTGGAAGATGCCGCGCTGGCGGACCGCAGCATCGATGCCTAGACGGACTCGTTCCACCCGCGTACGGAGCGGAGCGATGCGCTTTGCTGCCGGACGCATGCTGTAAAGGTTGAGCGACGCTGGAATGCTCCACAGCCCTGGCCGCACTTCCTGCGGCCACACGGGTTGTGGAGTACACCGCGCGACTTCCTCAGCGTACCTGACGGCACGTCCGGCAAGATTAAATCCCAGTTTCTCCGACAGACTTGAGGCGCGTCCTCGGTAGCAGCGGATCCCATGGCTGGCCAGTATGTCCAAGTGAGCAACTAGATTGCGCGGGAAGACAAACGCGCGTGGCAGAATCTCGATCTCCTTCAGAGCGCGGATGCCACCGTTGAGTTCCGAGCGAGCAACTTCCGCGGAGGTTTCTGGATTGCTCCAGATCAAATGAGACAGACCCCCATGTATACCAACGTCCTGAGCAGGCTGTGCTTTACAAAGGCGCTGCACGAAAGATCGGCGGTACCACAGTGGCGAGGACGCTTCATCTCCAACTGGCGTCTTGGCGGTCCAGTCTTGGGGTAGTCCGGCAAATCGGGGGTCCTGTGGGCCGAGAGTCCCGGAGAGCGATAGCGCGCCGACGACCGTCCAGGTCGCACTGATGCCGGCTCCACAAAGGCAATCCAACAATCGGTCATGTACGGGCAGAACGTACGGGTAGCGGTCCTTAAATCCGACCTCGTCAGTCAGGTCGAGGTATCCCCAGATCTGTTCCGTGTCAATGGAGAGCACGGCCAACCCGCGCCTGAAAATTCCATTGTTGGCTCCCTTGGATGCGCGCTTAGTTTTCATGCCTTCTCTCTTTTGGCTTTCTTGCGGGGACGGCCCGACGCTGCGGTCGAACTGGCCGCTGCGTCCCAGGCTGATCTGGGCAGATGGAACCAGTGCTTACTTTGTCGAGAACTAGCCGAAACGCGTGTGAAGTTGGATCAAACCTTGGCTTCCGTCGAGTGTGATCCATTGACCGTCGGCGATGGAGCTGGTGGCTTTCCGCGCCCCCATGACTGCCGGTATGCCGAACTCTCGCACGATTATGCTGCTGTGGCTGAGGGGGCCGCCCGCGTCCGTCACCAGGCCCGCCACAATCGCGAACGTCGGCATCCATTCAGGCGTGGCGGTCGGAGCCACCATAATGTCGCCGGCTCGCAATCTCCCGAAATCCGCAGTGGATCGAATGATCCGAGCCGGACCGGTAACGATTCCTGGGCTCACGGGAGCCCCCCGCAAGACTCCGTCGGAATTCTCAAAACTACCCAGCAGGAATCGCTTGATTCTCCCCTTGAGTTTTCTCTGGAGCGTTTGCGGTGGACCTTCCGGAGGAACCCAGTGGGGTGGTGCCACAAGGCTCTGGTCCCGATGTGTTTTACGGCGTTCGGCAACCGTTACGCGCCAGTCCCCGGCACCCTGGTGTCGGGCCCCCCATTTCGCTTCGTCCCAGGTCAGGAAAAAGATATCTTCTGGCGACGCCAGTAAACCCGCGCGTGCCAAGCGATTCCCCAGAGCTAAGATCGTCCTCCGAGCCAGTGGCCACCCCTGGAACGCGTAAAAGAAAGCGTCTTCGCGAATCGCCGCTCCTTCCTGGGCCCACTCGAGGGCCCAACGGAACACCGCCCTTCGAAGAGGATAGGGAGAAAGGTCAGCCATGGCTGCCAGGGCGGCTTCCTTTCGCTCCGCCGCGAGTTGATTGTGGCGTTCGTCGGGGTCATGAGCAGGGAGATCCAACCGAATCTTGATGTTGGCCATGGCTCGCGCTGGATCGTCAGCCGCTGTCGCAGCCAGGTAATCGTGTGCGCCGGTGGCATGGCCATACTTGCGGCAGTAGGCCAGAAAATCCTGCAACCACGCGCGAGCAGAAGGCAGGTTGGCAAGCTCTTCCAAGGCTTCTGCAGGCTCACTTCGGCGGATGCAATTGCCAATCTCGGAGCAAGTCAGTGCGGTTCGGATCAGATTCCACTGCGCGCTCTCGGCAGCCAGTAACTGGCTCTCAAAGCCTCGCAGGTAGACGACGATGTCGCCTCCGATGAGCGGATGGATAAATCTCTGGCAAATTTTGCGAAACAAGGGCTCCGTAAATTGACAGTTCTTGGACGCCCACACCGCGATGTCCCAGGCGTTTGCGTTGAACTCGAACAATTTTTCGAGATGACGAACCAGATCTTCGTCGAGCGCCGTGGAAGCGTCAAACGACGATAGCTCGTTGAATCGGGCGAAGTGCGCCGGCAGCGCCCGCTCGCGCCACCACCGCACTTTGCTACGTGCGTGCCGCCAATAGCGCCACGGAAGCAGCACGCCGGAGGCCCGGACCCGGTAATCTTGGCGAGAATAGTAGTGGCCGTTGATCAAAGCATAGGGCGGGCGGAGCGTCATTGTCCCCATCTGGTGTTCACGAGCGTCCACTAGGCGACAGATAGCCGGAAGCTGCGCGGTCGCGTAGAGGGGAGAAGGAGGCGAGGCCAAATATTCCGACAGGCCACCTCCGTCCCTGACCCAAACGGCTCCGGGTATCGGACTTTCCCAGCAAACTTCGGAACGCGGCAAGGGAACAGGCCGCTCTCTTAGCGTGGTGATCGGACGCGTCTGGAGAACATAGAGTTTTTCGGAACCGTTCCCCCATTCGTGCCCAATCGCCCACTCGATGTCCTGAGGAGTGCCGAAATGGCGCTCAATGCCAAGCGACGTCTCGGCAAGTGTTTGGAGCTGGTTTGCGTTAAGGCACGGACGGCCTCGCCATGGGTCCGGAACCGGAACCGTCCGCATCCCGCCTTCCTGCAGACTGGTTGCCATCTCGGTTTGCCAGCCTTGTCGGGACCACACCGCGAAATTGCGCCGATCAATCTCGAAGTGGTCGGGGGTCATTTCACCAGCGACGAGCGCCTGAGCCAGGCCCCAGCAGGCCTCCACAGCGAGGATTGCACGGTTGCCGGTCGCTGGCTCAGCCGTAAAGACGACTCCCGAGACCTGGGCATCGACCATTTTTTGAACGACCACGGCTAGGGCTGCATCGTTGTCTTCGATGCCGACTCGCCAGCGATAGAGGATGGCTCGCTCGGTCCAAAGTGACGCCCAGCAATTCCGGATGCCCTCCTCGAGCGACGCGCGCGATCGCACGTTTAGAAAAGTGTCGTGCGCGCCTGCGGCGCTGGACGTAGGCAGATCCTCCACTGTCGCGGAGGAGCGCACTGCTACGGCGCCAGTTCCAAGTTCGCGATAGGAGCTCTCAATCCGCGCAGCCAATTCCGGCGGCATGGCCGCAGCCAAAAAGGCCTTGCGGATGGCGTCTGTTGCTTCGTGGCGGGCGGCCGGATGGGCTTGGTCGAATCCCGCCAGCGATGCGCTGACGAGGTCCCCGAGCGAATTCGCGGACACGAAGCTGCGATAAGCCTCTGTCGTCAGGCAAAAGGCGCCCGGAACCGCGACTCCAAGCCGTGCCAGTCTCGCCAGGCTTAGGAATTTTCCACCGACCAGTTCCATTCGCTGGCAGTCGGTTTCGTTAAGACGGGTGACGTATTGGGTTGGCATTCGCGTGTCGCCCTAGATCGTCTGATAGATAGCCCGCAGAATGGTGAACTTGCTCTCATAAGCGAATAGAACAGGAGAGTAGAACACCAAAAGAATCGCAATCTTGGCCAGAAGCTCCAGCGGCCCTGGCAACCAAGCGCCAAGGCTCAGTGAACCTACGAGGATTCTCAATATCGCAGCCGCTAGCAGAGGAAAATAGAGAGAGCTCAGGAACGGGATCGTTTCACCCATGCAATGCCCGCAAGCCCTTCTGGCCAAAAACATTTCCCCCGAGGACAGGACGGCCATTGTCACGAGAGTGGTCCAAGCGGCGCCCGCCAAACCGAATCCCGACTTCATCACCAGATACTGGGCCGTTGCGCCTGCCGTTGCCACGATGGCATAGAGCCGCAGTACCGCTGGTATTTTTTGGGCGGCAACAAAGAACGAACTCATGGTTCCGTGAACCGCAACAAAGAACACCGCCCACAAAGTGATCTCCGCGGCTGGGACGCCGCGAAGATATTGAGGCAGGACGAGTCGCACCGATCCGGGAAGCAGCAGCGCTCCGACTCCCAACATGGGTGGCAGAACGTAGCAGAATAGGCGAGCCGGCGTCTCATAAAAGGACGCGACCTGGGAGAACGAGCCGGTACGTCCAAACTCGCTCAGCAAGTGCGGGGAAAGCACCTCCGCCATGCCCTTCTGGGCCAGCACGGCGGCGAAATCCATGAGCAGGAAAGCAACTCCGTAGTAGCCAACCCAGACCGGTCCGAGTACGATTGCCATCACCAGGACGTCCAATCGGCGCACCAACTCAAAACCTGTCTCCGTGAGTGAGTAGGGGAACCCCCGCGCGATCAGTGCCTTGATTCGCGTGATATCGGGGCGCATGCGGAAAGCGAGCCGCACGTGGCGCTGCAGATAAATCGCGCCAATCAATATGGGAAGCAAGCTAGCGGTTCCATAGCCAGCCAAGCCAAACAGCTTGGTCAGGACGATCGCCGTTCCGAGATCGATTGCCGCTCGCAGCAGAGTCTCTTTGGTGCGGAGATCGAACCGGCGCCGGGCGTTGGCGAGGTCTCGCACGGCGTAGTACGGCTGGTTGAGTCCTGTGACCAGCGCCATTAAGCGCATCGCCAGGCGCAAATCGGGGTTCCGAACGAAGAAGCTGGCGCAGAAAATGCCGGCGCACAGGATTATTCCGAGCAGCAGATTGTAGGTTCCAGCCGCCGAAGCCGTCAGTTCACTTTCTTGTGTATTGCTTTGAGCATCCAGAATCGGGATTTGCAGATTCGCGCCGCGAGAAACACCTAACCGGGCCCAGTCCCCAATCGAGTCCAGGAGCAATGCCGACTTCCAAGCGCCCAGCAAACTGGGGCCAAGGAAACGCATCACCAGAACAGCGCGCAGCGAGCCCGCCGTAAGGTTGACAACGAAGCTAGACGCCACGTTGCGGATGTCACGAATATGCTTCATGAAAACTTTTTAAGGGGCTTCTTCCGTCTTAAGACGAGTTCGGCGATTGCTCTTGCCGGCGTTTCGCAGCAGCAGGGGCGCGAGTTCCGAGCCGATAGGGCTTTTCGCTCAAGAAAAGCTGTTTAAGCTCTTTTTGCATATAAGCCCAAGGCAATGGGTGTTTAAGAATTTCAGCCGTGCCAGAAGGTAGCAGAGCAGCCAGGACAGCGGCGCAATGCACCGGGCGAGCGGTGGCGCCCAAGTGATACGGCGGACTTTCAGGTCGCAGTTCGGAAAGAGGTACCTGATCTGCTTGAGCCTAATGCCCTGAACGTCAGGATTCGCCGGATTATTGAAAATAAAGTCCAGCCATAGGATCGCACCGCCGGCTTTCAAGACTCGAAGCATCTCCTGTGCGATCCGTTGTCTCAGGCGTGGATCAAAAACAGAATTGAAGACGGTGCCCCGCTGTTTGAATCTTGCCGGTCTGATGCCACGACGGGTATAAGCGGCTTTGATGCGTGCCTCCTCTGCAACATGTTTAAAGAGCATGCCTGTTCCTTTTAGTGAATCGGTGACCGTAGCCTAACAGGCCCGCAATCGATTTCGAATTCTGCTGGAATTTCAAGATTTCAACGCGGGAATCCAAACTGAGAAATTCGTGCAACCGCGACCGCAGGAACCTTTGCAAACTTCGCCGACACAGGAGCCAGGTAAATTCTCTGGTACACCACCACGACCGCTAGCAAAATCCATAGCCCCCGGTAATTCTCAATATTGATGGTCATTCCGCTCAACCCAACGGTGAGCAAGACGCCAAGTAAGATTCCGTCAACGATCCTCCGCTCTCGATTTGGGTGCCCCAGCCAATCCCGAACGAGTCCAAGGATGACGGCCAATCCAAAAGCCACGTAGCCCGCTAGTCCGAGCAAACCCGTATCGCAGAGAATCCCAAGCAACGTGTTGTGGGCGTGGCCAGCCCCGTCCGGGTCGGTGCTTTCCAGGGAAACGTAGTTCCCACGTCCAATACCAATGATGGGAGAGCTTAGAAAACCTGCAAACGCCACTCTCCATAGCCTCGCACGCTGTTGCGCTTCCGGGTCATTCAGCGATACGGTGGTCGTCTTCAGTCTCTCCGTCATGGGGTTCGACGCAACGAACGCATCTTGGCTGGGCATGGACGCAATCAGAATCGCCACTCCCAGTCCAACAAGAGCGCCCGCAATTCTCTGCTTCCCGGAAGTGGCAAACAACCAGAGGAACAGCAGCGTAGCCACGAGGGAAAGCAAGCCGCCCCTCGATGCGGAAAAATAAATGCCTGCCAGTTGGACGGCCATGGCAAAGAAAGTCCACGGGCGAGCGGGCTGAACGAGCCTGCGATACACGAAAGTGAGAAAGAATGCTGCCCCCAGGTGAGCCGCAAATATATTTGAGTCGCCCATGGTTCCCTCCGCGCGAAACTGCAAGGCAAGCGGAGTCTCGATTCCCGCCATCTGGTAAAGCAAGGAGCCGACAATACCGCAAAGTGATTCGGCCACGCTGCCGAGAATCCAAGCCTTCATCAGAAGGCAGAAATCAGACCGGCTCTGAATGCAGTTTACGAACAAGTAGAAGAGAAGCCACAGACAGCCGAGTTTTGCAATTTCGAGGCCGATTGCCAGCGCGCCCCTGCCAACAACCGATCCTTCCAAATTGAGAAGAATGGATAGTGCGACCGTCGAGATGTTGAGCAAGCACAACAAGAGCATCGGCAGCCGCAGACGGCCCTTCATCAGCAGCCACGCGAGGAACAGAACCCCCAAGGGAAGAAACGCATCCGCCAGTGACAGGTTCACCGCTGCGGCCGCTCCCTTATCTCCGGAAACTGAGTTCAGAGGCACCGTTGCCACGATTGCCACGATTAGAAACCTTCGCAGGCGCTGGCCCAGTTCCGGCCTCAGATCAGGCTCCTCTGCGAACGGTGCGGCGCGGGCGATTTCGCGAGAGCCGAATGGACGCAAATCGAAGGGAAGATTGAGATTCATGGCGTTGTTCCGCCTGTCGTGGCTCGAAGAATGGTCCGCAAAGGCGTTTCCACTCGAGAGTCGTAAACGGCGCAAACCCCGCGAGCGCGTCCTCCTGTTTCTTCCCTGTGTATCCCCTCCGCCTAAAGATCTGAGGCAGTTTTGGCTCAGCGGCTCGCGCCAATGAGGGAAACGCAAAGCTCTCCACCAACTTCGGGCAATAGGCCGGGCTATAACCTGCGATACACGGATTCTGGGATCGGAAACGTCCGGTTATTCAGGACCACTCCCAGGACCCGGCTATTGGTTGCCTCCAATCTCTCTTTAAGGCGCTGAGCCGTTTCACGCGAGGTGGAATTCGCCTCGAGGATGCCGATGACGCCGTCCGCCATCCGAGTAATGGGAATCGCATTGGCAAACGCTCCCAAACTGGGTGCATTTATTAGAATGTATTCGAATTGCCTCCGCAGCTCTATGAATCGCGCCCGCACGAGCTCGGTGTCATGCAAGACCTCGGAATTGTTGTCTGACTGGCCGGAAGGGATCAGCCACAGGTTCTTGATCTCCGTTTGCTGCGCATAGTCACGGATGACGCCGCCTTGCAATACGGCTTCAGAGAGTCCCACAACATTCTCCGCACCGAAATAGTGATGGAGCAGAGGCGACTTCAGATTGGCGTCAACGACGCAGACCGAACCTTGGACCTGAAGCGCCAGCGTAGCCGCCGCTCGGGCGCAGACATGGGCGCTACCCTTGCCGTTCTCGAGGCCGAAAAAGACAATCATCTTGTTCAAACGGGAATCCGCGGACAAAAACACGCGCCGGACTAGCTTTATCTCCTCTTGCCGTGTTATGGCTTTCAAATCGAGCGCCCGATGACTTTCGAGAGCGCGGACATTGGAGAGAATGCCGAGCCGCGTGCCCGCTGCTCGAAGGAAGGCCCGCGCCCGCGACGGCACGAGGCTCGAACGAGGCACCGCGTCGGCCGCACCATGGCCGTTTCCCGGAACATCTCTCTGAAGGGCAACTCGGTTGAGCCGTTCTTCCGAAGCTTGCCCTGGCCATGCCAGCCCTGGGGTCATGCCCCCTTCCGGCTCAGGTTCCGCATGCGGTGCGGGACGAAGCGGCGCAAGTAACTCCTGCCCGCGAGTAGTCTTCGACAGGATTTCGAATATGCCGCTCTTCGGGGACTCGGCCGGAAACGCACATGCGAGTAATTCCTTGTCGATTTGGGCTTCATGCAAAAGATCGAAATATTTGCTCATCGAATCCGTTTCAGCGAAAATCAGAATCTCCTGCAGCTGGAGGTGTCGCTTTCTCCGCACTACGGAGGATCGGGAAGCAACTGGGTGCAATGTCCAACTCGGCTAGACTCGGATTTTGCGAAGTAGCGTGGTTTTCATATGCTCTAGGTGCCGAGGTTTCTCTCTGTGGGGACTGGTATAAGTGACCAACTGCCTGTAGCACATCCTCTCTCAGAATTTCTTCCTCCTTCGCGGGTGTTCTCGGCGGCTGTTTTTCAAAGAAAGCGTCGACTGGCTCAGCGCAAGCCGTTTCCAGCTTGTCTGGGCCTAGGCCTGTAGGGTCCGGTTGAGAATCTCCTTCGGCGACTTCAGGGTTCGGCGCGGCAGAACGACGGAGCGCGCGTGTTCCTCGAAATGCGCTTCGGACCTGACGCTCGACGGGCTATGGCTCCCATGGGCTTTCCGTGACCGAAAATTGGATCGGACTGAACTGGTGGCCAGCATCTTTCACGGTCCCCAACAGGCCCATGTTCAAACCGGACAAAACCTCCCGCACTGTCGTCGAATCAATCCTCCTATAACCTCTAGCAAAGCCTAAGGACAGCGCGTTAAAACAAAGATTGTTAATGGTTCTCGGAATGCCGCCGCTTTGGACGGCGATCAGGCCCAAGGCGCTCTGAGTGAACAGTGAATCTTTGCGGTGTCCGGCCACGTAGAGCCGGTGGTGAATATACACCGCCGTTTCGGCCGGTGTGAACGGCTGCAGCCGGCTGACCATCGCGATGCGCTGGCGAAGTTGCGCAAGGCCCGGCCGCGACAGCTTGTCCGCAAGCTGCGGCTGACCGGCCAGCACAATTTGCATGAGTTTCGACTGCGGCGTTTCGAAGCCGGAAAGAAGCCGCACGGTTTCCAGCAGGGAATCTTCAAAATTCTGCGCCTCATCGATCACGAGGATGAAGCGCTTGCCCGCCCGCGCATTGTTGAGCAGCACCTCATTGACTTGCTCATGCATACGCGCCAAGTTCTGGTCGCCGGCATCTATTCCCAGATCAGAAAGCAAGTAACGGAAGATCTCGCGCGAATCACATTGTGCCTGAAAAAGATAAGCGGTGTGAGCGATGCCCCGCAACCCCTCCAGCAGGTGAAAAATGAGCGTTGTTTTACCCATTCCAGGCGGTGCGATCAACGTCAGGAATCCCCGCGAGGCTTCCAGGCCGTAAACTAAACTGGCCAGCGCCTCCTGATGAGTTTTGCTGGAATAGAGGAAGCGTGGGTCAGGCGTGACCCCGAACGGCTGCTCTTGTAATCCATAGTGGTCGAGAAACATAGGGAATCCTTTAGTCCGTGCTCTTGGGAAGCGCCGCGAGAACAGGAAGCTGAAGAGCTAGCTCCACTTCCACTGGAGTGTGGAACGAGTGGTCCCAGTGATCGGCCACCAAGCCCGTCGCGATGCTCGTCATCAGAGCCAAAAGCAAGCCCAGCATGAGCCCGGGTAGCCAGACGGAGACTGGGAGATACGGTACGGTCGCGGATTGTGCGATGCCTACGTTGACAATCTGATGTTCGTCCAGGGCGTCGGACAGGCGCGCCTCCTCTTGCTTCCGCTGGGACGCCAGGTAGCTCTCCTCTATGGTCTTCACACTGCGAAGCAGGTCCTGCTCCGTTGGGCTCCTCTCGTCCAGTTGGTGTGCCTTTTCCTGATAATCGACGACGGTGCGCTGGGTGACGGCAGCGCGTGCCTGCATGGTGGCAAGATCCGCTTTCGACTTCGCGAGTTCCGAGGCCAGCCAGGTATAGGTCGGATCTCCGTCGGTCGTTTCCTCTTTGATGGGCGTCCTCTTTGCGTCTTCAATCGCGGAGCGAGTGCTTGCGATTTCCCTATCGAGTTTCTGCACCGGACGGTACGTCGGCTCGTACTTGTTCAGCAATTCCATTCGCTGCTGCTCGAGATCGAACAAATGAGATTCGAGCTGTTCGACGAGGATCGCGGAGGTCCTAACCTGCGTGGTTTTCCGCTGCGGAGTCGTCGCCAGTTCCCTTTCGAGCGCAAGAATACGATTTTGAATTTCTGAGATGGAAGCGTTGGTCTGCTTGAGGGTGGCTTCAAACTGCGCTTCCGCGTTCAGGACGTTGCCCTTCTCCACATCCGGGGAGACTACTCCCGCTGCGCGGTTGAACGCAACCAGGCGCTGATTCGCCTCGTCCAACTCCGTGCGATAGCGTTCGGTCTCTTTCTGAAAGAATCCATAGGTTCCCGGCCGCCGGTGGACGGCAGAATGCTTCTCCAGATAAAGGCTCGCTAACGTATTCAGGACTTGCGCGGCCAGTCGCGGGTCACGGGACCGATAGGCCACCGTGATCATATGGGATTTCTTCGGCGGATCGATGCGCAGATGGGCTTGCAAGTTCCTAACCGCCCATGCGGTTCGCATGTTCTTTTCCATCGGAGCTTCGGTGAGCTGGCGGTGCCCAGAATGGCTGTCAACATCCAGCCCGGTGGCGACGACCACTTTTTCTAATAGGTCCGTGCTCTGAAGAAGGCCAACCTCCGAGTTGATTGCCTCCTCGTTCATTGTATCTGTCACGTTCAGAGGTACGCCGCTGGACGTTCCGGGCGTCACGAGGGGATCCTCACGTTCCTGCTCGACCAAAATCTTCATCACCGCTTCGTACTGATTTGGTATCAATGCAAGCGCGGCGATGGTTGCCAGCAATACAAGGAGGAAGCTGACCAAAACCACGCGGAGCTGCCTGAACAGCATCGCCGTCAAACTCCTAAGCGAATAACCCGCTGGAACAGTGATTTCGTGGCTTCTTAAGATTAGCGTTTCCATTTCCGATTTGCCTCTCGCATGCGCCTACGGGATGGCGAAGTACGGCTTGGATATGACCATATCTTTCGACTTCGAGAAGCTGTTTTGCGGGACATACACCACATCACCGGGCAACCGCTGAGAGTCCTCGCGGAAATCGGCTTGGTTCTGCTTTTTGGCGTGGAGCACCCTCACTTGAATCTCTTGGTCAGAGCGGCGGATCAGCGGGACCTTGGAATGTTCGGAAGCCGGGGTGAAGCCTCCGGCGATTGCCGCAGCCTCCGTCACGGTTAGATCTTTGCGTAAATCATACTTGCCTGGGTGCACGAGATCTCCGCTGGCGATGAAATGTGGCTTTTCAAATTCTTGCAAGATGATGTCGACCTCCGGGTCGTGAAGGATTTTCGACGACGCGGACTTTACCGCTTCAAGAGTTTCCGGGATCGACTTTCCCTGGACCTATACATCGCCCGCCCCACGCAGATGAATGTAACCACCAGGCTGAACCGTCACCGTCTGGTCAAAGTCGGCCGTAACGGGAAACGACACTTGCAGTCCGTCGCTGCTCCCCACAAGGTATCGTGGGCGTTTTTTGAGGACTGGGTCGCTGCACATTGCAGTGGGATCCGAGGCTTCCAATCGACTGACGATTTCCTTGATTTGAGCCTGATCTTCCGGCTTTGACTTGCTGATCATGTCCTGTGCCGCATTTCTGCTCAACTCTCTTTCCCAGAGCGGGCTCAGGGTTTCCCATCGTCCCGCCACCTGATCAATGCCCGACGCTTCGAACTCATTACTTCGCTTTGAACTTCTTCGGCATCCCGAGGTCGGTCTGTTCACAGCCACCTGTGCCCGAAGGAGTCAGCCTTCATCTTCGCTGAGTATCACCTTCGGGGTCCGGCGACACCCAGTAGGGCAAAGCTGAGCCAGTCCGACAACGAACATTAGTGCAGGCGGAACTCAACGGTGACCAACATCTCCACTGGAATAGGCTTATCGTCGAGGTAGCTAGGCGCGTAAGTCCATTTTCGCAGTGAATCGAGCGCAGCGCCCTGCAGCAGCACCGGACCCGAAACCACCTTCATGTCGGTTACCTTTCCGGTTGCGTCGATCACCGCGTCGATGACCACCTCACCCTCAAGGCCGATTTTCTTGGCCTCGGGTGGGTAGTCCGGCCTGACTCTGGACAGGAGCTTCGGCACTTGCACGCGACCGCCCACGTGCGCGGGCGCAGTTTCCTTTGGACTCGGCGGCGCCGTGGGCGGGATATCCGAAACTCCTTGGATCGCATCGGCCCAGGCATCCGACGGTACACCAGTCAGGTCGGGCGGTTCGTCTAAAGCAACCCTCCCGGTGGGGGGGAGCGTGGGAGCAGGTGGGGCAATCATCAGAATCTTGGGGGGCCAGACTGACTTTCTTGCCAGCGGCGCCTGCGAAGTGGGCATAGAAGCAAAAACAATCTCGCTCTGATTGCTCGTGGATCGCACGCCTTGCACACTGCTTGCTTCTATTGGATCTGAAGACGCGACCCGCATGGGGTTTGTCGAACTAGACGCGGGGGGCAGTGCGCTGGCGCGATGCAAAGAGAAAACTCCTGCAGCGCTAACCACCGAGAAAACAACCATGGCAGCGGCCGCAAGTAATCTTCTGTGGCTTGCTTGCTCCCGTCGCGAACCCGTCGACAGTAAGGTTAATTGCGGAATAGCTTCTGCAGCAGGTGCGATTGGTTCGGTTGGAGAACTGCCGCTCCGGAAAGCATCGGGGGGGGCAACGACGGCAGGTGCTTCGGGACAGCTAGCGAGCACGGCCTGAATGGAAGCCGGAGTCGACGCCGGCCCGCAGACGGGTATCGAATCAGGCGTCGAGGCAACAGGTTCCGGACTCTCTGGTTCTTTCGCCGTTGCAACCGCGGTTTCTCCTCCTGCTGGCGACTCCAGCGCACCCTCCAGAGAGTAAATTGCCACCTGATCTAAGACACTCACCGGGTCTTCCATCGATGCCTGCGGGGTCGTCAGTTTTCCCAGGTGCTCCCCGTCATACCGCTCCGTGACAAATGGCTTTATCTCTAGACCATTCGCCGCTGCTTGTACAAGGGGACGATCAATTTCCTTTCGTCCCCACGCATAGCCCAAAGTCAAGGCGTTAAAACACAGGTTGTTTATGTTTCGCGGGACGCCCCGACTCCAGGACGCAATCATCCCACGGGCTTCGGGCGTAAACAGTTGACCGCCTTGGTAGCCAGCTGTCTGCAGTCGGTGGTCGATGTACGCGCTCGTTTCTGCGCGTGTGAGAGGAACGAGCCGGCTCAGGATGGAGATGCGTTGGCATAGCTGCTGCAGTTCGGGGCGCGCAAGCTTGTCTGCCAATTGGGGCTGGCCAGCAAGGACGATCTGCATTAGTTTCGAGCGGGGCGTTTCAAAGTTGGAAAGCAGGCGGACGGTCTCGAGTGCCGAGTCTGTGAGATTCTGGGCTTCGTCGACAAAAACCACGAAGTGTCGACCTGCCCTTGCCTCACGGATCAGTACCTCCTTCAACTGCTCGTGCATCGAGGCGAGATCCTTCCCCTGGGTGTCGATTTCCAGATCGGCGAGCAGGTAACGGAGCAGTTCTCGAGAGTCGCACTGCGTCTGAAACAAGAAAGCTGTACGGGCTGAATTCCGTATCTTCCCCAGAAGGTGAAATAGTAGTGTGGTCTTGCCCATCCCTGGCTCGGCGATGAACGCCAGAAATCCCCGCCCCGTTTCAATGCCATAGAACAGCGAAGCGAGCGCCTCGCTGTGCGTCCGGCTGAGATACACATAGCGGGGATCCGGAGTGTCACTGAACGGTTGCTCTCGAAGTTTATAGAATTCAAGGAACATAGGTCGCGACGCCTTCTTTCCTGTCCTTTAGCATTGTGGCGAGTACCGGAATATTCAGGAACGAACTTACTTCATCCGGGGCGCGGAACGACAGGGTTGACAGGCTCCCTTTTGACCAAGATTTTCATTTCTGCTTCGTATCGGCGAGGCTGCAGAACCGCGACGAGGATGGATCCGCAAAGGATGCCAGCGAAGGAAATCATCATGAGCCGCCGGCGCCGAAACGCAATTGTCACGAGGTCTCGCACTGTGGGGAAGCGGCTGTCCCCATTGAGATTGCTGAGATTCAAGTGTTCCATGTTGCCTGCCTGCTGCTTGCTGGCGATGTCGGTCACAATATGGCCGGGTTAAAACCGGTCGTCACGGCCGTGTAGGGGATCCACGGTTTGATTTTCGAAATGCTGTTTTGGGGTACGAAGAACATGTCTCCCGGCTGCAGGTGCAAGTCCTCCGACAGATCTTTGTTTTGGAACATCTTTTTCACGTTGAGTACCTTGACCTCGGCCCAGTCGTTCGACACACGACGGATCAGCAACACCTGTGAATGCTTTGAAGTCCCCGTGAACCCGCCGGCGATGGCTATAGCCTCGGTCAGGGTTGTATCGCCCCGCAAATCATACTTCCCGGGGTGTCCAATCTGCCCGCCTGCAATGAAATAGGGTTTCTCGAAATCCTTGGGAACAACATTGATGACCGGGTCGTGCAATATTGTTGCGTATGCTGTTTGGAGTAACTCTCTCAATTCCGGCACGGTTTTCCCCGCGACATACCGATCGCCCAGACCCGTAAGCGTGATATATCCATCCGGTTGAACGGTAATGGTCTGGTTGAATTCAGGTGTGAAAGGAAAAGCCAAATCGAAAGTGTCGCCTCTGGACAGCTGGTAATGAGGATTTCTGAGTTGCAATTGCGGGTGGTCCATCGCTTTCTCGCTGCTTGACGTGGCCTCGGCTTTGGCTTGCCCCGGCATGGCCACCATAGGTGGTTCCTGCTTCTCCTGAGCGCCAGAAATGTGCACCATCGCCGCCAAGAGAACTGCAATCCCAAGCGAAGCTCGACAGCCTCTAACCATTCCTAACGGATGCCTCTGTCCCATACCTTTCATCTTGAGCTCCCACGCTGCCATCGGTATTCACGTCTCCACGATTGCCGCTGCTACCCCACAAGCCACCCATCCGTCCATAAGACGCAGCCTATGGGCAGAACCACCATGGCCAGGATTCCTGCACCAGCCTCCAGGCTTTTTGCAAGGCGCCGGGAATATATTGGCAAGAATTTCACAAGAATGTCATTCGCCTGCAACCGCTCAAACCACACTCTGAGTTCCGAGGAGTGGATTCGAGCGGTGAGCGTGACTGTTTCAATTTGTGAATCCAGCGATTCGCGACCCTCCGTAGGGGGATGCTGCTGTGTAGTCCGTGTCACAAACACCCGACGACTTGCCGTTCAGTCGCTCGACCATAAGCGCATCGATTTCTACGGAAGCGGCCTTCCCGAGCATGTTCACGGAAAGGACCAGCCGATAAAGATTCTTTTTCCGTACCAGGATGCCTTGGATTCCCTCCAATGGACCATATTTGACTCTGACCCAGTCGCCGCGCGTCAACAAGGGATGGGGCTCGACGCGAGAACCGCTTTCGGCTGCTCGCCGGATTGCATCGATCTCCGCGGGCGGAATGGCGGCCGGCTGCCCGGCGCTCGATACCAGGGCGTATATCCCAGGCGTCGTCATGATGTCCAGCCGGCGTTCCTGGTCACCCCTGAGAAAGACATAGCAAGGAAAGAGAGGCAAAAAAAGCAACTTGGTTCGATCCTTCCACTTGTGGGCGACCGGATAGAGCGGGAGCAAGGTCTCGAATCCCTTATGGGTGAGAATGTGGGCCACCGTTTTCTCATGCTGGTGGCGCGTATAAACCACATACCAAGCCCGCGCGGATTCGACATTGTCATTTGAACCGTAAAGCATATAGCTCCGCTCTGTGACTTACAGGCAACACCTCGTCCCTGTTAGCCCGAAAGAAAGATTGAAACCTGTGGTGGGCGTTCGATCCTTGTAACGTTTCCCCTAGCCCGAATTGATCCTCATATTGCTTCGTGCCCGCCCGGATTGTCTTCGGACGTGCCCAGTATGTCCCCCGGTGGACCGAGCCTTCTCTCGACAGCAGAGTTTGAGCCGATCCCGCCAGCTGCTAGTTCTTAACAATTCCTCAGTTGTTCTGATCCTCACTCGAGACACGGAACGCGTTTTTTGTGTTGCTGTCAAACAACAGAGTGAAATCTTGGCTGACGGCTGCGAAGCCCTCGGCGGCAGAATGTTCAACGCGAATCACTTTTGCCTCCGTTTTGATTCGCACAGTCCTTCCCCCACTGCCAGGAGCCGGAGAAAGAAAGATGTCGAGTTCAAGTGTGGCTCCTACCGGCGGGCACGTTCGTGTAAATATGAACGCGCCTGCGACACTGATGTCGCGAGTCACGCCCTGTCCTAACAACCGGCGGGCCTGTGCGCCTTCCCAAGCGAAGACGGCGTCGGCGGAGAGTCGATAGCGGACCCGATTTCTGAGTTCCATTGAGACAGCCTGGGTCTTCAATCTTGCCCTCTTACCAAAGCGCAGCGCGGCGTATTTTCGCTTTGGTACTCTTCGCGAAAGATACTTGGGCGACCACCCGGGCGCAAGAAGCAGAAAGTCTCTTTCCGTTTTGGCTCTCGGGTGAGATCGTGCACCATGACTTTTGCAACCAGAGATCTCAGATCGCTGCCTCGAAGAGCGCGAAAGCCTCGAAGGGCCGGATGGGGACAAAAAGCCCTAGTGAGAGTGATTCGCCACACCGGTTGCGTTACATTTGTTCTAGAGCTTTAAAGGCTCCCGGCCTTCTGTTCTCTACCACCCGGACACCTCATGATTGAAGCCAGTTGCTCGCCAAGCGAGGAGGGCCCACGGATTGGGGTCCTCAAAGTCGTTGTCGGTCAGGCGTCTGCAACATTGCGAGAGCGTGCGGTGCAGCCGTCTTCAGCATCTTCGCCAATCTCGCGTCCGCACCTCTTCGAATCGCCGGTGCCGGGGGCAAAGAGCAAGGCGCAGTCATGGGCAGTCATGGTATGTCTTGCAAGCTGTTCCCATGCTCGGAATGTAGTCGACGACACTCCGTCCATATGGAAAGCCGATCAGATGCCTCCGTGGTCACATCATTACTGCTAGTACTTTCCACAGTTGCGCAGCTTTCGATGATGAGTTTTCATTGGCAGTTTGTCTCGCCACGAGTAAAATCCTGGCACTCCCTGACCAGCGAGGAGAGTTAATGGGTGGATCCGCAGACCTACCTATTCAGTCCATCCATGTTGACGTCGTTGACGCCACCCGGATGAACAGCCAGTTAACGGTGAGCGCTCTGAAGCGCTGCCGCAGCAACTTCAACGTTCACGCGCTAACGAGTAACTCTTCGGTTGCATTTTGCGAGTTGGCGGACCATCGACCAGACGTTGCGGTGATCAGCGCTCGATTGGAGGACGGTCCCCTTTCGGGGTTTAGGATCCTGAATCAGCTGCGCGCGTCCAAATCCATGACTCCCACGGTGATGTTGCTGGATCACACCGAACGTGATCTCGTGGTCGACGCTTTTCGAGGTGGTGCGCGAGGCGTTTTCTGCCGCGGCTATTCCTTCAACGCATTACCAAAGTGCATCCGCTGTGTTCACGAGGGGCAAGTCTGGGTCAGTAACCTTGAGTTGGAGTTTCTCCTTGAGTTGATGATTAGTTTAAGGCCTCTGAAAGTTCAGCAGACCGGCGGAATGGCCTTGCTGACGACGCGAGAACGCGATGTTGTACGCCTCGTCGCGGAAGGGATGAGGAACCAGGAGATTGCCCTCAGGCTCAAGTTGAGCGAACACACGGTGCGGAATTACCTACTTCGGGTTTTCGACAAATTGGGCATCTCGAGCCGCGTGGAACTGGTGCTCTATGCCATCAGCGGCGCTGAAGGAAATGCAGCTTCGATGGCTCGCAATTTGGATTCCGCTGGGTGATGACGCAAGAGTATCTTGTAGGTCTAGAAGAGAGCCAAGAGCAGAATTTTCTGCAGCAGGCGAAAAGGAAAGGTTCAAATCGTTCTGCGACGAAACCGATTGATAGAACGCGTTTCTGCTAAAGGTGAAGCCAGAATGAGTCGAGACTACGAGACCTTACGAGGTCTGGAAATAGAACGAGGCAAGCCGGACCACGTCCCTGTCGAGACGGTCCAACCGGTCAACTTGGTCAACATGTCTGATCATGCGAGGGAAATCGCATCAGGCAAAGCTGAACCAGATGTCAGCAGGGCATACGAACTACTCACCGCCATGCAACAAAACTTGCAGCATGCCGCTGACAAGGCCGTAGAGAATGCTATTGCGACACACTTCGATGACGCTGTTCAAATGGCGCTTGAAAGAATTAATGAGGGCTTGAAAACGAATGGCCTGCAGGCGTGGATCGACGAGCTGCTAAGCCGCACAGAGGAAAGGCTAGACTACTACCGCAGCACGGCGGAAGAAATTGCGCAGCGGCTGAAATTGCCCCTGGGTTGCGCGCGGCGCATTTTGTTGGAGAAGCAAGAGTTTGTTGAGCGGGGCACGCACCGACTAGAACTCCACCTGCAGGACCGGCTGAGTGAGACGCTCGGCCGCACTTTACAGGAGTTCGAAAATTCCGTTGCACGAATATCCGAGAGTCAGTTCGCAAATTTTACGCTGGGCACGCAGGCGGTGTGGCAAGAGCTATTGTTGCAATTGGACGCCCGCGTTGCAAGTGCGCGCCCGCTCTTCGAGAATGCCCTGAACGTACCTTCCCCTGAGCAGATGGAGATTTTGCTGCATTCCATAAAGGAGGAAACGCTTGGTTGCCTGGAGACACGCCTGGAGGAAATGCGGAGTCACTGGGAAGAGCAGCAGGAACTCCAACGGGCTCGACTGGAAGAAATCGCTCAAAAGCAGGAGAGGCTGGCGGGAAGTTCAGTGCCAGATGTGGAGGAGGCGCACAAGCTTGCCGAGCAGGTTGCGCGTGGACTGGAACCCCAGATTTACGCTAGGCTGGAGGAATCTTTCGGCCGGGCCGCGCAGAATTTTGAGTCCGCAGCCACCCGGGCTTCCGACCAGCGACTCGTGCGTTTGATGGACGAAAAGAAGCGGATCGCGCGCGAGGCTTCGCTGGAAATCGAGGCCAGCGCCGCGGATGCGCGGTCGAATTTGCAAAAAGCCGCCAATGCCACGCTCGATGAGTTCCGGCGGCAAGTGGAAGTGCAGATCGACCTGGCCATCTCCGAAGCAACGCAGCGGATGACATCTTCGCTGGCTTCTCTCGACGCGGAGCATCGAGTGGCGTGCGATGTGCGCCGCCATGCGCTCGAAAACGACGTTGCGCGTGCTGCCGAACAGTCCACACGGGAATTTCGCACGGGCATGAAGGCCTTTCTCCACTCCTGCCTGGTGGCCGCGGTTAGCGCTGTGGACGAGCATGCGCAGACTACTCGTAACGGGCTTG
>Ga0181523_10000968_pt1 | contig 31918 bp, 32 predicted proteins | sample PEATcosm2014_Bin_43_FD_119752 | JGI IMG/M metagenome (GOLD analysis project Ga0181523, IMG submission 119752) | Peatland microbial communities from MTU Mesocosm Facility, Houghton, MI, USA - PEATcosm2014_Bin05_30_metaG | ecosystem: Environmental > Terrestrial > Soil > Wetlands > Peat | place... | reverse complement strand
GATCCACGCGGAGAGCTGATGCCAGGCTGGGTCCATGATTTCCTGTTTGTGCGAGAGGTAGGTCAGCCAGAGGCCTTGGACGCTGGCGGATTTGGCGTACATGGCGCGGATGTCGAGTTGCGGAGCTTTGCCGGTCGCGGTGCCGTATTGGATGACGCGTCCGAAATCCCGCAGGCAGCGCAGGCTTTTGGCGGTATGCTCACCGCCCAGCATTTCGAAGACGGCGTCGACGCCTTCGCCGTGGGTGAGGTTTTTGACGACCTCTTCATAGTCGTGCTGCTTGTAGTTGATGCCGTGCTGCAGGCCGAGAGCTTTGACGCGGGCGAGTTTTTCGTCGGAGGAAGAAGTGCCGTACATGTCGACGCCGAGCAGGCGGCCGATTTGCACGGCGGCGGTGCCGACGCCTCCGGCAGCGGCGTGGATGAGGACGCGGGGAGTGCGAGAATTCTTGACGGAATCAAAATCCCCGTCCTGTCGCGAAGTGCGCGACAAGGACGGGGCACCCACGGCGGGGGTCATGCCGGCCTGCCAGTATCCGAGATAGGCGGTGAAATAGTTGACGGGGAAGGCGGCGGCTTGTTCGTCGGTCCAGGCGTCGGGGACGGGCCAAAGCATGTTGGTGGGAACGGCGGTTTTTTCCGCGAAGGCGGCCCACTGGGTGTAGCCCATGACGCGGCGTCCGGTGCTTTCGTTTCCTGTGAGCTCGACGCCGGCGAATTCGCGGCCGACCACCAGCGGCGGCGGCGGCGTTCCGGGATAGCCGCCTTTGGTGGTCATGAGGTCGGCGAAGTTGAGCCCTCCGGCGCCGACACGGACGAGGGTTTGGCCGGGCTTCGGAGTGGGTTCAGGTACATTCTGGATGGCGAGCGCGTCAGGTCCGGACAGACGGGTGAGGACGAGGGCTTTCATGAGCAAAGTTTAGCAGGGTAGACTGACGTCGGACCTCAGACCTTAGATCATAGGCCTAGCGGGTGCCCCACCCTTGTCCCTCCGCTTTTTGGAGGGACAGGGTGGGGATCTTGACCTTTGGCGTCGCGAAGAGACAGAGGCATATCGTGAGAACTCCTTGACGGGGCGACGGCGCTGCGGAGTTGCAAGGGATCCCTTCGGCAGGCTCAGGGCAGGCTCTTCGACTCCGCCGGGGGATTCACTTCGTGAATCACCCGGCTACGCTCAGGATGACAGGGGAATGGGAGGTCTGAAGTCCGGCGTCAGATTTTCCCCTACGGTTTACGGGCAGGTATATACTCTTGGCGTTGGCTTACTGGTCGTCCGGCCGAGCCCCTTGCAGGCCGGGACGGGGCGCACTTCATTCATCGGTATTCCCCTAATTCTTGCGCGCTCCGCATAGGAAAGGCCAATCCCCGCCGGGGCGGCGAGGAAAGGCACGGGTGCTATCGCCTAGTGGTATGGGAATATGGGCAAGCTGCATCCGCGGAGGTTACCCGTGGATCTTATTCTTGTACGTCTTCTTTTTGTCATCGTAGTAGCGGTTACCTGCTTCGTAATTGAGCCCTTCGGTCAGACGCGCAACCTTGACGCGGGCGTGGGCGCATTGATCGGGGCGGCGATCGTCGTGTTCGAATGGAAGCTGCGCTCGGTGAGCCTGAAGCGGCTCATCGGGGCGGCCATTGGAAGCTTCCTTGGAATTTGCGGCGCCTACCTGTTCGCGCTGGTCATCCGCAACAGCGTGCCCTCCGGAAACACGCAAAGCTTTCTGCAGATTCTGGTCATGCTGCTCATGGCCTACGTGGGCCTCATTGTGGGGGCAAACAAGGGTGACCTGCTGAACCTGGCGGCGCTGGGCGGAATTTTTGGTGGCGAGAAGCAGGGCAAGAAAAGCTACAAGATTCTCGACACCAGCGTGATTATCGACGGGCGCATCGCCGATATTGCCGAGACCGGATTTCTTGACGGCATTATTGTGACGCCGCAGTTTGTGCTGCGCGAGTTGCAACTGGTAGCCGACTCGGCGGATTCGTTGAAGCGCAATCGCGGGCGCCGCGGGCTCGACATCCTGCAGCGGCTGCAGAAAGTCGCCACGCTGACGATTCAGATTGTGGAAGATGATTTCCCCGCCGTGCGCGAAGTTGACCTGAAACTGATCGAACTGGCCAAGCTCTACGAGGGCAAGATCATCACCAACGACTTCAATCTGAACAAAGTGGCGCAACTACAGGGCGTGGAAGTGCTGAACATTAATGAGCTTGCCAATTCTCTGAAGCCGATCGTGCTGCCCGGCGAGACCATGCGCGTGTTCATCCTGAAAGAAGGCAAGGAATACAACCAGGGCGTGGCCTACCTGGATGACGGGACGATGGTGGTGGTGGACAACGCGCGGAAAATGATTGGCAAGACCATCGACGTGTCGGTGACGTCGGTGCTGCAGACGACCGCGGGGAAAATGATCTTCGGCAAATGGGACGAGCGGGCAGCGTACTCGCGGCAGGCAAACGCCGTGCAGGTGCCGGTTCCAGTGCCAGTTCCGCCGGGGCCAGTTGCGGTGGCGGCTCCGGGCGCATCCGTTTCTACGGGAACCGAAACCAAGCCGTCTTCGTAGTATCCCCAGGTAGTATCTCGCGGATACTATCCCGCAGGGGGGTGCATTATGCGTTATCAGTCAGCCGCCATGGTTGGCGACATTCCTATAGTGTCCATCGCATTCGGACCGGATTCCCGAACTCAACAAGCTCGCGGCCGCGCCGTGGGCGTGATCGCCGTGGGCGACGTTGCGGTGGGCATTGTTGCCGTGGGCGTGATTGCCGCCGGCATCGTCGCGGTCGGAGCCCTCAGTTTTGGCGTCATCAGCGTCGGCGGCCTCGCGATGGGCCTGGTGGCCCTGGGAGGCCTCGCGATAGGAGGCGTCGCCGTGGGCGGACTCGCGATCGGCATGCGTGCTGTCGGAGGCCTGGCAATCGGCCAATTCCCACAGGGAGGGTTGGCGATCAAGTGGCCATGAACCATGGGCGCTGCCGGGCGGGCAGCAGTGCCCGCCCCGTGCTGCCACTTAAGCTCTGATTTATTTCGTGGCGGACGAACGCGCACTGGCGGAGCGGCGGGAAATTCGGCGGCGTGAATAGCGGCCGTTTCTGACGGGCAGCGCGCCCTTCATGGTTCCGTTGTAGATGTACACCCAGCAGCGCACGCGCTTGCCATCGTCCATAGTCACAGGCCACACCCGGCGAAGAAACAGGCTGGAGCTGGGCTTGTGGGGCTCAAAGCCCTCGTAGTCGTCCAGCGCGGTCAACGTGCTTCGGTCACCCGGAAGTTCGAAAACCTCTCCGCGAATCACGCTGCGGGATTTCTCACTTAGGACTGCTCCGGGATACTCCCCAAGATCGTACAGGCGGCCGCGCACCGAAGCGGCTCCGACCGGACGAAGCCGGTTGACCGTGGCGGCGATCTCCGGCGGCGCATTACGCGGTGACAGCGTACCGTATACAAAAAGATGATCCGTCATGTTCAGTCCTGTCGTCGCTGGTCCTATCGTTTGTTAGTCCCGTCGTTTCTCAGTCGATCGTCGTCAGGCAGCAAAATTGGGCAGCAATTTCTTCAGATAGTCGTAGCCCTTCCTGTCGTCGAGTATATATTTTCTCACGTCTTCATGTTTGGATAGAAGACGCAGGTAATAGTCGAACAGAGCAGCCACATCCCTTTTGCTCAATTGGCCGCGGGCCTTCAGATAGGCGACGAACTCAAAGAAATTCAGGTAATCGGTGAAATCCGAGTCTTCGGTGCGGACCAGCTCTTGAACTGCCGTGGCGTTGGGCAGGCTTTCATCCAGAGTGGTGCGAATTCTCTTGAGATCGGGCGCTTCGTAAAACTTCGTGTAGAGGCTTGACAGCCAGCGCGCTCGTTCGACCACCGAATTCCTATGGTAGGTCAGAACGGCCACGAACGCGCCCGCGGCGGCCATCAAATAGTAGATCGATTGGGCATTGGCATAGATGAGGTGAGGTGCGTTGGCGAAGAAGTGCATGGAAACTCCCGGGGCGAGGATTTCCACATTGTATGTCGAGAAGGAGTTTCCACGCACTTCGCCGCGGCACCGATTTGAACTCCCGCTGCCACGCTCGTATACTTACAGCCCGCTATGAAGGTGATCGTGATTATTCCGGCTGCGGGGCTGGGGACGCGGATGGCTCCCATGCCCAGCGCGATGGATGCCAAGACCAAGAAGCCGCACCCCTCGAAACAGTTCACGGACCTTGCGGGCACGCCGATTGTGATGCACACGCTGCGCAAGTTTGCCGCGGTCGATGCGGTGAGCGAAATCTGGATTGCGCTGCGCGAAAATGAAATCGAGGGATTCCGCGAGCGTCTGAATAAGGACGCGGCGGATGTATTCAAGAAGAAGGTGGAACTGGTGGTCGGCGGCGAGCACCGGCAGCAGTCGGTGGAGCACGCGCTCAGTGCGATTTCAGCCGCCGCCGATGACGTGGTTCTGGTGCACGATGCGGTGCGTCCGCTGGTGACGGCGGAGATTATTCACGAAGTCATTGAAGCTGCGAAAAAATATGGTGCCGCGCTCGCTGCGCTGCCCGCCGTCGATACCGTGAAGCAGGTGGAACGCACGGCGGAAGGCGCCATCGTCAAAGCTACGATTCCCCGCGCCGGCGTAGTGCTGGCGCAGACTCCGCAGGGATTTCATTACAGCGTGATAAAGAAGGCGTTCGACGAGGCCACCGCCGATGGGTTCATGGGCACCGACGAAGCGTCGCTGGCCGAGCGCTCGGGCCACGAAGTCTTTGTGGTGATGGGCTCGCCAAGAAACATCAAGATCACGAATCCCGGAGACATGGAACTGGCGGAGTTCTACCTGAGCCGGCGCTGACCAATCTCATGCCTAAGACCCAAGACCGAAGACCCAAGACCCGCGTCGGCTACGGATTTGATTCGCACGAATTTCGGCCGGGCATTCCGCTGAGAATTGGCGGGATTGGCTTGCCGCACGACAAGGGCCTGGGCGGACATTCCGACGGGGACGTGCTGCTCCATGCCATCACGGATGCGCTGCTGGGAGCAATCGCCGCGCCGGATATTGGGGCGCTATTTCCTCCGTCGGACCCGCAATGGAAGGGCGCGGATTCGGTCATCTTTTTACGGGAGGCGCTGAAGCGGGTGCGGAACGCCGGTTACGGCCTGGCGAACGTTGACGCCAGCCTGATCCTGGCCGCGCCGAAGATTGGTCCGCATGCGGACGCCATTCGTGCGCGGGTGGCGCAATTGCTCGGGCTGCCCGGCGTTTGCGTGGGATTAAAGGCCAAGACGCCCGAGGGATTGAATCTGGAGAATGCCGCGATCGCGCACGTGGTTGTGCTGCTGGAGAAGGTGAAGGCTGGCAAGAGGCCCGCGCTGCGAAAAAAGCGCGCCCCATGAATGAGAGATGATCATGAGCACAGGACGTGCGCTCGTTTCAGCGGCAGGCCTGTCTTTGATTTTGTGCGGGATTCTAGGTGGGAGTCTCTGCGCGCAGGATGAGAGCGAGCACGTCTTCGGGCAAATCCGCGAATATCTGAAGGGTGATATCAAGTCGCGCACGTTCACCAGTCCTCTGCTGTTTGTGGGTGAGATCGCGAGCCTGGGTCCGGTGTTCGATGGCGTGTGCAAGGAAGCCGTCAACCAGAATGTCGATTTTGCCGTGACCGACCTTCTGCTCGGCGATCTTTCCGACGACACCTTTCACTACGGCTACCCGAACTGCACGCGGCAACCGCTGCCTTCACCCCCGTTCACCCTGCACGCGCGGGTGATTCTCTACTGTCATCATCGCCACTTGTGTTTCCAGCCGTTGCCGGCGACGCCTGAGCGGGTGAAGACGGTTCGGGCGTGGATCGCGGAGGCACGGCGGCCTGAGGATGACGCGGCATTCGACGCGTTCAGCCGGGCGATCAAGAAAGCGAATCCGCTGGCGCCAAACCGCGATCTCATCTTCGAAGGTGAAATCGCGAGCATTGAGCCGGCTGGGATTTTGGTGTGCAGGATCGCGATTCCTCGCAAGGTCGAAATCAATGTGGTGAAAGTTTTGTACGGCGAAACGACGGCGGGAGCGATCGAGACGGGTTACGGATCGGTGAATTGTCCGAGCCCACTGCCGCTGTCGGTCCGACTGCGCGCCAAGGTCATCGTGTACTGCACCACACAGCTGCACATGCCGCAGGTTTGCCTAACGCCGGTGGAGGATTCGCCGCGCCGGATGGCTGCGGTGAATGCATGGATTGCCGCACAGGCAGGCAGTGTACCGGCCGCCGCCAATCCGTGAGAGTGTTTTAGCCCATTCCGCACTTTTGAATTTGCCTGCGAATTATTGGCGGCGTGATGTTGCTGCCTGCATCAACGCGCGGAAAATCGCGCGGGAGGCGGCGTCCTCTTCTGCCGAACGCTCGGGATGCCATTGCACGGCGAGCACGAAATGATGGGGCGCAGTGCCTTCCAGCGCTTCGATGATGCCGTCGGCGGTGCAGCGGGCGACGACGCGCAGGCCGTTGCCGATGGCGTCGGCGGATTGATGGTGGGAGGAGTTGACGGGGAGAACGAGTTTTCCCTCAGGGGCTAAAGCCCTGAACTCGTTTGCCGACTCTCCGGCGCGGCTGAAGCCGTGCCCTTCCCCGTTCTTGTCTTCGCTCGCGACAAGCTTGCTTGCACTCACGATTTCCGCCAGCTTCGAGGCTGGGTCAATCTCCACTTCGTGGGCGACCGCGATCTTACCGCCAGCTTCGTGATTCACTTTGGCGCGCGTTTCTTTCGGCAGAAAATCGGGAATGTGCTGGACCAGCGATCCGGCGCGGTAAACGTTTAGACTTTGCAAACCGTAACAGATGCCGAGCACGGGCTTGCGCAGGCGGTAGGCGTCGTCGAGCAGAAGATGGTCGACGTCGTCGCGGCGCGGATCAGCGGCGGCGGAATGGGACGACCGCGCGGCGTGGAACCGGGCGGGATCAACGTCGGCCTTGCTTCCGGGCAGCAGTACGGCGTCGCATTGCTCAATTATCTTGCTGATTTCGTCTGGGGTGCGATTGAGCGGAACGCGAACCGGTTCGCCTCCGGCCAGCGCGACGGCGCGCTCGTACTGCGGAATCGCCCGCTCGGCATACTCGGGGTCGGAGAAGTGTGGCAGGGGGATGGCAATGCGGGGCGGCATCCTCTGGATTGTAGCGCGATGGCGGGTTCGCCTTACGTGCGGCAAACACCAGCTGGCTTTGCCCGGCGGACGGGCGAGTCGCCCGTCCCCACATGGGCACCGGTCCCACATAGCCTAGGCTAGCTCAGCCTTTCGATGGCGGACAGCGCCTTGGCTTGGCGGTAGTGGCGGATTTCCATGACCAGTCCGAGCACGAAGATGATGCTTCCGGCGACCAGCGCCATGGGGAGCGCGATGTGCCGGTAGGCGACCCGCATGTCGGGATGCACGCCCCGGAGTGCGGCCACGATGACCGTCCCCAGGATGGCCAGCAGCAGGCTGACGGCGAAACAGAGCAGCGTTCCAATGAACGTGACCAAGGCAACGCGCACGGGGATCGCGTACCAGCGAGGCGGGCGGGATGCAGGTGCGGCTGCCATAAGTTCCAGCATTATTCTAGTGGGTTGGTCTCGTTGACGCGGTTGGCGCGGCGGCCGCCGAAGGCGTGGATGGTTCTGGTTCCAGCCTCGACCTCACCGCCATGCAGCACGCCGCGCGGAATGAAGTATTCTTCGCCCGGCCGGATGGGAATTTTCTCCTCGCCCCCATTCGGCGTATAGAAGATCAGTGTATAGCAGCCTTGGACCACGATCATGTATTCGTCAAACTCGTGGGCATGCGGCGCCGAGGGGGCGGTTTCGCGGCACGTCCAATACGCCATCTGGCTGCCATCGGCTCCGTCAAATACGTAGCCTTCGACCCCGGGAGTGGCCTGGCTGGCGGTGGCGATGCGGTTGGCGGGATGCTTCATGAACGCGGGGAATTCTTTCATGGCGGAATCGATGCTCCTTGCGGCGGCGGTTGATCCCCACTGAGGCTAAAGCGCGCATAGAAGGGGAGGCTTGAATCGCAGCGCTTAAAGCGCTGCGCCACCCAAACCAAGCCATTTATAGAACGCTTCTAGCGTATAAGATAGTAGGCATGTCGCAGGCAGCACCAGCAATTACGCGCAGTCCGGCCGAGGTGGTTCGGGTGACGCCGGTTTCGCAGGCCCCGAACGGAATCTGCTACGCCACGGCGGGCGAGGTCGCGGTAAATTCGTTTGACCTGGAGCGCATGGTCGCCGCCGTTCCTACGAAGGTGGCGGCGGCGCTGGAGCGCAAGGCGTACTACTTCGTCCCGCTGGCCGTGAGCCAGGGCGACGAAACGGTAATTGCGGACCGCTATGACGTGGCGCTCAGCGACAATGCGGTGTGCCATCGCAACCTGATGCTGGGCGATTCGCAGTGTGTGTTCATCTCGACGCGATTGATGGACGACAAATTTTCCGTGGCCTTCGAGTTTTATATCAACGTAGGCCACGCGCTGGTCGAGCGCGCCGGAGTTTCGATAGAGTTCGGCGAGCTGGCGTGGGCGCAGGTGGAAGCGGGAATTCGGGGCGAGACCTCGCTTGACGCGTGGGAAGCACGCAAGCTGGCCACGGCGGGCGGCGCGGACAGCGAGCGCTTCAAGAACGAATATCTGGACGCGACGTTTTCCGATACGATTTCGATTTATTTGTTGTCGCTGTATCTGGACGTGGATTACTACGATCTGCGGGAGCGGGATTATCCACTGCTGGCGCCGTCGGCGCTGGCCGAGCGGCTGCGGAAGGTGGCGGAGTTGTTTCCGCCGAATACGGGATTTGAATTCGCCGTGCTCTATAAGCGGCGGGGGTAAGTCAACTTTTCGCTGCCAGCGCGAATCCGCTGATCTGCACCTTGTTGGTTCCGGCGTTGCAAGACGCAGATATTCGGCGAATCCGGCTTGTACCGCACCATGACCTCTTTGCTCTTTTGGTCCTCGATAAACTGATTCGCGGAGCTTTTTCGGAAGAATGTTCTTTGAAAGTGGCCCGCGTAATACTCGCCACCCACGGAGTATGAATAACCCATCTCGCAGACTTGGATGGGGATCACGTAACAGATATGTTTGGCGGTGACCGTTCCGAATTCTATTTTTCCTTTTGCGAGCGGCCAATTCCCCGAAGCAAATACGCCGAGTTCCCACCAATCTAAAATGTCGAATGTCTGCCGGAGCGAGCGATTCAGCAGGCGTCCGGCAAAATTTGATTGGGTGGCCGCAAACATCGGTCCCTGATCGACCACGCGAACTGCGGAAACCTCGGGGCAGCCGGGTTTGTAGCGCACGAAGATGAACTGACCCTGGAGCGGGCGGAGGAAATCCCATGCATCCTGTTCGTCCGCGAATTGGCGGGAGTAATACCCCGCATAACGCTCGCCTTCGACTAGGTAGGAGTAGGCGACTTCTGCGAGGGATTGCTCGGCAAGGGTTTGCACTTTTACCGATTCAACTCTGCCATGTGCGGTAGGCCAACCGGCTCCGCGGATGGAACGAATCAAGGCGGGGAGCCTCCTGAGGAACAATAAGACCGTCGCGAAAATCGCGAACGCGGCCGCAACCAGCAGTTCCCTCAGGAACCCGGAAAACCAATCATTGGTGACTGCAATGGCCATTTTCGAAGAAGTATACGCTCAGCCGTTGACTACCGTTCTTCTCTGTAGCATGTGCAGAATCCAGTAACCGGCGGTGGCGGCGGCCAGGTGCTTCAGTGTGTGGCCGCTGACCACGTGGCCGAGGGCGAAGACCTGGCGGTCGGATTCTTCCAAAATCTTGGCAAGGATGTAGAAGCCGACGATTACGGCGAAGTCCGAGCCGCGCGTGTATTTCGCCGGAAATAAGAGCAGGAGCAGCAGAACAAGAATGGCGTAGACCTGCACAGCGGCGTAGAAGCGGAGATCGCCGTGGCGGTGGAGTTCTCCGGCGCGCCAGACCAGGACGCTGCCCATGCCGGCGGCTTCGAGGATGGGAAACAGCCAAAGGCCAGCGCGGATGCTGACGCGCTCGGCAATGATGGCGGCGAGCAGCGCCATGAAGACCATCATGATGGGGATGCGGTCCCAGACCAGGCGGGCATTGCCGGGCGCGAGGTGGTAGTAGGCCGAGCCCAGGGCGGTGAGAATAAGTCCGGCAAACATCACTACGTAGAGCCAGCGCTCGCGGCCGTTCAGTTTGTCTGGTCGCGGCTTGCGAAGAAAGATCAGACCCCAGAGGCCGACTACCGCGAAGGGCAGGTTGGAAATTACGTCGCCGAAGTTGGGGATGCCAAGGAAAGACCGCTGGTCGGCGAAGTTGTGGTAGGCCGCGGGCTGCGGAATCGGGGGAATCAGCAGGGCGAGGATCGCCATGACGACTGCGACCGCCAGCAGGGCCAGGGGGGCTTTGGAGCGGGGGAGCACGGGCGAATTGTCGCAGTTTGGAATCGAAAGTCAAATTCTTTTCCCCCGCGCGGATTCTCGCGGATCGAACGGGCAGATTCAAAATCCCCACTTCTCACGCACAAAACGCGCGAGAAATGGGGCACCCGGCGGCAGAGGACAAAATGGAGGAGCCAAAATCCCCTTCCTAGCCGCAAGGAACGACGCTAGGACGGGGCACCCGCTGCTTTTCGCGGATCAAACCCTGGACGGGCGAATGCGCCCGTCCCCACACATGCGGAGCGGCAACAAAAAATCCCCACTCGTGTCGCGACTAGCGGTGACCAGAGTGGGGTGCTCAAACTTGAGCTCAGGAGAAAACTATTTACTGCTCGAAATCACAAAATCCACGGTGCTGCTTTGACGGCCGCTCACGGTTACTGATTTTTCCCACGTCTTGGCTTCGGTGAAGACGGGGCGCTGCACGCTGTGTTCGGTCAGCACGTCGTAAGCCTGCTCTTTACCGGCCAAGACCCAGCCTTCATGCCAGGCCACGATCTGGTAGGTTCCGGGCGGTACGTTGGTGAACTCGAAGTGTCCGCTCTCGTCAGTGACGGCGTAGTAGGGATGCGGGGCGACAAACATCTCGGCGTTCATCCAGACATGGCCGCCGTTGCAGCGCAGGTGAACCAGTCCCGGCGTGGACATCGTCCGTGAAGTGGGGCGGTCGACGAAGGGGAAGGGCAGGTTGAAGCTGGCCGCGCCGTCCATGTGAATGGTGTGCAGGGTGGCGTCGGAACTCATCATCTCGAGCATGCCATTCTGCGGGACCAGAAGGATATGCGGGATGTAGCGGCAGTGCTTCTGATCGAGGTGACGGCGCGGTTCGGGCAGGTCCATGGCTTTGCCCTGGCTGATGTTCTTGAGGTAAACCACGGTATTGGCGACGCCGCCCTGCGGTCCGAGGATGAGACGCTCGAGGTCAGCGGTCTTCCTGGAATCGGGATCGCAGATCTGGTTATCTTTGGTGATGGGAAATTCGAGGGCGTGGGGAACCGGCCCCGACCATTTGACGGTGCCGGAAATCGTGCCGCCATCGGTGACGGTGACGACTTTGTAGTCGCTCTGTGCGAAAGCCACCGTCGTGGCGAATAGCAACGTCAAGAATAACCGCCAAACCACTCGGCGCATACCGATCCCCTTGATGCTCGTAACGGCCGGCTACGTGGCCGGCTTGCCTTTCGCCCGAGCATGAGATTTTGGCCGTGCTCCGTGCTCCCGCTCGCACCGGCTTGCATCCCAACTTGCGGGAAAATGCTGCACACAGTCCCGGGGGGAAATCCGGGGCAGCACTTGTGTTCGCAGGTCTTGCCTACGGTTTCAATGGGGAAGGCCGTCTTACTGCTTTACAACCGGCTGCCTACTACCGATCCCTCACAGACGGGCGACGGTTTGTGATTGAAATCACAATTAGAGTGCTCTAATAAAGCCGGCCGGGTCGAGATTACGTTGGTGATGGAACGGGCGGGAGGGAGAACCGGGGGCTTTCAATTCGAAGGCGAAAAACTGGCCGTCGAGCCTTACAATCGTCCATCCATGACTGTCACGGTGCGATCGTTTGCGAAAATCAATCTTGGGCTGCGTATTGGGGCGGCGCGGGAAGACGGATTTCACGAGTTGCTGACGGTGTATCAGACAATTGGGCTGCATGATGTGATTCGGGTGAGCGTGGGGCACGGGAGCGGGATTGAGATTCGATGTGATGATCCGCGCGTACCGCGCGACGAATCGAATACTTGCTTCCGCATTGTGGAGAAGGCGATGGAGGCGCTGGGCGCGAAGGGGCGCGTGGTCGTTGAGATCGAGAAGCGGTTGCCGGTGCAAGGTGGGCTGGGCGGAGCTTCGGCGAATGCGGTGACGACCCTGCTGGGGCTGGAACGGGCGCTTCGCAAGACTCTGCCCGCAACGGAGAAATTGCGGATTGCGGCGGAGGTGGGGTCGGACTTACCGCTGTTTCTGGTGGGCGGGACGGTGCTGGGCGTGGGGCGGGGGGAGCAGGTGTATCCGCTGGCGGATTTGCCGGCGATTGCGTGTGTGGTGGTAACGCCGCAGGTGGGAGTATCGACGCCAAAGGCATTTGCGGCGTGGGATCGGAGGATGGGAGAGCGGGGGCTAAAGCCCCTTCCTTTAGCTGAGACTGACGCAGCGCTGAAGCGCCGCTCTTCCACGGTTGTAGCTGAGGGCGCGGTGGGGGCAAAGGCCGGGCTTCGCTCGGGCTGGCCGGATCAAAGATCCGGCGCTACACACTCAAATCCCACACAAATCGACCCCGCACAAACCTGGACGGGCGAAGGCGCCCGTCCCCACACGAGCATTCCCCACACAAACATTTCCCGCACGGGTAGTGCGGGAAAATTGACGGTGTCCTCGTCCTCCGATAGAATGAATGAGCTTGGTCGCGGGTTGTCGGCGTGGCTGAGTGAGCCGTACTCCAGTGCTCCTTCTGATTGGTTGGCTGATTTCTCAGCAAGAAGGGGTCGGGCCGAGAATCCGCTTCTCTGGCTTGTCCGGGCTGGGATTGAAAACGACTTTGAACGGGTCGTCTTTCCTGAATATCCCGAGCTGAGTGATGGGAAGCGTGCGCTTTTGCGCACGGGCGCGAAATATGCGTCGTTGTCGGGCTCTGGCTCGACGCTATATGGGCTGTTCGCCTCACGGGAGGCGGCGGTGCGGGCGGCGGCCCGGCTGCGGGAGCAAGGCTTGGCGGCGCAGGCGACCGCGACGCTGCCGCGGCGGGCTTACTGGAAGAGAATTTTTGATTGTTGAATTCTGATTGTTGATTGACAATGAAGACAGCCCTGAATGGGGTTCTCAATCAACAATCAAGCAATTGGACAATTAGCAATTGTCTTACTGGGCCGTCGACTAATGGTAGGTCAAGTGCCTTTGGAGCACTTTGTCTAGGTTCGAATCCTAGCGGCCCAGCCAGAAAAACGCTGTTGGCTATTAGCTTTTGGCTTCTGGCTCAAACGGGGCTGGGGTCGGGGCTTCAAGCCAAGAGCAAAGAGCCAAAGGCCAAGAGCTAAAAGCCAGGAGCCCAGAGATAAACCATGGCTACTTTAGTGACGCCGACCGACAAGACCGAGAAAGTTGAAAAGAAAAATCCGCCTGTGCCGGACGAGAAAACCGAGCGGAAACAGCGTCCGCGCACGGACGAGAAGTTCAAGATTTTCAGCGGCACGGCGAATGAGCCCTTGGCCGATGAAGTCTGCCACTTTCTCGGAATGTCGCGCGGGCAGGCCCAGGTGATCCGGTTTCGCGACGGCGAGTGTTACGTCCAGATACAGGAGAACGTGCGCGGCGCCGACGTTTTTGTGATGCAGCCGACGTGCCGTCCGGTGGACGAGCATTTGATGGAGTTGCTGCTGATGATCGATGCGCTGAAGCGGGCGTCGGCACGGCGCATTACGGCGGTGATGCCATATTTCGGATATGCGCGGCAGGACCGCAAGGACAAGCCGCGCAGCCCGATTTCGTCCAAGCTGGTGGCCGATCTTCTGACCACGGCGGGGACGCACCGGGCGCTGATTGTGGATTTGCATACGCCGCAGTTGCAGGGATTTTTCAATATTCCGGTGGATCATTTGTTTGCGTCGCCGGTGCTGGTGGATCACTTCCGCAAGCTGCAGTTGCCGAATTTGACGGTGGTTTCGCCGGATGCAGGCGGCGTGGAGCGGGCCCGGTTTTTCGCCAAGAAAGTGGATGCGGCTCTGGCCATCGTCGACAAGCGGCGGGTTGAGATGAACGTGGCCGAGGTGATGCACGTGATCGGCGACGTCGACGGCCGGACGTGCCTGATCATCGACGACTTGATCGATACGGCGGGAACGCTGGTCAAGACGGCGCAGGCTTTGATGGACAACGGGGCGACATCGGTTTATGCGTGCGCGTCGCATGCGGTGCTTTCGGGGCCGGCGGTGGAGAACATCCGAAACTCGGTGATTAAAGAAGTGGTGATCACGAACACGATTCCACTGACCGCCGAGGCGGATGCGGCACGAACCGAAAAGGGAGGAAAAATCTGTGTCCTCTCCATTGCGGGATTGATTGGCCGGGCGATTCAGGCCAATCACGAAGAGACTTCGGTGAGTAAGTTGTTTACTTGAGGCGTCGGCAAGAAGCAGGTTCCTCCACTGCGCCGTCGCTTCGCTCCGGCTCCGGTCGGAATGACAGAACTTTAAAGGCAACACTTTAGAGAGAATTGAATTAAAGGGAATTGAAATTTATGGCGACTGCATTGGAACAGAACGTACTGGAAGCACAACCGCGGGAAGCGGGAACCAAGAATCATGCCCGGCGAGTGCGCCGGGAGGGAAAAATTCCGGCCGTTGTTTATGGAGCGGGCAAGGATTCTCTTCCCATCAGCGTGGATCCGCGGCACGTCCAGCGCATCCTGAACTCGGTGACCGGGCACAACACGATTTTCGATCTTGCCCTCAGCGGCGGCGAGCGCTCCAAGGCCATGATCGTCGACTGGCAGTACGAGCCCATCAAGGGCCACCTGCTGCACATTGACCTGAAGCGGATTGCGCTCGACAAAGTGCTGAAGGTCAGCGTGCCCGTGATTCTGCGGGGCGAGGCGGCGGGCGTGAAGCAGGAAGGCGGCATCATGGAACAGATGCTGCGCGAAGTCGAGATCGAGTGCCTGCCCGCGGACATTCCGAGCCACATCGATGCCGACGTGAGCCATTTGACGTTTGGCAAGGTGCTGCGCGTTTCGGAGTTGCCGCAGTCGGACAAGATCAAGTTCATTACCGATGCGAACCAGCCCGTGGCGCACGTCACCGCGGTCAAGGAAGAAGTGGTGGCCACTCCGGACGCGACGGCGGCGGAAGCGGCGGCTCCGGCCGAGCCCGAAGTCATCAAGAAGGGCAAGCAGGAGACCGAGGAAGAAGGCGCCGAGACTCCGGCAGCGAAGCCGGAGAAGGCCGAGAAGGGCGAGAAGAAGGAGAAGAAATAGCTCACGTAGGGACGGGCGCATTCGCCCGTCCGGCCAGCGCGAAGCGCGGCCGGGCCGCTCATATGATCGGCCCCTCAAAACCGGGCGGACGAATGCGTCCGCCGCTACGTGATTTGACGAGGCTAAGTTCGGGATGGTGGCGTGAAACTGATCGTTGGTCTCGGGAATCCCGGCATCCAGTACCAGTTCACGCCACATAATCTGGGCTTTCTAGCGATTGATCGGATCGCGGGCAGCCTGGGGGTGGAAGTGAGAAACCGGCAGTGCCGGGCGCTGACCGCGCGGACAGTGATTGCCGACCAGATGGTGTTGCTGGCCAAGCCCGAGACGTTCATGAATCTGAGTGGCGTCGCGGTGCGTGAACTGATTCAGGAATATGACGCGCAGCCGGAGTCGGACCTGATTGTGATTCAGGACGAGCTGGATTTTCCGTTGGGCACGCTGCGGATTCATACGCGGCGAAGTTCGGCGGGGCACAACGGCATCGAGTCGATTATTGGCGCGCTGGGCACGCAGGATTTTTTGCGCCTCCGGATGGGTGTGGCGCCGGAGCGGAAAGTTGGAGACGGCGCGGAGTATCTGCTGTCCCCGATGAAGAAGAAAGAGCTGGAAGTGGTGGACGGCATTCTCGACACCGCGGAAGAAGCGCTGAAGGTGATCTTGAAAGAAGGTCCGGCGGCGGCGATGAACCGCTTTAACCGGAAAGAGCCGGAAGAAGAAAAAGATTAGCCGCGGATCGGCACGGATTCGCACGGATCAAGAGCAAGTTCTTAAAGGTTTATCCGTGAAGATCCGTGAGAATCAGTGGCCAAGGATTTGGAGAACAGAATGAATCGTATTTATGAGCTGATGTTTATCGTGCGGCCGGATATGACGGAAGAGGATCTGGATAAGCTGATTGCGACCCTGAGCGGCGTGGTGCCGGCCTCGGGCGGCAGCATCCAGAAAGTCGACAAGATGGGCAAGCGCCGTCTGGCCTACACCGTGCGCCGGTTCCACGAAGGCATTTATGTGCTTATGGTCGTGGAGGGCGGAGGCGCGGTAATGCACGAACTGGAGCGCCGCCTGCGCGTGACTGAGCCGGTCATCAAGTTCCTCACGGTGCGGATTGACGAGGAACTGAAACGGCTGGACAAGATCAAGCAACTGCGCGACGCGCGCAAGAAAGTTAGCGCGCAGCCGGCGGCCCCGGCTCCGGTGGCGGAAGCGCCGGCGGCTGCGGCGTCTGTTCCATCGGCGGAAGCGCCGGCGACGGCGTAGAGGATGGCGGGCCGGTTTCGTGACGATGTCGCCGAAAAGCGGGTTCCCTTCGACTGCGCTCAGGGCAGGCTCTCGACACGTCCTCACCGCTTGCGCGGCTACGGAACGGCTCGGAGTGACAAGGCCATTTTGAAGCACTCGGTGGCCAACGAATTTTAGAGGAGAATTATGGCTGAAGAGACGAAAGCAGCAGAGCATTCGACGGCAAGCGAGAGGCCGCGTTCCAGCGGTGGTCCGGGTGGAGATCGTCCGCGTTTTGGCGGCGGCGGGCGTGGGCCTGGCGGTCCTCCGCGAGAAGGCGGCGGCGGACGCAAATTTTTCCGGCGCAAGAAAGTTTGCAAGTTCTGCGTCGAGAAAATTGAAGACATCAATTACAAGGACTACCGCATGCTGGGGCAGTTCGTAGCCGAGAGCGGCAAGATTGTGCCGCGGCGCCTGACCGGCGTTTGCGCCCCGCACCAGCACCGGCTGTCTTCGGCGATCAAGCAGGCGCGGAATATCGCGCTGCTGCCGTTCGCGGGACGGGCGTCGTAAGAGCAGCTTTTAGCCATTAGCCTTTAGCTCTTAGCTCAATCGAGCGGGGGTTGCGGGTTTGGCTAAAGGCTAAGAGCTAATAGCTAATAGCTGAAACTGGAGTCATCCCATGGAAGTCATTCTGAAGGAAGATGTAGCGAAGCTGGGGTCGCGCGGCGACGTGGTGAAGGTCGCGGAAGGCTATGGACGGAATTATCTGCTGCCCCGCAAGCTGGCCATTCAGGCCAATGAGGGCAACAAGGCCGTGGTGGCGCAGATGAAGGCCGCATCGGTGCGGCGCTCGGCCAAAGAGAAGACGCAGGCCGAGGAACTGGCCAAGCAGTTTGACGGCGTTTCAGTATCGTTCCAGCGGCGCACCGGCGAGAACGATCAGCTGTTCGGCTCGGTCACGTCGAGCGACATCGGCGAGGCGCTGACCAAGAAGGGTTTCAACGTGGATCGCCGCAAGATCCAGCTGCACGAGCCGCTGAAAACCGTGGGCGAGTTCACGGTCCCGGTGAAGCTGCACAAGGACGTGACCGCGCACTTGAAAGTTGTGATTGAGAAGGAAGCGGTCGCAGAGTAGCCTTGTCAGTTGAGTACCCTCGTCATCCTGAGCGCAGCGAAGGACCTATGTACTCGCCGGCAGTATCGATGCTGCCGGCCACGTGCACAGGTCCTTCGCTTCGCTCAGGATGACAAGCAAGTTGGTGGCGCCGCCATCCGCACCTCGATCGACGGGCTGAATCCTGGGCGGGGAGCACAGGAGATTCGAGTTTGATTTTCCTCATCGCAATCTTGTATGCCTTCCTGCTGGTTCCGCTGGTATGCTTTCTTGGAGCAGCGGTGGTCGAAATCCGAGCTCCTATCAAAGGGCCAGCTTTCCCGCTACGGATGTTAGAAATCACGGGCGGAGTCGTGGCGCTTTGGGCGACGACCGCAGTGGGCAATTACGAGCCGTTAAGCTGGAAGATGGTATTCCTCTCGCTCCTCCTGGGCGGCCTCTCGTTAGTCAGCAGGTATGCATCGCCAGGTGCATTGTTCTGTGTGCTCTACGGATGTGGAATGCTGGCTTTCTTGTGGTACTTCAAGGGCGCCTATCATCACGAGCAATTTGCCGTAGCGACATTTATTGGGTTTCTCTTATTTGCATCGGGAGTGTATGGAGTGGTGCGGTATCTTGTCTTGTAGCTGTCTCAGGATCAGGGCATTTCTTCTTCCAAACTGGCTGGCCGTACTGTGCTCCATTGTTCTGTTTCCCTCTAAATCTTTGCCCCTGAGTCACCTAGCTGCCCGAAAATCTTCTTCCGGGCCTATAATTTCTGCTCACGGTTCCACGGGCGACTCGTCTATTCCTGTGCAGGCCCGGATAGGACTTCAATCACCGGGCAGGTAGAGGACACGACAACACATGCCGGCAGGTGTTTGGGCGTTACCACTTGCGGTTGGCGAACCGGCTCTCTCGAAAGCGAAAAGCGAGAGGGTGGAGAGAGTCGACAGAAACTCCGACAGGAACCATGACCCCGCGCGGGGCCGCATGGCTGGGCTAGATCGTCAAACTCAAGATCGCCGCATCGATGACACGATGCTTATCCGGGAGGCCCAGCGCGGCAATCGCGCGGCCTTCGAGGAACTGGTGCGGCACTACGATCAGGCAGTGTTGCGGCTGGCGCTGCACTTGACCGGGACCGAGCAGGACGCGCAGGACGTCTACCAGGACGCCTTCCTAAAGGCCTATAAGAACATCGGGAATTTCCGGTTCGAGTGTTCCTTCTACACGTGGATTTACCGGATCGTGACCAATTTGTGCCTCGATCATCTGCGGAAGAGGAATGTCCGCAAGGAGGACGCGCCGGTGGCGAAAGACGCGTCGGGCGGAGAGTACGACTTGCTCGACCAGGTGCCGGATGTGCGGGCAGGGGCGAATCCGGAGCGGGACTTGTTGCGGCGGCAACTGGGCGCGCGCATCGCCGGGGCGCTGGAGAAGCTGACTCCGCGGGAACGCATGGTGTTTGAATTGAAGCATTACCACGGACTGAAGCTGCGCACCGTGGGGGAGATTTTGAAGACTACGGAAGAGACCGCCAAGAATACGCTCTTCCGCGCCACGCAGAAATTGCGCGGGGCGCTGGCGGATATGCGGTAAGGCTAGGCTCGGGCTTTGCCCGTGCCGAGACGGGCGAAGGCGCCCGTCGCCACATGGTTCGTGGACTTGGTGAATGAAGGTGCAACGATGAAATGTGAATGGGTTCGAGAAAATATCGTGCTGCAGGTTTATGGGGAGTTGGCGGACGACGCCCGCCATGAACTGGAGCAGCATGTGGAGCGGTGCGCGGACTGCGCGGGCGAACTGAAGGCCGAGCAGGAGTTTCACGCGCTGCTGGCGCAGGATCGCGCGGCCGAGGCTTCGCCGAATCTGGTAGCGGCTTCGCGGATGCGGCTGCAGGAAGCGCTGGAGACGGCGAAGCAGGGCAGCTTCTGGAGTCGGTTAGCGTTTGATCCGGCGAGCTGGCTGCTACAGATGAAGTTCTCGCCGGCGCTGGCCGCGGCGATTCTGATTTTCGGGTTTCTCGGTGGGATTCTAACCATGCGCGAGATCTCGCGTTCCACGACTACGGCGGGAGTCGCTAACGCGCCGAACCCGACCGCTGTTCCCACCGAGGCTTCGATCACCGGCATCAGTTCCATCGTGCAGGAGCCAGGAACGAATCAGATCAGCATCAAATACAACACAGTATCGACGCAGGAAGCGCAGGGATCGCTGAACGATCAGAAGATTCAGCAGTTGCTGCTGTACGCGGCGCGCAATAACTACAACACGGGCGTTAGGTTTGATTCGGTCGACCTGCTGGCACAGAAGTCGGGCGACACGCAGGTGCGCGAGGCGCTGATCTACGCTCTGCAGAACGATACGAATCCGGGGGTGCGGTTGAAGTCGATCGGCGCGCTGGGCAATTACGTGAAAGACGACACCAACGTGCGCGACGCCGTGCTGCGAGCGCTGGTGAACGACACGAATTCCGGCGTGCGCATTGAAGCGCTGCGGCTGATTGAGCCGGTGAAGGCCGACGGCAGCGTGCGCGGAGTGCTGATGGCGCTGGCCGCGAAAGATCAGAGCACGTACATCAAGTCGCAGGCGCGCACGATGCTGGCGCAGTTGCCGGAGATTGATTAGGAATGCAGAAGTAAGAAGTCAGAATGCAGAAGTTAGGAATGCAGAAGTAAGAAGAGCGAGGTGAGTGATTTGAAACGAGCGCTACAAATCGTTGGGCTGGCGGGAGTGCTGGCCCTGGCTGCGCCGCTGGCTTTTATTTCGCCAAGCGTGGCGCAGGAAACACATGTAACCCGCGAAGGCGGAGCCTGGGGTCAGGAGATCACGGGTTCGCTGGCAACGGTGAAGATATTGAGAGTGAAAGTCGACATGGGTGCGGTGGTGGTGCACGGCAGCCAGCAGCAAGGCATTAATTACGTTATTCATACTCGTTTTGGTTCGTCGTCAGAGCAAGAGGCGCGCCGGCAGTTCGAGCAGTACAAGGTCACCGCCTATGTGAAGGGCGACACGGCGTGGATCGTGGGCGACTGGCAGGGCGGAAGGCGTCCGCGGCATTGTTCCTCAGAGTTTAATGTGACGGTGCCGCGGGAGATGGCGCTGGTGAAACTGGAAACCGACGGCGGCAATGTGGAAGCCACGGGAGTAGCAGGCCGCGTAGAAGCGGGGAGCGGCGGCGGCGGCGTGCGTCTCGATGACATAGGAGGCGGCGCTTACGCTGAGACCGGGGGCGGGTCGATCGATGTCGGTACCGTGAGCGGCGAGCTCGGACTGCACACCGGTGGAGGCGCCATCGAGGTGCATCACGCCAACGGCAAGGTAGTGGCGGAAACCGGCGGCGGAAGTGTCGTCATCGAGTCCGGAGCGCAGGGCGCGACCATTGAGACGGGCGGCGGCAGCATTGAAGTGCGCCAGTGCAATGGGAAGGTGAAGGTTTCGACCGGCGGCGGCAGCGTGGACCTAAGCGATATTGGCGGGCCGGCGGAGATCGAGACCGGGGGCGGCACGATCAAGTTGACCTCGGCCAAAGGGCATGTGCACGCGGAGACGGGCGGCGGCGGGATTGAGCTGTTTGGCGTGCCGTCGGCGAAGGCGGAAACGGGTGCGGGCGCCATCACGGTGAAGCTGATGAATACTGGAGGCGAGCGCCACGATTCCGATCTGGAAACGGGCGCGGGCGACATCACCGTCTTTCTCGCCGCCGATGTAGCTGTCAACGTGCGGGCCAGCGTGGATATGGGCAGCGGACACCGAATCACGTCCGAGTTTCCCGACATCCACATCAGCAGCGAAGGCGACCAGTGGGCGAAGACGCTCACCGCCGAAGGCAAGCTGAATGGCGGCGGGCCCACGGTGAAGGTGCACACCTCGAGTGGAGATATCTGCTTCAGGCGGGCCAAGTGAAAGGCATTGCTGATTGTTGATTGCTGATCGTTGATTGAAAAGGCGGGCAGCGCCGAGAGCTTCGGTTTTCAATCAACAATCAGCAATTGCATGTGAGGTGAGGGCAGATTCGGCGGGCAGGCTTTCAACCAATCCGCCAGGCTCAATACAGGAGGAGTGATTATGCGCAGATACGTCATGACCAGCATCGTGTTGTTGCCCTTGCTCCTCAACGTTTCGCAGGCGGCGCAGAAAACGTCCGCGGACGCGCCCGGGCACTCCTGGATGTTCTACAGCGACGACAGCGCCACCAGTTCCTATCTCGGGGTCGACATCTCGGATGTGACCACGGAACGCCTGGCCGTACTCAAGCTGAAAGAGGAAAAAGGCGTCGAGGTGACGATGGTGGATCAGGACGCTCCGGCCGGGAAAGCGGGCATTAAGGAGCACGACGTCATCCTCAGCATGAATGGCACGACGATCGAGAGCGGCGCCCAGTTGCGCAGGATGATCCACGAGACGCCGGCCGGCCGGGTGGTGACGTTCGGTCTCAGCCGGGACGGCCAGCCGGTGACGGTGAAGGTGCAACTGGCTGACAAGCATAAAGAGTTCCCCGCCATGTCGGTCCCGGATATTCACATTAATATCCCCGAGATCCACGTGCCGGACATCGACATCCCGTCGATCAACATGGTGGTGGTTACGACCTCGGCACGCAGCGGGTTGACGCTGGAGAACATCACCCCGCAACTGGGAGAGTTTTTCGGTGTGAAGAACGGCAACGGAGTTTTGGTGCGATCGGTTGAGAAGGGCAGCCGGGCGGAGAAAGCCGGCTTCCGCGCCGGGGACGTTATCGTGAAAGTGAATGATGAAGCGGTGCACGATACCAGCGACTTCACGCACGCCGTGCATGCGCGCGAGGGTAAGTCGGTCAGTGTAGGCGTGATCCGCGAAAAGAAAGAACAGAACCTGAATCTGACGCTCCCCGAACACAAAGAGTCCGGCGAACTTTTGGAAGAACAGGAAAGCCTGGAGGGTCCGCTCATCGACGCGGAGTCGGCCGTGGAACTGACCGACTTGGGTCAGGAAGTTGCTAAGCTGCGACCCCAGATGGAACTGGCTGTCGAAAATGCTCGCGCCGCTTCCAGAGCGCTTCGCGGGGAACTCTGTGAGCAGCAGAGGAAAGTGCAGCAGCAGGCACAAAAGCTCAAGAACGAGTCGCAGATCCAGCTCAAGAAGAACCAGGAAAAACTGAAGATGCAGCTGGACCAATTGCGCCAGGAATTAGGCCGCCACTGGGCAGATATTTAGTTTTGGATATTTAGCACTGTCGCGAGTCTAGGCTAGCGCCCGCTGGCGGTGGCGCGAGCCAGGCTGGTGAGGCAGACGCGGTTTCGTCCCTGTTGCTTGGCGGCATAGAGTCCGTCGTCGGCCGCGCGGATCATGTCGTCGCGGTTCTTGCCGTGCGCGGGGAAAGCCGCGACCCCGGCGCTGATGGTCACCATGCGGGGCACGCCTGGAAACTGGAAGCTCTCGACCATCCGCCTTAATTTTTCGGCGATGACGACGGCCTGCTGCGCGTTGGTCTGGGTCAGCAGGATGGCGAATTCCTCTCCACCGTAGCGGCACACCACATCGATCTTGCGCAACTGCTGGTGAAACAGCGACGAGACCTGGCGCAGGACTTCATCTCCCAGCAGGTGTCCGAACTCGTCGTTGAGCCGCTTGAACTGATCGATGTCGGCCATAATGACGGCCATGCCGGTTCCGTAGCGGCGGGCGCGCTCGATTTCTTCCATGATCCGCAGCTCGAAGAAGCGCCGGTTGAAGATTCCGGTAAGGCCGTCGAGGTACGCCAGTTGTTTGACCCGCTCCACGTAGTGCGCGTTCTGGATGGAATTGGCGCAAATGTCGGCGACCGATTCGAGGGATTGCAATTCGCTCTCGCGGAATGCGTTGGGCTGCAGGCTGTGCAGGGTGAGCACTCCGTGGGTTTGGCCAAATGAGATTAGCGGGATGCTCATGCGCGACGCCGACTCTTTGAAAAGCCGATCGGGGTCGGGCATAGCGCTCAGATCTTTTTCGATGAGCGTGCCGTTGGTGGCGAGCACGCGCGCCCAAGGCTGCTGGCTGACCGGAAGCCGTCCGCCAGGCGGGAAGCAGGGCGTCAGCGTTCCCTGATGCGCCCGCATGACCAGGTCGCCTTCCTCGCGCAACAGCAGCGATACGTGCGAGACCTGAAAGGCCTGCTGAATCACGGAGCAAACCCGGGCCAGCAGATCCTCGAGCTCCATGACGGCGGTGCTTTGTTGCGCGATGGTATTAATGGCTTCCAGTTGCCGCGCTCGCTGCCGTTCCAGCGAATATAACCGGGCATTCTGCAGCGCGATCGAGGCCTGGGTGGAAAACAAAGTCAGCAGCTCGATGGTTTCGTGGTCGAAGTGGTCGAGGCGGTCACTCTGGCAGTCGAGCACGCCCACGACTTCATCGCACACCATGAGCGGGATCGCCAGCTCCGAGCGAGTGGACTGCGCCGAGCAGATATAGCGCGGGTCCTGGCTCACGTCGGGAGCGTAGACCGGCCGCTTCTTCATGACCGAAGTGCCGGTGATGCCCTCGTGGTATCCGAGGGAAAGCTTGTCCTTGCCGGCATCCCAGCCGATCTGCGAGCGAACGCGCAATTGCTGTTGCTCCTTGTCGAGCAACAGGATGGCGACGTTCGGCAGCTGAAAAAAGTCGCGAGCGATGGCCAGAATCCTCTGCAACACCTCGTCCAAATCAAAGGTGGAGAGCACCGCCTGGCCCGCTTCGTAAAGCACGGCAAGTTTCGGCATGGTCGCAAGAATTGTAATTGCGGGGGCGGCGGTTACCGATGTTCCTAAAGTAACCTGGGGCTGCGGAGTGATGGCAGTCGGAAGGCGGTTGAAATTCGTTCGCATACAGTGCACGCGGCCGAGGGTTGAAAGGGCGCGGCTTCAAGCCGCGCCGTAAAGCGCCTCGAGGTTAACAGAGGCTTTAGCCGCCGAGGTGCACTATCGCCATTTTCTTGCGGTGCGGATTAACCCGTAGGCCACCAGGCAGAACCAGAAATCCAGAACCATGCCCAGGTCGAGGTGGAGTGGTCGATGCCGCGCCGCGGGCGGCAGCGACGGAATCAGGAGGAAGTACACTATGTTGCCCAGGATGATCGCCAGCAGGGCCTGGAGAAAATTGATGAGCACCGATGGTTTAGACACCATAGAGGGCATTCTCGGATGCCCTCTATTTACGCCCGTTCCCGACCGTTTGCAAGGTTCGCGGGTGAGTTCTGCCGCAGTCGCTCAAGGAGCGTAAATGTTAAAGGGCTCGCCATTGGACACGCCTCCGCACGGAGCGGGGTTCGACACCTCCACATGCGCTGCGCCCGCGGCGGCGATATCGGAGGCTGAAATCTGGGCGGTCAGTTGAGTTGAGCTTTGATACGTTGTGGCGCGAGTTGAACCGTTCCACGTTACGGTGGAGTCTTTCACAAAATGCTCGCCGAACACTAATAGAGACAACCCCAGCGCGCCTGCGGTCGCGACATTCGGCTGGATCGACGTCACCGACGCCGCGGTGGTGACGGTGAGCCGGTTGACCGTGGCGGGTTGCCACGGGTTGTAAGGCACGGGCGATTCCGTGTAGTAGCTGTAGAAGGTGTCACCGAGAATGCCTGGATATTCGCCCAAGCCGATCGCGTTGGCATAGCCAATGGTGCCTTGCAGATTCGGTTCCTTGTAGAGAACTTGCATGGCAGGCCAGTACGTTCCATCGACGGATTCGCCATAGGCAATGAACTGGGCGTTATCGACCATGGCGATGAAGCGGTTGCGATAGGCGCTCCACACGATCTGGAAGTCTCCATCAGTCTCGCCCGTCACGTTGGGAAAAGTCTCGCTGGCCAGCCCGCCCAATCCGGGTTGATTCCAGTTGCCGTTGTAATACTTTTTGAATAACTTCGAGGCGGAGCCCCCCATCGCCGCGGTAGTAAGAACCTCTTCATAGGGAGCCCGGGCCACGGATATAAAGGTGAAGTCGCTACATTCGGCGTTTGCCGTCCAGCAATGATGAGTTAAGAAAATGTAGAAATACTTTTGCCCAGTGCTTGGGTCGGCATAAGGCACGAGCGGATTTTCACCCACGCCCGAGGCACCGGTTGGATTGTAGACATGAGGAACGCTGAGAATTAAACCGAGGTCTTGCCACGTGAGTCGGGGGAAGTTTCTCGCTCGCACAAGAATGTCTTCTGGTTCTTATGGAAGAGCAACCACCGAGGGCGTCATCCCGAGTGGAGCCGTTCTTCAGGCGAAGCGAGGGATCTCGCGCGGATCGCCACGGCAAAGCCACGAGTTCGCTTCGTAGGTGATTTGGGACCATGAGTTCGCCCGCATGCAATTCCGGGAAGGGCACGAGTTCCACTCGTGCCGTTAAGTCGCTCAAAACCCAGCCGCCCCTCAGCGCCTGAAGGATGCTTCGGAAAACCAGCCGTTCCAGGGAAGGCGGGCGTTGTCCCAGAACTGGCCGACATCACCCACACAATGGGTGCCCCATCCTTGCGTTCTTTGCAAGGGTGGGTATAACGAATCCATAAGGAAGCGCGGGCAGGTCGGGTTCTGTGCTACCCGCCCTTCGCAAACATCGCGAAGGACGGGGCACCCATTGTGCAGGTCATGCCGGCGAGGTCAAAAGCCTGGGCCACCCGCCTGGCTGTGGATGGTCAGACTGTCATACTCGGTGCGTAATTGTGGCCGTGGGTCGCGGTTGTCTGACTCGAAGTCGATGACGAGCCAATGGCACAATGCGTGGCGCATCGATTAACTCTTCTTCGCAAAGATTAGCAAATCGCCCGCCAAGGGGACTCGGATAGACGGGATGTTTCCCCACTTTGTGTTCAATCCAGGAAAACCCGACCGCAAACGCGCGCCCCCCTACTCCTCGTCCCCCACTCCACCCTCCGCCAACGACTCAAATCGCGTGCTGTTCTTCAAGAATGCCATCCGCACTTTCCCGATCGGACCATTCCGCTGTTTGGCAATGATGATCTCGGCCTTCCCCTGCAACTCCGCATCGTCCGGCTTATAAATTTCTTCGCGAAAAATAAACATCACCAGATCGGCATCCTGCTCAATCGATCCCGACTCGCGCAAATCCGCCAGTTGCGGACGATGATCCCCGCCCCGGCTCTCGGGCGCGCGGCTCAACTGCGACAGCGCAATCACCGGCACCGTCAACTCCTTGGCTAGCGCCTTCAGCCCGCGCGAAATCGCCGAAACCTCCTGCGTCCGATTCTCAAAGCGTTTCCCTCCGCCCGACATCAACTGCAAATAATCCACGATGATCAAATCCAGCCGTCCGCCCTGCGCCTGCTTCAGCCGCCGCGCCTTGGCCCGCATCTCGCTCAAAGAAATCCCGGGCGTGTCATCGATAAAAATCGGAGCGTGCGCTAGCTGCTCCATCGCCCGCACCACTTTCCGCGTATCGTCCTGCCACAACGAACCAGTCCGCATCTTGTGCGCATCCACCCGGGCCTGCGAACACAGCAACCGCATCAGCAGCGCCTCGCGGGACATTTCCAGCGAGAACACGCCCACCACCTGGCTGTCTTCAATCGCCGCATTCTCCGCAATGTTCATCACAAACGCCGTCTTGCCCATCGAAGGCCGCGCCGCAATAATCACCAGATCGGAGCGCTGCAATCCCGAAGTCATTTCATCCAGATCCGAGTAGTGCGTCGCCAGCCCGGTAATGCGCTGCCCGCGTTGCAGCAGCGCGTCCACCGACCCAAACGACTCCTTCACGATTTCCTGGATCCCCATGAACCCGCGCCCAATGCGCTTTTCCGACAGCTGAAAGATCGCCGCCTCGGCGTCACTCAAAACATCTTCGGCCAAATCGCTCTGGTCCGACGCCCGCGCAATCGCCGTGCTGGCCGCGGAAATCAGCCCGCGCAGCATCGCCTTGTCGCGCACAATCTTGACGTAGTGCTCAATGCTGGGCCGGTCCGGCACGCCGTCGACAAGGCTCGAAACATACGCCACGTCGCCAATCGGCTGCAGATCTTTGTGCCGGTCGAGTTCCTCGATCAGCGTGATCATATCTATAGGCCGCGACGATTCCGCCAGATCGACCATCCGCGAATAAATCCGTCGATGCGAGTCCAGCGAAAAATCCTCGATCCGCAAATGTTCCGCCGCCTGGTTGTAAGCAAAGTTGTCGAGCAGGATCGCGCCCAGAATCGATCGCTCAGCCTCCACATTCGCCGGAAGCGTGCTAATGCTGTAATCGGTAGTCGCCATAGTCTCTATTGCAAGTCTCTATTGCACTCTGCTCCATCCGCGGTTTCAGCATAAGCGAATATAAAGCGAAACGCAAAATGAATTGTGCAGAAGCTGTGAAGCCCCACACCTATCCTGTGGAAGCCCCACGAAAACCGGTCCCGAACAGAAGTTCGCGGACTCGCAGGAAATGAGAATCTGGTTTCATCCGTGCAGATCCGTGGCCAAATTGCTTGGAAAAAACAAATGCGGCCGGGCCAGCCACCCGACCGCATCGTTCGTGGATTCCTGCTTCTGCCTTGTCACCGCTTGGCGACAAAATGACCGCTTCAGTCCGGCAACGCTCCCGCTCTCTCGAACGAAGAAGCGCCGCCTTGGCCTAGGCGAGTTGCCGATTCGTCATCTTGCGATGACAAAGATGCAACCGCTGCGGCGGCCAGCGGCCCTGTTCTCGCTCCTGCTCCCTGCTCCGAAAAGCAAAAGAGCAACGAGCCGAGTCGGGGGAGGAGGCCGCAACGCCCGGGCAACCAGTCGCGCTCGCGCGCGTTTTCTGGATGATCCCCCGGCAATTCACCCTCGAGAATCGCCGGTTGCCGCTGGCTCTGCCGCAATCATCCGGCAAGCACAGGAAGTCTCACGTTTCGCTGAACCCACTTTCCGCCACTTCGTTGCGCCTCGCAACCGAAAAAACTTCCACCCTTGTGCAGAAGCTGTGGACGACGATTCTTCCCTGTGGAAGCCCGAGGAAAACTAAGAATTAATTTCGCGCTTGCCGCTGAGGGTTGGGTGGAAGAGCGGCGCTTCAGCGCCGCGTAAGCCCCCTATAAAATCAATATGGGCTTTAGACCCTAACGGCTGAAAGCCACTCGACTGTTTGACGGACGGCGTCCAGTACCCACCGGCAACACCCTCTAGACGTCTGCCCGCTGCGAGATCGATTGTATTGCCTTGCCAGACGAATACAGGAGTTCAGTCCGTAGGTATTCCGAACCGGATTCCGAATCGGATTCCGATTTGGGAATGACTTTCGCGAGAAAAAGGCACGGCCAAAGCCGTGCCCATCAAAAATCCGCGTTGATCCGCGTGAATCCGTGGCGATGAAGCTTAGCCCCTTACGCCATCCATAAACGCGCGCAGCTTGCGCAACCTCGACGGATGCCTCAGCTTGCGCAGCGCTTTGCCTTCGATCTGGCGGATGCGTTCGCGGGTTACGGCGAAGGACTGGCCGATCTCTTCCAGCGTGTGCTTGCTGCCGTCTTCTAGGCCGAAGCGCATTTTGATTACTTTTTCTTCGCGCGGGGTCAGCGTGCCCAAGACTTGTCCGGTCTGGTCCTTAGTGATTTGAACCCAAGTGGCGGCAAACCACTCGACATTTGGCGAACCTCGTCCAGTACCCACTGGCAATATCCTCCTAAACTCCGCTCGCTACCAATAATTCTATGGGCTGCTGCGCGGGGCCGGGGAAAAAAACGCTCGATAATTGTGGGAGCGCACGCCGATTCGGGAATGTGACGGCCCGCAGTCAAGGCATGGTCGAAGCCGTTGATGCTGGTAGGGATCCTTCGATTCCGTAGAGCGATTCGCGTTCGCGAATCGCCGTACTCCATTCAGGATGACAGAGTCAGTCCCTGACTCCATCCATGAACGCGCGGAGCTTGCGCGACCTTGACGGGTGTCGGAGCTTGCGCAACGCTTTGGCTTCGATCTGGCGGATGCGTTCGCGGGTTACCGCGAAGCTCTGGCCGACTTCTTCGAGCGTGTGCTCGCTGCCGTCCTCGAGGCCGAAGCGCATCTTGATGACTTTTTCTTCGCGCGGGGTCAACGTGCGCAAGACCTGTCCCGTCTGGTCTTTGAGGTTCACGTTGATCACGGCCTCGGCGGGAGAAACTACGCCGCGGTCTTCGATAAAGTCTCCGAGATGCGAATCTTCCTCTTCGCCAATCGGCGTTTCGAGGGAGATGGGCTCCTGCGCGATCTTGAGGACCTTGCGGACTTTCGCGACGGGAATGTCCATTCTCTTGGCGATTTCTTCGCTGGTAGGTTCGCGGCCGAGTTCCTGTACCAGCTGGCGCGAGGTGCGGATCAGTTTGTTGATGGTTTCGATCATGTGCACCGGGATGCGGATGGTGCGGGCCTGATCGGCGATGGCGCGGGTGATGGCCTGGCGAATCCACCAGGTGGCGTAGGTGGAAAATTTGTAGCCGCGGCGGTATTCGAATTTGTCGACGGCCTTCATCAGGCCGATGTTGCCTTCCTGAATCAGGTCGAGAAACTGCAGGCCGCGGTTGGTGTATTTTTTGGCGATCGAAACGACCAGACGCAGGTTGGCCTCGATGAGTTCGCGCTTGGCCTGCTCGGCGTCCATGTCGCCCGAGATGATCTCCCGCTGCGTGCGCTTGAGCTCGGCGAACGAGACGCCGGTTTCGAGTTCGAGTTTTTCAACTTCGCCGCGGATGGCGCGGGCCTGGCGGCGATATTCTTTTTTCTGTTCTTCGCTGCGCGTGGCCTCGGCCTTGCGCTCGAGGTTCTGGGTCTGGCGATCAAGCGAGCGCATGCCGTCGACCGTCTTGTTCAGACGTTCAATCAGCCGCTTGCGCTCGGCGTTGGTGAATCCCAGCTTGCGCACCGCCTGCGACACGGCGACGATGCCGCGAGCCAGCTTGCGGCGGGCGCGGCGATGATCCTTGGGTTTCTTCGTCTTCGAGACTTCGAGATACTTTTCTTCGAGCAGCGCGGCCTTTTTGTACAGCTTGGCCATGTCGTCAATTTTGTCGGTGAACTCGTTCAGGCGGTTCTGCAGGATCTCGTCGGTGATCTCTTCTTCGTCGAAGGTCACCACTTCCTTGATCGAGCGCACGCCTTTTTTAAGGTCCTCCCCCATGGCGAGCAATTCGCGAATTACGATGGGCGAGCGCGAAAGGGCCTTGAGCACGCGGATTTGGCCGCGCTCGATCCGCTTGGCGATTTCCACTTCGCCTTCGCGCGTGAGCAGCGGCACGGTTCCCATTTCGCGCAGATACATGCGGACGGGATCGTTGGTTTTTTCCAGTGCGCCGGGCGTGAGATCGAGTTCGACGTCCTCGCCTTCTTCGGAGTCTTCGAATTTCTTATCGAGCGCGGCCGAAGGCAGTTTGGGGCCTTCGAGCACGTCGATGCCCTGCGTACCGATGGTGGTCAGCAGATCGTCCAGGTCTTCGGGACTGTGCACGTCGTGCGGGATCAGGTCGTTGACCTGGTCGTAGGTGAGATATCCCTTCTCTTTGCCGGTATCGATCAGCTTTTTGATGTCGTCGAACTTGTCTTCAAGAGCCAAAAGGTGTGTCCTCGAACTGCTTTAATTCCGCTCCACAGGAGCTTGTGATAATGTTCCTTGTAAGGGTGGGAATCTGGGTCTTGCGGGGCCGTGCATACGGCACAAACCTATAGATTTTAGCAAACAAGTTCTGTAGCGTCTATCGGTTGCCCACTTGATTTTCTGATCCCGCCGGTCTCTTCGTCGCTGAACTACCTATCTTCAATTCCCTTAAATACTTAGATGGTGGCGAGGCGCTTTTTGTTTCAAGCGCTTTTCTTATTTCCGGGGTTTCTCAGGCCGTCCTCGGCCAGGCTCGGGTCTCTCAGGGCCCGGCTGATGCGCTCCAGTTCGGTGAGCAGTTCGCGCAGGCGTTGGTTGTCGGCGGCGAGGCCGGGCTTTTTGAGTTCCTGCTGGACTTGCTCCTGACGGCGGCGCAAGTGAATGCGGCGCAGGGCGCGGACCGACGCTTCCAGAACTTCTGCCGTGAGTTCTTCGTCCTCCTTGAGAAGAATTAGGGCCAGCATGCGGCGGTCGGACTCGGTCGCCGGTACCTCAAGAAGATCGGGGACTTCGCGGGCTGCATTGAGCAGGGATTCGGCCAGGGACTCGGTCGCGAGGCCGCGGTGCAGAGCTTCGTTCTGCAAGACGTATTGCGCCTGGCGGGCGGGGTCGAATTCTTCCTCGGCGCCATCGCGAGCAGAAAGGTGGTCGTCGCCGGGATGGATTTG
>Ga0181523_10000967_pt1 | contig 31928 bp, 24 predicted proteins | sample PEATcosm2014_Bin_43_FD_119752 | JGI IMG/M metagenome (GOLD analysis project Ga0181523, IMG submission 119752) | Peatland microbial communities from MTU Mesocosm Facility, Houghton, MI, USA - PEATcosm2014_Bin05_30_metaG | ecosystem: Environmental > Terrestrial > Soil > Wetlands > Peat | place... | reverse complement strand
ACATTCAGAACGCCAGTTCAGCCCTCGGCGACCCAGTTTACTGGGATGAGAACTCCGGTCCGTCTTCGGCTTCGGAGAACACCGTGGGCACGATTCCTTCGGAATCCTTCACGGTTCTGGGCAGCGAAAGCAGCACCACCAGCACGAGCACCACCACGACCGGCACGGTTCCTGAGCCCAGCAGCATCATGCTGTTCGGTTCTGGCATCCTCGGCCTGGCTGGCATGCTGCGCCGCAAGCTGTTCTAATTCACTCGACCCTTCCCCCAGGTCTTTTCGAGCCGGAGCCTAGTGCTCCGGCTTTCTTTTTGCCCCTCGACGTTCCTTTTTTTCCCCACGGAATCCATTGGGCGCGGGCAGTTAGCGGTCAGCAAGTCAGGATCTACAACTCAGATTGGGTAGCGTCTTAGCCAAAGACGCTAAGTGTCACGCCAAGGCCCAACTGGCGGATCGCATCGGCGTCAGGGCTGCTGTTGCCGAGTGGCCATATCGAGGTTCTTTTGCTGCTCGGCATAGTCGCCCAGCTGGTTGTAGGCGAAGCTCATATGGATGAAGGCGTTCGCCCTGAGGGCTGGCATATGGTCGGCAGTGCTCTGGGTCAGATCAATGACTTTCTGCAACTGCTCGATGGCCTCGCGCGGGTGATGATGCTCTTCTTCGTAGATACCGATGTGGAGGTGGGGAAACGGAAAAAGCGGGTCCATCGCCACCGCGGCTTGGAAATGCGCCAGGGCAGCCTCCCGATCTCCTCTCTGCTGCAAGGTTTCGCCAATCATGTTCTCGGCCATCGCGTTATTGCTTACGGCCTCGGCGGCATGCGTCCATAGGGTCAGATCATCGGTCCAATAGCTGAGCTGGCGACGTGTGGCGGACGCCAGTAACAGCAGGATGGCAACGGTACCGGCAGGCAGCCAGATCTCCGAAAAACGCCATCGCTCTGCCCAATCGGCCACGCCCCAACAGAAGGCGATGAACAATCCAACGAAGGGCACATAGCCGAAACGATCGCTCATGGCCTCTCCGTTGCCCAGTTGAATCAGCCCAATCATGGGAACCAGCGTGCCTAGGAACCACAGCCACCCTACGGCCAGGTAGCGACGACTACGGCTGACGAGCGCCAACCCGGTGATCAGCAGCAATAGGAGCAATGAGGCGGCAAGCTGCCCGGTGGGCGCCGCACTCCGCGCGTGAGGATAGAAGTATGACAGGTGCGTCGGCCAGAAGGCATGGGCGAGGTATCGCACATAGGTGAGGATGACGCTGCTTATGCGAACCGCAAAGGAATACGTGTTCACGCCGCCCAGGGTGCGATTCGCCCACTGCGCTTTCATCGTAAGAAAGGCGCTGCCGGCGGAGAGCGCCAGCAGTGGCAGTTTCTCCAGCAACAGCCAGGAAAAGCTCTTGCCCGGAACAACGTGGCCCGCCGTCTCCCCGGCCAAAGACGGGCTGCCGCTGGGGAACATTCGCCCCAGCGGCCAGTAGTCCCACAGCAGCAGTACAAACGGCAGAGTGATGATCTGGGGTTTGGACATCAGGCCCAGCGCGAACAACATCGCCACCACCAGATAGCGGCCTACTGCCGGCTGGCGCGCATACCAGCGGTACGCGATCAGCGTCAGCAGAAAGAAAACCACGCTCAACACGGTTTTGCGTTCGGCAACCCAGGCGACCGCCTCAACATTGCAGGGATGCAGCGCAAACAGCGCCGCCGCCGCGAAGCTGCGCCCAACATAGCCGGTCGCTTGCCACAGCAGCCAGAAGAGCAGCAACGCATCCAGCGCATGCAGCAGCAGACTGGTTTCGTGATGCCGGCCGGGGTCGAGGCCAAAGAAATAGATGTCCAAGGCATGAGACAGCCAGGTCAGCGGATCCCAGTTAGCGTAATGGAAGGTGGTAAAAGACCACGTGACTGTGTCCCAGTTCAGATGCTGGATGTGGAAGTTGTTGACAACATAGCCGTAGTCATCGATATGGATGAAGGGATGCTGCTTCAGCGGCGCATACACCGCCAGTGTCAAAGCCACGATAACGAAAGCCAGAAGGGCGCGCCGCATTGCCGGCGAGAGGAGACGGCCGAGGTCGTGGTGGATTTGCAGGCGCGTCATAGGTCGAAGATAACACTGCGACCCGGGATCGGGTCATACGATGAACAAGCGAAGACAAATAGACGCCGAGTGAGTATGCGCCTCCGCGAGTGAATGGAATCGTGAACGAGATTGCGCCTGCTCTGTCGCTGTCGGTGAAGGACTAGCTGGTGTCCTTGCAAAATCTTCTTGTAGGCTGTGGACCAACTCGATTGCCGTTGGCGCGATTTTGCGAGATAATCGTGCCCGCCATTCCTTTCGTTCAGTCAAAGCCTCACGCCAGTAACCGGAGGTAGTATGGTGAAAAGCCGCGTTGTGTTGCAGTTCCCACTGTCGCCGACGGCATGGTTTTTGTAGGCGCTCAGAACGAGGTGGATGTCCATGGTTTGCTCAATTGAGAGCGCGCCCCGGTCATGGCCTTGCAGATCAAAAAATTTTCGGCTGGCTTCTGTTTAGCGAGCGAGGCACGCTTTCCCGCTCACCTATGAATGTATGAATGTGGCCCACGAGGAAAAGCTGGAAGCTCGAACTCGCTGGCTCTCTTGGCCATACCTTGTCCTGGCTCTTCTTGCCATCGTAATGCTGGCGCAAATGTGGCCTAGCGTTTCTCGGCTCTCAATTACTTCCGATGAAGCCGATCACCTTCACTCCGGCTATCGCTACCTGCAATGCCGCGATTTCGGCTGGAATCCCGAACACCCGCCGTTGGTAAAAATGCTGGCTGCTCTCCCGCTGCTGGCGATGGAGATCATTGATCCCATTCCGTCGGCCTGCGGAATGGCGAGTAACAAGCTGAGGGATTTCCAGGTGGGCCATGACTTCGTGTTTGCCAACCCCGAGTCGGTGCTGATGGCGGGCAGGATGGCCGCATCCGCCCTGACAATTGGCTTGCTCCTGGCGGTCTGGTGCTTCGCCCGCAGAATGTTCGGCACGGGGGCGGCAATCATTTCCGGAGTGCTGATCGCTTTCGAGCCAAATCTGTTGGCGCACGGCAGTCTGGTTATGACCGACGTAGCGGCGGCGCTCGGCTTTGTCCTCGCGGTTTACGCTTTCTACGCTTATCTGTCGGCGCCCAGTTACAGACGGCTTGCCTCGGTAGCTCTGGCGGTCGGATTTGCGCTCTGCCTGAAGCACTCGACGATTCTGCTCGCCATAATTCTTCCGGCTCTGGCTGTGGCCGACGCTTTCATCTCCGGCGGTCCGAAGCGGATACGGACCGCGCTACGCAACCTGGTAGCTTTGACGGCGATTATGGTGGTCGCCCTCACGCTGCTGTGGGGAGTATACGGCTTCCGGTATGCCGCGCGGCCGAACCAGGCGAGACCATGGATTCCGGAGCGACTTGGCTCTGCTCATGGTCTGGTCGCCACCAAAGTCATCCCGGCCATGGAACGCGGGCGATTGCTGCCACAGGCCTACCTCATAGGGTTGCAGGATATTTTGGTCGAATCGGAGGGGAGCAAGCGAACCTTCCTGGTTGGCCAGATGTTTCCAACCGGACGCTGGTTCTACTTCCCGGTGGCGGCAACCATTAAGTTCACCTTGCCGACATTGCTGCTGCTGGTGGTCTCGGCATTCGCCGTCCCGTTCTGGCGAAAGCACAAACGGGAGGCGGCGTTTCTCCTGATCCCGGCTGCAATTTTGCTGGCCAGCGCCATGAACTACAAGATAGATATCGGCATTCGACATCTCCTGCCGCTTCTCCCGTTCCTCGTGATCCTTGCGGCGGCGGGCACTTGGAGCCTGGTGCGCAACCGCCGGTGGCCGACGATTGCGCTGGTAGCCTTACTTGTTTTCCATGCAGTCTCATCCTTGCGCGCATTCCCGAATTACCTGAGCTATGGCAACGAGCTTTGGGGCGGCCCGGCAAATACCTATAAGTATCTTTCCGATTCCAACACCGACATGGGTCAGGCCCTCAAATTAACCCAGGACTACACCGCCCGAAACAAGATCACCCATTGCTGGTTGATACAGCCCTACAACGAAACCGCCCGCGACTATGGTATCCCGTGCGATGACATCTACGTTCGTATTCCGCCGCTGCACTTTGACGGCACGCTGATCGTCAGCAGCGTCCTTGTGGACGGCATTATGAGTCCTTTTGGAGCAAGAAGCGCCAGTCTGTTCAGGAATATGCAGCCTACGGCAAAGCTGGGCGGCAGCGCACTGTTTGTCTATGATGGCGGCTTCGATATGGTCCCTATCGTGGCGGCGGAACGCTTAAAACTAGCGACTTCGATGGGCCCGCGCGATCCGCAATTTGCCATCAGCCAGGCGAGCCAGGTGCTTGCGTTCGACCCGAACAACGGTCTGGCGCACGCCGTGCTGTGCTACGCTCAAGCCACCCTTGGACAGCAAAGCGCGGCTGAACCGGAGTGCAATCTCGCATTGAAGCTGATGCGGGAGAATCCTTTCGCTCTGGCGCAGGACACAAAGGACGTGACCGCATTCATGCGCCAACACGGATTGCGAAACTACAGCGACCTAAAGCCCTAGCTAAACAAGGACTCGCCTACCGGCCTTCATAGCTGGTCAACTATGTCATCAGGGCGCACTCTCGCTAAGATGTCAACCTGTCGAGGATACCGGTAGTGCTCCGGACCGAATCATCAAGCTATAATCGCGAACCGAGGGTACCGTGACTTCCATTGCTCCGATAACAGCGCCTCAGAATCGTTGGCGTCCCTGGTCGTCGCCGGAGCGGGGGACAGTTCTAGCTAGTCTGGTTCTTCTCATTGCTACCATAGCTCTCTACTATCCCGTAAGTTATTACCCATTCATAAATTTCGACGATGACGTTTATGTTGCGCGGAACCTCCAGGTACAGAAGGGCTTGACTTGGAGCACCACTGAGTGGGCGTTCCGGTCGACCTACGTTGCGGACAATTGGCATCCGTTGACCTGGCTCTCCCATGCGCTCGACTGCCAGATTTTTGAAGGGAATTCGGGTGGTCATCATGCCATGAATCTGGCGTTCCACACGCTCAATGTCTTACTTCTGTTCTGGGTACTGTACCGTGCCACAGGGTTCACGGAACGCAGTTTCATGGTGGCGGCCCTCTTTGCTATACATCCGATTAACGTCGAATCCGTGGTCTGGATTTCGGAACGCAAGAACGTACTCAGCATGTTGTTCTTTCTGCTCGCGCGGGGCTTATCGCTGGTACGCGAGCCAGCCTGGGTTGCGCCGCTACCTTCTGGTAGCGTTGCTCTACTGCCTGGGGTTGATGGCCAAACCCCAGGTGATTACGTTGCCCTTCGTTTTGCTTCTGTGGGACTACTGGCCGCTGGGAAGGCTCGCTCTCCGCCCTTCGCCAGAATAGCTCAGGTGAAATCTCTGGCGAACAGCGAAAAGCGAATGGCGACGGTTGCTCCTGGAAAAGGTCCCGCTCCTGGCCTTGTCTGCGGCAAGCGCCGCGGTGACCATGCGACTCCAAGCTGCCGGCGGCGCAGTAGTGGAGTATGCACTCCCGCTTCGGCTGGGGAACGCCGTCTTTTCTTACGTCAGATACTTGGCAAAAGCCGTGTGGCCATCGCGGCTGACTATTCTGGACCCGTACCCTGTGAGCGGCACCGGTATCTGGAGAGTTTCGGCCACGCTCGTTTCTGATTGCAATTTCGGCGATCGTGATTGAAAAAAGGAATCGCGGATACCTTCCGGTCGGGTGGTTCTGGTTTCTGGGGACCCTGGTGCCCATGATCGGCTTAGTGCAGGTCGGCCCGCAGGCGATCGCCGATCGCTATGCTTATCTTTCATTCGTTGGCTTGTTTATCATGGTCTGTTGGGGGGCGGCCGACTGGTTCCAGCAAGTACGATGGTCTCCCAACATCCTGCGAGCGGGAAGCGTCGCAGTGCTATTGGTGCTCAGCGCCGTCACCTATCGGCAAATCGGCTACTGGCGTGACAGCATGACGTTGTGGTCTCACGCTCTACAGGTCACCAACGACAATTGGGTTGCTGATGACAAGACAGGCGAGTTGCTGATCGCCCAGGGAAAAGTTGAAGAAGCAATGCCTTACTTCTACCGCGCCGTAGCGCTCGCTCCAGACGATCCTTTCACCAACCTGACGATTGGCTCTTACGAGCAGAAACAGGGGAAGCTGCGACAGGCAATCGAGCGCTACAAGAAAGTGATCAATGTGGCGCACACCAGCCCTGTCATCAAGCTCCAGGCGTTCAACAGCATGTGCTATGCCTACCGCGGACTCGGAGATACCGGTCATGCGGACAAATGTTTCGAGGTAGTCGATAGAATGCGGGTCTACAAGTGAGACCGCCGTCGTCCCAGAGCTTCGGATATACTTCCCGCCATCCTGCCGCTCTCGGGTCACGCAGGTAGGGAAGAGGGAACCAGATGATGACAAAGCTTTCGCAGTACTCCATTTACTACAAACTACTTATCCTTTTCATTGTCGCCGCATCCTGCTTTCGAGTGTTTATTTGCTTTGCACACAACCCGATGGATTATCTCTTCTCGGACATGTCGCGGCACTGGGACAACGGACTGCATTTTCCAAGAGGTGGGTACAACGCCGCCGCAGACCCGATTGGTTATCAGGTGTACATATTTGTCCTGCAAAAAATCACAGCTGGCAACAGATTTCTAGTGGCTGCGGCGTGTTCCCTTCTTTCCGTGCTCATGCCCTGGACGTTTTATCGTGCAGCGCGGAATTTTGGGCTGGCGAAAATCCCCTCTCTATGGGTATGGGCGCCTGTAGCGTGGACTCCGTCACTGGTCGTAATTTTCCACTTCATCATGATGGAGACCCTGCTGCTTGTGCTCGAGGGTGTGGCTCTTTGGGCGACGGCGCGATACCTAAGGAAGGGAGGAACAAAACCGTTTCTACTCTCAATCTTTTGCTGGATGCTTGCCATTCTCACCAAACCTACTGTGCTTCCTTTAGCCGGAGTCTGTTTCCCGTGGGCGTGGTGGAAACGCTCCACTCCTCTTCGGGAAATTGCTGTAGGGGCTCTGTTGGCGACCAGTATGCTTGTGCCGCAGGCGATCCGCACCAAGTTAGAGCTTGGGTTTATTGCACCACTTGGAAACACCTGGCTGCCACGCATCGCACTTCGGGCAGGGACACGAACGATTTCTTTTCATTTTCATCGCTTTGATGGGGGTGATCAGAAGCTCGTATTCGGTAATCCAAGTTGTTACGTCCGGCCGCTGGAGCCCGTGAGCCACTGGGCCATGCGCCGGGCGTGGGGCGATACCAACACCAGTTTCACGATTACGGCTGCGAATGACGAACGAGATTGGAAGGAGGTCTATGAGCGGTTCAATCACGATCCAGGCCGAGTGGTGGGCTCAGTGGCGCGAGAATATTATCCTCTTCTTCTTCGCCCCGTCCTGGCCGGAGACCGGCACAAACGAGTGGGACGGACACCTGGAATATCGTACTCGCTGGGTTTGGGCTCCATTAACTCTTTTCGTCTTTGTATGTAACATCCGCGAGTTCGTACGACGCCGGTTCGACCTGATTCCTGTAGCTGTAACTCTGTTCACGCTATTCATGGCGCTGCAGAATCTGGCCATCCTTGAGGACCGCTACCGCAAGCCGGTTGAGCCGTTGCTTCTGCTAAACCTGGTTTGGGTTTTAAGCAGCAGAAATCCGCGATTCATGCCCCTGTATCGTCCGACAATGGATTGATCTGGCGGGATCTGGGCGTTGCTTATCGTAATCTGGGCGACCATGCGTAAGCTCGCGAATGCTTCCGGAAATCGGCAAGCGCTGGCATACCATAATTGAGATCGCGAAGACATTCGTTTTCGATCCGGTACGTCCATCGCACGCAGCAGAGGGAAAATGGAAAAACTTATGATGACGAGTGCCTCGAAGCAAACTACTCAGTACAAATTGCTCATCCTCCTCATTGTGGCCGCGTCCTGCTTTCGAGTGTTCATTTGTTTTGTACACAACCCGACGGACTATCTCTGGTCCGATATGCTGCGGCACTGGAACAATGGGACCCGTTTTCCGAGGGGTAATTATGCGGGCGGTGCGGACCCAATTGTTTATCAAGTCTATATATGGCTACTACACCATCTCACCCTGGACAATAAGTTACTGATAGCTTTGGCGTCGGCGCTTCTGTCCGTGCTTATGCCATGGACTTACTACCGTGCCGCCCGGAATTTTGGACTACAGAAAACACCGGCCCTATGGGTTTGGGCCCTGATTGCGTGGACTCCATCGCTGTTCGTCATCTACCACTTCATCATGATGGAGACGATGCTGCTGCTGCTGGAAGGCGCCGCCCTCTGGATGACAGCGCGCTATCTACGCAAAGGGGGGACGGAAGCTTTCCTGACCTCGATATTCTTCTGGACGCTGGCTTCGCTGACCAAGCCAACCGTCGTTCCATTAGCAGTGGTTTGCTTTCTATGGAGTTGGTGGAAAAAGTCCACGCCGCTGCGGGACATCGCTGCAGGTGCTGTGTTAGCGATCATCATGCTTGTACCGCAGGCGGTGCGCAGCAAAGTGGAGTTGGGATTTGTTGCGCCGTTTGGCAATCCCTGGCTCACGCGAATCATCCATCGGTCAGGGGCGCGGATGACCTATTTTCATTATTACCCCCCTTCCGATGAGTCCGGGCACTTGAAGCCCAACGTTTCCGAGATCAATCTGGTGTTCGCCTCACCAAGTTGTTTCATAAGGCCGCTGGAGCCCGTAAGCCCCTGGGCCATGCGGCGGGCTTTCGGAGATTCTAGAGCTTACGTCACTATCAATGGATCTTATGGAGAACGAGACTGGAAGGCCGCTTACGAGCAGTTCAATCACGACCCGGACGAGTGGTCGGCCCAGTGGCGCGAGAATATCATCCTTTTCTTCTTCGCTCCCTCGTGGCCGGAGACCGGCACAAGCGAGTGGGACGGACACCTGGAATATCGTACTCGCTGGATTTGGGCGCCACTAATTCTTTTCGTCTTGGTATGCAATGCACGTGAATTCGCACGCCGCCGCTTCGATCTGATTCCAGTCGCAGTCACCCTGTTTACGCTGGTCATGGCGCTCCAAAATGCAATGCTTACCGAGGGGCGTTACCGTAAACCGGTTGAGCCTGTGCTGCTGTTGAACGCGGTTTGGATATTAGGCAGGAAGCCCGTTCGCAGTCGGGGACTCGAAGGAGAACAAGAATTTATCAGCCCCGAAGCGTCGGAAGCTGCTGTGTGAAATTGCCGCGTGAAAAAGGTTCAGATATACTCCTCGCAATCCACGGGGAGGAGTTGTGGCTTCCGTCGACGTCAAGCCTCAAGTAGGGATTCCATCGTCCAATAAGTTTTTCCTGGCGGACTCTCGCGCCCGCACGTTTCTGCTCGGCGCCTTGCTGGTGGTTATCACTGTCGCGCTCTATGCGCCGGTGCATAGCCATCCGTTCTTCAATCTCGATGACTACCTTGACGTAGTTGACAATGTCCATGTCCACCACGGGCTGGACTGGAAGACCATAAAGTGGTCGTTCACCGCCGTGAACATGGCCAATTGGATTCCCTTGAGCTGGATGTCGCACGCGATCGACTATCAGATGTTCGGGCGAAATCCCGCCGGACATCACGATATGAACGTGTTCTTCCACGCCCTCGACGTGGTCCTGCTCTTCTGGGTGCTGAAGCGCGCCACTGGCTATACGGGACGGAGCTTCATGGTGGCGGCGCTGTTTGCTGTTCATCCCATGAACGTGGAAGCTGTCGCCTGGATAGCCGAACGCAGAAGCGTGCTGAGCATGGTGTTTTTCCTGTTGGCCCTGGGAGCGTACCGCTGGTACGCGCGCGACCCGACCGACCGCCGCTACACCGTAATTGCCTTGCTGTTTGCCTTGGGGCTGCTTGCCAAGCCGCAGGTGATAACCCTGCCATTTGTTTTGCTGCTGTGGGACTACTGGCCGCTGCAGCGAATGTTTCCCAATGCTCCGAGCTCTTCGCCTCCGCCCGAACCGGGTATTTTTCCTCCACAAACCCTTTCCCAGCTAATCAAGGAGAAGATTCCACTCCTCTTTTTGTGCATCGTAGACGCGATGTTCACCGTCTTGGCTCAGGCTTCAGTTCGTCCGGGCCTTATGCCGCCTTTGTCGTCGCGCCTGAAGAATGCTGTGTTCTCCTATGTTTTGTATATCAAGAAGGCATTCTGGCCATCGGGCATGGCTCCAGAGCTACCCCATCAAGGCGCCTGGCTGACGCCCTGGCAGGTGATCGGGTCCGTCGCTGTTTTGCTGGCAATCACCGCGCTGGTGCTGGCGGCCCGGCGGTATCGCTATTTGCCGGTAGGATGGTTTTGGTTCCTGGGAATGCTGGTACCTATGATAGGAATTCTCCAAGCCGGTAGACAAGGTATGGCTGACCGATTCGGCTACCAGCCGTATATAGGGCTGTTCATCATGGTTTGCTGGGGTGTTGCGGACTGGGCCGAGCGGCGCCATATTTCCGTGGCCTGGGTGGCGGCTACGAGTGCCATTGTCCTGTTGGCGTTGACTACAGTCGCCTACCGCCAGATCGGCTATTGGAAAGACGACCTTACACTATGGGAACATGGCGAGGCCACTGTGCCTAACCATTGGGCGGCGGAAATCAATATTGGTATTCAGCTGATGGCGCAGGGGAGGGAGGCTGAGGCCCTGGAGCATTTATATAAAGGTTCCGCTATTAATCCCGATGAAGGCTTCAGCGGCATGGTCATCGGCTATCACGAACAGTCGCTTGGGCATTTGCAGGAAGCTATTTCAAGGTACCAGCATGCTCTGCGTGACTACAACGTATCGGACGAAGATAGGGCGCATATTTTGAGAAATATGGCTGCCGCATACCGTGATCTCGGCGATCTTCAAAAGGCAAATGAATGCTACGCGCAAGCGCTTAGTTTGCAGTCGCAGTCAAAATAGGCGCCCGATTGCCGGCAAACTTGCAAAAGGCGCTATACCGTACGGAATCACAAGGTAAGCGGCCAAATTCGACAACATTCCTGGCTCGCACGGCGGGATTGCCCTCAACGATTGTGCGGAAAATCGGTGACCCAGTGCATACCGCGGTTGAGCAGTAGGAATTTGACTGGATCGGACAGATCCTCTCGCGTAAGCTTGAGCGTCGCCGGATGTCCGCCGATCTTGCCTACGAGAGTCATATGATTCGCATCCGGCACATCGTAGGTAAGTGTGGTCCTCCACTGGGTATTATCCACGTCCCAGAGGTTGAAAGTCTTCCCATCGGACTTGAACTCCAGATAATATTTTTTGAAAGTGCCGTCCATATTTTGAACTGTAAACTTTTTCGGCGCATCGAAGATTGCACGCTGCCAGCGATTGGTGTCGGTGACTAGCGGTAATTTCGGCACGCCGTCGAGAACGTAGTCTTCCACGGACCAGATGCCGCGAAGGGCGGGCGGTTGAATATATGTAACGTTATTGGCCGCGTCGATGTAGGCCTGGTTCGAGCAAACGATAATGGCAGCCACTCCGACTCCCAACTGTAGGGCCCACACTCCATAGTTCAGGAATTTCTCTTTGAAGAGAGCAACTGTGGGTGTAAGTCGCGTGGTGCGGTTTAGGAGGAAGAAGTCCGCAATTCGCCGCATATCCGGAAGTAACAGGAAAAGACAGAAGAGTATGAGGTGAATGGAATAGATTTTTCTTGGCACGTCATAACATAGGTTGAGCATGAGCACATTGCTCATGACGGCAAGCGTGACCAACGATCCCAGGGCAGTGATCTGAGGAATAAGGAGCAAAACTCCTCCCAGCATCTCGCCCACACCACCAAAAAAGCTGTAGCCCCGCGACATGCCCATGAATGTCCAAAGAAGGCCCATAGGAGTAGTTTGTCCGAAGGTATCGACATACCTTGACAACGCGGGTTCGGCGAACTGCATGCGAAACAGCTTGTTTGCCCCGTAGCTAATCATGGCAACCGCGACAACCAGGCGGACGAATATGCGAAGCCATTGGTAGAGCACCGCATAGTTCGGGCGCTTCCGGTCGAGGCAGGACCATATAGCGGTAGCGATCAGGGCGGTTACGGCGATGCAAAAGAGCAAAACATAATCATAGAGCTGGTCGCCGCTGCCATTGGCCACCTCGGTGAAGGTGCCGCTCAGGTGAAGCACATGGACTCCCACCCACGGCACAACGGCGTGCCACAAATCCCGCAAGGGATTGTTGTATTTGACGAAGGCCCCGAGCGATCCCACAGACCGCGGATAGACATACAGGAGGAAATAGCAAAAGCCGAAACGAAAGGCGATGCGGGTTGCCAGTGACCATTGCGGCGCAGTGTCCGGCGACGAAACCGGAGTGTTCTGCTGCAACTGCGGTATCATAAAGCCCTCTTATGGAAGATGAATTCCCTATCTACCGCGCGAGAACGCTGGAGCAGCGCGGAGCCCAAGCTGAGGCATTTTCGCTCGAATGAGGGTTTTGTGCAACAAGGGATCGCAAGAAAGGCTGATCAGGTGATTTTGCGAAGGCTTACGGACGAGCGCTGCGACGCTCGGGCTGGGCGCAGATCAGTGCAGCTTGCGCAACTTTTTCATCTTGCTGAAGGCTTCCGCCGATTGCGGAATCTCGCCGGCGTCGCGATACGCTATTGACAGATTTTGATAAAGTTTGGCCTGCTCCATGGGATCGTACATCTCGATGAGGGCCCGGTTGTACCGTTTAATCGCTTCCTGCAGGTTGCCGCGCTGTTGCTCGTAGATGGCAATAGCCAGATTACTCCCGGAGTCAGTCGGGTTGAGAGCGGCCGCGACATAGTAGTGAGTTATGGCCTCCTCGCGATGTCCCGAGTTGAACAGAATGCCAGCGACCATGTCTTCGGCCACCCAGTTGTCCGTTGTGACCTGTGCGGCGTGCGACCACAGGGTCAGGTTGTCGCCCCAGTAGCCAATCTGACGATGCGTGATGACGGCCAGCACCAGCAGGATTGCGATGCTAGCGGTGGGTAGGACAGCCTTGGGCCACTGCTTTTGCCGGGCCCAATCCGCCGCACCCCAGCAGATGAGAATGAACAGGCCAAGAAATGACTGGTAGGCGTAGCGGTCAGCCAGCGCCTGCCTGCCAACCTGCATTAAACCAATGGTCGGGACCAGAGTTCCCAGGAACCAAAACCAGCCGACAGGCAGATAACGGTAGCGCCGGCCAATGACGACCAGAGCAGTGATTGCCAGCAACACCAAAGCCGCTGCCGCCACCTGCCACAGTCGCAGCGAGTCTCCGGGGTGGAGATACATAATGGCAAGGTGCGAGGGCCACAGGGCCTTGCCGATATACCTGACGTAGGCAACGATGGAGTTGCCGACCCGGATCGAGGTGGAATACGGCCAACGCTGCGGCCGGCCAACGCGTTGCGCCAACATGGTAACCAGGGCGCTGGCCGCGCAAATTATGAAGAGCGGAATCTTTTCCTTGATCAGCCAGAAAAGGCTCTTGCGGGGAAACTTCGACGGCGGACCGGCGGCAGCGGGTTCGCGCCAGGGAGTGTCGATCCGTTGCAGTGGCCAGTAGTCCCATAACAGCAGCACGAACGGCAGAGTAATGATCTGTGGCTTTGACATCAGGCCCAGAACGAACAACAGGGCGACGACCGCGTATCGGACATGGCCAGGCCGGCCCGCATACCAGCGATAACCCCCCAGCGCAAGCAGAAAGAAAAAAGTGCTCAAAAGGGTCTTGCGCTCCGCCATCCAGGCCACGGATTCGACGTTGATGGGATGCAGAGCGAACAACGCAGCCACCATGAAGCTACGTCCCAGATACCCCGTCGCGAGCAGCAACACCCAAAACAGCACCACCACGTCGATCGCGTGCCAGACCGCGTTCATCATGTGATGGCCCGGGGGATCGATGCCAAACATCTCGCAATCCAGGGAATGCGATAACCAGGTCACGGGGTGCCAGTTGTTATCGTCAAAGGTCAGCAACGCCCATTTGATCGTGGGCCAAGTCAAGCCATCCTGCACATGCAGGTTCTCGTAGACATATCCCATGTCATCGATGTTGGTGAACGGATGATGAACCACCGGGAAGTAGAGGGCGATGGTGGCAGCGAGGAGAACCAGACTGAGACCCAGTGCCTGTTTGTGGGTCACGGAAAGTCGACGCGGTTTGTGCGATTGCACCACCGGCGCAGGATCTAAAGCTACCGAATTCATCTGGCCCCCTGCGAGCGCGATTATAAGCGAGCACTGGCTTGAAATTTTGTGACGCGCTTCACAATCCGCACGGATACAGCCCAGATTGGAGTCAGTGAGCCAGGAGCTTGTCCGCGTAATGCTGCGCGGTAATGAGATTGTCCGAAAGCAGGGTGGCCTTTTGCCGGGCATCGGCCGCCTGGGCTCGATCGCCGCTGGCCTCCAGCGCTCCCGCGAGCAACAGGTATCCGAAGTCGGACGGATGGATCTGCATCGCGCGGGAATAGGAGCTGACGGCCAGGGGCAAGTCACCGGCTCGTTGCGCCACCAAACCAAGGCTGATCCATGCGCCTACAAACTCCGGATCGGTAGCCACGGCATTCTGCAGATTTGTCTGGGCGTCGGCAAGGTCGCCAGTGTCCTTGTAGGCGTAGGCGAGATTGTTGTAGGCGCGGGCCTTGACTTTCGGATTGCGCGCCATCTCCGCGGCCTTCCTGTATAGCTCAATCGCAGCGGGAAGGTTGCCGTGCGCCTGTTCGTAGGTGCCAATGTTCATGGTGCTGTTAGGATCGGTAGGATCAAACGCCGCGGCCGCGCGGAAATGCGGTATCGCCTCCTCCATGCGCCCCGTCTTCAGCAGTGCCGTTCCCAGATTGTTCTCGGCCACCCAGTTATTGCTTGTTACCTCCAGAACGTGAGTCCACAACGTGATGTGATCGGTCCAGAAGCTGACCTGGCGGTGACTGACCAGTGCAAGCGCGAACAGCACCACCACACTCGCAGTGCGCAGAAGCACAGGCGACAAGCGCATCTGCGCCGCCCACTCCGCCACCAGCCAGCAGACCATGATGAATAGGCCGACGAACGAGAGATAAGCGTAGCGGTCGGCCATAGCTTGCGTCCCTACCTGGACCATACCGATCATGGGGACCAGAGTTCCAAGAAACCACAGCCAGCCGACGGTCAGGTAGCGCCTGCGATACGCCAGGGCAACTGCCAGCGTGATAGCCAGCAGAATGCATGCTGCCCCACATACTTGCCAAACCGGATACGGCTTGAGCGGGTAGGGATAGAAAAGCCCCAGCCGCGACGGCCAGAAGGCATTCCCCAGGTATCTCGCATAGGAGACGAGCGCGTTTTCCAGGCGCAAGGCGTGTCCGTAATAACTGGTTGCGCCGCCGCCAGACTGCGCGTTCAAAGTGAAGATGGCACTGGCTGCGCAAAGAGCTAGCAGCGGTACCTTCTCCAAAACGAGGGCCGGCAAGCTTCTAGGGGGAATCGCTGCTGCTGTAGATGTCACGTCCTCAGCATGTTTTTTCGACCCGAAAGAAAGCCGCTCCAGAGGCCAGTAATCCCACAGCAGCAGGACGAACGGCAGCGTGATCACCTGCGGCTTCGACATCAGTCCCAAGGCGAACAGAGCGGCGACGACGAGGTAACGAGTCACTCGCGGCTTGCAGGCGTACCAGCGGTAAGCGGCCAGCGCCAGCAGAAAGAAAAACATGCTGAGCAGGTTCTTGCGCTCGGCGATCCAAGCAACGGTCTCGACGTTGACGGGATGAAGAGCGAAGAGCGCGGCCACCATCCAACTGCGGCCGATAAAGCCGGTGGCGCTTTGCAGCACCCAGAACAGCAACAGTGCGTTCATGATTTGAAGCACAATGTTGACATCGTGGGGACCGGCGGGATTCAAACCGAACATTGAAGTGTCGAGTGCGTGCGAGATCCAGGTGACCGGGTGCCAGTTAGCCGCATCCCGCGCGGTCAGCGCCCACTTGACGGTATCCCAGTGCAGGCCGGCTTTGACGTGGAAGTTGTCGGTGACGTAGTCGGGGTCATCGTAATTGGCGAAGGGCTGCCAGTGGACGGGATAGTAAACAGCGACAACGGCGACCTCCAGCACGATGGCGAGAAAAATCATTTGTGTAAGGAACGAAGCGAACCGGCCTGGGGCGCGGGTCTGTTGTGCAGGCTTCAGATCAACAGACGTCATACCATCCCCCTCTGGCTCGGCGGTTGCCCGTTCTTTTCCAATTCGACGGCCACCCGGAGCCATAGGCTCCCGGGAATCTCGGAACCTGCTGAGTTCAAGAGTAAAACGTTACGCAGGAGGGTATGGCCAAGTCAAACGATGCTGATTGATTGGGACCGCAGCGGAAAAGTATCCTGAAACGCGTCAGCCAGTCGTCAGTCGATTCCAGTTTAGTGTTACATTTTTACATAGTGGCGTTGCGCTTGCGTTTCTGCACGCCTGAAGGCGTCTCCACCCGTCGGCCAAACATCCGAAGCGAAACTGCTCTATTGCCCTTGCAGCTTCTTTGCCGCCTCGAAGCACTCGTGCGCCTGCTGCGAATTGCCCAGACTGCGATAGGCGAAACCCATATCCTGCCACGCCTGGATCTTGACCGATGGGCTGGTGGTCAGGATGATCGCTTTCTTATATTGCTCGATCGCGCCGTAAAGGTCGCCATGCTGCTGATCGTAGAAGCCGATGTTGAATGTGCTGATGGGATCGACCGGGTGAATCGCCTCCGCCTCGCGGAAATGTACGACGGCTTCGTCCAGCCGCTTGTGTCCCATCAGCGCCCCACCCAGATTGTCCTGCGCAACGTAATTGGGCGGCGTCACCTGTATGGTGTGCGTCCACAGGATTACGTTATCCGCCCAGTATCCGATCTGCCGACGGGCTACGATGCTGAGCGCGAGCACCACGACAATGCTCACCGCCGGCAACACCGCCGCCGGCAGGCGCTTTTTTGCGGCCCATTCAGTTACGCCCCAACACACCATGATGAATATTCCGAGCAACGGCAGATAAGCGTAGCGGTCCGCCATGGCTTGCCGCCCAACCTGTACCAGGCCGATCATCGGGACCAGCGTCCCCAGGAACCATAGCCATCCGACCAGCAGGTAAGGGCGACGGCGGCGCTCGACCACCACCAGCGTGATAATCAGCAGGACCAGCAGCGCTCCGTAGACTTGCCAGGCCCGCAGAGACTCTCCCGGATGCGGGTACATCGGCGCCAGCCCGGTCGGCCAGAAGGCGTTCATCAGATACTCGACGTACGAAACCAGGCCATTCGACAGGCGAATCGAGAGCGGCGTCGAGTCAAACGAAAGAACGGCGCCGCTAGCGCGCTGCGCCTTCATGGTCACCACGGCGCTGGCAGCAGCAATGGCGAAGAGCGGAAGCTTCTCCAAGAACAGCCATCGCCATTCGCTGTTCGCTGTTCGCTTTTCGCCAGAGATTTCACCTGAGCTATTCCGGCGAAGAGCGGAGGGCGAAGGGCGAAGAGCGAGCCTTCCCAGCGGCCAGTAATCCCAAAGCAGCAGGACGAACGGGAAGGTAATGATCTGCGGCTTGGCCATCAGCCCGAGCGCGAACAGCACGGCGACCACGGTATAGCGCAGCGCGTGCGGTTTCGCCGCATACCAGCGCCACGCGCCCAGCGCCAGCAGAAAGAACATCATGCTGAGCACCGTCTTGCGCTCGGAAATCCAAACCACCGATTCGACATTGACGGGATGGACGGCAAACAGCGCGGCGACCATGAAACTGCGTCCCGCGTAGCCGGTGGCACGCAACAACACCCAAAACAGCAGCGCCGCGTTAAGCGCGTGCAACAACATGCTGGTCTGGTGATGGCCACCGGGAGTCAAGTCGTACATCTCAACGTCCAGGGCGTGAGAAAGCCAGGTCAGAGGATGCCAGTTGCCGCTGTGGTCGGTGACAAACGCCCATGTGACCGTGTCCCAGGTAAGGCCATTCTGGATGTGAACGTTGTCCGTTACATAGACATTGTCGTCGTAGTTGACGTAGGGATGGGTCCTGACCGGATAGTACAAAGCGACGGTGAAGATGATTAGCAGCAGCCCGAGAAGATAAGCGCGATTGCCGGACAAAATGAATGAGGCCGGGGGCGATTGCACTTTTTCATCAGGTTGCAGGCCGACGGAACTCACCTTATCCCCTTCGCTGGACGAGTATAGCTGATAGAAGCTGTCAGCCATCAGCCGTCGGCTAGAGCTTTAGAACCGACTCTAGTTTTGGCCGAGGGCTGACAGCTGACGGCTGAGAGCTTCTTCGCGACAGCGTCTTATTGCGCCATTGCGTAGTAACCCTTCCGGGCGTGAATCTCCAGCTTTTGCGGAGGACGAACTTCTATGCGCAGAGCGTGATATCCAGGCGTCGCCTGCTGCGGAGGAAACGAAACATAGTATTGCGTGCGCAGGTCCTGCTCGATCTGCGCGAAAGCGGCGTCCAAATCCCTGCTTGACGGTGCGACATAGAGTCGCCCTCCGGTCGCATCGGCCAGGCGCTGCAATACCCGGTCGCCGCGATCTGGCACTCCCAGGGGATGGATGGTCACCGTATAGACCTGAATTTCGCTGCGCTGGGCCGCGGCAATTGCGTTGCCTAAAGTGTGAATGCTTTGCGTGTCGTCGCCGTCGGTAAGGACCACAATGGCGCGATGAACCAGCTTGCCATCGCCATTGTTTGAAAGCTGACCGTCACAGGCGGAGTACAGCGCGTCGACCAACCGGGTACCCCAGCCCGGCTGCTTCAATCGTGCAATGGCATCGATCAATTGCTCCCGTTTCGCAGTCGAGTCCTGCCACAATTTTATGTCTCCGCCAAATCCCATGATGAAGGCGGTGTCTGTTTGCGGCCGCATGATCTGCTGCAGGAAATCGACCGCCGCAGCTTTCTCCTCAGGGAGCACACGTTTGACGGAATCGCTGGTATCCAGAATGAGCCCGAGTTGCAGCGGAAGATCCTGGGCACGTTCAAAATCGTTGAAGCGGGCTACTGGCGACTGGTTATCGAAAACGCGAACCTCGTCCGGGGAAAGGTCCTGCACCACCCGGCCCTGCTCGTTGGCTACGGTGAATTGCAGCCGCACTTCGGGAACGTCGTGGCGGAGGGTGTATCCCGGACTGCCTGCCGGAAAGTGGTCGCTGGTTTCCGGCAGGGCCGGGAGTGCAAATGGAACGGCGGCAACACCACGGCTGCCATCATAGCCGGGCGAGGACGCGGACGTACTCGACGATCCGCCATCAGCAGTTGAGCGGTCGAAGCGACCGGAAGCCCACTCGCTGACGCCCGCCAAGGTCACCCCGCTCAAGGCGAGCGACAACCCTGTGATGAGCGCCGACCTTTGCACAAATGATTTATCGGCTACCCAGCACGGCAGCTTGAGACGAAATAAGAATCGGCTTGCATCAACGCCAGCGAAGACTGCCGCGAGCTTCGAATGCCGGAATACTGGACCGGCTGCCGCAATTAGAAAGCTAACGGTTCGCCGGACGATGTGCACCCGCCCGAGCCTTCCAGCCCACACGGTGCCACCCCCACCCCAATAGTTGCCGGAGATAGTACCCCAGATTGGCGGCCCGCTGAATGCCCGGACGAAAAACATTTTTTCCCGGAAGCTGACGGTTAACATCAGCCATGCCCCGTTAGTGGCACGTGCTCCGTCCTGTGCGCTGTCCTGTAGTAACCTATTGCATAGAAGTTAATGCCCTCGGAAAAAGTTTTAATTGTTGACGACGAGAAGCTGGTTCGTTGGTCTCTACGCCAGAAATGTGAAGAGTGGGGTTATCACGTACTGGAGGCTGACAACGGCTCGGCTGCGCTGCGCGTGGCCCACAACGAGTCTCCCGACTTGGTGTTGCTCGATGTGCGCCTGCCCGACCTCAGCGGCATTGAAGTCCTGGAACAACTGAAGAAATCCGGCGACGCGCGCGCCGTCATTATGATTACTGCCGACCCTCAGCTTGAGGACGTGAAGACCGCACTCAAGCTCGGGGCCTACGATTTCGTGGGCAAGCCGCTGGATTTCGACGAGCTTGCTGTCGCCGTCAAGAATGCGCTGGAAGCCACGCGACTGCGCTCGGAAGTGGAATCGCTGCGCGGTGAGATGCGCCGCCGCACCGGTTATCACAATGTGATCGGTGTCTCCCAGAAGATGTCCGAGCTGCTGGGATTCGTCAACAAAATCGCCGCCAGCGAGGCCACCACCATTCTGGTGCAGGGCGAGAGCGGCACCGGCAAGGACCTGATCGCGAAGGCCATCCACTACCAGAGCCGACGGGCGGAGAAGCCGTTCGTCGCCATCAACTGCTCGGCCATTCCGGAGACGCTGATGGAGGCCGAACTCTTCGGTCATGAGCGCGGCGCTTTCACCGATGCCAAGACCATGAAGAAGGGCCTGTTCGAGATGGCCGATGGCGGCACGCTCTTCCTCGATGAAATCGGCGAGCTGTCACCGCTGCTCCAGGCCAAGCTGCTGCGCGTTCTGGAGGACCAGGTGATCCGCCGGGTGGGTGGCGTGCGCGATATGCAGGTGGACGTGCGCGTGATTGCTGCGTCCAATCGCGATCTGGAGCGGGCGGTTAAAGATGGCCAGTTCCGCCAGGACCTGTACTACCGGCTGGCGATCATCTCCATCTTCCTGCCGACGTTACGCGAGCGCAAGGAAGACATTCTGCCGCTGGTGGAGTTCTTCATCTCGCGCTACAACCGCAAGTTCCGCAAGAACGTTACCGGCATCACCGACGAGACGCGAAGGCTGATGCTCAAGTACGACTGGCCGGGCAACGTTCGCGAGTTGAAGAACGCAGTCGAGCGTGCCATGATTCTGGAAGAGAAGAATGAGCTCAATCCTGATTACCTGCCGTTTGCAGTGGCGCAGCAACAGTCTGTGCTGACGGCATTCGAAATCTCGTCGGCGAACAACGGCGGCAACGCCGCGAAAGAACTGCCGAATGGCCGCAGCCTTCCCAGGCTGGAAATTCCCGAAGGCGGCACGTCGCTGGAAGAAGTGGAACGTGAGCTGGTGGAGATTGCCATGGGCCAGGCTGACGGCAATCAGACCCACGCCGCTAAATTGCTCGACATCAGCCGCGACGCTCTGCGCTACAAGCTGAAGAAGTTTGGCTTGATGCGCGCCGAGGAAGACGAACCTGCCGCCACGCCGTAGGAACATTCCGCACGACTAAATCCGGGCGGGAGCGACTGCGTTCATCGGATGGATGTAGTTGCCGGGGGCACAAGAAAAAAATCTGTCGCGCAGGGGCGCGACAGATTTGTCTTAGCTCTTTTTCGGATGCGGATTACCGATGTACGGGAATTCCTTTAGGATGTCGGTGTGGGGCTTGAGGCCTGAGGGCGGACACTCATTCTTCGTCAGGAAGGCGAGGCGGTAATTGATCACGTCTTCCGCGAAGGTCCGGCCGTTGGGATACTTTGCGGGCTTCGAAGGATTGAAGCTCAGCATGTCGGGCAGCAGGCCTTCGACGTCGATGGCGGCGATGGCCTCTTCCCGGGTGTAATTGCCGGTATGCCCCATCAAGTGGACGAACATATCGGTCCAGCGCTTGCGGTCGTTGACGGGCTCGCTGGCGTTGTATTCCAACTTGGTGTCGTCGGTGTTGAAAAAGCTGCTCACGGAAGGGTGGCCGGCGCGATCGACATGCAGCAGCTTGCCGTCTTGGCGCACGCTGCATCGTCCCCAGATGTGGATCACAGGATTGCCGCCAAGCTCACTGGTGGGCAGCTCCATCACCGTCGAGAATACATTGGCTTCCGTATTTGAATCGACGCCGGTCCAGGGAGACTTGGCGCCCAGATGAGGCTCGGTGAAGTTCCGTTTGCCCCGGGTATCGAACAGATTCTTGATACCGTCGAAGTCGAAAAAGAAGGCGTCGCTGCGCGCTCCGGCGAAGAACGTGTACCCACCCGACTTGACAATGTTGGGTTTGTCGCCGACGAAGGAAACCGCAGCATCGGAGATGATCTTCGTGCCGACCGCTTCGACCGAGCGGGCTTCACTGCCTTTGGCGACAAAAACGTTTACTGTCTGCTTACCGTTTTGCGGCGGCGAGAACACATAGCTGAAGGCAATGTCGTTCAAATAATCGCCGTCGGTGTCGATGGCGAGCCGGTAGATGGCGTCAGGATGGAGCGCGTCGGCATTCGGGTTTGCATTGAGAATCAGCACCGTCCTTGCCGGGTCGGTGGGCGACTGGAAGGCGTAGAGATCGCAAAGGTCAAGGCGTTGGTCCCCCAGCGGAGGACCGAGGCTGAGTCCAGTGAAATGGTTCGACATTTTTCTTACCTGCCTTTGAAAATTTGAAACTGCGATTGTGTTGTCCTACAGAAGGGTGCCCCCCGGAACCGCATGCTGGCATTCCGGCATCGGGGAGTATACACCGGTTTGGTTTCCGCGCGGTTTCGAAAGGACAAATCTGTTGCCGCTCGGCCACGTCGCCCCTGTAGTGGGTCAAAGCGCGGGCTTGGCGGATGAAGTTGGATGCGCCCCGGCGTATCGCAGCGCATTTGCGCTACGGCTTTATCGCGCGGATCTTGACCATCGTCCCGTCGGGCAGGGGATTGCCGGTGAAGTGCACGACGCCATCGCGCACCACGCCGTTGAGCTCCGGCACGACCGAAGCCACACCTCCGACATCGGTTGCGCTGACGGCGGGCGCCTTCTTCGCGATGCCGCGGTCCATCGCCAGATTGGCCAGCCGGTCGGCGTCGCGATTCTTCTCGCGCAGCACGTGCTTGATCTCAAAGTACTCAAGCTGATCGATCAGCTTCATCGCCTGGCCATGCAACTCCTTCAATGTGGGACTGCTGACCTTGTACTGGCCGTTGATCTGCTTCACCATCAACTCGGAGTCGCTGACCACCTTCATCGCCTTAAAGCCATGTCGTATAGAATAGTTCAGGGCTGCCAGCAAGCCGGAGTACTCGGCATAATTGTTCGTCTGACGGCCAAGAAATTCGCTGAGTTCGGCTACTGGGCGTCCGAGTTCGTCCTCGATGACAACTCCGTATCCCGCCGGCCCGGGATTGCCGCGCGCGCCGCCGTCGATGTAGGCCACGAGGTATCCCTGGTCGAGACTGGTAATCGGTGCGCCGATGAACTCCTGCGAGTGATAGCGCGATTTCTCCGGGAAGGGACGTATAGGCATTTTGCGAGAGTACCCCCGATTGAATTCGATGCAGGGTCCGGCACGCAGGCAACTGTTCTAGAAAACGCAAATGCCTAGGGCGGAGCGGCCTCGGCGGCCTTGGAGGCTGGACCCGATCCGGTGTACTTGATCTGTGCCTGAATTTCGGCGTTCCACAACTGACCAACGGCGGCGCTCAGTTTGTTGAGCCGCGCCAGCAGCGAGTCGTACTGGCTTTGCGAAAGTGTGCCGGGCTTACCCAGCTTGCCAATCTCTGCAATGATCGCGGCTTGCTCTGTCAATAATGCCGCTTCCTGCTTTCGACTCTGCGCCTCGTACGTTTGCTCGGCTGCGCTGGCGTTCTTATTCTGCCAGTACTCCCCACTTAATTCGTCGAAGAGTTTGTTCAGCCTCTCCTCGATCCATGGACTCTCTGCTCGCTCGAAGAGATAAAATTCGTCCCGCTCCTTCCGCCATTCCTTTTCAGTCGATTCCATTCCGCAAACACCTTGTCAATCTGTCGCTGTTTTTCATCGTTGGAGGCACGAAATTCTCCGCGCCATTCCTTTGCTCGGCTAAGTCCATGCAATTTGGATTGCACTTCAGCGGCCTTCGCCCGAAGGGTGGAGATTCGGCTGTCGGCTTTTCCGCCGGCAGACTTAGCCGGGCGATCTGACCCGGGACCGGGAGCGCATTGTACGACGGGTTCGCCGGCACTCTGCTGCACTACGTGGGCCAGTTCGTGGGCCAGCAGCCGTCCGCCCTTGGCGGTAGGCGCGGACTCTCCGCTGGCGAATACAACGTCGCGCCCTACGGTATAGGTGCGCGCATTCAAGCCGCTAGCCGAAGCCGCTGCCGCTGCCGCTGTGCACTCGCACATCGCTGAAATCATGTCCAAAGCGAGACTCCATGGAAGCGAGAGTGTGCGGATCGAGAGCCTGACTGGGAGCCTGCAAGGCCGCTCCAACGTCCACCGCAGGCGCGACTTGAGCTGTCGATGCGGCCGCGTGCTAATTGCCCCCGCGAAGTATGGATGGTTGGGTGGGCCACTCTGTTTGGGTACGTCAGCCCAGGCGTGCTGATGATTTCATTAGCGACGCGGCCCGCCTCTTTTTCATGAGCATCCGCAGCGGGCCCTACCTCGAGCCTGGTCTGCACAGGAGTTTCTGCCGGCGCATACAGCCGAACTTTGGCGAATTCGAAGCTGGTTCGCGGGGCAGCCTGGTCCGATTGCGCGATTCTCTTCGCCTTAGGAAATGTACTTGCTCCACTTCCAGTAAGGCAAGCCGACTTCGGTTGAGATAGACCGAACCTCTGCGCAAAAGATCTCATCGTCGGCCTCGCACGTCGCGGTGAAAAAGTCAGCGTAACACCTTTTGCACGGCGGAAAAACTCCGAAACGCAGGTCCCTGGCAGCGACTCACCGTCCCAGCGCCAGCCGGGTCGCCAGCCGTTCCGGAAGATCGGCCTTGAGAATCTTCGCCTGGGTTTGCTCAACATCATAGGGAACGCGGTAGAAGGTCAAGCACGCCGGCTTTTCTCCGTCGGTTTCATACAGCGCAAAGGCCGCCCGCCAGTCATTGTCCCGAGGCTGTCCCACCGATCCAGGGTTGATGAGATATCGCTCTCCCGGAACCAGCGCCATTTCCACGTGCGCAACCCCATCGCTGCTTTGATATCGCGGCGCGAAGGGAAGCGTCTTGCCATCTTTGTAAGCGAAGCCGCCCTGTAGATGAGTGTGTCCGAAGAAGATGACGTCGCAGTGGCCCGGCATGTGAAAGTCGAAGCCGGCGGTCGAGTTGTTCAGCACGTATTCGTCTTCGTCGCGCGGGGAGCCGTGCACAAACTCGATGCCGGGCAGTTCGTCGCGGCGCAACGGTCCCTGCGGCAATGCCCTTAGCCAGTTCAGATGGTGATTCTCCAGCGCCGTCTGGGTCCAGCGCGCCGACATAGCCGCCACCAGGTTGAACTCCGACAGGGCCAGCAGTCCGGAGCAGGCGCGATCGTGATTGCCGCGCACCACCGGGCATCCCATGGCCCGCACGCGGTCGCACACTTCGTTGGGAGAGGCATTGTAGCCCACGACATCACCCAGGTTCACCGCGCTATCGTAGGCAGGCGCAGCCTCCAGACAGGCCTCCAGCGCTTCCAGGTTGGCGTGAATATCGCTGAGCACGAGCAGGCGCATGGGGTCAGCGAACCTCCGGCGCAGTCACGGGACAGCGCGCAAGATGTTCGGGGGCAACTTTGACCAGCGGCGGCATCGCAGCCGAACAACTCGTGATCCTCAAGCTGCAGCGCGGCTCGAAGGCGCAGCCCGGCGGCAGAGCGGCAATCGCGGGGACGGCCCCTTCAATAGTCGGCAGCGGTTTGGCACGATCGGAGCGCAACGTTGGCACCGAGTTTAACAGCCCGCGCGTATAAGGGTGCGCCGGATTGCGAAAAACCTCCGTCGCCGTTCCCATCTCGACCACGCTTCCCGCGTACATCACCCCGATGCGGTGCGAGATCTGCGAGACCACCGCGAGATCGTGCGAGATGAAGAGCATGGCCAGGGAAAATTTTTCGCGCAGTTCGGCGAGCAGGTCAAGGACTTGCGCCTGAATGGTGACGTCCAACGCGGTCGTAGGCTCGTCAGCGATCAGCAGCGAGGGCCGATTCACGACGGCCATGGCGATCATCACTCGCTGGCGCTGGCCGCCGGACAGCTGGTGGGGATAGTCGCGCGCGCGGCGGGCGGCGTCGTGGATCGCAACGGTGCGAAGCGCCTCGACGGCCAGCCGCCACGCCTCGGCCTTGCCGATCTTGCGCGCGGGCCCATCGCGATCGTCTTTGAAGGGGCGCAGCTTTAGCTGCGCCGAATCGGGGCCCTTATTATCTTTGTCATCACGAGTGGGCTTTAGCCCGCGAGGGATCTGCGGTTCCGATTCTTTCGGCAGGCTGCTTGGCCTCGGCGCAAAGCCCGCGTGTGCCAGCACGGCCTCGGCAATCTGGTCGCCGACGCGCATCACCGGATTCAGTGCGGTCATCGGCTCCTGGAAGATCATGCTGATTCCCGCGCCGCGGATGTGCCGCATTTCCGGTTCGGGCAATGGAAGCAACTCTTCGCCGCGAAACTGAATGCTGCCGCGAATGCGGGTTTGCGGCGGCAGCAGGCGCAGGATGGCCAGCGCGCTGACCGATTTTCCCGACCCCGATTCCCCAACCAGTCCCAGCACCTCGCTGGCGGCGATGTGAAAGCTGACATCGCGGACAGCGGTCACCATCCCCTGAGCGGTGACGAATTCGATGCTCAGGTTGCGAACATCCAGCAGCGGAGGCACACACGTATGCTAGCAGGATAGAGGATTTAGCTCATCGCACCTTGGCATACAGCATTTGGTCCAGAATGACCCCATTCTTGATCGCACTGCGACGCAGGATTCCTTCACGCTCGAATCCGGCTTTTTCCAATACCCGTATGGATGCCACATTGTGGGAGAAGACTGTGGCGAAGATGCGGACGATCTTGTAGTTATCCAGGGCCCAATCGGACGCCGCGGTCACGGCGCGACTGGTGAAGCCGCGTCCCCAGAAGGGTTCGGCCAGCCAGTAGCCCATTTCCAAACTCAGTCGCGAGATGTCCGTCCCCAGCTTGAATCCGATGCCGCCGATCGCCTTGCCGTCGTATTCGATCGCGAAGGACGTGGGCACACCCATGGAGCGCACATAGTTCAAATAGTCGATGCCGTCTCGCCGGGTGTAGGGGTAGGGAAACTGATCGCGCAGGTTGGCCGCAATCCTCGGATTATTGGCGCAGCGAATCAATGCGTCGAGATCGTCTCTGCGCCAATCGCGGACCCGCAGATCGCCGAGATCCAGCAGCATGAAAAAGCTCTTAGCTGTTAGCTCTTAGCTTCTAGCAAACGGCTGACACGGGTTACTAAGAGCTAACAGCTAAGAGCTAGAAGCCGATTCACTGCGCGGCGGCTGGAAGTCCAGGCCTTCAGATCGACATCACTTCCTTCTCTTTGCCCTTGGCCAGCTCTTCCATCTTCTTGATTTCGTCGTCGGTCAGCTTCTGGATTTGCTCCAGTGCGCCGCGCTCTTCGTCTTCGGTGATCTTCTTGTCCTTCATCGCTTTCTTAATCAGCTCGTTGCCGTCGCGACGGATGTTGCGGACCGCGGTGCGATGCTCTTCCAGCACCTTGTGCAGATGCTTCACCATGTCTTTGCGGCGCTCTTCGGTCAGCGCGGGCACGGGCACGCGCACCAGCTTGCCATCGTTCATGGGATTTAAGCCGAGGTCCGCACTGCGAATCGCCTTTTCAATAGCGCCGATCAGGCTGACGTCCCACGCCTGCACGGTTATGAGCTGCGGCTCCGGCGCGCTCACGTTGGCCAACTGGTTCAGCGGCATCTGAGAGCCGTAGGCGTCCACGGTAACGCTGTCCAGCATGTGCACGGATGCGCGACCTGTGCGGGTAGAAGCCATTTCCTGGCGAAAGTCTTCCACCGCTTTCTCCATGCGGGTGCGGAGTTGCGCAAAGCTGTCCTTCAGGGCGGGAATTGCTGCCATCGTCACTTGAGCCATTAAAGTTCGCCTCGGAATGAAGTCACAAAACCCTCGATTATAAGCCGTTGGCAGTCAGCCGTCAGCATTTGGCTGAATCAGGGTAGTTATAGTTCGCACCACTCCCTAGAATTTTCTAACCTTCAGCGGCATGTGGATTGCCTCTGGTATGGATGCGATAGTGCCTCCCTGGCGCCGTCCTCCGCGCATACTTGTGGCGCGGGAGGCGCTATCGCATCGGAGGCAAAACATGTCCGTAGCCGGAATCGCCAGCAGCAGCCTTTCTCAGCTTGCCAATATTCAACGTAACTATCAGCAGGTGCGGGGTGAGTTCAAACAGCTGGGCCAGGATTTGCAGGCCGGAAATCTGGCGCTGGCCCAGACCGACTTTGTCACCTTGTCGCAGTCCGCGGCCAGCCAGTTCGGCAGCAATAGTCCAGAGAGCAAAACGCTAAACACCATCGGACAGGCTTTACAATCGGGCAACCTTGCAACTGCCCGGAAGCGTTCTCTTCTCTTCCGGTCGGGATGGTGGGCCCGTGCGCGGAACCCCATCACAGTCACGTCGGGAGCACGCAGAACCCGTTCGGGCAAGCTTTGAATCAGCTTGGGCAGGCCTTGCAGTCCGCCAATCTGTCGGCGGCGCAGCAGGCATTCGCGGCGATGCAGCAGACCTGGCAGCAGGTTGCGCCCAATGCCATGCCAGTCCCAATCGCCAGTGGACTGACAACAGGGGCGAGCGCAGGTATCAATGTAACCGTCTAGCTCGTCTTGCGAGGATTCAGGTATCCTCGCAGCCTTCGCCCGGTGTGCATGGGTCGCCCGGTCCAAAGTCCAGGCAACCTCGCGACGCCTATACCTCGAAAGAGGTGGGCACGTACTTCCGGAAAGTGCTGCTTTTCCGCTTTCACCGACGGCGTACCTCGCCGTTCCGAAGTCTGGCTTCTTCCGGCCAATAAAAACATGCCTTTATGTCAGTTATCAGTTGCAGTTACTACGACTAAAGGCTTAGGATAGAGAAGTTGGGACTGGCTCCTCGTACATTCCCAAATTAGCACCTAAAGTCTGCAATTCCACGTTCGAAAGTCAAACATTTCTTCATGCACAGCGCCACTCAATCTGTGTGCGAGTACTCCCAGGAGAGACTAAGATGACGTGGTACGCGTATTGTATTACGGAGCAGCAGGGCCTCCAGAACGGTACGAGAGCCCGGCGTCCCTTTGCGATAGAGAACCTTCGAGGCGTAAATGGCGCTTCGATACTGGCCTACCCGAGCGGCGATTTCGCAGTCATTGTCAGCGAATATTCCACCGGACAAACTCTCACCCAAGAAGCCATCGTCGATCACTCCCGCGTCGTCAGCGAGTGCTTTCGCACACTTACCGTTCTACCTTTCCGTTTTGGCACCATTTTCGATACCGATGAAGCCTTGCGGCGCGCGGTAAGGGCGAACCGCAGGACCTTCCTGGAAACGGTTGACCGTTTGCGCGGCAAAGCCGAAATGCACTTCAAGCTCCTGGTGAAGGACGGCATGCTGGAAGAGGCGATTCTGGAATTGCCCAAGGGAGTGGGTGGCGAGTATCTGCGCCAGCTACGCGAGCAAGCGTCACGTGACCGGGAACGGCAGACCAAGGCGCGCGCTCTTTCCATGCAGGTTCACAAACTGTTCTCGCCCCTGGAGGAGGACGTGATCTGCAAGCGTACCGACTCCGGCGGTATGCTCATTGATTTTGCCCACCTGATCGAATCCAACTCCGTGGCCAAGTATCAGAACCGCTATGGCACGGCCACACGGCATTTCAAAGACTGCCACGTTACGATTACAGGCCCCTGGCCTCCGTATCACTTCATGCCGGGCAAGCTCCGCACCGTCTCCGGCAGCTAGGTTTCTCTCCTGAAAGGGTGGCCGGTCGAGGCCGCCCTTTTTCGATTTTCCGTCCATTACAGCCCTTTGCAGAAAGTCCCCTCCAGCAATCGCTGATCCGAGGGGCCCCGTACCTGCAATCAGTCCATCCAAACCATTATTCGTAATTCCAGGATTGGGCAGTTTTCCGCCTTTAGGGCCGCTTTTCTTACGTCTAATGTGTAGTTGATCCGAAAGACGAGTGTTTAGCATCCAATTGCTGAATTGGCCGATATGCCAAATGAGTGTGACGGGTGGAGTTGACGTGCGTTCTTCCAGACGCATATGATTCCCGTTCGCACACTGCATTTTCGCCCGCCAGGCCAGTCAGGCTGCCGTGCGGGAATCGGCGGGGTACAGTAAGCTATGGAGAGAAAGAAACTCGAAACCTTCAAGAAGCGGTTAGAGGAGCGCCAGCGGGCGTTGCGGTATGCCATGAATCGTACGGCTCAGGATGGCCGGGACGCCGACGTGGAGTCCGCACAGGACATCGCCGACCGGGCTGCCAACTCGTACAACAAAGAATTCCTGTTCCATCAGAGCAACAACGATCGCCAGTTGTTGCAGATGGTCGACGGCGCGCTGGAGCGGATCCGCGAGGGTAGCTTCGGTCAGTGCATATCCTGCGGCGCGGAGATCAATGCCAAGCGCCTGGAGGCAGTTCCCTGGACACGGCACTGCATCCAGTGCCAGGAAAAGCTGGAAAAGGGAATCCTCGAGCACAGCAGTATCTAAGCCGTTTGAGGGGAAGAATGCGAAGCCGCCCCGTGAGGGCGGCTTTTGCCATTGTCGATGGAGTAGCTTTTCAGTCTTCCGAGTGCGGCTTCATCTGCCCGCACCGCAAGTACCGATTGTGCCAGCCCAGAGATTCGCTCATCAGATGCGGTGTGTGCCGTCCGTACGACAGGCGTTCCGCACGATTCAGGTAATCGACCAGCAGCGGCTTGTAATCGGGCGAGGCGCACTTCTCGATGATCAGGTGGGCCCGCTGGCGTGGCGACAGCCCACGCAGGTCGGCCAGACCCTGCTCCGTCACAATCACGGATACGTCGTGCTCCGTGTGGTCCACGTGTGAGACCATCGGCACGATGGTCGAAATGCTGCCCTTTTGCGCCGTCGAGGGTGCCATGAAGATCGAGACATATCCGTTGCGCGCGAAATCACCGGAGCCGCCGATGCCGTTCTGGATGCGCGATCCCATCACGTGGGTCGAGTTCACGTTGCCATAGATGTCGGCCTCGATCATGCCATTCATCGCGATAACGCCCAGCCGGCGAATGATTTCGGGGTGGTTGGAGATTTCCTGTGGGCGCAGCACAATCTGCTTGCGATAGTTCGCCATATCGGCGTTCACTTCGGTCAGCATCTCCGGGCTCAGCGAAAACGCGGTTGCCGAGGCTGCGACGAGCTTCCCCGATTTCAGCAGGCGAATCATGCCGTCCTGAATAACCTCGGTGTAGGAGGTGAAACCTTCGAACGGACCTTCTTCCAGGCCGAACAGCACGGCGTTGGCGATGTTGCCCACTCCCGACTGCAGCGGCAGCAGGTTAGCGGGAATGCGTCCCTTCTTCACTTCCCAGGCAAGGAATTCGAGGATGTGTCCGGCAATGCGGCGCGAGTTCTCGTCCGGAGCTTTGAATGGACTGTTGCGGTCGGGCGAATCGGTGAGCACGACAGCCGCAATCTTTTCCAGCGGCATTTCAAGGTAGGGGCTGCCGATGCGCTGGCCAGTGTACGTCAACGGAATCGGTCCGCGATTCGGCGGCGGTTGCAGGCCGTAGTAGATGTCGTGCATGCCTTCCAATGCCGCGGGCTGCCACGAATTCACCTCGATGATCACACGCTCGGCCTGCTCGATCCACGTCTTGTTGTTGCCAATGGACGAGCTCGGAACCAGGCGACCGTCTTCCAGCACCGCCGTCACTTCAATCAGTGCCAGGTCAAGTGTACCCAGGAATCCGTATTCCACAAACTGCGCGACATGGCTCAAGTGGATGTCCATGTACTCCATCTCGCCGGCATTGATGCGCTTGCGCGTTTCCGGATCGGACTGATACGGCAGCCGCAAGTGAATACCGCCCGCCATGGCGAGCGCGCCGTCGAGCTCAGGACCGGTGGAGGCGCCGGTGAAGATGCTGACTTGAAACTTCTGCCCACGCAGGTTAGCGTCGGAGATGCGACGCGCCAGCGCCATCGGCACAGCTTTGGGGTAGCCGGAGCCGGTGAAGCCGCTCATGCCGACCTGGTGACCGTTGTGGATCAAAGCGGCCGCATCTTCGGCGCTCATGATTCGGTTTGCCAAGCTT
>Ga0181523_10000966_pt1 | contig 31939 bp, 30 predicted proteins | sample PEATcosm2014_Bin_43_FD_119752 | JGI IMG/M metagenome (GOLD analysis project Ga0181523, IMG submission 119752) | Peatland microbial communities from MTU Mesocosm Facility, Houghton, MI, USA - PEATcosm2014_Bin05_30_metaG | ecosystem: Environmental > Terrestrial > Soil > Wetlands > Peat | place... | reverse complement strand
CTTGCCGGAGCGAATCTGACATTAAGAACGCCTGATAATAAAATCGTGGTGAAGACCCAAAGCGATGCAGATGGCAACTTCGTAATTACTAAGATTGCGCCTGGCCGCTATATGCTGTGGGCGGAAAAGGAGGGCTTTAATAAAAGCAGCACAACCGTGACGGTAGTTTCAGGAACAGGCAGGTCAGTTATGTTGGTTTTGACTTCGGAACAAGCACTCGAGACATCCGTGATTGCGGAACAGATGATCCGCGCAAGAAGCGGCTTGTCGCCAACCACTGGAGGGAGTGTTTATCATTTTGACCAGGATGACATCCACAATTTACCGGAGGGGGCCAATACTACCTTTAATCAGTTGATTTTGCAGGCACCGGGCGTGGTCAATGATTCATATAAGCAATTTCATATACGCGGAGATGAAGGCAATGTGCAATACCGCATTAACGGCATCATGCTTCCCGAAGGGATAACTACCGGCTTCGGTCCGATATTCGACACTCGCTTTTTCAACCGGGTCGATCTGCTGACTGGCGGCTTGCCGGCGCAATTCGGTTTTCACACGGCCGGGGTCGTTGACATAGAAACCAAGGCTGGAGAACAACAAGGGGGACGCGTCGAAGTCTATGGCGGAAGCCATGATACGGTGAAACCTAGCTTCGAGGTTGGTGGCTCAAAAGGAGACGTGACCTACTATATGACGGGTTCTTTCCTTTCGGACGATCTTGGAATAGAAAACCCCACCTCCAAGTCCAATGCAATACATGACCACACACACCAGGAGACAGCCTTCGGCTATCTATCATACCTTATAAATCCGACAACCAAGTTTAGCCTGATGTTTGGCAGCTATGACGGCTTCTTCCAGATACCGAACCAAAGCGGACAGACCCCGGACGCCAACGGACAGGGATTTTTGCCTGCATTAGGTATTACAGGCTTTGACTCTGCTTCAGTAAATAACCGGCAGTATGAGACCAATCGCTTCGGCATCGCAGCTCTGCAAAGCTCAATTGGTCCGAACTTCGATTATCAGGTGGCATTTGTCAGCCGCTTGAATACCGCCCACTTTGCACCAGACGTCATCGGTGACCTCGCTTTCTTCGGTGTCGCATCAGACATTTATCGCAGCGCCATCACAAATGCATTGCAGGCTGACGGCAGCTACCGTCTGAATGATGCTCATACAGCCCGGCTGGGTATTTTCGTCCAGGACGAAAATATCAGGAGCGACAATACTTCAACAGTTTTTCCGTTGGATGCCAATGGAAATGTCAACGGAGCAGCTCAGCAGATAGTGGATGACAACCCCAAGAACGGCAATATACTGTGGGGCGCTTATCTCCAGGACGAATGGAAGCCAATAGACAAACTTACGGTGAACTATGGCCTCCGGTTTGACCAGATGCATGCCTTTGTGGAAGCCAGCCAGTTGAGTCCTCGCATTGGCTTGGTGTATAAGTTGACACCGGAAACTACGCTTCACGCTGCCTATGCGCGGTATTTCACACCCCCCCAGACAGAGACGGTTTCGCCGAACACCATAGCTCTGTTTGCAAACACCAACAATCAGCCACAGGTCACCCAGTCTTCGCCGGTATTGCCCGAACGGTCGCACTATTTCGATTTGGGAGCAATACAGAAAATTACGCCTGAATTTAATGTTGGCCTGGATGGCTATTACAAGATCGTTAAGGACATGCTCGACGAGGCGCAGTTTGGTCCTGCGTTGATCTTTTCGGATCTCAACTATGATAGGGGTTATATTTATGGCGTTGAGCTGACAAGCAACTACAAATCGGGTAATTTTAGTGCTTATACCAATTTTGCTTATAGCATAGCAAAGGCCACCAATGTTGTCTCCGGACAGTGGAGTTGGTCACAGGCTGAATTAACCTACATATCTAACCATTGGATTTATCTGGACCACGATCAGGTCTATACTGCTTCATCCGGCGTCTCATATACCCTGTCCGGAACTAAATTTCTCGCTGATGCAACGTTTGGAAGCGGCCTGCGCAGGGGATTTGCAAATCTTCACAAGATGCCAAACAACGTGCAGCTCAATCTAGGGGCAACACGCAAATTAAAGTTGGGGGACTTGGGTCCCTTTGAGGCGCGCTTTTCAGTCATTAACGTTACCGACAATATTAATGCGATCCGCGACACTGGTGGTGGCGTGTTTGCACCTCAATTTGGACCAAGGATAGGGTTCTATTGCGGCATAAGTAAAAAATTTTAAGAACTAAATGCTTAGTATGGAGTGGTACTGGTTCCCCTCAACAAAAATCATTTAGATAGAGAGGTGCAGGATGCAAGAAATAAACATAGCTGTGGAATCAGTGAGATTGGGCGGGGCGGTGATCTATCCGTTGTTGGTGCTTGCAGTATTGGCAGCGGTAGTGATACTTGACAAGGCATTTATCTATTGGCGGTACATGCGGCTTTCGGTCTCGCTGCTGATGCTGGTGGAGACCTATTCGTTTGCCTGGACGGAATTGGATCAACAGATGGCGTCGGTCGTAACAGGGAATTACTTTGGGCGGTTCATTCAAACTATACTGAATAACCGAACTAACCCTGCATGGTGGGTGGAGTCCCGGGCTGCGGATGAGGCACAGTTAATAGAAAAAGCCCTGAACAGAGGACTGTGGGTATTGGAAACCATTGTGACAGCTGCACCGCTTCTAGGGCTTGTTGGGACCATTATAGGAATGATGGCCTCTTTCAAATTGATCGGTGGAAGCGGTCTTGTTAATCCCACGGGAATAACTGGCGGTGTGGCCCAGGCGCTAATAGCAACTACTATTGGTCTTATTATTGCGCTTATTGCCCTGTTTGCATTTAACTTCTTTTCACACCTGCAGTCCAAAAAGATGGATGAAATGGAACGCCTTGGCACACGTCTCGTAGATCACATCCGCATGGATCAGGAAAAGAATAGAGGTGCCTATGAAACTTCGTAAGGCTCGTAATTCACGGCGCGGCCGCATTGAAATCATACCGATGATCGACGTGATGTTCTTCCTTCTAGCGACCTTTATGCTAGCATCGCTTTCCCTGCAGAATCTCCATTCTCTGCCGGTTAATCTTCCACAAGGTAAGGCTGCACCAATACAGGCAAAGACCCCTGTTACTTTGACTATCACGAAAGACAGCACAATAATGCTGGACAAGACGATGGTAACTCTGGAGACGCTTTCCGCGACCTTGCAGCCGATGCTTATGGGGCCGGAGTCGAGTGTCATTGTGGCGGCCGACAGTGCGGCACCATACGGCATAACTGTCAAGGCGATGATACAGGCCCGCGATGCGGGTGCACAGCATTTTCTGATAGCGGTAAAAAATGACAAGTGAGACTGCCTCAATGAGGACACTCTGGGGTATTGACAGCCCTTGGCACCGCCTCCTCTGGACTCTGCCGACAGCCCTGCTGATTTGGACAGTAGCTTTATGGTGGTTGGCGTATTTTATGGTGAAGCCTACCCCTCAGTCGACTGTACTGACTCCCATCGATGCCCAGTTGGTTGAGCAGCCTGTTTCGGCTTCGACACGGACTGTAAAGCAAGAACGACCTGCCGCTTTACATCAGCTCAAACCTGTGCCCGCAGTTGAGCCACAGCAGCCTATTGCGGTGCCTGCCCAGAAGACAGAAGTGACAACGAACGGCGCCGTGGCGCTACCTTCTGCCACCACGCCCAGTAGCACTCATACTACTGCGGGTGAAGGGAACACCTCTGCAAATAGCGGCACCCGTGCCAGCTCATTTAACGGCCCGTCGCGGGGAGATATATACACGAGCAGTGGAGCCCGGGCAATTGTGCGGCCAATGCCGCAAATTCCGGATGACATGAGAGAGGTAACGTTCAATACCACGGCATTAGCACGCTTCCATATTGCTGTTGATGGCAGCGTAAAGGTGGAACTCGCCAAGCCAACTCGCAATCCACGTCTTAATAGAATATTGCTGGATAGCCTCAAGAAGTGGCAGTTTATGCCGGCAATAAAGAATGGTAAGCCTGTAGCCTCTACAGAAGATATCATTGTCAAGATAGCGGTCCAATGAATTGCCGTAGGAGTAAGCGCATGAAAGGACGGATTGTTAATTCCGGAATGCGTGTCGTAGTTATGACATTCTTTATAGCTATTTTTGCATCGCAAGCGTTTGCTGGAGACATCCAGACATTGGATGTCGTTGAGGTGAATGATTCTGTCGAAAATCCGCTAGGCATTAACGATTCGGCCAGTGAAGGGACGGTACCGAGGGAGGAAGTACAATCGCTTCCCTACTACCGACCCGGAGAGATATTGGAATCAACGCTGGGGTTGATAGTCACCCAACACAGTGGAGAAGGAAAGGCCAATCAATACTTTCTCAGGGGAGTGAATCTTGATCATGGGACGGATTGCGTATTACAGTTGATGGGATGTTGGTCAATGAGCGCTCTAATGAGCACGGCCAGGGATATGCCGATCTGAACTTCATGATACCCGAACTGATTGATGACATACAGTATCGAAAGCGACTTTACTATGCCGAGTATGGGGATTTCTCATCCGTAGGAGCCATTGACATCCACTATGTGAACACGCTGCCGCAGGGGATCGCCGAGACGACCGTGGGATTTGATGGTTATGAGCGCCAACTCCTTGCCGACTCAATAAAGCTGAGGGCAGGAAACCTCCTTGGGACCTTTGAATACATACATGACGATGGTCCGTGGAACAATAAGGAGGATTTTCGGAAGGTTAATGGAGTATTGCGCTATACAGTAGGTGACTTCACCAGTAGCACTGCAAGCAAAGGTACAGGCGGCCAATAACAATAAAGCATCTGTGGACACATCGCGTTCGACTGTTGGCTTGCGAGTGTCTAGCCTATCAATCACGCCTCCTCAGTTTGGGCTGCTTATTTGAACAATGCTAAACCTGTTTACCCTTCTTTTGCAAGGCGAGATGGCATGGAGGGAACGGTAATGTTAACGGTGCTGGTAAGCCGTGAAGGCAAGCCGCTGAAGATTGATGTGGCCACATCTTCCGGTTATGACATCCTCGATAAAACTGCTGTTGATGCAGTCAGAAAATGGCGTTTTGCTCCAGCACGTCAGGGAGAGACGCCTATGGAAGAATGGGTGAATGTCCCAATTGCATTCCTCTGAATAAATGAGGCTTACTGTAATTAGCATTGGTTGACATTAAAACAGACCGTCAATGCCCGTAATGCGCTTGAAGTCCCAGATGTTTAGATAGAAGGCATCGAAACGGTTGTTCCTGATCTGTTCCTCTTCGCGCCACCAGAAGAAAAGATTGCTTGTTGGGTAGAGATATCCAAATTCATAGGCGGTAAGGCTATTTCGCGACCTAGCAATCAGATCAATGGGATAACGATATATTGCCTCCTGAGAATGTACTATGGCCTCAGCTTCGCGGCGAACCTTTGCGGCATCTTGAAGCAAGGCTTCAGCCTTGTCACTACGCCCGCCTTTCTCTTTCTGTTCACGCAGAGCAATCAGTGCCTTCAGTGTCAGTGCCCGGTGCCTGGCACGCAATGCGGTAATTTGAAGGCCTCTCGCCAGTTCATCCATGAGTAGTTTTAATTCTGGGACATTGTGCTCTTTTTTCATAAAGAAGCGCTTCGAATCAGCCTTGAGTCTTCCGACAATCTGGTCCATCTGTCTATCATATTGTATTAGGGATGCAATGGGACCTCGAAGGATTCGGTCGATGTCATCGACCGTCGATCTTTTTAGGAGCCAAGCATTCGTGAAGTCGGGCCTGGGCTGAAAAGGTTTATTGAAAGGCCACGGCATTTCCGCCGATGGGTCGAGAGCTGACATAAACGGCATTAATCCGCGCTCCTTTAAATAGAGGTTCTGAAGGGTAAGTGCTTCTTTCCAGTCAAGCTGAATGCGGACATCAGGAAATAGTTCGTAAAGGACACTAAGCGGCTGAGATTTATTAACTATCCCGTTTTCTGTATATTTCCATGACCAGCGGGCGATGCTCCAGTCTATGAGCCAATAACCCCATTCCCACCCGGAACTGAAGGTGAGATGATTGTTGACCCCTATGCGTTGCATTGTCCTCATATCCTCCCATCGGACAGTTAGGTAAGGCAGCAACAGAAGCGGGACCGAGTTATCAAAGGTGACCCAGTAAGCCGATTCAGGCCAGTACCATGTTTCCCTCACATTTGTCGCATCAACTGCCCGGCCCATCATAAAGCGTTGATTCGTGTTTCCATATACAGGGGCACTTGCTTCGTCGATCGAATAACACATCACGGTGTGAATGAGGATTCCGGCTTTTGCATTGATCGGCGAGTCTGTCATACAGTCCTGGCTGAAAAGTCCGGGGACTTTGACGCAATCTTCTTGTTGAATGATATGCGTCGCATATAGTACTTTGGTCCTGTATTTTTCGGTAATCCGGACGATTAGATAGTCCCGCAATTCCGGCATCGCCTCGCCCAGGTCCGGCATGTATTCGCCCATGGAAAAATCAACTGTTACAAAATCCCATTCAGCGTGAAAAAGCCACGCCAGTGTATTGTCGATTTGTGTTTTGTAAGAGGTCAGGAAATTGAGCAGTCTGATTGCCTGGAAGGCTTTTTGCTGAAGGCAAGAGAGTGAAAATTCAACTCCTATCATGATCCCTCGTTTATGAGCGTAAGCAACTATCTCTTTGGACTGTTCGATCCATCGTGCCCGGTCCACGTCTCTAAGCAAATAGAATTGAAAGAGGTTTTGCTGGTTGCGGGCGAGCCAGTCGATATATTCCTTCACGTCAGAAAGAGAACCTGGGAGCTCCGGGTTATTGAGTTGCTCTGCAAGCTCAGTAGGATGAAGTGTGTGGATGTGAAAGCCCTTCTTGTCGAAGCGTGGCGTTGCCTGCCAGCGAAAAACAGGCTGGAGGGGCCAACACCTGTGAGATGGTATGATGGTCCTGCGGGGATGGTAGAACTTGAAACCGAGCTTTTCCTGCAGAAGACCGTAGAGGCCGAAGGCAGTCCCTTCGAAGGAAGGGCTGCGGAGCCTGAGCGTGATGGCGCCGCCCTCTCGAAACGTCGATTGCCACTCGTAATCATGGTCAGGGTAGTAGAGGTAGTTATAACGCTTGCCTCTGGAAAACCGGGATTCATCTCTCTTTTCGAACTCTGCAACCTCCGGCAATATGATCGTGACCTGTGTGTCGCGACCATTAAGTGAGACGGAGGCGTCTGGAAACCCCTTCTTGAGGAGATTAACTACATCTTCCATAGCAGATCTGGTGATAACGTTTTCGAGAATACCCTTCGATGCCCTAATGTTAATGGATTTGACCGGCTCGTTGTAAATGCCGGCAAGTATTTTTTCAGGAGATGTCAGGAGAACTGCGAGGATTATCGACAGTGACAGCAGTGCACGAAATCTTGTTGAGAAGACCGGGAACAGCCGCCTGATGACAATACTGAAGATTAGCGCCAAGAGATGAGAGTCCTTAAGGAGCGATCACTGGCACTTGAGCGGCTTTTTCGGCAAAAAATCCGCCAGCTTCCTGTAATCGGGAGGCTTCTCAGCGGTAAAGAAATTGCACGCCCTAAAGTAAGAGATGTCCTGCAGCCATAATCTGGCAAAGTCCCTATCCCTAACGAATTTTTTGACGGCGGTGAGCGGTTCTGAAAAGAATGATGAGAGGGGCCCCATCAATTCTGATGGATCTCTGAAACATTCCCAGTCGCATCTCCTGCAAGATGCGGATGATTTCAGGTCTTTTATGTTGATCTCCCAATATTTACCGAGTCTCTCATCTCCCCTGTAGCCGCATGGATAAGCAGCTCCCTCTTTTGCGTCGACAAAGAAGAAATCCGTGCCGCCCCTGCAGGGATAGCAATACTCCTCTCCGACCGTGTATTGCCTGATGAGGGAGTAGAGCGAACTCCTGGGGGAAAATATCCTGATCTTCGGCCTGTAAAGAGGAATAGTATCGAAAAGCGCCTTAAAGAGAAGAGGTTTCTCATCATTGGTGAACTGCACCAGGCGCGCGTCCGAAGTCGCGGCATAAGCGGCGCTCAGTCCAATATCTTCATTGGGGTCGATGCTCATAGGATAGCAGGCATTGGCTATCGTAAAGCCCATATCGATCACGAAAGAATAGAACCGACTGAATGCGTCCTTGAATAACTCATAAAATTCCACTGGGTGCGCAATCGACATCGAACCATTTCCTCCGGCGTCAAAACCTATATTCCTATTGATTCCGAGATTCGCGGAGGGATAGATGCCATGTTCGTGAAGTATAGGCAGGGCCTTCTCTATGCCGGCTATGACGCCCGGAAGGCCGCGCATCTGCTCATGAATTGCAGGGATGCAGGAATCGATGCTGATCCAGAAGGTGTAGAGTCCGCTCCGTGCAAGGGTTTCAGCGATCTTTGAAACCCGTTTCTCATAATCAGGCTTGTCGTGGTTCATGAAAAGAAAGCCGTTAGTGCCGGTCCGAGTGTATGTTATGCCTGCGTTGCGTGCATGCCGTATAAGCTCGGCGACCTGTTCGAGAAAGAGCAATGGTTCTCCTCCGGTCAAAGACAGCGCAGTGACGCCGTTCGATGCGGCACGGTCTATGATTTTTTTTGCCGTATCAAGATCGAGCGTCGATCGTTTGAAAGACTCGGTTGCCCTCATGCCGCACTGCGGGCATCGCGCATTGCACATGTCTGTAAACTGAATGATGATCTGACCGGGGAGACGGTTTCTGAGAAGCGGAGTGAGTTGCTGCAGTCTCCCGAAAAATGTGTTGCCTGCCGTCATGTAGTAGCTGCAGCTGCTACATGTGTCTCTGATATTGTCGGCATCAGCAGGCAGGATTGTCCAGTCTCGGTGTTGTTGCTCTTAAGGATGGTGCTATAAGCGTTAGTAGCGTCTGTTCCGTTTATTTCGGTAAAATGCCGGGCATTTTTTCCCATTGTGTCGACAAGAGTACGGTCTTCCACAAAGAACCTCATGGCGTCGACAAGTGCCTTTTGATTGTGTGCCTTTATCGTTAGGCCCGTTATGCCGTCCTTCATTAACTCCTTCGGGCCACCCTCATCGGATACTATGACCGGCAGGCCGGACGCCTGAGCCTCCAGTACCACATTCCCGAAGGTATCGGTCGTGCTCGGGAAGATGAAGACATCAGACGACGCATATGCTACGCAAAGCTCCTCTCCGGCAAGAAAGCCAGTGAACGCCACCGGATATCCCTTCAACTCTTTTTCCATCTCATTCCTATAGGGACCGTCTCCAACTATTATCAGATTTCCTGCAATTCCCGATTCGATAAAGGTTTTGAAGGCTTCCGACAGAAGTGCAAGATTCTTTTCTCGTGAAACCCTGCCTGCATAAAGGAACCTCACCGAACCATCAAGACCGAGTCGGGTCCATAAATAGGGATCTTTCTTGACAGGTGTAAATACTTCGGTATCAACCCACCGCGGTAGCGGTCGCACCTTGTCTGCTGCAAGTCCTCTCTCGATCAGCTGTTTACTGGTGCTTGCGGAAGGCACCATAACTTCTTCCATGAGATTATAGAACCAGATCATGTAGTTCCACGCGACGTTCTCAAGGAATGCATCGTTGGTGAGGCTGTTCACGTATTGCGGAATGTCCGTGTGATAAGTGCCGGATATGGGAATGTCCATAACCTTTGCTATCAAGAGCGACACGATACCGATGGTGCCGGGTGTGCTTACATGAAACCGCGTGAAGCCTTCTCTTTCAACATAGTCCATGATATCCAGTATGGGCGGAAAATGCATCTTCAAATCCGGGTATTCGGGCAGTGCAAACATGCCGAAGGACTTGAAATTCATAATGCCGTCTTTAAATGCGGTCTCCTCTGAGCTGGAAGTAATTACCACCAGCTCCACGCCTTCGCTTTTTGCCCTTTTCATGAGCCTTTTTATTGTGATCGCTACGCCATTTATCTCATGAAGGGTATCTGTAAACAGAGCGACCTTTTGGGGCCGGTGCAACTCGTTTGCGGACAGAAAACGCTTTTCCAATTCCGCAAGCAGATCTTTGCTTCTGTGCTGATGATGAAAGGCCAGGTAGTACGGAGATGCAAGGAGGTGGATGAAGCCGATGCTGCTGAGTGAGTTGGCAAGGCTCATTATGCTCATGGACGAAAGGGTTTTTATCGCCCGATCAGTATATACGTATGAGAGCCGGTTTAATAGACAGCTTGTTACAGTAAAGATCCTTCTGTTGATATTCTCGACGCTGATGCCGGCAAGGAAACGGGAGTCGTTGAGGAGCATTCTTGCCTCCCTGTCGATTATCTCTTCGAAAGTCTTGCCGTCGTACCCGGTGTACATCTCAGGGATGTTTTTTCTTACGAAAAGCTGCAGCCGGTCGAAGAGCGGAAGCCCACCCTGGTCCGTATTCAGTACCTGTCTCATCAGTGCGCTGATGAAAGGCATCGAACTGCTTTTTTTCATGTAGATCTTTTCTTTTAGGAATTGGTACCCGATGCCGTAGATACTGTGAGCTAATGTCATAACGTCACCGTCGTCACCGGCGGACAGTGTTTTACGGGTGGATACTGAAGTAATAAATTCCTCAACCGATCTGCCGGCCGGCGATACAGTGTATGCCCTTGCTACGAAAAAACCGCTATGGTCATCGGACCCTCCTACGGTACCTTTTATCCATGGGGATTCACCGTAAGCCGAGAAGCTGTGTCGATTTGCAAGAAATGAGAGCTTGTCCGGCGTCAGGGATGAGATGATACCTGACACCATATTACCGTATCGCTGCGATCTCGAACCGTTCTTTATCTCGAAGACTTCGAAGAGCAATACCAGCTTTTCGATTGTATCGGCTGAGATCCTGCTGTTCATATCATAAAGCGGGTGTGCTATATAATGTGCAATGTGGTTACCATGCAGATAGGCGACGAGTTCGTAAATGTTCTTCCTTAGGTGCATGATATCTTCGAAGATGCGCTCGGAAATGCCGAGTGCGACAACATGCATTTTGCAGCCATCCTCAGGGAAATAGGTTGTGATTTCCGAGCTTATGAAGGTCTGCGGCAGAGTGGCTATCTCGAGCGCGCCGTTTATAGTGTTGTGGTCCGTAATAGTTACGAAATTCATCCCATTTTTCAGGGCGGCCTTGTAGATGCTTTCTGGGGTCGTATAGCTTTCCGGACAATTAAGTTTCCTGAGCGCCCAGATCGACGGCTTGTTCGAGAACCTTGAATGTACATGCAGGTCTGCTTTGTACAGGGTTGTCATTGGCTTAATTTTACATCTTTATGCATTACATGAACGTTAAGGGAATATTATCAAAATGTTACAAATAAGTTTCTGAAAAAAAAGTTGGAGAAGACCGGGGGGGGTCTTCTCCAAGAGTGAATAGCTATGACCAAAAATAGCATATCAAAAAAATATGACAGGATGATGACAACTATAAGACGAAATGATTGTCACTGGATGATTGATAAATAAACATTTCATCTTGCACTTTTAACGTTGCTGTAACGGCAGTGTAACAATATTTACTTATAATTAGGTATGGCATGGATGTACATTCTGATAGCCGGGGTATTCGAGATAGGCTGGGTCTTCAGCCTTAAGGGAATGAACGGCTTCACAAGGCTTTTCCCTTTTATCTTTTCCTATATTTTATGCGGCCTTGGAGCCGCCTCGTTCCTCTCTCTTGCGATGAAGCAGCTCCCGACTGGATCATCGTACGCCGTCTGGATGGGGATAGCCGCAGCGGGCACCAACCTTATCGGCATGTTCTTTCTTGGAGAGCCATACAAACTGTCGCGGCTGACCTTCGTCGGAATTATAATGATCGGCGTCATCGGCCTCAAGCTCACGACAAGCGAATAGTTATTCCTCAAGATGTGGGATGATACCTACATCTTGCATCTAAAGCGCACTTTCCGGCATTCATACAATCACAACTGAACCCCTAATATCATTATTATTTGCTAGTAATGGGCTCCCGGTGATTTGCCGACTTAACAACCCGATAGTGTTTATTACTTCTTAAATGAGCTTCTCACCGGCAAGGATGCCAGAGAGAGAAATAATGTTTTTCTAATTCTGCATTTTCCTGCGGTTGTCAACCAGTCCCATCAGACTGGAGCCAAGCAGCCAGGTAGCGGCAAGGATTGGGGTGGCGGTCACTGAAGTTCCTGTATCGGCGACAATAGTTTCGCCCGTCCCATCAGCGTCCAGATTAATGGTAAAAAGAGTACCGTCATTTGTTTTCAACGGATTGTTGCCTACTGAATCCTGGTATAAGCCGAATGTGAAGGTACTTCCAGCATTCTGAGCAGTGCCGGTGGGAAGCAGGAGACTAAAGTTTAAGGTGCTGCCGAAAGTTATGGCATGGTTATAGTCGCTGGTTCCAACATAGCCGTTTGTTAACGAAACTGTCCCGGGAAGCGTACCAGACACGTATGTGCCGCTGGTTGGAAACGCATTCGCTCCCACGGCCCCTAACTTGCCGTCAGTTCCAAAATTTTGAATAGTGGCAGAAGTGGTCCCGACTTGGTAAAAGGTTGTATTGTACTGAAAATAGAGATAGTCGTTCGAGTCGCTGAGGCTGTTGGCATCAACCGAAACATTATAACTGAGCGACGCAAAGGCGGTGCCTGCGATATGCAAAACAAAGGCAATAACAAGAAGCTGTAATTTCATTAATTCTTGCATTATTATTCTCCTATTCCTGGTGAGAATATTTTTCTAAAAGACTTTGCTATCTAAACTACTTCATGATTTGTCGATCACCTCCCTTGATCTTTAAGCAGCGTCTCCTCTGTAGCTCGGAAAAACAAAAAGGCGAGTGCTTTCTTCTGAGAGAAAGGCAACCCGGCTGTCCCTAAAGGATCCGTGGCTTTCCGTCCCCACCTTGCGATGGGTTTGGCCGGACCGAATATTTGCTTCCATATACCTTAGGCACCACGCCTACAGATAAAGCGTACTGATGTAGGACAATAAAAAACCCGAATCGATCAGTGGACCGATCCGGGTTTTCTGGTTCCTTCTCGAGGTCAGCAAAATGCCCGTAAGCTTACTATCGTTATTTAACCAGAATCTGCATTACACGGTAATTACGCCTAGGTTACTCTTTAGTTACAGGACATTCTATATCAATTCATTTGTGTTGTATGTATATATACAACGGAACCCGATGAGCACTATGAACCGCCATCATTCTTAATCTTATCGTAAAGCTTTCTTAACATTCCTGTAATCATTAATACCCTACAATTCAATAATTGATTTGCAATGAATCAGACTATCTATGACCAAGAAAAAAATACTATTCATCGGCGGCTCTCTCAACCAAACGACTATAATGCACCAGATTTCCCTTCACCTCTCCGATTGCGATTGTTATTTCACCCCATTTTATGGAGACGGGCTCATTAAGTGGATGAGCGATAAGGGCATGCTGGATTTCACGGTCATGGGAGGGAATTTCAGGAGACAAACAGATACCCACATGAAACAGCACGGGCTAAAGGTCGACTTTCGCGGCAGCACGAATCATTATGATCTCGTTGTCACTAGCCAGGACTTGATAATTCAGAAGAACATTAGAAAGAAGAGCATAGTTCTTGTTCAGGAGGGCATGACAGATCCTGAAAATTTCGCATATCATCTGGTCAGGCATCTGAAACTGCCCCGCTATCTGGCCAGCACTGCCGCAACTGGCCTCTCGCATCGCTATAAGCGGTTTTGCGTTGCTTCAGAGGGATATCGCGATCTGTTCATCAAAAAGGGCGTAAGGCCGGAAAGCTTAGTAGTCACTGGCATCCCCAATTTCGACAACATTGCCCAATACATGGACAATGACTTCCCTCACCGGAACTTCGCCCTGGTTGCCACATCCGATGCCAGGGAGACCTTTAAATTTGACAATAGGCCCCGCTTTATAAGACAAGCGATAGCACATTCCGGCGGCAGACCGTTGATCTTCAAGCTGCACCCTAATGAACGTTATAAACGGGCAGTGACTGAGATTAGGAAGTATGCCCATGACGCTCTCATTTTCCAGGAAGGAGATATCAACCCCATGATAGCAAATTGCGATGTATTAATAACGCAATACTCCTCGGTTTCATACGTAGGACTGGCTTTGGGCAAAGAGGTCCATTCCTATTTTGATACGGATGAGCTGAAGCGGCTGCTGCCGATACAGAACAACGGGCAGTCCTCAAGAAATATCGCTGAGGTTTGCAAAGGGCTTTTGAGCTGAAAATGAATATTATAATCGTAATCCAGGCACGATGCGGCTCTACAAGATTGCCCGATAAGATATTGCTTCCCTTGGCAGGGAAGACGGCTTTGGGGCACATGATCGAGCGTGTAAGCAGGTCCTGTTACGGGACGGGGCTCGTCATTGCGACTACCACAAACCCCGAGGATGCCGTGATCGAAAGCATCTGCCGCTATGAAGGTGCGAGGTGCTTCCGCGGGCATCCCTCCGATCTGATCGACCGCCACTACATGGCAGGCCTGAGATACAGCGCCGATGCAATAGTCAAGATCCCATCAGATTGTCCGCTTATCGATCCGACTGTAATCGATCGCGTCATTGAGACTTATGCGCCGCGCAACGCTGGGTTCGATTATGTGAGCAACCTGCACCCGGCATCTTATCCCGATGGTAACGACGTGGAGGTGGTATCCATGCAAGCCCTGGAGTCTGCATGGAAAGAGGCTGCGAAACCATTTGAACGTGAACATACCACGCCTTTCATATGGGACAACCCTGATCGTTTCCGGATAGGAAACGTTTTATGGGAAAGTGGCCTCGATTATTCCATGACTCATCGCTGGGTGCTCGATTACAGTGAGGACTACGAATTCATTCGTACCGTCTATAAGGAACTTTATCCTCGTAATCCCTTCTTCGGCATGAAGGATATACTGGAGCTGGTTGAAAAGCGGCCTGAACTGAAGGAGATAAACCGGAAGCATATAGGGACAAGTTGGTATTACAACCATTTGCATGATCTGAATACTTTCAAGACTGTGAGGACCGAAACATGCTCGATATGATAAGAAAGTCAGAACTTCTCGACGTTTGCGCACTCGAAGTGCGCGCCCGGAAGGTCAGGGAACATATACTCAGGCTCACTGCGACTGGAGGCTGTTTCATCGGTGCAGCCTATTCATGTGCCGATCTTGTGGTCTATCTCTATTCGCGTTTTCTCAATGTTGATAAATGGTCGCTCGATAATGCAAGTCGCGACTATCTGTTTCTTTCAAAGGGCCATGCTGTGCCGGCTTTGTATGGAACTTTGGCAGAATGTGGAATATTGGAGGCAGACCGTCTGGCGGACCATCTCACGACCAGGGATGACCTGTACTGGCATCCGAACAGCGCCATCCCGGGTATCGAGTTCCACTCTGGTTCGCTCGGCCACATGGTGTCTGTGGCCGCCGGAGTTGCGCTTGACTGCAAGATGAAAGAGACGTCTAACAAGGTTGTCGTTATAACCGGAGATGGGGAATTGAATGAAGGCTCCATGTGGGAGGCCATGCTTGTTGCTGCTGCCTATAAATTAGACAACCTGATTATAATTGTGGACAGGAACCGCCTCCAGGCAAACTGTGCAACCGAGGATCTCATTCCGCTCGAACCGCTTGAACAAAAATTCCTCTCTTTCGGACATGCTGTGCGGACAATAGACGGACATAACTTTAGTGATATGGACGAGGTATTTCACACAGTACCTTTCGAGCCGGGAAGGCCTAATATAGTCATAGCAGATACAGTCAGAGGGAAAGGGCTTGCAGACATCGAGAACCGCGCGGACCGCTGGTTCTGCTCTTTTTCACCGGATGAGGTCGAGGGACTTCTGAAAAGGCTTGGCGAAAATAGCTCAACCCATGGAGATGCAATAGATGAATTATGAGAGCGTGCTGAAAGATATTTTGAATGAGGATGAGCGTTTTGTGGTTATGACAGCCGAAAATAGGGCCGCATTGAGGACCCTGCCGGCCCAATTCGACAGCCGGTTTATCGATGTCGGCATAGCCGAGCAGACACTGGTAGGAATGTCCGTCGGACTCGCTCTTCGCGGGAGAATCCCCGTCGTTCATGCGCTTGCAGCATTTCTTACTATGCGGGCCTTCGAATTCATAAGGACCGATATCGGCATCTCAGGACTTCCTGTGAAGCTTGTCGGAAGTGTGCCTGGTTTTCTATCCGAGGCGAACGGCCCGACCCATCAGGCACTGGAGGACATCGCACTCATGAGGGGAATACCGGCCATGAATATATTCTGTCCGGCCGATTACGAAGACATGTTGATCGGGCTTCGCACAGTCTTGTACGATAAGGCCCCATTTTATATCCGCTTCAATGCGCTCGCACCTGTTGTGCCGCATGACCGGGATTTTGCAGTTGGAAAGGCAGAGATAATCGCCGAAGGCCCCGATGCGACCATCATTACCTATGGTTCATTGCTGAGAGAAGCATATGGCGCGATAGACATACTGGAGGAAAACGATATTGATGCAGGCTTGATCAATCTTCGAACTGTAAAGCCGTTTGACGAGGAGGCTGTGCTTGCAGCTGCTGAAAACAGCCGATTTCTCGTAGTCCTGGAAGACCATTTCGTTACCGGCGGTCTTTTTTCAGCCATTGCCGAACTCTTTGTCCGCCGCCATTTGCCATATCGGGTGCTTCCTATCGCGCTGGAGAACCGCTGGTTTAAGCCGGCCCTCCTTGACGACGTCCTGGCTTATGAGGGATTCAATGCACAGCAGATTGCAGAAAAAATAATGGAGGAACTTGATGCCTAATACGGTGCAATTCAATCATTCTTATCCGGACATCACGGAATCAGACCGTTTGTATTACCGCGCTCTGCCCCTGATCCCCGGCGTTACCCAGACACTCGCCAAGGGACCTACGCAGTATATAAAAGGAGTCGCGCCGAAATATCTCGTGCGCGGAAAGGGTTCCAGGGTTTGGGATGCCGACGGCAATGAATATATCGATTACAGCATGGCTGTCGGTCCGCTATCGCTGGGTTACTGCTACGACAAGGTCGATGTTGCAATCAGGGAGCAGCTTGACAGCGGTATTACCTTCTCGCTGATGCATCCGCTCGAAGTCGAAGTTGCCGAGAGCATCTGCGATATTATACCCAATGCTGAAAGTGTGAGATTCGGTAAAACTGGCGCTGAGGTAACAAGTGCCGCGGTGCGTCTCGCCCGCGCCTATACCGGCAGGAACAAGGTGCTATGCTGCGGATATCACGGATGGCACGATTGGTATATAGGGATAACAGACCGTGCAGCAGGTATTCCGATGCAGGTCCGCGACATGACCTATACATTCGACTATAACAACAGCGCCTCGCTTGAAGATGCCCTTGATGACGATACCGCCTGCGTAATCATGGAACCGGTAGCCTTCGACGCCCCAAAAGATGGGTTCCTGAAAACTGTCAGGGAACTTTGCACCCGCAACGGCTCGCTCCTTATCTTCGACGAGATGTGGACTGGCTTCAGGCTCGCTCTGGGCGGAGCCCAAAAATATTTTTCCGTAATGCCCGATCTTGCTTGCTATTCAAAGGCTATCGCCAACGGGATGCCTCTTGCAGCTCTTACAGGCCGCAGAGATATTATGACCCTCCTGGATAAAGATGTCTTTTTCTTTACCACTTTCGGTGGTGAGGCTTTGTCCCTGGCCGCGGCCAAGGCCACGATCGAGGAAATGAGGGACAACAAAGTGCAATCGCGTCTCTTTGAGCTGGGCAAAAAACTGAAGGATGGGTACAATGACCTTGCCGGAGAACTCGGAATGCCATATACGCGCTGTTCCGGTTATGACTGCCGCACTATTGTCCTTTTCGACTCAACTGCGGGTAACCAACTCGAAATGAAATCCCTTGTCCAGCAGGAGATGGTCAAAAGGGGCATTCTTTGGTCCGGGTTTCACAATGTGAGCTTCAGTCATTCAGATGAAGACATTTCATATACCCTCGACGTTTACCGCGAAGTGCTCAAAATTCTTGGGTCTGCAGTTTCGGAAGGGAATGTGAACGGACATCTGAGGGGAGAGCCGGTGCAACCTGTTTTCCGGAAAACAGGCAATTTTCATATAAAACCGGTGAATAGGTAGAAAGGATATGATGAAGGAAATGTTCTCACTCTATGGGCGAACCGCCGTCGTGACCGGGGCTCTTGGACTGCTCGGCCGGGAGCATTGTCGCTGCCTGGCCGAAGCAGGAGCTAATGTCGTTGTTGCCGATCTGGACGAATCCGCTTGTTGCGCATTGTCTGCGACACTTCCTTCCCGGTCATGCGGACTGGCGCTTGATGTGACAAACCAGGAATCGGTCCAAACTCTGCACTCTGAGGTATTACAGCGTTTTGGAAGCGCAGACATACTCATCAACAATGCCGCCGCAAATGACATGTTCGAAAACCCTTCGCTTGCAGCAGAACAGTCACGGTTTGAAAATTACCCGATAGAGATGTGGAGAAAGATGATGGATGTAAATGTGACCGGAATGTTTATCTGCTCCCAGGTCATCGGCTCTGCTATGGCACGACGTGGGGCGGGAAGCATAATCAATATTGCTTCCACTTACGGTGTTGTAGCGCCTGACCAGTCAATCTACTGCACGCCGGACGGAGAGCAGCAGTTCTTCAAATCGCCCTCATATCCTGCAAGCAAGGGGGCCGTAATCACATTTACAAAGTACCTTGCATCGTATTGGGGACATGCGGGCGTGCGGGTGAATGCCCTGTCTCCTGGCGGTGTCGAAAATGGGCAGCAGGAATTCTTCAAGGAAAATTATGCAAGGAAGACCCCGCTGGGACGAATGGCCTGCAGAACCGACTACCACGGAGCGATCCTGTTTCTTGCGAGCGACGCATCGTGTTACATGACCGGTGCCAATCTGATCGTCGACGGCGGTTGGACTATCATATGAGGAAACAGGTAATCGCAAAGGCCCGTAAGATAAAGCTGCTTCTCACTGATATCGATGGTGTTTGGACGGATACCGGCGTCTACTATTCCGCGCGTGGAGAGGAATTGAAGCGGTTCTCTATCCGCGACGGTATGGGAGTTGAGCGGCTGAGGGAAATTGTCAGTGTTGAAACGGGAATCATCACAGGCGAGAATTCGGCTGCCGTCGTAAAACGGGCCGAGAAGCTCGGTATTGTGGAGATGCACCTGAATGCCAGGCACAAGGTATCCGTCATCGCTTCAATCATGGAAAAGAGACTGTTTGCGCCGGAGGAAATGGCATATATCGGAGATGACACCAATGATATAGAAGCACTGGGTGTCGTTGGACTTTCAGTCTGCCCTGCAGATGCCGTATCCGCTGTAAAGGAAATCGTTGATTACGTATGCGAGAGTGCAGGAGGACACGGTGCGTTCAGGGAATGTGCCGAACTAATCATACTTTCAAAAAAAGAGGTGACGACATGAACACGGAAAGAAAGATAAGAACGAGAGACAGGTTCATAGGAGAGGGAGAACCGGTTTATATGATTGCTGAAATCGGTATCAATCACAATGGTTCCATGGATGTTGCCAAGATGCTGATCGACGGTGCAACCTTCGCCGGTTGCAGCGCTGTCAAGTTTCAGAAGCGGACCCCTGAAAAGTGCGTGCCCAGGGACCAGTGGTTTATTGAGCGTGATACACCGTGGGGAAGGATGACCTATATCGAATATCGTCACAAGGTCGAATTCAGTCTGGACCAGTATGCCGAGATCGATGCGTATTGCAAAGCAAAGGGAATAGACTGGTTCGCCTCATGCTGGGATGAGGAATCAGTGGATTTCATAGAGCAGTTTGCGCCTCCGCTCTACAAGGCGCCTTCTGCATCGTTGACGGACCTCCCCCTATTGGCCAAAATGAAATCGACCGGGAAGCCGCTGATCATCTCTACGGGGATGTCGTCCATGGACGAGATCGAAAGCGCAGTTGGCGTAACTGGGACCGACAATCTGCTGATAGCGCATTCGACGTCTGCTTATCCATGTGACATCAAAGAACTTAATTTGCTTATGATTAAGACGTTGAGTGAACGCTTTCCATCTGTACCTATCGGGTACTCGGGGCACGAGACAGGGCTTGCGCCAACGTGGTCTGCAGTCAGCCTGGGGGCCTCATTTGTCGAAAGACACGTTACTCTTGACCGTGCCATGTGGGGGACCGATCAGGCCGCTTCAGTGGAGGTAATCGGACTGCACCGGCTCGTCAGAAACATACGGGACATTGAAAAGGCTATGGGTGACGGAGTCAAAAAAATATATCCGAGTGAAATGAGCTCCCGAAAAAAGCTGCGCCGGGCGTCCGCAGCACACGCAGATTCCTGTTGCTGAAAGAAAACCTTATTGCGTTGTGTAATCGGGACGGACGGAGTGCTCCAAAGTCTTTAAAATGTGATGAGCAACCGTATTCACTGCAATCCCGGCTTGAGAATGCAACTGCAAGGTAAATACTTTTTTCAGGGAGTATACATGGGTCATAGAATATGCCCTTGGTGGATGGGTCCTTTACTGGCGAGTCCTTTGAGGCGCGTTTTATATAGTCCTGAAGATTTACTTGTCGCATACGTCGAAAAGGGCATGACAGCTCTGGATATAGGATGCGGCATGGGATTTTTCTCTTTGCCTCTCGCACGCATGGTCGGTTCCACAGGAAAAGTCTTATGCGTCGACTTGCAGGAGAAAATGATTAAAGGCCTCGTAAGGAGAGCGATCAAGGCTGGATTGGCATATAGGATAGATGCTCGGCTCTGTCGAAAAGATAAGCTTGATCTGGATGACTTTACCGGTGGGATCGATTTCGCTCTGGCTTGCGCCATAATGCATGAGGTGCCTGATAAAGATCAGTTGCTTTCCGAGATTTACAAGACTATGAAAAAAGAAGGGCGGCTTTTGATAAGCGAACCGAGCGGACATGTAGGGACAGCGGAGTTTGAAGGGACTGTCCAAATAGCACAGACAGCAGGGTTTGAACCGGTCGGCAGGCCCGAAATTCGCAGAAGTCGTACAATATTGCTGCGCAAGCGGTGACCGATATTATAGCAGCGTGCAAGCCGCTGACTTCAGACATGGCTTGCACTATATTTTTGACAGATCGACAGAAAGATTTATTATTAAACTACTAAACCAATATTGCCAGAGGGAAGTCTGAGATAGAACGAGATACCTCACCAAGCTTCACAGTCGAACTCCGTCTCAATACCTCTCATGGGGATGAGATGGAGATAGAGAGGAGTCTCGATGCCGGCAGGATGATCTTTAACGCATGTCTGCTTCCTGCAAAGTCTGAGAGCAGGGCTCTTTGAGCCTTGGACAGTCTTTCTTGAGTTCGGGCAGCATCTTTTTGAGGGCGTAGGAGCCCAGACCATTGCGCTGCTTCTCATCGTTCAGGATGTTCCAGACATCCTTACAGATGTGCGAAGTCTGCCATAGTTTTGCTATAGCAGATTGCGACGGTTGAACTTGCACCAGATGGGTGAGATACAAGAGTCACTCTCCACCTGAATAGTATACCATAGTGAACGGTAGTTCACCTAATGGGAAAAGCACAAAAACAAGGCATGTCTTTCATCTCGGGGTCACAGACCCCGAGGATTCCCGCCGTATGTCCTAAACTTAGACGTACAGGAAGCACTGTATCAATAACGCCATGCTCTTTTTGCATGGATTATAAATAGAACATCGCAAGAGCCCTATCCAGATGTCACCTCCTCTTGGTACGCGGGGCTAATACTGGGAAGCAGCCGTCGACGATGATACAATTTAACTAAGGTCTTGCTTAAGGGCAAGATGAACGATAACGGCGAGAAAAAAAGCACTCGTACGAAGGCACAGAATCCAGCATAACTCAGCGAAAGAACAATTATGGCAATTGATCCTTTGAAGGAAATCAGTCATGCAGTGAATAAAGCTGGGGAGACGGTCGCGTCGACTGTTACTAGTGCTGCTGCGACCATGTTGCATATGGGGTCCGATGTTGCGCAATTCAGCGACCATTTCGTGTCCAACACATTCCATTACGCTGTAAAAAACGCTGAAAAAGAGTTCAATATCGCTAAGAAAGAAATTCAAAGTGTCGTCAATTCGGGGCAAGAGGATGTTCTCAAGGCTCTGGCGGCGAGTAAGATTCAAGAGTATGCCGATATCATCAAATCGCTAGTGAAGGCGTGGCCTCGAGTTCTTTCGCGCTTAGGCAGTGAGATTGACCTGCTTCGCAGCGAGGCTTCACAAAAGGGTGTGAGTCCAAAGGTCGTCAAAGCAATGAAAAGAATTGCCAAGTCACCAGAACTTCGTAATCCGCTCAGGCAAGCGGCTGGCAAGTCGATAAAGTCCTTTGCCGTGGAGTTTGGGGGCAATGTTGCGACAGTTGCTGGTGTAAATGGGGCGCTTGGGTTTGTAGCTGAGTTGCAGAAAATAGCCAATGTAAGACGTTATGGCTCGGTGGGCTTGTCGTTGGGGGCTTCCGTTGGCGCAGCTGGCAATTTAGCACTTGGATTGTATCCCGCATCTCCGGAGGATTATGGTGGGGCTTTTATAGCAACAACTTTGCAAGGCGCGTTCGAGATCGGCGGCGGTATTGTGGTCAGCTTTGATCTCCCTGATTTGGGCTTTGGCGGCCTTGCAATCCCTGTCTTGATAGGAGAAGAGGTCAACATTTCTGTTGGCGGTGGCTATACGTTTATCTTTCCGTAAACACCCCTCTGCTATTGGCGAAACGTCCTTTTGTCTCTGTCCGCTTCTGCTTGCCTTCTCTTATCAAAAACTGCTCCAGGGCTTCGTACGACTGCGCTCCGAATCGTTTGCTCTGGTTCTACTGCAAGTCACGAGTGCCCGCAATAAGCATGGATCGATGATTACCGGAAAAAACTATGAATCTCAAGCCTACCGACCATAAACATTAAACGTACGACTCGCAGCCATATCCACCAGCTCGCACAGGTCGCTGTTTCGTCTTATTTCCGCAAATCGTTCGTTAGACGAAATAGCCGGTTACTTTGGAGCGGCGACTGCATCCAATTCCTTAATCAGAGAATCTGCGGGCATATACCCTGGCACGACCCTGCCATCCGGGAATATAATTGCCGGTGTGCCATTGATGCCAAGCTTGCCAGCCAAAGCTATATTATTGTCCAACGCCTGCGTATTGCATTTCGCTGGAGGTATCTCTTTATTCTCAAAAGCATCATCAAGCAGCTTGAGTGACTTCCCACATACAATGGCCTGTGCCTTTTCATAGGAACCTTTGTACATTGCAAGGGGGTACATTTTAATAAAAAATACAACGTCCTTTCTCTTTTCGATAACATGCCTCATCTCATGAATATTCCGTTGAGTTCTTCCCTCAGTTCTCCGCCGCAAGTGTTCGAAACCGCGAAATAATTAACACATCAGATCAAGGTGCGTAATAAGGAGACAAACGACGCGACGTCAGTGATAGTTTTCGGGTATGGATCGAGGAAGATAGCGATTATCGCGGCGTTTGATTATTCTCCAGAAGTCTCAGCCCTGTCTTAAAAAAATCCTTCCCATACGGGATACAATACTGAATAGTGCCTGACATTGGCGGTATCTCAATATCTACAACTGATCCACGAACTAATTTATGTTTCGATATGATGCTTATGCCTCCACACGAAATGTCGCCGATCAGACCTCTATAAATATCCGCGCTGACAGCGAATCTGAGTTTGCGGCAAACAGATGATCGCGGATGTTCCCTTTTTTCATCGAAATGACAATCTTGATCGGCCATGCCGTGATCCATTGAGTACTGGTCAAAACCAATATTATCTCGCTTGATATCGTAACGATAAACATGGCATATTTCGAAGCGCTTGCTCATGCAAACCTTGATACTGACCTCCTCAATGTTTCTGACGTAATCTTTAACGATTTCGCACTTAGCCCCGTTTCTGCTTCCCTTCAGATGGGGGCATGTGATTGTACTGAAATCAGATAGCCCTAAGCACATATCTTTCTCCCTCTAATAATATTCAGCCTGATATCAAGCGCCGTTCAAAGCGCGAGCAATACCCTGAAAACTTCGTCAAAAAGTACTCGAAGTCAGCTTTCCCCGGGGTTATACCCGACTTTATTTTTTTGGCAGTGCTGCAGAGGCGACCTCTTTGACACCCTCCACCACGCCGAGCAGCATTTCTTTAACCGTTTTAACAGCCGTAGTGCCTATAGTCCCGGCAGCCTCGATCGCGCCACCCACGGCGACTTTGGCTACTTCTTCAACATTACCGCCAGTCTCCTTGGCAGCTTCTATGACTCCGTCGACAGCCCTTCTGGCAACTAGGCCGACATCTGCACCAATCTCAGCAGCACCCTTTACTGCCCCTTTGACGGTCTGGCCCGCGACCTTAACCACGTCGCCGCCGACGTCGCTCACTCCCATGACCACTCCCTTGGCTACGTTCTTGGTACTCAGGATAAGTCCGGTGCCGACTTCTTCAGTTGCCTGAATAGCTCCCTTGACAACATCCTTGGTAATCTCAACTCCTTCATTCGTAACAGTTCCCGTAGCCCGAAAAGCGTTGGAAACAGTGCTTCTGACAAGGCTGACTATCTCGGCCTCGATCTCAGTAATCCCTTTGAGACTGCTGATAATGCCTGCCTTGACGCTCGCGCCGGCTTTCCCAACCTCCTCTTTAACACTTCCAGCTGCTTCCATCACTTTCTCTTTACCGTCGTCCTTGCGTGCCATAACTTTCCTCCTGGCTGATAGGGTTACTAATCGCATATCAAACTACTCTTCTGCATTTGCAGCATACATATGCTTATGATTGCAATGCTTGATTACATTATACTCCTGAATAGTATGCGAGCATATAAGCCGTCCATTACTTCATTAATTACATACCTCAGGCCGCACCGTACTGCATGGGGGGAAGCAGCCCTTCGAATATTGACCTTCATATACTTGGTAACATACGAAAAGAAGCATCTGCAATGAAGTCAGAGGTCATGGTCTGAATATAGGCTGCAGACTGTTTCACACCGCCCTAACCTATAGAGCTCTATCACTTTTCATCTGAAGGAGAACAACGTCAGGAACATTGAACCAACGCCGATGGTAAGCAAATAATTAACACAATTGTAAAGCATGTTCGGGTGTGATCAATGATAAAATTATAGAGTACGAGCAAAACTTTGGAGGTATAACTGTGGATAAGAGACCTGAAATCGAAAGGGTTGCATACGAATTCTATCAGAGAGATGGTTGCCTTCATGGACGTGATTTTGACCACTGGCTCCAAGCGGAGAAGAGCGTGCATTCCAAAGAGGCTACAGTCGCTGCAGCAAAGTCTTCGGTCTCAAAAAAGGCGACTGCTTCAGGCCCGGCCAAAAAGAATGTTGCCGCTAAGAGGACCAAGACGGTTGATGAAGGCGAGACAGTTGGGAATATGAAAATTAAAGCAAAATCCGCAAAACCCAGTTCTAGGCTCAAAGAAAAGCCTCTTTAGGGGTGACACGCCACATTTGTGTATGGGGGACTTACCATATGCCTTAAAGGCATTGTGTATGAAATAACTCTCCAAAAGACAAAACGATCTCTCTGAGAAAGAAGGGAAACTGCACTATGTTCGACAACATTGCCGAACGGGCTTTACACACCCGTATTGCCCGCTCCGTGGAGGCTATCAGGCGGTCTTTTGTCGACAACCTATTCTATGTCACTGGAACTACCCTCGATAACGCCACGACCCTTGATCATTACACGGCGATGGCCTTCACAATTCGTGACCGCATACTGGCTAGAATGGTCCCCTCAATCGAAAAAAGTGAACGTCGCGATGCGAAGACCTTGGCTTACATGTCCGCAGAATACCTTGTCGGCCCACAACTTGGGAACAACATACTTAATCTTAAACTTTGGAACAATGTCCGCGACGCTATGATAGAACTAGGCTTGGAGCTGGAACCCATCCTAGAGGCCGAGTTAGAGCCGGGACTCGGCAACGGCGGACTGGGCCGCCTCGCCGCTTGCTATATGGACTCCTTGTCAACCCTTGAAATGCCTGCCATCGGCTATGGCATACGCTATGAATACGGCATTTTCGAACAATCAATCAAGGACGGCTGGCAGGTGGAAGTGGCCGATGCATGGCTGCGCAACGGTAATCCCTGGGAATTGCCCCGGCAGCAGCGCTACCCTGTAAAGTTCGGTGGATATATCGAGCGCTGCCATGACGACGAAGACTGCCTGTGCATCCGTTGGGTGTCAGAAACCACCATTTACGGCATCTCCTATGATACTCCCTTATTGGGCTATGGAGTGCTCAATGTGAACCTACTCCGCTTGTGGAAATCAGAGGCTCGGGAATCTTTTGATCTGCAGGCATTCAACAACGGTGACTATTACGGCGCCGTAGACGAAATGGTGGTAGCTCAGAACATCAGCAAGGTACTCTATCCTAATGACGAACCGGAGGCCGGCAGAGCACTTCGCTTACGCCAGCAGTATTTCTTCGTTTCCTGCTCGCTCCAAGACATGATTCGCATTACCCTGAAAGACAAAGGTACCCTGGACCATTTTCCAGAACGGTTTGTGGTGCAGCTTAACGATACCCATCCAGCCATCGCCATTTGCGAATTCATGCGTCTTCTCATTGACGAGCACCGGATAGACTGGGACCATGCCTGGTCAATCACACGACAGAGCTTCGCTTACACCAACCACACCCTACTCCCGGAGGCGCTGGAGACCTGGCCATTGGATTTGTTTGAGCGCACCTTGCCACGCCATTTGGAGATCATCTATGAAATCAACACGCGTTTCCTGGATGATGTGCGTATTCGCTTTATTGACGACAATGCTCGGCTTGGCCGAATGTCGTTGATCGACGAAGGCCTCGGCGGCGGGACACGCTATGTGCGCATGGCTAACTTGGCCTGTGTTGGCAGCATGGCGATCAACGGTGTTGCAGAACAACATAGCGAACTGCTTAAACACACGGTGCTGAAGGACTTCCACGACATGTGGCCGGAGAAGTTCAAGAACAAGACCAATGGCGTGACGCCACGGCGTTTTATCGCCCTCGCCAACCCACCACTGGCTACCCTCATCGATGAGACCGTCGGAGGTGATTGGTTACGCAATCTTGAAAAACTCCGTGAATTGGAGCCTTACGCCGCCGACGGAGCGTTCCAGGAGCGGTGGCGTGGGATCAAGCATCAGGCTAAAGAACGTCTTGCGGATCATCTCCGACGTTGCTGCGGCGTCAGCCTTGATCCCGACACGTTCTACGATATTCAGGTCAAGCGCATCCATGAATACAAACGCCAGCACCTCAATATACTGCATGTCATATACCTGTACCATCGTCTGAAGCAGGACTCGTCGCTCGACATTACCCCTAGAACCTTCATCTTCGGCGGCAAGGCAGCGCCTGGCTATCACATGGCGAAGCTGATCATTAAGCTCATCAACTCGGTGGCTGATGTCGTAAATCGCGACTCTCAAGTCAACAAGGTACTGAACGTGGTGTTTGTGCCGGACTTCAACGTAAAGACCGGTCAGCGTATCTATCCAGCTGCCGATCTATCGGAGCAGATCTCCACCGCCGGGAAGGAAGCTTCCGGCACCGGCAACATGAAGTTCACAATGAACGGAGCGCTGACAATTGGCACTTTGGATGGTGCCAACGTGGAGATCCGTGAAGCAGTTGGTGAAGAGAACTTCTTTTTGTTCGGCAAGACCGTGCAGAGTATAGACGAACTCCGCTCGGCAGGCTATCACCCCCGGGACATCTATGACCAGAACGAGAATCTGCACAGCGTCATCGACCTGATTAATTCGGGCCTATTCGCCCATGGCGACGGAGGCCTGTTCCGCCCGCTAACTGACAGTCTGCTTAGCACCGATACCTTCTTGGTGTGCGCAGACTTCCAAGATTATCTTGACTGCCAGGGCAAGATCGGCCACAGGTACCTGGATCAGGAGAAGTGGTCGCGAATGTCTATCCTGAACGTGGCACGCTGCGGAAGATTCTCGTCGGACCGTGCCATTCGCGAATACAACGCAGACATTTGGCGCTTAACTCCATTGAAGATCTAAAGACCCAAGTTATAAGCGGAAAGAGTAAGATTCAAGAGAATCGAATACAAACTGACCACAGAGAGACGAAATACCCTTGAGCTACAAGCGTCGAACATCGTTTAATAAACGTGTAGTTAGGATAGATGAACATGAGTTATAAAGTATTAGTTACTGATGAGATTGACGAGATCGCTATCAAAATCTTACAGGATGTATGTGAAGTTCATTATAGACCTGTCCTCAACGCTACAGATATTAAAACAATCATGCGCGATTACGATGCCTTAATGATTAGAAGCGCTTCAAGAGTCACTCAAGGTCTAATTTCGGTTGCGGCCCCGATAAAGAAGGATGTATCAGAACCTATCCGTCGATTCACGAAACCAAAGAAGAGGGTAAACTCAGGCAATTGATAAAGTTATTAAAGAGACCAAAAAAAGGACACTGATCTGCCGGGGAGCAGGTTGGACGGACTCTTGCAGTAAATCTTTTGGCGAAGATGGAGACAGTTTATGAAAATTGTAAGGTTGTCGATCCTGTCAGTTCTATTTCTAACAGCAATAGCGTGTACTAATGCGGCAAATGCAATCTCAAGTGAGAGAAATGATCTTTGGGATATCGTCTCTCATTGCCTTGATTCTAGCGGGTCTCTTCACTGTGAAGATTGCCCATCGCCGATAGAGGGAAGTGCATGTGCCTGTTTAAAGACAACAGAAGTGTGGGAAAAGTCCGATGACTACGTCGCCATTCGTGATCGCAAAATGTGCGGATGTCCGGGTGGTTTCGTGCACGGGCTCGCTCTGCCTCGTAAGCAGATCACTGGCGCGGAAGATAAAGATCGACCTATCGGGATATGGCGTTTTGCTTGGAAGGTCGCAGCAAAGCGTATTGCGGCGCCTGAAGTTGCACTCTTAGTGAATGGGAAGACGTGTCGCAGCCAAGACCAATTACATGTGCATATCGTGAAACTCAATAGTGAAGGTCATAACTTTAAGGGCAAGAATGCAGCTGAAGTGGCTAACCTTGACGAGGTTTGGAGCACTGCAGAGGAACTTGCCAACAAAGCTCAGATAAAATACTTCAGCGTACTCGTAAAACTTGGCGAAAGGGGTTTTGTGGTAGTGGTTGATGACAGCTGTCTTGAGGAACGATATACCGAATATGCATGTGAGATTAACATTACACCTATATTAAATTAACGTGACCTAATCTTGCAATCGACATTTTCGACTGATTCTCTTCTTTGTTGGTCATCACAGGCATATTTTCCAGGCGGAACACAAGCACTTTTATGGAATCGCTCTATTCGACAACTTCCCATTCGTTGCATTGATTGTCAAGAAGAGCTGAACGCAGGGAAAAGCATGAGGTCTGAGAAGCAGGTAATCGGGTTTGACGTACTCCCCGCCGAACTATAACTATAACTGCGCAACTAAACAAAGGGGTTCCATGCAGCCCTAAGCATATTACTGTCGGATGGGATTGTGATAGCCATGACTCCCAACACTCCTGAACAGTCTGTATTCAAGGCATTCCTCTTGCGCCCGCATACCCTTGATGTCGAGGACGGTCAGAGACTACTGGCGTTCCCGAGGTCCGACAGTATTGAGCGCTGCCAGGGCCTTTTCCGTTATATTCGCCGGTAGCCGGACGTATCCAAGCTTCGGGGCGTATTTCTGACCATCCAGCAGACACCACTGGAACAGATCGCGGATAGACTTTGCCTTTTCGGCGTCCTGGTAGTTCTTGTAGAGCAGAATCCAACTAAAGGTGACGATAGGGTAGGAATCCGGCCCCGATGGGTCTGGCACAAAGGTTCGAAGGTTTTCCGGCATCTCAGCTGCAGCCAATGCGGCCGTGCAGCTCTGCTCGGTAGGCTTGACGAACTTCCCTTCCTTGTTCTCTAAGACCGCCAACTTTAGCCCCAGCCTACTAGCAAACTCATAGCTCACGTAGCCGATTGAGCCGATTGACAGCTTTATACGTCCGGCAACTCCCTCGTTTCCTGTTGCCCGCATGGCATTGCCAGGCCAACTCACCAGAGTAGCGGGACCATGCTGCGCACGCCACTTTTCGCTGATTGCATCAAGGTGTTTCGTGAACGCATACGTCGTTCCACTTTTGTCCTGACGCACGACAGTCATGATGGAGATTTTTGGGAGCCTTATGCCCGGATTTGTTATCGCAATAGCCGGGTCGTTCCAATACTTGATCTCTCCCAAAAATATGCCGGTATAAGCCTTGCGCGAGAGCTTGATATCCCCTCCCAGGTCGGGAAGGTTGTACGCAAGTGCCACGCTGCCGGCGGTTACGGGCAACAACACTACCCCGCTGGGAACCTGGTCTATATCCGCGTCATTCATCGCGGCATCGCTGGCCCCGAAATCAACCCGTTCCTCTTCTTTGATGTTTTTACCGATGAACCGGCGGGTACCCTCTCCACTGCCAACTCTATCATAACTAATGATCGTCTTGGGGTGATCATTCTGGTAGACCTCAAACCATCTTTCGTAGAGCCAGGCAGGGAAGGTAGCCCCGGCACCACGCAAAAGAATACCACCAGGTGGAGCTTTGGGCTTTTCCTCTTTCAGGTCATTTGAAGAACAGCCACCAATGCTCCCAAGAAGAACGACGACTGCCAGCAAGCCCGCCGCAACGTTTAAAGTCATATGGATCATTCTGTAAACTCGCATTATGTTTTCTCTCCTCCGTGGATACGGATACTGAAGCCACGTCTGTCGGCGATTACTTGCGCGACGCCTGGGCTCCAATTGACTGAATTTTCTTTAGCCGAACTGTCCACTTATATACTCTTTGGTGTACTGTTCCCTGGGCTCATTAAATACTTGCTCTGATTCGCCGTACTCCACTAGGTATCCGCACCTACCGCCTTCGGAGGTGTCTACGTACAGAAAACCGGTGTTGTCGGCTACACGCTGTGCCTGCTGCAGGTTGTGGGTAACAATGGCGATCGTATAGCAGTTCTTCAGTTCGATCATGAGTTCTTCGATCTTGCGGGTGGCTATTGGGTCGAGGGCGGAGCACGGCTCATCCATTAGCAGTACTTCCGGTTCTGTCGCAATGGCCCTTGCAATACAGAGCCGCTGCTGTTGCCCCCCGGATAGCGAAAGGCCGCTCTTGTGCAACTTGTCCTTGACCTCATCCCACAGTGCGGCACGCTTCAAGGCCTCTTCGACCTTCTCTGCGACTGCTCCCTTATAGCCATTCAGCCTCAAGCCAAATGCAACATTATTATAAATGCTCATCGCGAACGGGTTAGGCTGCTGAAACACCATTCCGATAAAGCGTCTCACTGCGGTTGCATCTACAGAAGGATGATAGATGTCCTTGCCGCGGAAGTGCACATGGCCCTTGAGCCGAAATCCCCGCACGAGGTCGTTCATCCGGTTCATGCAGCGCAAAACCGTGCTTTTCCCGCACCCTGAAGGGCCGATGAAGGCCGTGATTTTATTTCTTTCCACTGAAATAGACGTGTCACGGACGGCCTTGAATGTGCCATAGTAGAGCTCTTTTATATCGCAGTCGATGACAGCGCCTTGAATCTTGGTCGCTTTGGCTGACACTTCAACGGCGTTAATCGGGCCTTTCGATTGCTCCTTTGCGTTGTTTGCGTCTTTCATGTGTAGAACTCCTATTCCTGAATTTGTCGGCGTGAGAATGCCTGCCCGATTAGATTTGTGACTAACACCAACAATACGAGAACCAGTGCCGCGACCCAAGCTAGATCAACTTGATTCTCAAAGGGCATGCCTGCGAAGTTGTATATGAGCACCGCTAAAGACGCCGTCGGTTGCATAAGGTCGAATCCTCCTCGGAAAAGCCAGTAGTTGCTGAAAAGGGCCGTGAAGAGCAATGGTGCAGTTT
>Ga0181523_10000964_pt1 | contig 31950 bp, 25 predicted proteins | sample PEATcosm2014_Bin_43_FD_119752 | JGI IMG/M metagenome (GOLD analysis project Ga0181523, IMG submission 119752) | Peatland microbial communities from MTU Mesocosm Facility, Houghton, MI, USA - PEATcosm2014_Bin05_30_metaG | ecosystem: Environmental > Terrestrial > Soil > Wetlands > Peat | place... | reverse complement strand
CCTGTGGGCTGCGCCCGGCAAGCCGGGTTGGAATCAGATAAAGCTTTTGGCGGGCCTGCCCGCCGAAGCGCAGCGTAGGCGGGTGTGGTTCAGTGGTAGAATGCGGGCTTCCCAAGCCTGAGATGAGGGTTCGATTCCCTTCACCCGCTCCAAGCTCAAATTGGAGCAATAGAATCAATGTGTTTATGGGTTTTCGGCGGTTTCAAAACGCTTTACTGCTAACGCCCACTGCTAACAAATTCAATCTTATTCAAACTTGGTTTTTGCTATTCACCTGCGTCAATTTTAGACTGCTTTAGGTCGCACGTTTGGCGTTTGGACGTTGCCAAGATCAAAATAAATCTGCGCCGGAACGAGCAGACAGTTGTGGACGGCGAGATTTTTGAGCCTGTTCCGCTGCCCAAAATCGCCCACCGGCCACCCCCCCAGAATCGAATTTGCAATCGCGCACTGTGCCTGTCTCTCGACACAACAATTTTAGAATCTGGCTTGTTAGGCGGGTCGTCTTCGATGTAAAGTCTCCACTTGTTGCCGAGGCGCTCATCGCACCTATCCGCGAGCGTTATGAATTAACTGGCGTGGCGATCCCAACCGGAACCACGCTTTGGCCGGCAACATCGCCGTAGGAATGAAATCTGACAAAAACCCGACGCCTCCCGCCAGCAGCCGGCAGGCGTCGTATTTTGACCTTGACACGATCGGTGCCAATTTTAGTCTCTGAAGTGTAAAATAGAACGAAGTTTATGAAAACCAATTCTCCCCATTCAATCATTAAAAAATTGCCCCTCTTTATCCTGACCTTGTGTGTGGTGGCATTTATCCAAGGCTGCGACAACAAAAGCGCCGGGACAGCGAATGGCGCACCGCAAAAAAAATTGCGGCTGGCTTTTGTCGCCAACACTCTGGACGATTTCTGGTCCATCGTGCGGCTGGGTTGTGATGTCGCAACGCGGCAACTCGGCAACGTGGATTTGGATTTCCGCTTTCCCGCCGAGCGCACCGCGGCGTCGCAGGAGAAACTTTTGAACGACCTCGTCGCGGGCGGCGTGGATGGCATCGTCATCAGTCCGATTGACGCAGAAAACCAGACGGATTTCCTGAATAACATCGCCACCAAAACGCTTTTGGTCTGTGTGGACAGCGACGCGGAAAAAAGCAAGCGCACGTGTTACATCGGCACGGACAATGTTGCCGCCGGCAAGCAGGCGGCGGCATTGCTCAAAGCCGCGCTGCCCCAAGGCGGCAAAGTCACTTTATTCGTCGGCTATGCAAACGCGCAAAACACAAAAGACCGGATTCAAGGCATCCAAAACGGATTGGCCGGGTCAAACATCCAGATAATCGACACGCTGGCGGATGACGCCAAAAGCGCCGTTGCGTCGAAAAACGCGCAGGATGCGCTGGCGAAGTATCCCGACCTTGCGGGCATGGTTGGTATTTACGGCTACCACGGACCGGCAATTCTCACCGCCGTGCGCGGCGCGGGCAAGGCCGGGCAGGTAAAGATTGTTTGCTTTGACGAAGACAGCGGCACGCTGGCCGGGATTGCCGCCAGCGACATTTACGGCACGATTGTCCAAAAGCCCTACGATTTTGGCTACCAAGCCATCATTCGCATGGACAAATATCTTCACGGCGACAAAACGCAATTGGCCGACGGGAGAATTCTTATTCCTTCGCGGGCTATCACCAAAGACAATGTTGTGGCGTTTCAAGCCACGCTAAAGACGATTCTCGAAGTACAAGCCGGTCGGGTTAATTGACTTTGGTGGCAACATGCCAGCCATCGCACCGGCAGGCGCATCTGAATCTCCGGCTGGCACGCACTTTTCTGGCCGCCACTGATCCAATGGTGTCCAAAAGGACACGGCAGGTACCGATGGAAGAACCAGCCAAGACCAGGCGCGGGGCAACCCAGGAGCGTTGGCAACGCGCCCTTAAAGACAAGGCGTTTGTTCTGATTCGCGACCTGCCGAATCTGGAAACGCAGGCGGAAGTTTTTTAAAGGCGCTGAACACCGGAACGGCCTCGACGAATGTCTTCCGCCGCCGCGCTCACAACTTTGCGTTGGACATGGGCTGGCTGCCGTGGCCTGTGGTGGTGAAGCGCCAGTGGCCGGCGATTGAGTTCAAAGACAAGCGGGCGGTCACCAGTGAAGAACAGAGGCGGCAAATCCCGGCATAAAATAAATCCGCCCAATAACCTGTTGCCATCCGGCGTTTTTCTGGTATTTTCGTACTCCCTTTTCACCAGGTCAATCACCGGTTGAATTGGGCAAACGGCCTTGAATTTTCGCGTTCGAGTGAGCGTGAAGCGGCCACAACAACATCAAACATCAATCCCGTGTTCCGCGGGATGGTTCGCTCCGGCGGACTTTTAACCAAAGGAAACTTGTGTTAAGCATTGGCATCAAAGAATTGTTGGATTCGGGCGTCCATTTCGGACACCAAACGCGGCGCTGGAACCCCAAGATGAAACCGTTCATCTTCGACGCGCGCAATGGCATTCACATCATTGACCTCAGCCAGACCCTCGCGCAACTTGAAGCGGCGTGCGACTTTCTGACCGAAACGGTCCGCAAAGGCGGCAAGGTGCTGTTCGTCGGCACCAAAAAACAGGCGCAGCACGCCATCAAGGAAGTCGCCAGGGAATGCGGACAATTTCATGTCACCGAACGCTGGCTCGGCGGCACGCTCACCAATTTCAACACGCTCAAACGGTCCATCGCCCGGCTCAAGGAAATCGAAAAGATGGACGCCGACGGCACGCTGGCCAAATACGGCAAGCAGGAACAGGCGGTCATCCGCCGCGAAGCAGCGCGGTTGCAGAAATACTTCGACGGCATCCGCGCCATGGACCGGATTCCCGCGGCGATCTTCGTCGTGGACATCAAGCGCGAACACAACGCCGTGGCCGAGGCGCGCAAACTCAAGGTGCCGGTCGTCGCTATCGTGGACACGAATTGCGATCCCGACCTCGTGGATTTTCCCATCGCGGGCAACGACGACGCCATCCGCTCGGTGCGAATGATTCTGGCCACCATCGGGCAGATCATCACGCAGGCGCAGGCGGAATATGAGTCGAAACGCTCGCGCCGGCCGGCGGCGGAAGAAACCGCTCCGGCTGAAGCACAGCCCGCTGCCGCCGCACCGGTTGAAACGCAACCCGCCACAAGCGCGCCCGTTGAAACGCCAATCACCGAAATAGCGCCGGTTGGAGCTGTTCCGCCAGTGCTCGGTTAAAATTTCCGGTTGCGCTCATCCCTCAACTCTCAATCAACAACCAATTTTGTATGGCCCAGATTACTGCTGCTGACGTGAACAAACTGCGCGAGATGACCAGTGCGGGCATGATGGATTGCAAACGCGCGCTCGTGGAAGCGAAGGGCGACATCAACGCCGCGGTGGACATTCTCCGCAAAAAAGGGCAGGCCACCGCCGCCGTGAAGGCCGCGCGCGAAGCCCGGGAAGGCGCCATCGCCCAATACATTGCGCCCGGCGGACAGCTCGGCGTGCTCGTCGAGGTGGACAGCGAGACGGATTTCGTCGCGCGCAACGAAACGTTCCGCGCCTTTTGCGATGACGCAGCAAAACGGCTGGCAGCAAACCCCAAGGCGGACCTGGAGGCCGACCGTGCGGCGCTCGTCGGGAAAATCCGCGAAAACATTAAAATTGCCCGGCACGCGCGGATGGAAGTGAATGGCAACGGGCTGATTGCCGGTTACATTCACACCGGCGAGAAAATCGGCGTGCTCGTCGAGGTCGGCGCGGGCAAGGCCGAGACCGTCGGCAAGGACGAATTCAAGCAGCTCGTCAAGGACATCACGCTGCAAATCGCGGCGGGTCATCCGCACGCGGTTTCGCGCGAGCAGGTGCCGTCGGAGGTCATCGCCAAGGAACGCGAAATCGCCGCGCAATCCGATCGGCTCAAAGGCAAGCCGCCGCAGGCAATGGAAAAAATACTGCAAGGCGTCCTGGAAAAGTTTTACCAGACCTACTGCCTCGTGGATCAGGGCTTCGTGAAGCGGAATTCCGAGGTGAGCGTAAAGGAGCACGTCGCGCAGATTGCCAAACAACTCGGCGACGAAGTCACCATCCGCAGGTTCGTGCGCTTTCAAGTCGGCGAAAGCACGGTGTAAAATGCTTTCAAACCAATTCGCAAGGCGTCCTGTGGGACGCCTTTTCCGCTTTCCCCGCGCGGCTTTCGTTTGACGTTCGGCGCGGCGGCTGTTAAACATTTTCAAATGCTGCGCGCGCTCCAACTCGCATGATCGCCAACAAAAGCCCAAAATATTTTCGCGTCCTGCTCAAACTCAGCGGCGAGGCGCTCGGCGGCAAAGGCCGCGGCAACATCTGCCCCGAAGCCGTGCAGGACATGGCGGAACAAATCCGCGAAGTCCGCGAGCTGGACGTGCAGGTGGTCGTGGTCGTCGGCGGCGGCAATATTTTTCGCGGATTGTCCGGCAGCGAACGCGGCATCGAGCGCGCCACCGGCGATTACATGGGGATGCTCGCCACGGTCATCAACGCGCTGGCGCTGCAGGACGCCCTCGAAAAGATCGGCGTGCCCACCCGTGTGCAGAGCGCCATCGCCATGTCGCAGGTCGCCGAGCCGTTCATTCGCCGCCGCGCGGTGCGACATTTGGAAAAAGGCCGCGTGGTCATCTTCGGCGGCGGCACGGGCAACCCGTATTTTTCGACCGACACCGCCGCCGCGTTGCGCGCCAACGAAATCGGCGCGGAAGTGATTTTGAAGGCGACGAAGGTGGACGGCATTTACAATTGCGATCCCAAGAAAAATTCCCGGGCAAAACGGTTCGCGCAAATCTCCTATCTGGATGCGCTGAAAAAACAGCTCAAGGTGATGGACTCGACGGCGTTCTCGCTTTGCATGGACAACAAGATGCCCCTCATCGTCTTCGATTTGTTCAAGCCGCACAATCTCCGGCGCGTGGTCATGGGCGAAAAGGTGGGAACGCTCGTGACAGGATGAGGCGGCGAGTTGGATTGATGGATTTGTGGACGATAATTCATTAATCCAACAATGCAATAATCCAACAATCCGCTACTGGTTTGTTTGACTTATGAGATTCGCATCGCGCGAAGACGCGGGGCGGCAACTCGGACAACGCCTGCGGGAACAGGGTGTCGAAGTTGACCTGGTGCTGGGCCTGCCGCGCGGCGGAGTAGTGGTCGCCGCGGAAGTGGCGCGCCTGTTGCAGCGCCCGCTGGATGCGCTGATTGTCCGCAAAATCGGACATCCATGGCACCGCGAATTTGCCGTCGGCGCGCTCGCCGAGCCGGATGTCGTCATCCTCGACGAAGCTTCCGTAGGGAAAAACCCGATGGTTCGTCTGCAACTGGACGGGGTGATTGCGGAGGAAACGGCGCGGTTGCAAGCCTACCGTTCGCGATTTCACACGGCGACCGCGCTGGTCCTGGAGGGGAAGACCGTTTTGCTCGTGGACGACGGGCTGGCTACGGGCGCGACAGCCGAAGCCGCTGTGCTCTCGGCCAAACGGCAGAAGGCGCGGAGCATTGTCATTGCCACGCCGGTAGCTTCAACCAACGCAGTTGAAAGGCTGACGCCCGTGGCAGACGATGTCGTGGCGTTGATGGTTGACCCCGACTTTGGCGCGGTGGGCCAGTATTACGAGGAATTTGAGGAGACGACGGATGAAGAAGTGCTGGCTTTGTTACGCCATCAGGCAAAAAACGGTCAAGCGCCGTTGTGACACGACCGCTTATGCCTGAACTCCCGGAAGTTGAAGTGCTGGCGCGACATTTGCGTCCGTTGATTCACGGCAAAACCATTTGCGCCGTGAACGTGCGCCGCGCCAAAGTGCTGCGGCCGACCCCGCCGCGAACATTTCGCCGGACGTTGCCGGGCGCAACGTTCACCGGCCTGTCGCGGCGCGGCAAATATCTCCTGTTTCAACTTCGCGCGAAGGCCAACCGCAAGCCTATCACTCTGCTTGGACATCTGGGCATGACGGGCAGAATTTTTCTGGTGCAAAAAGGCCGGCGTTTGCCAAAGCACACGGCGGTGGCGCTCGATTTGGGTGCGAGCAAACTGGTTTACGAAGATCCGCGCTATTTTGGCCGGTTGACGCTGGACGCCTCCGCCGTGACCCGGTTGGGACCGGAGCCACTGGATGACGAATTCAAGGCGGAAACATTCGCACAATCGCTGAAACGCTCGCGGCAGGCGATCAAGGTCAAATTGCTCGATCAAGGACTCGTCGCCGGCATTGGAAATATTTACGCGAGCGAGGCGCTGTTCCGCGCGCGCATTTCGCCGGAGTTGGCAGCGAACAAACTGACGGTGGCACAAGTCCGACGACTTCGACTCGCCATTCGCGCGGTGCTGGCCGAAGCCATTGAATGCGGCAGCACCGTGCCGTTGAATCTGGGAGGGCACAAATCGGACGGCCTTTTTTATTTTGGCCGTGCGCCGGGTGCGCCCGATTTTTACGAGGAACGCTTGCGGGTTTATGGCCGTGAGGAGCAACCCTGTCCGAATTGCCGCCACCCGATCAAACGCATCACCCAGGCCGCGCGGGGCACGTTTTATTGTCCGCGTTGCCAGCGCGCATGACGAAATCCGTTTGACGCTACGGAAGGCGGCTTGTAAATTGCACGTCCGCTTGGGTTCCAGAGTAGCTCAATGGTAGAGCAGCCGGCTGTTAACCGGCGGGTTGCAGGTTCGAGCCCTGCCTCTGGAGCCAGTTTTGAAAAAAAGTGGGAGGCATGTGAATGGAAACTAGAGGACATGTGACAGGACAGTAAGAGCGCGGCATTAATTTTGCTGGCTGATATTTGACTAATCGCCACAAGCAGTTCCATAAACAATGATATCGTTGTGGCACACTCCAGTTTTTCAAAGAGAGGAAGCTTCTGAATGGCTTATTGCCGCTTAAATATGCACGCCCCATCGAAGCACGACGTCCTCAGTCTGTCAGTCGGGCCATTTAGTTTCACCTGAATCTGCATCTATACCTGCCGACCAATTTTTTCATGGACATCCCGGTTGGCTGTGGCAATGGTTCTGTTGCTACGCCACGAAAGAGTTTGACCCAGAAATAATGATTTCCAAAGCGACAACCGCCGCCGCGTCCCCGCTGCTTTTTCACCGGGTTCTCATCAGTGCCGGGCAAGGGAAGCGTGACGATTCGTGGAGCCTCAATCATCACAAACTGCCCTTGAAAACCACAGCCGCCTGGTCCATCAAAGAATACACGCTACATGGCGGCAAACAGGAAGGGGTGGACGTGGTTGAAGTTGACAACGGGCGACTTCGTTTTGTGGTTATTCCCACGCGTGGCATGAGCGTTTTGAAAGTCGAGTCCGGCGATGTGCGGCTCGGCTGGGATTCACCGGTCAAAGAAGTGGTGCATCCGAAGTTCATCAACTTGGAAAGTCGGGGCGGACTTGGCTGGTTGGAGGGCTTCAATGAGTGGATGGTTCGGTGCGGACTTGAATGGGCAGGTCATCCGGGACGAGACAAGTTCCGCGACAATGTTGGTAACGAAGTCGAGATGGATCTTACGTTGCACGGCAAGATCGGCAATATACCTGCCTCGGAAGTCGAAGTGTTGATTGAGCCCGGGCCACCGCCCCGGATTCACGTTCGCGGGCTGGTGGAAGAGCGGATGTTTCACGGGCCGAAGCTGTCATTTTGGGCGAACATTTCCACGGAGCTTGGCTCCAACTCGGTCCGGTTTGATGACGCGATCACCAACCAAGGCGCGCACGATCAGGAATTCCAAATCATCTATCACGCCAACTTTGGTCCACCACTGCTCGAGGCGGGGGCTCGTTTTGCCGGCGCAATTGAGCGGGTAAAACCGTTCAATGCCCTTGCGGCTAAGAGCGCGCAAAATTATCGCGACTATGCCGGGCCGCAACCCGGATTTATCGAACTGGCTTATTGTTTGCATCCGCTGGCCGGGCCGGATGGTCGGACGAAGCTGATGCTGCAAAATGCCAACGGAGACCGTGGGGTTTCACTGGCATTTCCACTTGCGCAGCTTCCTCTCGTGACACTTTGGAAAAATCTCGCGGCGGAGCCAGAAGGTTATGTGACCGGAATTGAACCGGGCACTGGCTTTCCTTACACGCGGCGACTCGAACGCGACGGGGGCCGGGTGCCGAAGCTGGCCCCAAACGAAACGCGCCATTTTAGCATTGATGTGGCAATTCATCCAGACCGTGAGAGTGTGACGGCGGCGGAGCAGCGCATTCAGAGCATTCAAGGACAAATTAAACCTACGATTGATTCCATCCCACCGTGTTAGCCTAACCCGAAATTCCGAGATTTTTAAAACACTTGTCATGAAAAAGAAATTGCTTTCAACAGGCTTCGTACTAATTATCTCTTTGTCCGTAAACGCACAGGTTGCAACTGTCGCCCAAAAGCCCGCCCTTCCTTTCAAATACACCGTAGAGGCAGCACCTGAATGGACCAATCTTTTTAAACGAAACAAAGGATGGTTTGGCGCCGACGGTATTTTTTCGATACCCCTGAGCGGAATAGATAAAAATAATAATGAAGGCAATGATTTCACCTTGCTCCTTTTCAGCGACACCTATATCGGGGAGGTTAAGGATGGCAAACCATTGCCCGGCTACACTATGGTAAATAATACTATAGCCTATATAAAGGGCAACGATCCTGATCCAAAAAATATCAGCTTCTACTATAAAAAGGGCGATGATGGAAAGCCAGCAAGTGTCTTTGTTCCTCAAACCTCAACAGCCGCCAGGCCACAACTCTTTTGGCTGGGCGACGGTTTTGTAAATAAAGAACTGAATAATGAACTGTATATTTTTGGTTATATAGTTGAAAGAACCGGTCCGGGGGTCTTTGATTTTATTGTGCCGGACGTTTCCATTATCGCCATCCCAGAAGGAAGCAAGCCTCCCTTCAATGAACAAAGGCAAATACAGACACCGCTTCACATAAAGAATGACCAACTGGGCGAAGGTAATTTTGGCGCGGGCGTTTTGGTGAATACGCGATGGGCCGGCGCCCCTGCGCCTGACGGTTATGTGTACGTGTATGGATGCATCGGCAAGGATAAAAACCTGGTGGTGGCGAGAGTAAAGCCGAAAGATTTTGAAATCTTACACGAATGGCGGTACTGGGATGGAAAAGGCTGGAGCGAACACAAGGACGCCCTGAAGCCCCTGGCCAATTCAGCTTCCGATGAACTAAGTATGACACCTTTGCCCGACGGGCGTTTTCTACTCATCTTCCAGGTGATGGGATTATCAGATAAGGTGGGCATGCGCATCGCTGAAAGCCCTGTTGGCCCTTTCAGCGACATTAAAGAAATATGGACAGCGCCTGAATGGAAAGAAGGCCTGTGGACCTACAACGCCAAAGCACATTTCAACTTATCAAAACCCGGCGAGTTACTTATTAGTTACAATACCATTACGGATGACTTCTGGAACGCAATACAAAAAGACGCGAATATCTACCGGCCAAGATTCATTAAACTTAAGTTTGAAATAAAATAGCGCCAAACTATTTTCTCAGCGCTACCCGATAGCGACTAATGGCGCTGGGGGCAAAACGCCCGGCAGCGACCTTGCAAAAGCCGATGTCATCTTGCGACGTTCCTTTGCGCTCCTGCAAATCGGCGATGGCCCGCGACAAGTCGCTCGGCACAAATTGCTCAAAAAATTGGCCAGAGCAAAAACTCAATCGGCGTTTTCACGGCGGATCGGGATAACTGGCCCAAATTCATCCCCGTTTAAAAAGGCTTAAAGGCCCCACAACCTCCGTTGCGTGACCGTGCGCGACTCCGTCGCCACCAGATGCCGTGGACGGCGGGTTGCACGAGGCGTCTCTGCGCTGAAGCGGATAAAAAGAAACCCGAGAACACTTATGAGCGTGAAGCCGGTTTGGCAATTGTTCTCGTTCCCCTTCGTCGTGCTTTGCCGGTTGCTGCCGATTTTCCACCCCAGTGAAGATTTAACCGTTTCGGTCCTAAGACGGCGACAAGCGCCACACATCCCCATCCGAAAAAGTCACCGTGTTGCCGATAGAAAGTGGGATGCTGCCCGGACTCGGAACTGGCCAGCGGCACATCAATGAGTTTATATCCAGCCTGATAAACGTTCTTCGATTCAGGAAAATATACATTGTGAAGTCGTCCGCAATCGTCAATCCAGCAGGTAATGCCGTTATTACAACAACGAACGAGTGGCAGATGCAACTCGACCGCCCGAAACAACGCGTTAACCATGTGCAGCCATTGGGCGGCACTATCCCCAAACCAACCGTCATTGGTCAGATTCAGGAGAAAATCCGTTTGTCGATCCTGACATTGGCGAACTTCGTGCGGGAATAAGTCCTCGTAACAAATCAGGACGGAAAAGCTGGCTGCCGGCTCGGTAATGTGGAATAAACCCGGCCTGTCCCCAGAAGTGAGGCCGGCACCGGCTGCGCGCAACCTGGCTAGAAACGGGAACCAGCGTGCGCCCGGCATGAATTCGCCGAATGCTACCAAATGCCGCTTGTGATACCGCGCAACCATTTCACCTGCCGGGTTGATCAGGAAGGCACTGTTGAACCACTCCGTGGCGTCCCGACCGGTTGCATCTGGCTGGGATTCGAAATCAGAGGCACCCATAACCATCCAGGTATTGGAGGGATGGAGCAGATTGACAATGGCATCTTGCGTGAATTGATTCCGTGTAATCATTTCGGGCAATGCCGTCTCTGGCCAGACCAGAAGGTCGGGTTTTTCGGCGAGCGCCGCTTGGGAAATCTGAAGCAGTTTCAAGAAGCGGTTCGTCTCTTCGTTGGGATCCCAGATCGCCGGTTGCGGAATTGCCGGCTGCACCAGGGCGATTTTATATCGCCGTTGAGACTCGCCGACGCTGGACAACTCATGCCTTCCATACGCCAGAACGCCTGCCAGGGCGAGTAGCGGAGGAAGGACCTGGAGCAGCAACAAACGGAGACGGTTTTTATCTGCTGATAAAGACAGCGCGGTGCAGAACAAAGAGACTGACAACCACGAAATCAGGAACGACACACCGTATACGCCTGTGAAGGATGATATCTGAATCAGTGCCAGCCACCGAAATTGTGAGGCTCCTAGAAACACTGGAAAACCGGTCAACATGCGCCCGAGTGTCATTTCGGTGGCCACCCAAGCACCGGCACAGAGCAGTGGCCACCCGAGACGATTCCAGTCGGTCAGCGCGAGCCACTGTTGCGGAAGATCCTCGGCGACGGGGTGCGGTGCTTGAACCGTTTTGCGTGCAGGCCATAAATGCCAACACAGCCAGCACCAAACGCCCATGTATGCCGCCCCCACACCGCTCTGCCCAAGATACGCTGCCAGCCCATACCACCGGAAGGGAATTAGGAGCAACCAATAAACCCCAACAAGCCAATATCCCAGCCCCGAAAGAAAACCCAGCAGGAATACCTTTTTTCCGGAATCGATGTGGGCCAACCAAAGGACAATACCGGGTGCCAGCCAAGCAAAACCTGCCAAGTTGAATTTTGGAAAAGCGGCCGCTAACAGGGTGCCGGCCAGAAAGGAAAAAACCGGCCGGGAGAATTTTTTCTGAATGGCCATTTTTCGAGGGCGAAGATTCAAAGATTGTTTCGGTGAGAGCAAGACATTTCCCTTCGTAAACCACCTGCCAGAGAGTCTGAAAACAACACAACATCCACATTATCAATTACTTTTGATTTCAACGTAAGTTTGAAGATTTTGCTTGCAATCGAGTAAAAACCAGATAGGCTTACGTATAAACATTAGCACATTTCAAACAACACATAAACCCTTAATTTTAGAACACAGATTATGAAAAAAATGGTTCGTCTCCTGGTCGGTGTGACTTTTGTCTTCCTGACCTTAAACGTTTACGCAGTTGCCTATTGGAATTGCAGTTCGCCTACCGGATCGGCTTCAGGCACTTGGAATGAAACAAACGCCACTTGGACTGGAAATACTGCTCTATTTACTTACTCACCATTGGGCGGGCCCACGGCCACTGATCCAATAGGGTGGACAAGCGGAGATCCTTATGATTTTAATGTGATCCTCCAAGGTAACTATGCATCTGCTTTTAGTCTCGGAACCGAACCGAACGAGATGCCTAGTGCGTACACAATCACGGTGGACAATAGCGCGGGTCAGGTTGGGTGCGCAGATCTACTCGTCTATTCAGGTCCTATGACATTGACTGGCGGAACGTTGGACATCATTAATATAATTAATGGCTCTCCGTCCGGCTCAACGGATGCTGGACTTACCTTTATTATCCACGCCAACCAAATTGCCTATTTTAACCTAAACATAACGAATCCGGTCGGCCCGTACACTCACACCAGTGCCTCAGGTGATGTCAGAAATGTTTTTGCCAACAAAGAAGGTATAGGTGCCCTCTATTTGGGTGCCGCCAGCACCTTCATTGGTGACATAGCTGTCAAGTCAGGTCTTTTGGGTATTACCGGTGACCAGTTAATTCCCAACGGCAGTTCACTGATATTGTTAAATGGGAGTGATATTGGCGGAGCAGCAGATCAGGTGTCCAACACACCTCCGGTTTTCAACACAGGTGGTCACAACCAGACTTTCAACCAGTTGGTTTTGGACGGACCCAATTCACTGATCCCGCGCACCATTGACTTTCAAAATGGGCATGGCTCCCTGGTATTTGCTGGCAACAGCAGCACTAACTCATGGACGTCCTCCGCCAGCGTAGTATTCGGTGATTCCAATCCGGGTCTCCTTACGCTGGTGATTACCAACTACCAACTCGGCACCACACAGTTGCGTTTTGGCTCCACCTCCAGTGGCCTGACAGCGGGTCAACTGGCGCAAATTAAGTTTGCCGATTATACCAATGCCCCGGGCCAAATTGACAACTCGGGGTATGTCACCCCGGTCGTACCGCAGCCCGTTATCAACTCAATTAAACAAACCTATACCATCAATTGGAATGCCATCAGCGGCACCCACTATCAAGTGCAGTACTCAAGCAGCGTCAGTGGTCCTTGGACCAACCTGGCGGTTGTGCTCGCAACCAGCAGCACCGGCTCTTATACTGATACCACGACCGGCGCCAGTCAGCGCTTCTACAGGGTTATTCAGCAATAATGGCTCATAGCTAAACGCCAGCCTAACAAAACCTGCTGGCCATTTAAATCTGCGGGGCGGAGGCAGTTCGACTGCCTTCGACCCGCAACTGCTTTTGTTTAGTGCTTCAATACTAGGCTCGCATTCAGAAACTCAAAACTGACCCCATTCGCCGCTGAACACTCGGGTAGTCTGCTTGATTAGCATTTGTTGCTGCGTCTATTTATTTCACCTTTAGATCCTCTCAAAAAATTGCGTCAAATTCTTTGGGAATACCAGTTGCTGGTGTCCAGCTTAGCTTTGAATTCTAAGGGCATCAGTCATGGAAGCGGCATCTAAATCATCTGCCGCGGTGGGCTCTGTTGGGTGAGTGTTGCTGAGGGGGGTACATCACATCTGTGAGAGCCTTCAGCAAAACTCCCGAAGTCGTTGTATATCTATAACTTATAGGATAGAATACAAGCGGACCAGCCATTTGAGATTACAACTCGATCAATCTGCTTTTTTGTATTTTTTGCTTGCAACTCAGTGTATCATGGCGTAATGTGACCCGTATAAACATTTGAACATAATAAATGCCCTTGAATTTCCCGATTTCGAAACCGCCGCGCTACACGCCAAGCAACGAATTTACAGGCGGCTTTACGCTAATTGAGCTACTTGTGGTAATCGCGATTATTGCGGTCCTGGCCGCGATGTTGTTACCGGCGCTTAGCCATGCAAAAGTTCGGGGGCAGGCGATTTATTGCATGAACAATACCAAGCAGTTGCAAATCGTTGATATTGTCTATGCGAGTGACTATGACGAAGTAATGGCGCCGCCGGGCGATGACTTTTCCCCCGCTTGGGCGGGCAATTGGGAGAGCTACGCGCCTAATAATCCAGGGAACTACGATATAAAGTATCTGCTGAATCCCCAGTATTCTATGTGGGGTCCATATACCCTAAACTTGGCAGTTTACAAATGTCCTGCTGACTTCAGTACCGCTTTATCAAACAACGTCGCCTTACCGCGCCTTCGCAGTTATTCCATGAGTGAGGCGTTTGATTGCAACCGCCCGCTACCCAGCTGTCCCGGGCAATGGTTGCCTTATCGAGGCGCGGCAAAGACGTACAAGGTGTTTAAAAAAACCTCAGATATCCGCTCGCCCGTGATGACTTTCTGCCTTTTGGATGAACATCCGGACGGCATAAACGGCGGTGGCTTTGCCACTCAGATGGTCGATTTGACGGGAGACCCGGGAGCCACCCAGGCAAAAATCATTGATGTTCCGGCTAGTTATCACGACGGCGCGTGTGGCTTCAGCTTCATGGATGGCCACTCCGAAATTCATAAATGGATGGACGGCCGGACCAGGTTCCCCATCACAGGGAAAAACGACATTCCAGCAGCAGGAACACCTTCTCCGGGGAATCAGGACGTGGTCTGGATATCCGAACGTACGACGGTACCACAATAGGGACGATTTGCCTGCATTTATTGCGCTTGGGCATAAATACGATGCGGCAGGCTTAAAACATCGATTGCGCACGATAAAAACCACCGGCGTCGGTTACCTCAACTGAATGCGCTTACTCGTTTCCGCGGAGCTTGAGGAAGTAACAACGGTCGAGTTCCGTAGTCATTTCTCCTCGCGTTGCAATTCCATCGTCAGCGTAAAGCGTGAACTCACATATCGAATTTCGGCAAATTCGAAGGGCCGGTTGCCTGAGTCGAAAACGGTATGCCGCCGCAGTTGGAGCGGAGTGCCTACAGGGATCTGGAGTAGAAGTGCCGTCTGGTCCTCCGCGATGGTTGCCAGAAACTCCTCATGCGCGTGGTGGGCGCGCACATTCGTTTCATTCTCTAGCGTCTCATATAGCGGTTTAGTGAAATCCTCGTTGCCTTTTAGGTTCAGCCGGGGATGGAACCAGGAAGTGGCCTGTAGCACGGGTTTGCCGTCCCAGCCGCGCACGCGATCCAACCGCCAAATCGGCGCCGCCGAATTCAGTTGCAGCGCTTGGACAGTCTCGGTACTGGGCACCGTGAGGCTGTAGTGCATTTGGAAATTCTGCACCGCGATGCCTTTGGCGGCCATTTCGCGCGTAAAGCTGTGCCATGCGCTAATGCCCGAGTCGAGGTGTCTATTGGAGGCCCGAGTGCCAACACCGGCCTTGCGTTCCAACACACCCTCGAACACCAGCCTGCTGATGCCGGCACGAACCGTCCCGCGGCTGATACCGAGTTGGGCAGCCAGCTTCTCCTCATTCGGCAGGAGATTCCCACTCTGATACTCGGGGCGACGCACCATTTCGCGCAGGAGTTGCTCGACCTGGACGCGAAGCGGAATGGAACTTCGCCGATTCAATTCTAACATGATTGGATGTTAAACAAAAATCTGGGGTTGTCAAACCGATACTGATCTGTACGTGTAAGCCTACCCCCGGCCCAACCGCCCACATGATTACTTGAGTTCCGCGATGAAAATTAATATGGTCGTTGGAGGAAATTCGAAAGGGAAAGTCGGCTGTGAACGGGGTTTAAATGGCTTTTTTTAATAACTGGATTACATGCGCGTTCCTATCCGCGGACGGCCTTACGGCGACTCTGCCCTCGCGCAGGGGGTACTGCAGGTTTTGATGAAAGTTATGTTGGAGCGCCGGGGACTTTTCTTTTAAAGAGCACAAGCCATGAAAACGATTGCGATTGGAACTGATATTGGAGGAAGTCACATAAGTTGTGCCGCCATTGATTTCCAGAAACAATTTATAATAAAGGGAAGTCTTACTACCCAGATGGTGAATAATCAGGCGTCGGCAAAGGAGATACTGAACAACTGGGGAATAGCCTTGAGTAAATCAATAGCCCAAATAGATCGCACCCGGTTGGCGGGAATTGGTTTTGCAATGCCAGGGCCTTTCGACTACGCAGGAGGCATTGCCCTGTTCACCAGGGATGTGGCGAAATATCACAATTTGTATGGGATCAACGTTTCAAGGCGCATCAAACAGTTATTGGCGTTGCCGGCCGGCTTCGACCTGCGTTATTTGAATGATGCCGCCGCGTTTGGGGTCGGTGAAGCATGGTTGGGCAAAGCATCGGGTGTGAAACGCTCGATCTCGATAACGCTGGGCACGGGGTTGGGTTCGGCTTTTGTCGATAACGGGATTCCCGTGGTGGAGGGGGATTTTGTTCCCCGAATGGGATCGATGTGGCATTTGCCCTTTAACAATGACATAGCCGACGCCTCTTTCTCGACCCGTTGGTTTATCAAACGTTATGCCCAAAAAACGGGAAATAAACTCGCGGGGGTCAAACAAGTAGTTGATAGAGCTGCAACAGATTCTCTGGCCAAAGATGTTTTTGTGGAGTTCGGCACCAATCTGGGGAATTTTATGGGGCCTTGGGCTAAGAAGTTCGGAGCGGATATTTTGGTGATCGGAGGCAACGTATCGGCTGCTTACAATCTTTTTGGGCCTTCACTGGAAGAGTCATTAAAGAAACAACAGCTCTCATCCACGATTCATGTTTCAGAGCTCAAGGAGGATGCCGCCTTGATAGGGAGTGCACGTTTACTCGAAGGCAACTTCTGGAACCAGGTAAAACCCTTGTTGGCAAAAATGTGAATATCCCGGAATACTGCTTGAGCTATGATGGATTCATTAATCCGGGATCATTGTGACCAATTATCCAGTGTTCCCGCGCATACGTGCGCGAGGGCATCGGAAGACAATCTCCATCACATTTTTGTCACAACGCCGGCGGAGACGTTCCCATTCGATGGGAGGTCGATGCGCTTCTGCTTGATCAAATGATTATGGATGCGAGCAGGATGAAAACCTGACGGCAGATGACAAATTACCCCTCGTCCATCTTCCAGTCCCGGTGACATTTATCCTGAGTCAACTCGGAGTCAACTCGGTGTTTATTTTTGTGCTTGCAATCAGTGGCTTCCACGCGATATAGTTTCGCTTCTCGAAATGTTCATATATTAAAACAATTTCTAAACATGCCCCACCAAATCAGCCCAAAACCGTCGCCTCTGAACACGGCAGCCCCTTCTCCTGAGCTCTCAGTTGGCCAAGCCCGAGGCTCGTTGCAATTCGTGCTTTTCGCCTCCGCCGTCACCGCGATTGGCGGGTTTCTCTTCGGCTACGACACCGCCGTCATTAACGGCGCCAATACCTATTTGCAAGGCCATTTCGCCCTGGACCCAGAAAAAGACGCCATGTGGATCGGCCTGGCCACCGCTTCCGCCATATATGGCTGCGTTCCGGGTGCCATGTTTGCGGGGTTTTTTAGCGATAAATTTGGCCGCCGCCGGGTATTGTTTTTTTGCGCCATCCTCTTTGCCCTTTCCGCCATTTTTTCCGCCATTCCGCGAACGTTCAGCCAGTTCATCGCCGCGCGTGTTTTGAGCGGCATTGCTATCGGCATTTCGTCCATGATTTGTCCTGTCTATATTGCTGAGATCGCGCCGGCAAAATGGCGTGGACGACTCGGTGCGTTGTTCCAATTGGGCATTGTCACGGGCATTTTCCTGACATTATTCATCAACCGATGGATTCAGAAATCAGGCGACGCGGTCTGGAACACCGATTATGGGTGGCGCTGGATGCTGGCGGGCGAGGCGGTTCCAGCCTTCCTGTTTCTATTGCTGCTATTTCCCATTCCTGAAAGTCCCCGCTGGCTCATCCAGGTGGGGAGCGAAGAAAAGGCCCGCCACATCCTGAATCGGGTTGGCGGCGGGGAACATGCGGAGGCCGAAATAGCCGCGGTCAAGGATGTGCTGGCGCAGGAAGAGGGGACCCTCAGGGAACTTTTTTCCCAGCATTACCGGCTGCCACTGCTGATTGGTTTCGTGTTGACGATGGGGGCGCAGTTCAGCGGCATCAATTCCATCATGTATTATTCAACGGAAATTTTCAAAAATGCCACCGGCAACGCCAATGCCGCTTTCACTTCTTCGGTCTGGATCGGCTTGATCAACTTTCTGGCGACGTTTGGCGCGATCCTCTTTGTGGATAAGGCGGGGCGCAAGCCGCTGTTGCTCATTGGCAACGCGGTTCAAGTTGTCGCCTTGTTGATCGTTGGATTGATCTTTGCCAACAATCCTCATGCGCCGGCGCTGCTATGGTTTGTGTTACTTTACATTGTCGCGTTTGCCCTTGCGATGGGGCCGTTGCCTTGGATCATCTGCTCTGAGATCTTTCCAGCCAAGCTTCGAGGGCGCGCCATGTCAATTTCCGCGTGCTTCGTCTGGGTTGCCTGCTTGATTGTTGCCCAGACCTTCCCGGTATTGTTGAAATTGATCGGCCCCGCCAGGACTTTTTGGATCTACGCCGCCTGTTCGGGCATAACGTTTCTCTTCATTCTATTCCGGTTTCCCGAAACAAAAGGCCGCACCTTGGAAGAAATTGAACTGTCGTGGAAGAAAAAATGAATCAACTTCTAATCGCCATGCTTCCCGATCTTTTGCGCTTTTGAGTTAAGATTGAACCAAGTTAAATTCCTGAAATTTTAAATATGAAATTGCGATCCGCCCTCTGTCTATCATTATTCCTTGTTTCCACGCCGTTCGCCCGCGCCGATTTTGCCATTAAAAACGGCGATACCGTCGTGTTCCTCGGCGATAGCATAACCGCCGCGCGCGAGTATGGCGAAATCATCGAGGACTACACACTCTTGAGGTTTCCGCAATGGAAAGTGAAATTCATCAATGCTGGGAAAGGAGGCGAAACAGCAAAGCAGAGCCTCGCGCGTCTGGACACGGACGTCTTTGGGCGCGGAGCAACGGTGGTCACCGTTGCTTACGGCATTAATGACATCGGTTGGGGGTTCAAAGCCGATGAAGCGCATAAGAAGGAATATTTGGAAGCTATCGGTGAAATCGCGGAGCGGTGTGCAAAACACGGCGTTCGACTTTTTATCTGTTCGGCAGCCATCACTTCGGAGGATCCGGACAAAGCGATGCAGGGATTCCTGCAAAAGATGTGCGACGAAGGCCTGGCTCTCGCGAAAGCCAAAGGCGCGGGCACAATTGACGTCCAGCGCTCCATGCGCGAAATCCAGCGCCGCGTTCTGGCGGCAAACGCGACCAAGCCCGACAAGGAAAAGCAGCAGCTGCACGTGGCTGACGGCGTTCACTTGAATGACCTTGGTCAGATGGCTATGGCCTTTGCCATTCTCAAAGGTCTCGACGCGCCGGCAGATGTTTCTGCCGCTACTATCAATGCGCCGAAGGGGTTGGTGACAGCGAGTGAAAACTGCCGGATTTCCGAGATTCAGCCCACCAAGGACGGCCTGAAGTTCACGCGAACCGATGAACGGTTGCCATTCAATTTCGGTCTGCTTTGGTCGCTCAACGAGTTTTATATTCCATTCGGAGACGAGTTGAATCGCTACCTGCTCACTCTGACCGGCTTGCCTGCAGGCCAATATGAAGTGACCGCCGGCGGGCGGGCGTTGGGTGACTGGAGCGCCGACGATTTGGCGCGCGGGATCAACATCGCTTCCGCAACAACTAACATTTGGGTGCTAGGCGGGCCGTGGGACGCGCAAGCCGATGCGTTGAAGGTCTTCACGGAAGCGCGCAACAACCTGGCCGGTACCCGGCACGACATGGAACAGACTTTGACCTCAAATCCACAGCTTGCGTCGCTTCAGGATAAAACCCTTGCCATCGAGAAAAGACTCGTTGCGCTTCAACGTGCAACAGCCCAGCCGGTGCCGGTGAAATTCATCATCCGCAAAATCGCCACGCAAACTGCAACAGTGCCGGCGACCACCGCCGCCTTGCCCGCGTGCCAATTGCCCGTAGGCGTGCCCACACTCGATGAAATGGCCGGCGATTGGAAAACCCGGACGGAGCTTGAACAATTTCCTTCCCTGCACAACTTCGACGCCGAATTGCTCGTAAACAAAGATTTCGCAAGTGTCAGTTGGGTGGCTTCACCGCCATTTTCGCAGGGATTTCACAGTGGCGTTTTCAAGCTGAATGGTCAGGTTCCCATTGCCGAAAAATTCCGTTGGTATCCTTGTCAGGCGGTTCGTTCGGGAACTGCGGACGGCCTCGCCATCGAAACCATCAACCGCATGGTTTTCGACGACCGCGGCGTGCTGTGGAGTATCACATTGTCCAACACTCAAGCTGCCACCGTGACGGGAACGGTTTCGATTGACCTCATTGGCGCCATCAGCAAGCTGACTTCACCTGGCTCGTGGGATTGGGCCTTCGCCCAACCCGGCGCGGGCGGGCCGAAGCGGCGTTACGAAGAGACCGAGGCCATTCGAGCTGGGGTTGACCAAATTCCGTCGCAACGGCCGGACAACGCCGGCGATTATCGTGCCGCCGTCGAATCCACCAATGCCCTGCTGGTCAATGACACCACGACGCCAGCCGCAACCGTCTTCGCTTTCGCCACCAAACCGAACTCCTTGGCCTCCGACGAACATCAGGGCGTGGCCACCTGGCAGTATCATCTGGCTCCCGGCGAAACGAAGACCATCGAATATGTCATGGCCTATGGCGAAGGCGAGCAGGTGAAGTCTAATGCCAATCGATGGGCGGATCAATTTGACGCCGTTTTCGCCGACGCGAAGGGGCTTTGGGAACAACGCTACGCCGAGGTCTTCACGCCCCATAACGGATTTTTTGAGGGAAACCTGCCCGTGCTGCAAACGGACGATCCCGCCTTGCGCCGTAATTATTACATGGGCGTGGTGACGATGTTGCTGATGTTACGCGACCAGCTTCCCTACAGTCCGCGCGTTTTTCTAGCCGGGGGCCCGCGATACGGCGCGTCGGTCGAATTCGTCTGGGATACTGGAATGATGGACACAATGTTTGCCCAGTTGGAACCAACGGCCATGCGGGCCTACGTGATCAAGACGCTGCAATGGGATTTGGAGAAATACCTGGCCTTTGATTACTACGGCAACCGCGCATTCGGTTATCGCTATGTGGCCAATTACCCGATGCTCTTCCGGATCGCCGCGAATTATTTGCGGGTCACCGGTGACCGTGCTTTCCTTGATCAGCAGTTGGGAAGCGAAACCGTGTTGCAACACCTCGATGGTCTGGCGTTGCACTATCGGCAGTATCTCATGGCAGACGGCAGCGGATTAGCCGACTTCGGCGATAATCCGTGGCATTTCCTCGAATGTGTCCCCACTTACATCCACGCCACCGCAGGTTTCAATGCTGCTTATGTTTCCATGCTGAGGGACATGGCCGACCTTTACGATTTTCTGGGCAAGCACGAGCTGGCCGACCAAAGACGTGCCGCCGCGGAAAAGCTGGTTCAGGCCATCTACCCGCGATTGTATATGTCGGGCAAGGGATTCTGGCAGAGTCGTTATCCCGATGGCCGACAATTCGACATGCGGCACTGTCTGGATTTTCAATTTGTCGCCCAAGGTATCGGCGATGATCTTCCGCCCGCCGTCCGCGAAGAAATGCGCAAATTTGCCGACCACGAATTGCTGATGAAAAACTGGATGCGTGCGCAATCACTGCAAGACCCGGCGGCGGATAAATCCGACCGGCCCGACCACGGTCCAATGGGGGCTTACTCCGGGTGGCCGCCTGAGACGACCGACGGGCTTTGCCATCTTGGCGATTGGCAGGACGCGCTGGATTTTTACCGACGGTGCGAGGCGGCCACACACGAGGGCGCTTTTTCACAGGGCGCGGAGTTTTACGGCCCTAAAAAACGGGATTACGACGCACCGGTGCGCATCGCCAACGCCGGAACAATCTGCCGCGAAGCCGTATGTGGTGCGGATTTCACAGATGTAGTCATCCGGACGTTCTTCGGCTTTCATCCCAGCCTGAATCTGGACAGCCAGTATCCCTTGTGGAAGGCGAATGCGCCGCGCGGTTTCAATGGCTTATTGCGTCATGTCCGCTGGGGTAATAGCCTCTATACCATCACTTCCGGTCCCAATGGTTTGACCGTTGAAAAAGAATGACAACGGCGAGTGCCGGGTTTTGTGTTGACGAACATCGAATTATGTGTAAACATATGTATTAACTAAAATATGTATGATGGTGTCTAATTATAAAATCTCCGAAGTTGGTCTCGTCAGGACGCATTTCAAGCTCAGTTTAAGTCTAAACGAGGAGGCCGCTTGACGGCTCAGGCTAATGGTCTTGACGGGCTGCAAAGCCGGCTGGGAGCAGGTAATTACGACAAGTTTCCTGTAGTTGCTGTGCCCGACAGTGCCAATGCCTGCTGCGTCGGATGGGATGCAATTGCAGGACGCCTGCTTAATGGAGTTGCCCAGCAAGACGTCCGCCGGACCGTCTTGGTGGTCGAATGTTACCCTGGCATGGATGAACAGGAGGTTCTAGGCCAACTCCAACGAAGGCTGACCCCAGCCTTGGTTTTGAGATCATCTGAAGCTCTGTTGCCGCCAAATCGCATTGATACACTGACTGCGCCCTTTCTCGGAGGAGAGGATCCTTTGTTTGGCTTCCTTAGCGGTCTGACGCTGCCCCAGTTTTTTGATGGGGATAAAGTGCGCCACTTTCGCGGCAAGGTTGACGGTCTGAAGCAGGGCCTGGTGCTTGTGGTCGGAGTCGGCGCCCGCCTCATTGCCGAGGGGGATATTCTCCTCTATGCCGATCTGGCGCGTTGGGAGGCACAGAACCGCTTCCGCCGTCATCAAATCGGCAATCTTGGCGCTGACAACCGCCGACTCCCCGCTAGCCTTCTCTATAAGCGCGCGTATTTCGTGGACTGGCGCGTTGCCGACCGCTGGAAACGGCCGCTTATCGCTAAATGGGATTTTGTGCTCGATACTAAAAATCCGGACGAGCCAAAACTGGCTGAAGGCGAAGCGGTTAGGCGGGGGCTGCGCCTGGCGGTTACACGCCCTTTTCGCGTGGTGCCCTTTTTTGACCCGGCCCCTTGGGGCGGGCAATGGATGAAAGAAGTCTGCGATCTCGATAGGAACACGACAAATTTCGGCTGGTGCTTCGATTGTGTGCCGGAGGAAAACAGCCTGTTGCTAGGTTTTGGCGAGGTTTCTTTCGAGATCCCGGCTTTGGACCTGGTGTTCTACCAGCCTGGTGCATTATTGGGTGAGGAAGTGCATGCACGCTTTGGTGATGAGTTTCCCATCCGTTTCGACCTTCTAGATACCATGGGTGGCGGTGACCTTTCATTCCAGGTACATCCTCTCACCGAATATATTCAGCACCATTTTGGAATGCACTACACGCAAGACGAGAGCTATTACGTGCTGGATGCCAGCCCCAATGCAAGCGTTTATCTGGGTTTACGGGAGGGAGTTAAGGCCGCTGCCATGGTATGGGATCTGGAACGGGCACATGATGGCGGCCCACCGTTTCGGGTGGATCAATACGCCAACAAATGGCGTGCAAGAAAGCACGACCACTTCCTCATTCCGGCCGGCACAGTCCATTGCTCCGGGGCCGATTCCGTTGTTCTGGAAATCAGTGCCACGCCCTACATCTTCACCTTTAAGCTGTGGGACTGGGGCCGTCAGGGATTGGATGGCAAGCCCCGCCCCATTAATTTAAACCACGGCTTTGCCAACATCCAGTGGGACAGCACCACGTCTTGGGTGAAGAAGAATCTCATCAACCGCATCCACCAATTGGGCGAGGGCGACGGCTGGCGCGAGGAACATACCGGCTTGCACGAGCGCGAGTATATAGATACTCGCCGCCATTGGTTTACAAAGGCGGTGCCACATCATACGCAGGGCGGCGTCAACGTGCTCAATTTGGTTGAGGGAGAGGAAGCCGTCGTCACCAGTCCGGATGGCGCTTTCGACCCACTCGTGATCCATTACGCGGAGACGTTTATTGTGCCAGCCAATGTTGGCGATTACGTCATCGAGCCTATCGGAACATCGCGTGGTCGTCGATGCGCAACGATCAAGGCTTTCGTTCGACGCCAGCCTCGCCAAATGGCCGGCTTCACCCTGCCCACAGAGAGCGATACTAAGTCGCTTTCTGACAGGTTGTCATTGGCCTGACGGTCAGGCAAGCAAGGTGTGTGCGGGGTGGTGCAAGCCATGTTTGTCCGAATGAGGCGCTCAGTTTACGATGCCAGTTGTGCACTAACTCTGTCTTGTTTGGATGGTTCTCTTTTAGGTTCTTCGAGCAGAGCCGACCGTAATCCGTTGCGCCGATATTCTGTGGGTGATTTACCAGTCTTTTTGTGAACTAACTTGTTAAAGTAATGCAAATCGGGGATGCCCGTCTCGATGGCGATGGATTTGATGGGGAGGGACGAATGCACGAGCAAATGAAAGGCGCGCTTCAACCGCTCGCGCTGAATGTATTCTCGCGCACCGCAACCCAGTTGGCTGCGGAACAAACAGGTCAGATGGTTATGCGAGACGCCCATGGACCTGGCAATTTCACCCACACGAATGTCTTCCGACTGTTGGTTGCGGATGATACTCAAAGCGATCTGTAGGCTGGGATGCAACCGTTGATTTGATATGAGCGCAGCAGATTCCAGTTTTAGTTGATAAAGCAGATCCCAAAGCCGAACCGCAGCTCTCTCCGGATCAGACAGATGGAAGTGGGTCATTTCCTCGAATTGATCACAAAAGCAGTCGAAGTTCTCACCAAGATTTTGCAGCAACGGGAGTTCAACACGGATTCCAGATGAAGTATCCACCTCGAAATGGGCGTAGTAGTGCGGCGCGTAACTTGGGAAACGCCACTCCACAAGCGTTTCAGGAGGAATCAAACTCACGCAACCTGCTTTGAACGGAAAGTTGCTGCGGTTCAATCTGAGTTCCCCCCGGTAACGATAGGCGTGCAGACTCCACAGGCCGTGCAATCGGAATGACTCCGCTGATCGGGATCCATGTAGACACAGTCCGACTTGGGCAATTTTGGGGCGCTGGCCCAAATCAATGTCAACACAAGGAGGCGTGTGCATGTTGGAAAAAATACCACCACCTTTGGAAAAAGCACAACTCTAAGTTGTTCCGATCGTGCTCTGATTTCAGCTACTCTGTCATTGTCATGCCTCTCTACGAATATCGAAAGAATGCAACAAACCAAGTTCCGCTCCCGATTCAGGTTCAGGAAGCAATCGTGTGTGGTTCGCAACCTGTCGTGAATCGCATGGTCACACTGCTTCGTGAGAAGAAAAAGCCCGGCAAATCCGTCATCGCCGCGTTGGACGGCTGGTATGGTGTAGATTGGAAGCGCTTTCGAACGGGACTACTGGAGGCGGCCAGGGCACAAGGCCTGCGGTTGGAAATCGTCTCGGCGATGGGGCTTTACAAGGCGGAGGCGGAAATTGAGAACTACCGTCAGCAGTATGTCACGGACGACCCCTCGTTCGGCCGGGTAAATCGAGGTGGCACGTTGGAGGACCTTCTCGACGGACAGAAAACCGCAGCCTTAAAAAGCAGCCTGGTCTCGCGTACTGCTGACAACGCTGATGCCATTCTCGTTCTCGGACCCGGAGCCAACATTGAAGAATTAGATAGATTGTTCGACGTCCGGTTTTATGCCGATTTCACCATGCAACCGCTGCTTTGGCAGATGTGGGATGGCGGGTTAATAACTTTCGGACGCGAGGAGCCGGCAAAAAATTACACTTGGAAAAAGTACTACTACTGCGATTTTTATCTGCTACTCAAGCAGAAAAAAAAAGCTTTCGCCCGGATGGACTACTACATAGATGCGGTAGAAGCGGAGAACCTGAAATTGGTGTCAGTGGCAGATTACAATGCAATCATTGACGAACTTGTCCGGCGGCCGATCAAGCAGGTGAAGATCACGCAACCTGGTCCCTGGGGTTCCTATCGCTTTAAGGAGATTTACGATGAGATTCCTGGCTTGGAAAACATGGCTTGGAATGAACTGGCCGGCATCGAGTTGAGCATTTTGGTAGATGTGGGCCGGGAGACTTTGAACATGCCCTGCCAGAACATCATGCAGCGGCCGGTGCAAATCGTCGGCGAATACGTGCATCGGGAGTTCCCGGACCTCCTGCCTCTGCAAGTCTGGCTCGATGACGGCTACTTCAAGGAGCGTGTCCCTTACGAACGTGCCAGCATGCCGATTCACAACCACCCCGACACGGATTATGTGAAGCGGAATTTCAATGAACCGCTCGGGCGTTACGAAACGTACTACATCGTCGAGGCCTATGAAGACGCCGGAACTATGATGGGGTTCAAGGAATCTGCCAATCTTGAAGAGTACGAACGCCTTTGCCGCGAGTCGAACAACCAGAAGGTTTTTGACTGGCAGAAATTCATTTGCCGCTGGCCTACGAACGTGGGCGACTTATTTCTAATCCCGCCAGGGACGGAACATGGCCACGGCGGCAACCAAATGATACTGGAAATGGACACCGGCCCAAGCGTGGCAGGTACGGAGTATTCGTTCTTTACGTATGACTTTGCCAGGCACACGTGGGACGATAAAGCAAAAAGTATGACTGCACCGCCGATGAAAATGCATATCGAACATTCGTTCCGAAACAACAAGTGGCGGCGCGAAAAATACGTGCAAGAACATCTCCGCGCGCGGCCTGTGGTTGTGCGTGGCGATGGCGATACGCGTATGGATCGCTTTTCATCCTTGGACGAAATGCCCTTTGAGATCGAACGCTTTGTATTCACAAAACCGATGGCCCACAGCACCGAGGGGCGTTACCTCCAAATACCAACCTTGACTGTAGGCAAGTCGGTCATCATTCGCTCGAAGCAAGATCCTGCTCTCCAGACCACAATTGAGTTTCTTCAGGCCTGCCTGATCCCGGCAGGTTTTGGCGACTACGAATTCATCAGCCCGGACGGGTCACAATGCACGGTCGTGATGATCCGATTGAAACATGCTTGAAGCACAACAAAAAATCAGCCATGCAAACTGGTTGTGCGGAAAACGCGTTTACGTCTCCAGTATCTCTATGATGGCTGGATTCCCTGGCTCGTCGAGCTTCCTTGAGCCGCAATGTGCAGGGAGGCATTCGACAGGACAGATGCGTGTAAATCTGGAGTTTGTCTGTACATCTCTGATTCGCAAAAAATCATCCAATCCCCTTTAATAAAAGTTCTCATTTTTCAAAATTCATGAAATCCGCCCGCTTAAATCGACTGTTTAATCCTAAGTCAAAACGTTGTTTTGATGTTGCCATTGATCATGGGTTTTTTAATGAACATGATTTTTTGTCCGGCATCGAAAACATGCGCAAGACCATCGACGTTTTGGTGGCGGCGGCACCGGATGCCATTCAACTGACCGTTGGGCTGGCGCCTCTTCTACAGGAGCTTCCTGGGCGTTATAAGCCGTCGCTCGTGCTGCGCATCGACGTGGCCAATGTTTACGGGAAGGATTTGCCGCGCACCCTTTTCAGTCGCATGATCCAGAGTCCGGTGGAACAGGCATTGCGGCTGGATGCCACCTGTTTAGTGGTGAATCTTTTCCGGATTCCAAATCAACCGGAAGTCACCGATCAATGCGTCCGGAACATTCTCAAGATCAAGCCAGAATGCGACCGTTATGGCATGCCACTGATGGTTGAGCCACTGGTTTTTCAGCCGAACAAGGATGCGGGCGGCTACATGGTTGACGGCGATTTGAGAAAAATTCTTCCGCTCGTCCGACAAGCCGTTGAACTGGGCGCCGACATCATCAAGGCTGATCCCACCGATGACGTGAATGTTTACAACAAAGTTGTTGAAATTTCTGGTCGCATTCCGGTGTTGGTTCGCGGTGGTGGTCGGGCGCCGGATAGTGAGATCCTACAACGGACGGCGGCGCTGATCAGACAGGGGGTCGCCGGCATCGTTTATGGCCGCAACGTCATCCAACATTCCAACCCTGCGGGAATGACGAAGGCTTTGATGGCCATTGTCCACGACGAAGCGGACGCTGCTTCAGCGGCAAAATTTCTCAAATCGGAGTTTTTATGAGTGTCAGGGCAGGAATCGGCATCATTGGCGGCGGGTTGATGGGGCGCGAAGTGGCCAGCGCGTTGAGCCGCTGGTTCGTGCTCGACAATCATCCCGTGCAGGCCGAGTTGCTGGCAATATGCGATCCGGTGGAAAGCCGGCGCGAATGGTTTCGCCAGGTACCAACGGTGAAATTGTTCAGCGCTGACCATCACGAACTGCTGGCCTCCCAGGAGATTGAAGCTGTCTATGTCGCGGTACCGCATAATCTGCATGAACAGATTTGTCTCGACGTTCTCAAATCCGGAAAAGATTTGTTTGCTGAAAAACCATTCGGCATTGACCTGAAGGCCGCGCGCGCCATTGAGGCGGCGGCAAAGAGTTATAAGCGTTTTGTCCGCTGCAGTTCGGAATTTCCATTTTTGCCCGGCGGTCAGCGAGCCTTCCGGTATGCCAGCGACGGTAAATTGGGGAGATTGCTTGAAGTCCGAACTGGTTTTCTTCATAGCAGTGATCTCGATCCAGACAAGCTGGTGAATTGGAAGCGACAGGCGAAAACCTGCGGCGAAATTGGTGTCATGGGAGACTTGGGTTTGCACGTCGTTCACATCCCATTCCGCCTGGGCTGGAAGCCAAAACGGGTATTTGCGCAGTTGCAAACAATTTATCCTGAACGTCCCGACGGTGCGGGCGGGCTGGCTCCCTGTGACACCTGGGACAACGCCACGCTGAATACCGGCGTGGAAATGGACGGCCGGGAAGTCCCGGTGCGGTTTGAGATGAAACGCCTGGCACCCGGTGAAACCAACACGTGGTTTCTTGAAATTCTTGGCACCGATGGCGGAGTGAAATACAGTACCAAGGAGCCAAAGACCTTTTGGACATTTCAGCGCGGCCGGGAACAAAGCTGGCTGCGCACGGACCTCGGTTTCCACGGGCCTTTTCCCACAATCACCGGCGGAATTTTCGAACCGGGTTTCCCTGATTGCATTCTTCAGATGTGGGCAGCCTTTTTGGCCGAGCGCGCCGGGAAACTCGAAGGCCGGTTTGGCTGTGTGACCCCTGACGAAGCGATATGGAGCCATCAATTATTCGCTGCGGCGCTTCGGTCTCAAGCGGAAAAAAATGTCGTTTTCCTGGATTGATCACCCTCAGGAAACAAGACAACAAAAGTTCTTTATGAAACGTAGCGCCATCAACACTCTCATTCGTTCCGCTCAAGCCTGTTTCCAGGCTCACGGTTGGACGTTGCCGCCGAAACCGCGATGGGACGTCACGGATTTCGGCTTGGGTGACTGGCAGCAATTCGGCCTGGTCCTTGTCAATCTTGCGGAGGAACCGGAGTATTGCGAAAAACTCATGTATGCGCGGAAAGGCATGACGACACCCGCCCACTGTCATCGGAAGAAAAAGGAGGATATCATCTGCCGCTGGGGAAAACTGGCGGTGCAGGTTTGGGCAGGGGTTCCTCATGAAAGCCGAGGCCGCAGCTTCACAATTCCGGTGAATCACGAACCGCTTCAAGTAAAGTCGGGTCAAGTAGTTGAATTGGAGGCCGGCTCCCGGGTCACCCTGGTTCCAGGAATTTATCACGAGTTTTATCCCGTGTCGGATGAATGCGTTATCGGCGAGGTGTCCACTGCGAATGATGATTTGCACGATAATTATTTTGCGAACAGCGACATCGGACGTTATCCCGGCGTTGAGGAAGATGAGCCGGCATATGTGCGTCTCTTGAGCGACAAATGACATGAAGCCCCGTTCCGGCATTCTCGCGGGTGGCAATTGGATTGTCGACAAGCTGAAGCTGATTGACACCTTTCCACAACAGGATGCTCTGGCCAACATCCTTTCCGAATCCATTGGCAATGGCGGCAGTCCCTTCAATATTCTGATCAATCTGGCCAATCTGGGAGCGGAATTTCCACTGGCCGGCGTCGGATTGATTGGAGCTGATGCTGACGGCGAATGGATATCCGCGCAATGCGAGCAGAACCGCATCAATTCAGCCCAGTTGTGCATTCATCCCACGGCACACACTTCCTATACCGATGTCATGACGGTTCAATCAACCGCCCGGCGCACCTTTTTCCATCAACGCGGAGCTAATGCCTTTCTGGACGACAGTAATTTTGACTTTGAATCCAGCACGGCGAGGATTTTTCATCTGGGATATCTCCTGTTGCTCGATCGCTTGGACCAGCCGGATGCCACATTTGGCACCGTAGCCGCCCGAGTTCTGCAACGGGCCAAAGCTGCGGGCTGCCAGACCAGCATTGATCTGGTAAGCGAAGATAGTGACCGTTTTAAAAAAATTGTGATGCCCGCGCTGCCATATATTGATTATTTCTTTCTGAACGAATTTGAAATCGAGCGCACCACTGGCGTTGTGGTGCGCCAAAAGCATGGCGTCAATCTTGTTGCTCTGCAAAATGCCGCCCAGTTGCTAATCAGGGCTGGTGTGCGGGAATGGGTTGTTGTTCATTTTCCAGAAGGGGCTTGCGCCCTCGGCCGCGACGGGCAGATGCGGATCCAAGGCAGCCTCTGCATTCCCCAATCGAGAATTGTAGGCACGGTTGGTGCGGGTGACGCCTTTGCCGCCGGCGTCCTTTACGGACTCCACGAGGGACGCCCTATTGAATCTGCCCTTCATTATGGAGTTTGTGTTGCCACGTCGTGTCTCTGTGGTGCCGGCGCTTCCGACGGCATCCGTCACCTTGAAGAATGCCTGGGACTTGAAAAAGAGTTTGGCGTTCGCGCTTGTCGCTGATGTCGTATGGTCAAAAAACTCGAACGTGGTGTTTTGTCGGTAGTTTTAGTGATGTCCGGATTGACCGAGGGGATGGTTGTTGGTCCAATTTGTCGCGATGAATTGGAAGCGCCTTCTGGCATACATTACCGGGTCCGTTGATCAGGAACTGCTGCTGCGCAACGAGTATCTGGCGACTGAGAATCGAATTCTCAGGAACCAGCTCAAAGGTCGGCTACGCCTGAGCAATGACGAACGCATGAGTCTGGCGGAGATCGGTAAGCACTCGGGCCGAAAGGCGCTGGAAGAAGTAGCACAGATCGTCAGACCCGAGACCATCCTGGCTTGGCACCGGAAGCTGGTAGCCAAGAAGTTCGAAGGCACCAAAAACCGCTCCGCCCCTGGGCGTCCGTCCATTCCCAAGTCGCTCGAAGATGTGGTGCTGGAAATGGCCCAAGACAACCGCACCTGGAGCTACAAGCGAATCGTGGGCGCCCTCGAAAATCTGGGGCACAAGATCAGCCGCGAAACAGTAGCCAACATCCTGAAACGCCACGGCCTGTCCCCAGCACCGGAACGCGGAAAGCGAATGCTCTGGAAAGATTTCATCCGATCGCATCTGGAAGTGTTGGCCGCAGTCGATTTCTTCACGGCTGAGGTGTGGACGACGAGCGGATTGATGACCTACTACGTGTTGGTATTCATGCGGGTTGCCCCGAGACAGATCTGCGTTGGCGGTTTCACCCTCGCCCCTGATGCTGCTTGGATGAAGCAGATAGCCCGGAATATGACGATGGCCGGGGAGAGGATGCTCAACGATTGCCGTTATCTGCTGCACGATCGTGATGCCACGTTTTGTGCCGCCTTCGATGGGATACTCCGATCGGCGGGAATCCAGCCCCTCCTCCTGCCGCCCCGCAGCCCAAACTTGAACGCGTATGTGGAGCGGTGGAATCGGTCGGTAAAAGAGGAATGCCTGTCGAGAATGATCTTATTCGGCGAGGCCTCGCTCCAGCACGTGCTTTCAAATTACACCCAGCATTTTCACAGCGAACGGAACCACCAAGGGAAGGGAAACGTGATTCTGTTTCCCGCGGTGGCGGATCGAATCGGCGAATCGTCTGGCGAGATCCGCACCCGTGAGCGCCTGGGCGGGTTGCTGAAATTCTATTACCGGAAAGCTGCATGAATTTTTTGACCATACGG
>Ga0181523_10000959_pt1 | contig 32008 bp, 32 predicted proteins | sample PEATcosm2014_Bin_43_FD_119752 | JGI IMG/M metagenome (GOLD analysis project Ga0181523, IMG submission 119752) | Peatland microbial communities from MTU Mesocosm Facility, Houghton, MI, USA - PEATcosm2014_Bin05_30_metaG | ecosystem: Environmental > Terrestrial > Soil > Wetlands > Peat | place... | reverse complement strand
GACCGGGAGGCACCGGGGGGCGGCGTGCGAGCGGCCTGCATGTCTGTCACGGCCCCCTATCGTCTCACGCCAGCCAGGCCGCCGCACGTCCGGGGATCGCCGCGGCCCGTCCGCAGGTCGGGGATCGCCGCGGCCCGTCCGCAGGTCGGGGATCGCCGCGGCCCAGGCCGCGATCCGCCTGGCCATTCCGGACCGGATGTGTATCACGTCGTGACCTCGCTGCTCTCTATTGCCGTGCTGATGACTATTGCCGTGCTGATGATTGCCGTGCTGATGAACGCCAGTCACACTGTGCACACCCGGCAACCTGGCCGGGGTTTCTGAGGGGGAAAGATCATGAATCTGAGAACTCGCACCGGGCAGTGGCTCGCTGCCGCCGCCGTCATCGGCGGCGCCGCGCTGCTGGTGCCGGCCGTCGCGCTGGCGTCGGCCACGGGCCCGGCCCGGCCCGCCACCCCGCGATGCACGGCCGCCAGCACCGAGGCCTGGCTCGGCATCCCCGGCAACGGCGCGGCCGGCACCATCTACTACCCGCTGGAATTCAGCAACATCGGTTCCCATGCGTGCACGCTCCAGGGATATCCGGGCGTGTCGGCACTCAGCGCCAGCCTGCACCAGCTCGGGCAGGCCGCGCGCCGGATCCCGACGCACCACGCCGCCGTGACCCTGCGGCCCGGCCAGACCAGCTACGCGCTGCTCGGCATCGAGGAATCCGGAGCCATCTGCCCAGGCAGCTCGCGCACCGCGCAGTTCCTGCGCGTCTACCCGCCCGGCCAGAGGGCGCCGCAGCTGATCGGCTACAGCTTCGGGGCCTGCCCGCACCGGGGCGTCCTGGCGGTCGGGCAGGTGCACGCCGGCCCGGGCGTGCCCGCTCTCGCGGGTCCGTAGCGCCGACGCCCGGATGGCGGCTCCGCGGCCCGGACCGCCATCCGGGCGCTGGCCTGGCCGGCGGCGCGGGCGCGCCGGGAAGCGTAGCGTTCCGGGAGTGGACAATCTGACGCCCCGGCTGCGGGCGGTTTGTGATCTCTCGGTGGCCGAGGCGCGCGAGCTCGGCGGCCGGCATGAGTACGACGGCCGGATCCAGGACCTGTCGCGCGCCGGAGTGCGGGCCGGCCTGGACCGCCTGGCCGCGGCCTCAGCGCAGGACCCGCCGCTCCGTGACCCGCACGACGAGGCGCACCTGACGACGTTCGCGCGTGGCGCCCGGGTCGCGCTGGGCCAGCTGGAACTGCACCGCAGCAATCCCTTGTACCACCTGGCCAACCTTGACCTGGCCTGCTACGACCGCGACTACGCGCCGGCTGCCGAGCGCGAACTGGCCCGCAGCGCGCACCTGGCGGCCTGGCCGGCGGCCATCGCCGCGGCGACAGACGCGCTCGATCAGGTCAGCGCGCCGGTCGCCGAGGCGCTGGCGGATGCCGTCAGGGGTTTGGCGGCCGGCGTGCCGGCCGATGCGGACCCGCCCGTCAGGGACGCCGCGCTGACCGCGCACGGCCGGCTCACCGAGCTGATCGACGAGGCGGCGCGCTCCGGGCCGCCCGATGCGGCGCTCGGCCCGGCGGCGCTGGCCGCGCTGATGGGCAGTACCGAGGGCCTGCAGGTGGACCTGGGCCGGCTCGCCGAGCAGGCGGACGCGGAACGGGACCGGCTCACCGCGCGGCTGGCGGACAGCTGCGCCCGGATCGATCCCGGCCGGCCGCCGCTTGCGGTGGCCCGCGAGCTGGTCCGCGACCATCCCGACGCCGACGGGGTGCTCGATGCGGCGCGGCGGTGGACACAGCTCGCGATCGACTTCACCGCCGAGCGCGACCTGGTGCCGTATCAGGACGGTGAGTGCAGGGTCGGGCTCGCTCCCGAGTCGCGCCGCTGGGCCATGGCCATGATGGCCGCAGCGGTAGCCGGGGAGCCGGAGGGCCCGTCCTGGTACCACATCACCCCGCCCGACCCTGGCTGGCCGGAGCAGCAGGCCGAGGAGTGGCTGCAGGTCTTCAGCGACACCACGCTGCCCGATATCACCGTGCATGAGGTCGCGCCCGGCCACTTCTCGCACAGCCGCGCGATCCGCCGGGCGCCGACGGCCGTCCGGCAGACCCTGCTGTCCGCCGCGTTCGCTGAGGGCTGGGCGCACTACGCCGAGGAGCTGTGCGTCGAGGAAGGGTTCTGCGCGCAGGACCCGCGGTTCGAGATCGGGGTCTGGCTCGGGTCCCTGGTCCGGGTCACCAGGCTGGCCTGCGCGCTCGGCGTGCACACCGGGGGCATGACCGTGGCCGAGGGAGCCAGGCGATTCGAGTCCGACACTCACCTGTCCGGCCGGGCGGCGCTGTCGGAGGCGCGCCGGGCCACCTTCGACCCGGGCTACGGCTGCTACACCTGGGGCAAGCTGGAGATCATGGCCCTGCGCGAGCGGGCGCGCGCGCAGTGGGGCAGCGGGTTCTCGCTGCCCAGGTTCCACGCGGCCCTGCTCAGCCTGGGCTCGCCGCCGCTCGGGCTGCTCGGCACCGCGCTGGACCGCGGCTGACAGGCGCGGGCAGCCCGCCTGCCCGGCGCTCAGCCGCCTGTCTTCGGCGGCTTGCGCAGCAGGCGGCCCAGGCTCGCGATCGCGCGGTCGATGTCCGTGCCGAACGGGTTGTCCTGCACCAGGTAGGTCCAGGTCGCTGAGGGCCGCTTCAGCCCGGCGGCGCCGAGCGGATCCCCGTCGGCGGTGATCGCCGCGGCCCGGAAGGACTCGGCGGACCGGGCGGCGGCCTCATCTAGCAGGGGCGCGAACAGGCGGGTCAGCTCCTTATAGAACTCATCCAGCGGGCTGAGTCCGCGGCCCAGCGCGCGCAGGTGAATGCCCTCGCGCAGATCAGCCGCCTGCGCGAGATGCTGCGCCCAGCGCTCGTCGAGATGCCACAGGGTGATCTGGCGCGCGGCCTGGCTGACAGCGTCCTCGCCGCAGCTCGTCATCAGCTCCGCGACCCGCTCCGGGCAGCTGGCGGTCAGGGCGCGCAGCGCCGCGTCCGCGTGCAGCACCCGCTGCCGGTGCCCCAGGACGATCCGGCGCTGCACCTCCAGCGGCTGGGCGTAGCGCCAGGTGTTCCGGTGGATCTCCAGGCCGACGCCCTCGGCCACGCGCTGGGCGTGCTCGACGGTGGCCTGCACCGCGGGGTCGCGGATCCGGCCGCCGGCTTCCGCGGCGGACCGCGGCGCCCCTTCCGGTGCGTACTGCAGGACCAGCTCGTCGCCCGGGCTGGTGAACAGGACCGACCCGCCGGGGTCGCCCTGGCGCCCCGCCCGGCCGCGCAGCTGCTGATCCAGCCGGCTGCTGGCGTGCCGGCCAGTGCCGATCACCTGAAGCCCGCCCAGCGCCGCGACCAGGGCCTGCTGTCCCGCGCTGCCGCCGAGCCGGATGTCGGTGCCGCGCCCGGCCATCTGCGTGGACACGGTGATCGCGCCCAGGGCGCCCGCCTCGGCGATGATCGCCGCCTCCGCGGCATCGTTCTTGGCGTTCAGCACCGCGGCGGCCAGCCCGGCGCGCTCGAGCAGGCCGGCCAGCCGCTCGGATTCCGCCACGTCGAGGGTGCCGAGCAGGACCGGCCGCCCCGTCGCGTGGGTCGCGATCACCTGATCGACGACCGCCCTCTCCTTGGCCCGGACCGTCCGGTACAGCCGGTCCGGCTCGTCCTCGCGCACGCACGGCCGGTGCGGCGGGATGACCGCGATCTCGAGCCCGTAGAACTCCCGGAGCTGCTGGCCGGCTGCTACCGCGGTGCCGGTCATGCCGCAGACGGTCGGGTAACGCCGGATTAGCGACTGAACGGCGAGGCTGTCGAGGATCTCCCCGGTCTCGCTGGCACGCAGCCCCTCCTTGGCCTCGACGGCCGCCTGCAGGCCGTCCGGCCAGCGCTGCCGCCTGGCCACCCGGCCGCGGGTCTCACTGACGAGGTGGATCTGGCCGGCTGCCACGATGTAATGCACGTCCCGGCGCAGCAGGGCATGCGCGTGCAGCGCGACGTTCAGCCGGGAGAGCGCATCAGCGTGCTCGGAGGTGTAAAGGTCGATCCCGCCCAGCACGCGCTCGGCGCGCCGCGCGCCCTTATCCGTCAGCTGCACGGACCGGGCGTCCTCGTCCGTCTCGTAGTCGGCGCCGGGGCGCAGTCCCCGGACGAGCTCCGCCATGGCCCGGTCGGAGTAGCCCTGCTCCGCGGCGCCCGCCAGCACCAGCGGGACCATGGCCTCATCGACCAGGACCGAGTCCGCCTCGTCGATCAGCACCACGTCCGGGTCGCCGCCAACCAGATCGGCCGGGCTGGTGACCAGCTGGTCGCGGAGCACGTCGAAGCCGATCTCGCTCACCGACCCGTAGGTGACCTGCGCCGCGTAGGCACGGTGCCGCTCCGCGGGCGCGGATGCCTGGCCGATCCAGCCGACGCTCACGCCGAGCAGGCCGTAGACCCGGTGCATCCACTCGGCATCGCGGCGGGCCAGGTAATCGTTGACGGACAGCACGTGCACCGACCGGCCGCGCAGGGCATACCCGGCGGCGGCGAGCGCTCCGGCCAGGGTCTTGCCCTCGCCGGTCGCCATCTCGGCGACCTGTCCGGCCAGCATGGCCAGCGTGCCGAGCAGCTGGACATCGTAGGGCCGCTCGCCGAGGGCCCGCCTGGCCGCCTCGCGGCCGAGCGCGCACAGGTCCGCGGCGCCGGCCGCCTCGCCCGCGGCGGCCGCCTGGGCCGCGGCGGCCGTCAGCTCGGCGTCGGCCAGCGCGGCCAGCCGAGGCTCCCGGGCCGCGATCTCCGGCAGCACCGCCCGGTACCGGCTCACGTCGGCTGTTCCCGGCTGCTGCAGGAATCGCCGGAACCGGTCGCGCAGGCCGCTCACCGCGGATCCGCGCGCCGCGGCACTGCGGCACCTCCCGGCAGGGCGGCACGACTGAGCGGCACGCTCCGTTAACGCCACGGGCGGCCCGCTGGTTCCGGAGACCGGTGGCGGCAGGACGCCGCGCCGCCCGGTGCCGGGTGCCAGTGATCATGCTCATGGCAGCGGGCTGGCAGCTGCTCATGGTCAGGGGAGCGAGGGCACGAACAACTGCGCTATCTGCGGCAAACCGGGCATCACGCTCGCATTCCATGATCGCCTGATGGCCCGAAGGCGGCCCGTCGGCCCCCGATGAGCCGCATGATAGTGAGGTGAGTTTGCTGCGCGAGGTCTCAGTGGACAAGCGGCCGGCACCGGCGCTCGAGGCGGTTATCGGCCCGGAGCGCTACGCACGCCTGCTCGAGGGAGCCGCCGGGTTCCGGAAGTGGCTCGGTGACCGGACCATCTGGACGGTCAACTCGACCGCGGTCGGCGGCGGGGTGGCCGAGATGCTGGAGGTGCTCGTCGGCTATGCCACGGGCCTGGAGGTCCCGGTCCGCTGGATTGTGATCAGCGGCGACCCCCAGTTCTTCGCGATCACCAAGCGGCTGCACAACCAGATCCACGGCCATGTCGGCGCGGGCGGCCCGCTGGACGCCGCTGACGCCACGCATTACGAGCAGGTTCTCGCCGCGAACTCCGACGAGCTGATCAAGCAAGTGCGGCCGGGCGATTTCGTGCTGCTGCATGACCCGCAGACGGCTGGCCTGACCGCTGCGCTCGTCCAGGCTGGCGCGCAGGTGATCTGGCGCTGCCACATCGGCGTCGACTGGCAGAATGACGCCACTCGCAAGGCCTGGGGATTCCTGCGCCCCTACCTGAAGTCAGCGCACGGTTTCGTGTTCACCCGGCGGCAGTACGTGCCCCCATGGGTCCCCGAGGCCATAACCTGGATCATCGCGCCGTCCATCGACCCGTTCTCGGCGAAGAATCAGGAACTGGACGCCGCCACGGTGCAGGACATCCTGGCCACCATCGGGGTGCTGGACGCCGGCATGCCGTCAGAGCCGGGGCGCTTCGTGCGCCGCAACGGGATGATCGGTGAGGTCACCCGCGCCGCCATGGTGAGCACCGGCGGCCGGCCCGGTCCCGACGATCCGGTCGTCGTGCAGGTCTCGCGCTGGGACAGTCTCAAGGACATGTCCGGCGTCATGCGCGGCTTCGCCGAGCACGTGGTGCCGTTTAGCGACGGTTACCTGATGCTGGCCGGCCCGGCGGTCGCCGGGGTCAGCGATGACCCCGAGGGCGCCGAGGTCTTCGCCGACTGCCTGGCGCAATGGCGCGATCTGCCGGACGCGGCTCGCGCGCGGATCCTGCTGGTGACACTGCCGCTCGACGATGTCGAGGAGAACGCGGCCATGGTCAACGCGATTCAGCGGCGCGCCCGGGTGATCGTGCAGAAGAGCCTCGCCGAGGGATTCGGCCTGACCGTGGTGGAGGGAATGTGGAAGGGCCGCCCGGTCATCGGCTCGGCCGTCGGCGGCATCCAGGACCAGGTCGTGAACGGCGGCGGCATCCTGCTGCCCGATCCGGCGGATCTGAGCGCGTTCGGCCGGGAGGTACGGGGACTGCTCGATGACCCGGAACGCGCCGACCGGATGGGCCTCGCGGGCCGGGCCTATACCCGGGCCCGCTACCTCACCGATCGCCATCTGCTGCAGTTTGCTGAGCTCTTCCTGGCCACCTCCGGCAGCTAGTCCCGCTGAGTGCTCGCAGCGGGCATGGCGCCGGATACCGCCCGTGCGGGCCTCACGGCTACTGCGCGCTGCCGCGCCGCGCCGCGCCCGGCTGGATCGGCTGGATGGCGAGGATCTGCGTGCCGCTGATCGTGGCCGCGCAGGCCGCGAACCTGTGCGCCAGGTACGTCGCGCCGGGCGCGCCGGGCAGCGCGACCCGCAGGCCGTCGGCCGTCACCGGATCGCACTGGCTGGCTGGGATGCTCACCGTGTCCGCCACCTGCAGCCACGCGTGCGCGATGCCGCCGGATGCGAGCAGTACCTGGCTGGCCGCGACGCCACGATCCGGCGCAGCCGCCGCGCCGATCATCCGGCCCGCCGCGCCAGCCTGGAACGACACATCCGGGTAGCCCGCCAGCTCGCAGGACTGGCCGGACTGGTTGGCGAACTGCAGCGCGACGAAGGAACTGCCCGCGGCCACCCCGGTCGCGCTGGTGTCCAGGGTCACCCGCACGACAGCCGGCTGGCAGGGGGCGACTGCCGTGCCGGACGTGCCGCCGACCGGGCTGATGGTGGCGGCGGGCGTGCTGGCGCGCGTGGCCGGCGTGGTCGCGGCTCGTGACGACGTGGCGGCCGACCGGGAGGCGCCGCCGGCCCGGCCCGCCTGCGGCGATCCGCAGGCAGCCAGCGAGACGGCGGCCGCGAGAGCCCCGGCTGCCGCTAACGCGGGCAGCGCGAGCGGGACGGCCGGCCGGGAGCGGCGCTGGCGATGGTGCGGCGTGGGAGCGGTCATGAGCGTCGCCTCCGTGGCGGCTAGCGGGTCAGGGACGGCTCGCGGAAGGGGCCCCCGATAGGTACGACGCAGCGCTGCCGGCCAGGGTTGTTAGCCAGCCGCCCGGTGATCGCGCCCGGCGGGCCTTACGGCCCGGTAGCTCCCGGCCTGACCACGAAGATTCCCAGCATGCTGCTCGCGCCGGTGCCGCTCGTGCAGGTCTGCGCGGTAAACGCGACGTAACGCGGGATGAACTGACCCGGCGGGTAAACGCTCAGGTAGTGCGCGGTCACCGGCCTGCACTGGCTCGGCGGGTAGTTCGCGGCGCTAGCCACGCGCAGCGACGCGTGCGCCGTGCCGCCCGGTGACAGGGTCACGACCGCCGGGGGAAAGGCCGGGTTCCTGACCGCTGCCGCGCCGATCTGGCTGCCGCCGGCCGCGGTCACGAAGGAGACGCCGGGGTAACCGTCCATGGTGCAGGCCGCAGCGGAGATGTTCGTGAAATCGAGCGGGTAATAGGAGCCGCCCGCCGCCCCGCCCGGCGGCCCGATGCTCACCCGCAGGGCCGCCGTCGCGCACGCGGGCGCCGGTGCCGGGCCGCCGCGGGAGGCGGGCGGCGATGAGGCCGGGCCGGACGGCTGGCCCGCCGGGGCAGAGGGCTGCTCAGCCACTGGCGAGGGTGAGCCGGCCGGGCGGGCCCGGGAAGAAGCCGTGGCGGCCGGCGTCGTCGCCGGCAGGATGGACGGCGCGGCATGGCCGGACCCGCTGGCGCCGGCCGGCGGGTGCGACGAGCTGGCGCCGGGCCGGGCCGCCGGGCTGCTGCAGGAGGCGACCAGTAATCCGGCGCTGGCGATCGCCACCGCGCTCGCCAGCCGCGGGCCGACAGCATGATGAGACATGGGCCGCCTTCGTCCGACGGAGCCGCCTGGTTGCGCCTCTGCCTTGTACGACGCCAGCGCGGCCAGCGCGGTTGTTCCGCGCTGGCCGCGATCGGCGGCAGCCGGGCGGACAGACCCTGAGGAAGACCTCCTGCCCGGAGGAAAGGAGCTGCCTGCTACGAGGCGCTGCCCGCCCCGGCCGTGACCACGCTCGTCTTCATGGTGGACACGGACGCGCTCGGGCAGGCCTGCGTGGTGTAGCTGAGGTACAGCGCGGCGGTCTCGCCCGGCGGGTAGATCTTCAGCCAGTGCACGGTGACCGGCTTGCAGACCGCGCCCGCGTCGGTGACCGCCAGCAGGAAGTTGCCGACCTGGCCGGGCGCGAGCGTCACCAGCCGCGCGGCCGTGACGGGGTTACGCGTCGCCGGGTGGCCGATCTGCGATCCGCCGATCCCGGAGACGAACGAGACTCCGGGGTACCCGTACAGCGAGCAGGTGCTGCTGGAGATATTCGTCAGGTCCACGACCTGGTAGATCGTGCCTGCCGTGCCCTGCGCGACGCCGAGCTTGACCTGCAGCGCCGAGGTGAGGCAGCCAGGCGGCCCGGCGGGAGTCGACGCGCCGGGCGAGCTGGGCTGCGCGGCAGCTGAGCTGCTGGCCGGCGCCGTGGGGGTCGTGGTCACCGTGACGGTCCGCTGCGACGACGGGGGACCGGACGAGCCGCAGGCCGCGACGAGCGCCGCGGCACCGAGGATGGCAGCGGCGGCGATCGCTCGCCGGGCCGCGCGAGTGGAGGTTCTCATGATGTTGTCCTTAGATAACGGCTCTGGTACCCGTTTTGACGTCGATCCTGGCGTGACGGTTGCGGCCGCGCCACTGGCGAAGGTCACCCGGCGGCCACGGCCCGAGCACGCGGCCTCCTCCGGGCCGGCCGGGGCGGACGCGAGGTAATGCGGCGGATAGCGTCGGGTAAATACCGGTTGATAGTCCGGTCACGCAAGGGAGGCGCAGTGTCGGCGAGCAAGCCGTTCACCACCAGGCCGGAGCTGGCCGGAACCTTCGGCATGGTCGCATCGACGCACTGGCTGGCGTCGGCAGCGGGCATGGCGGTGCTGGAGAAGGGCGGGAACGCCTTCGACGCCGCCGTGGCCGCCGGGCTGGTCCTGCAGGTCGTCGAGCCGCACCTGAACGGGCCGGCCGGCGAGGTGCCGGTGATCGGCTACGACACCCGGTCCGGCCAGGTGTTCGTCCTGGACGGCCAGGGACCGGCGCCGGCGGCCGCGACCCCGGCCGTGTTCGCCGAGCTGGGCCTCGACCTGGTGCCCGGCACCGGCCTGCTCGCGGCGTGCGTGCCCGCCGCCTTCGGTACCTGGATGCTGCTGCTCGAGCGGTACGGCACGCTGCCGCTGCGCGAGGTGCTGGAGTACGCGATCGGCTACGCCAGCGACGGCTACCCGATGCTCGACACCGCGAGCGCGGCTATCGCCGCCGTGTCCGGCACCTTCACCGAGCACTGGCCGACCTCGGCCGAGATCTACCTGCGCGACGGGGTGCCGGCGGGCGGGTCTCGTTTCGCCAATCCGGTGCTGGCCGATGTGTACCGGCGGATCCTGGCCGAGGCTGAGGCCGCGGGCCCGGTCCGGGAGCGGCAGATCGAGGCGGCCAGGCGTGCCTTCTACGAGGGCTTCGTGGCCGAGGCCATCGCCGGCTACCTGGACAAGGCCGAGGTCAGGGACGTCTCCGGCGAGCCGCACCGCGGCCTGCTGGCCGGCCCCGACCTGGCGGGCTGGCGGGCGTCGGCCGAGGAGCCGGTGACACTGGACTTCGCCGGGCTGACCGTGTGCAAGACCGGGCCGTGGGGGCAGGGGCCTGTCTTCCTCCAGCAGCTCGCGCTGCTCGACGGCTTCGACCTTGAGCTGATGGGGCCGGGCAGCGCCAACTTCATTCACACGGTGACCGAGTGCGCCAAGCTCGCCTTCGCGGACCGGGAGGCCTGGTACGGCGATCCGCGGCAGTCCGACGTGCCGGTCAGCGACCTGCTGTCGGCCGGGTACGCGGCGCAGCGGCGCGGGCTGGTCACCGAGTTCGCGTCCGGCGACCTGATCCCAGGGTCGCCCGGCGGCCGGGCCGGCCGGCTGCCGGGCTACGCGCTGGCCGGGTTCGGGAGCATCGACGGGCTGGCCGCGGGCGCCGGGGAGCCGGGCGCTGTCGCCGCCCTGCAGGACCGCCTGCCGCCGCCCGAGCTCGGGCCGAGCGACACCTGCCACCTGGACGTGGCCGACAGGTTCGGCAACATCGTCGCCGCCACGCCCAGCGGCGGCTGGCTGCAGAGCTCGCCGGTGATCCCCGGCCTGGGCTTCTGCCTGGGCAGCCGGGCGCAGATGTTCACCCTCACGCCGGGGTTCGCCAGCACGCTGGCGCCGGGCCGGCGGCCGCGTACCACGCTGTCGCCCAGCCTGGCGCTGCGCGACGGGGAGCCGTACCTGGCCTTCGGCACGCCCGGTGGTGACCAGCAGGACCAGTGGACTCTCGCCTTCTTCCTGAACCATGCCGTGTTCGGGATGAACCTGCAGGAGGCGATCGACGCCCCGGCCTTCCATACCGACCATTTCCCCTCCTCGTTCTGGCCCCGCGGCTCGCGGCCGCGCTCGCTCGCGGCGGAGTCCCGGCTGGGCGAGGAGACGATCGCGGAGCTGCGCAGGCGCGGGCACGAGGTGGAGACGCGGCTGCCCTGGTCGCTCGGGCGGGTCAGCGCGGTCGCGCGCCGCGGCGGCTTCCTGTACGCGGCGGCCAATCCGCGCGGCATGCAGGGGTACGCGGTCGGCCGCTAAGGGCGGCGCGGGCGGCACAAGGGCGGGCGGCTCCCGCGAACACGGCCGCGCGGGTGCTACCGCGGATCGAGCGGTTATCAGCCTGCCGGCTGATGACAGCGGGCAGGCTGGTCCGCCATGGTGGGGTTGGCTCCCGGCTGGCGCCGGCGGCCAGCCACGCGGGCGGTCATCCTGGCCGGTGATCATCAGGGTCGGAACCGGGGGTCTTCCTGATGTGCTGGCCCGGGTTACCCGGCCATGATGGCGCCAGCTGCGACAACATCCCCGAGAGGAACGTCATGAGCAACGAGGACGGCGCCGGGCCGGTGGTCGGTCCGGCGCCGCTGGCCAGGTCAGAGGCGGTGATCGAATCCGCGGCGCTGACCAAGCGCTACGGCCCGGTGACGGCACTCGACGAGCTGAGCGTGGCCGTTGCCCCCGGCATTACCGGCCTGGTCGGCGCCAACGGCGCCGGCAAGTCCACGCTGGTGAAGATCCTGCTCGGGCTACTGCCCGCCACCAGCGGGAAGGCGGCCGTGCTGGGCTACGACTGCGCGACCGACGGGCACCGGATCAGGACGCACACCGGCTACATGCCCGAGCATGACTGCCTGCCGCCGGACGTCAGCGCGACCGAGTTCGTCACGCACATGGGCCGGATGTCCGGCCTGCCGGCCACCGCGGCGAAGGAGCGCGCCGCCGACTCGCTGCGGCACGTGGGCCTCTACGAGGAGCGGTACCGGCAGATCGCCACCTACTCGACCGGCATGAAACAGCGGGTCAAGCTGGCCCAGGCGCTGGTCGGCGACCCGCGGCTGCTGCTGCTCGATGAGCCGACCAACGGCCTTGACCCCGAGGGCCGCGCCACCATGCTCGAGCTGATCAGCCGGATCGGGACGGAGTTCGGCATCTCCATCATGGTCGCCTCGCACCTGCTCGGCGAGATCGAGCAGATCTGCGATCAGCTCGTCGCCATCGACGGCGGCCGCCTGCTCCGCGCCGACACCATGAGCTCCTTCACCCGGGCCAGCGAGGTCCTGCTGATCGAGGTGAACGAGGGCGGCGAGCAGCTGCGCGCCGAGCTGGACCGGCGCGGCCTGGAGCCGGTGCCCTACCAGAAGGCGCTGCTGGTCCGGCTGGCCGGCGAGGAAACCTACGACACCGTCCGCGATGCCGTTGCCGACCTCGGCCTGCCGCTGAGCCGGATGGAGCAGCGCAGGCACCGGCTGGAGGAGCTGTTCCGGGGGGACGGCACGCCAGCCCTGGAGACGACGGGAGCAGCCGATGTCCGGTGACGGGACCGCCGCCGCGCAGATGCCGGGCAGGCCGGCCACGAGCGGCGTTATTCATGACATCGGCTACCGCGGCTACGACGGCCCGCGGCTGGGCCGGGCGCAGATCACCCGTGCGCTGTGCTGGCACAGCCTGCGCTCGGCCTTCGGCTTCGGCCGCGGCGCGAAGGCCAAGATCGTGCCCGTCCTCACCTTCGCGATCATGTGCCTGCCGGCGATCGTCAGCGCCGCGGTCATCGCGGTGAGCTCGAATCATCAGCGCATGATCAGCTACGACACCTACCTGCCGCAGCTGCGCATCTTCGTCCTGATCGTCTTCATCGCCGCCCAGGCACCCGAGCTCGTCTCCCGCGACCTGCGCAGCCACACCCTGCCGCTGTACTTCGCCCGGCCGATCCGGCGGCTCGACTACCCGGCCGCCAAGCTGGCCGCGCTGTTCCTCGCCTGCCTGGCGATGATCGAAATCCCGCTGCTGCTGCTCTACCTCGGGACCATCACTCAGGTGCGCGGCGGCAGCGCGATCTGGCACGAGACCAGGGCGCTGATCCCCGGCCTGCTGCTCGGCGTCGCCTGGGCACTGGTCCTCGCCGGACTCGGCCTGCTGCTGGCCTCGCTCAGCGGCCGGCGGGCCTACGCCACCGGCGCCGTCGCCATCTTCTTCTTCCTCAGCCTGACCCTGGCCCTGCTGCTCACGCAGATCGGCGAGCAGGGCCAGGGGCCGGCCGCCGGCGGCACATCAGGGCTCGCCCGGCTGGCCGGGCTGCTCAGCCCGTTCACCGACCTGGACGGGCTGCGGATGTGGCTCGGCGGCACGACCAGGGGCCTGATCCCCAGCCCCGGCAGTTACGGGCCCTTGTACGGCCTGATGTTCCTGGTCTTCCTGGCTGCCGGCACAGGCGGGCTGGTCGCCCGGTACCGGAAGGTCGGTGTGGCATGACCGCCATCGAGCTGACCAACGTCTCCCGCTGGTACGGCAACGTCGTGGCCATCAACGACGTCTCGATGACGATCGGGCCCGGCGTGACCGGCCTGCTCGGCCCGAACGGCGCAGGGAAGACGACCCTGCTGCACATGATCGCGGGCTTCCTGGAGCCATCCCGCGGCCAGCTCACCGTGGCCGGGTCGGTGCCATGGCGCAACCCCGGCATCTTCCGCGCGATCGGCCTGGTGCTGGAGCGCGACTCCGTGTACGGGTTCCTGACCGGGGCCGAGTTCGTCACGGCCATCGCGACGCTGCATGAGCTGGCAAATCCGGCCGCCGCGGCACGGCGGGCCATTGACATCGTGGAGATGGCCGACGCGCAGGACCGCAGGATCTCGACCTACTCCAAGGGCATGCGGCAGCGGATCAAGGTGGCGGCCGCCCTCGTGCACGATCCGGCGGTGCTGCTGCTGGACGAGCCCTTCAACGGGATGGACCCGCGGCAGCGGCTGCAGATGATGGACCTGCTCGACGCGATGGGGCAACAGGGGCGCGTCATCGTGTTCAGCTCGCACATCCTGGAGGAGGTCGAGCGGCTGTCGGGCACCATCCAGGTCATCGTTGGCGGGCGGCTGGCCGCCTCCGGCGACTTCCGGGCGATCCGGCGGCTGATGACCAGCCGCCCGCATGTCTTCCTGGTGCGGTCCTCCGATGACCGGCTGCTCGGCTCTGCCCTGATCGGGCGCCCGGCCGTGACGGGAGTGGAGCTGACGCCGCGGGGGCTGCAGGTGCGCGCGTCTGACTACGGCGCGTTCACCAGGGAGCTAGCCGGGCTCACCAGGGCCGAGGGCATCCGGCTGCGCGAGCTGCTGCCCGCCGACGAGTCGCTGGAAAGCGTCTTTGCCTACCTCATCGCCTCATGACCGGGAGAGCCACGTGACACATCGAGCGAGCCAGGCCATCAGCCGGCCGCCGGCCGCCCGCCTCGCCGGGTCCGGCCAGCGAGCGGGCCGGTCCCGTTCCGGCGTCGTCAACCGGGTGATCCTGCGGCTGACGATCCGGGCCACCATGGGCCGCAAGCGCGCGTGGATCTTCGCGATCGCCCCGGTGATCCTGGTCTGCGTCTCGGCCCTGCTGAAGCTCACGGCGAGGAGCCCGGTCTGGCCGCCGGAGTTCCTGGGCGTGTTCGGCTTTACCGTCGTGCTCCCGCTCACCGCGCTCATCATCGGGACCAGCGTGCTCGGCGCCGAGATCGACGACGGCACCCTCGTGCAGGTGCTGGCCACTCCGGTGCGCCGGCTCTCGGTGGTGCTGAGCAAGTTCATCGCGGCGGCCGCGCTGACCGTGGCGTTCGGCGCCGTGCCCCTGTACCTGGCCGGTGCCATTGCCACCGGGCCCGCCAGCGGGCTGGCCCTGGGGCTGCTGGCGGGCGCCGCCGCGGCGGCGGTCGTCTACAACGCCCTGTTCGTGCTGCTCTCCGTCGTGACCAGCCGGGCGATCGTGTTCGGCCTGCTGTACCTGCTGGTCTGGGAAGGTCTGCTGGGCAGCCTCGTCGCCGGCGTGCGGCTGCTGTCGGTTGATCAGTATGCGCTCGGGATCGCCAATTCCCTCGCCCGCACCGGCCGCCTGCACGCGCACCTGACGCTGCCGACAGCGATCGGCATGAGCGTCGCCGTCACCTGCATCGCGCTGGCACTGGCCGCCCGGCGGCTGGCGTCGTTCTCGCTCAAGGGTGATGTCGTCTAGCGCGGCGTGCCCGCATCCGGCACGAAAGCAGGCCCGTGGCCGGGGATGATCACCGAGGCGACGGCCAGGATCCGGGCCCGGCTCGCCGCGAGCACCCCGGCGTCTGGCGCGAACGGGTCGTCGGCCGGACCGTCCGCTGCCCACCAGGCGTGCGTGCACGCGTGCACGCCATCGGGCGTGGCGGCCAGCGTGGTGATGTCCTCAGGGCTATGGCCGGGCGTGGCCATCAGGATGACTGACGGGCTGAGCCGGGCGCCGTCGGCCTCGCGGCTGATCCACAGGTCGCCGTCGTAAATGGCCCAGTGATCGTGGATCCGCGCCGCCGGGAACAGGGCGGCGTTGACCGTGTGGTCGGGATGGTGGTGACTGAAGACGACGTCGGTCACCGCCTCCGGGCTGAGGCCCCGGCTGACCAGGGCATCCAGCAGCGCGCGGCGGGAGGAGACCATGCCCGGATCGACGACGATGACGGCATCGCCGTCGGTGATCAGCGTGACGGTGCTGCCGACGTGCTCGCCGTCCGGCTGCTCGGTCGCGTATCCGGCCTGCAGGACGTGGACGGCCGCGGACCCCGCGGCGGGGATCTGGGAGTCTGACACGAGGCGAGAGACTACCCCGCCGCGCAGCGGCTGCCCAGAGCGCACGGCGCTTGCCCGCTTACGGCCCGCCCGCGGCCTTGCGCTCCTTCTTGAAGCTGCGCACGGCCGCCAGCGACTGGTCGTCCACGATGTCGGCGACCGAGTAGCGGGAGCCCTCCTCGCCGAACGGGCCGGCCGCCTCGCGCCAGCCCTGCGGCCGCACGCCCAGCTGCTTGCCCAGCAGCGCGATCATGATCTGGGCCTTGTAGGTGCCGAAGCCGGGCAGCTCGGCCAGCCGGTCCAGCAGATCCTTGCCGGTGGCGGCATCACGCCAGACCCGGCTGCCGTCTCCGTCGTATCGATCGGCGATGATCCGGGCCAGCGCCTGGGTGCGGGCGGCCATCGCGCGGGGATAGCGGTGCAGGGCCGGCCGCTCGGCGAACACGCTGGCCAGCGCCTCGGGATCGCAGTCGGCCAGCTCGGCGGCCGTGGGCTCATGGCCGAGCCGCAGCACGAGCTGGTACGGCGAGCTGAACGCCTTCTCCAGCGGCACCTGCTGGTCCAGCAGCATGGCGATCAGCAGCGCCAGCGGGCTGCGGGACAGCAGCTCATTGGCCTCGGCCTGGACAGGCAGGGACAGGGTCATGGGAGCCTCCGGGTTCACCCGCCCATCATCCACCATCGGTCCTGGGCGGCCCGGCGGCTGCATATGCTGGGCAGTGGAGAGCAGGGCGCGACGCGCGCACTGCGGAGGGAGTCAGTAATGACGCCGCATATGAAGTACGGCATCGCTGGTGTCATCATCGGGCTCATTTTGCTCGCGATTCTGCCGTGGTATGTGCCCGTGATCATTATCGCTGCGGCGATCGCGATCCCCGCTATCGCCTACGCCATGCTTGACCCGTCTCAGCGCCGCCGGCTGCGCCAGGCCCGCCGCCGCAAGCAGATCGGCAGCTGAGCCTCGCACCAGCGGGCTCGCGGTGCGCAGCCGCGGGAACCTGCTGAAATGACGGTCTGCGCCTCAGCGCGGCCTGCACGGCGGACGCGGCCGCGGCCATGCCCGCGGCCGGCAGCAGGCGGCGGAAGAACAGGTACCCGTCTGCGGCCAGTCGGCGGCGCAGCGCGTCCGGATCATCCCGCAGTGCGCGGGAGTCCGCTAGTTCGTCGACCCCGCCCACGATAGCCATGCCAGGCCGCGGGCCGGATCGCCCGGCCCGGGCCGGGCCGGGCCGGGCCGGGCCGGGCCGGGCCAGTCCGGGCCGGGCCGGGCCAGTCCGGGCCAGTCCGGGCCAGTCCGGGCCAGGGCAGACGCGGCGCCGTCCCGGCCGGCGGGTCAGCTCAGCAGGCCGGGGAACAGCAGCGACAGCTCGCGCGGGTAGGCGCCGATCAGCCGCAGCTCGTCGTCGGTCAGCGGCTTGCTCGTGGCCGATGCGCACAGCTGGACCAGCTGGAAGACCAGCTCCTCGTGCTCGCCGGGGTCGATCCCCAGGCCGTCCATGACGTGCCGGAATCCGGCCAGGCCGCCGTACTCGCCGGTCAGCACCACCCGCCCGGCGCGGGCGTGCCAGTCAGCCGGGAACGGCCCGAGCGCCTCGTCGTCGTAGAGCTCGTAGTTGTTCCGGTCCTTCAGCGCCCCGTCGGCATGGATGCCGGACTCATGGGCGAACGCGTTCCGCCCGGTGCCCGGCTGGTTCTGCGGCAGCGGCTGGCCGAAGGCGTAACTGGCCCACAGCCCGAACCGGCGGGCCCAGGACAGGTCCAGGTCGTCACCGATCTCGGCCTGCCCGGCCACGCCGAACCCGTGCCGGAACGCCAGGATGCAGGACAGCAGGTCGGCGTTCCCGGATCGCTCGCCGATGCCGTTAACGCAGGTATTCACCCAGGCGTCCTGGCCGGCGTCGAGATCGCCGAGCGCGCCCGAGACCGAGTTAGCCACGGCCATCCCCAGGTCGTTGTGGCAGTGCGTCTCAACCGGGACCCCGACCCCGCTGGCCAGCTTGGCGAACCGCTCCCTGATCCGCTCGGGAGAGTCACCGCCGATGGTGTCGCAGTAGCGCACCCGGTCGGCGCCCGCCTCCCTGGCGGCGGTCGCGAATTCCATCAGGAAGCCATCGCCGGTCCGTGATCCGTCCTCGGCGTTGACGCCGATGGTCTCGGCGCCGGTCGCCCTGGCCGCGGCGACCGCCTCGGTCATCTCGGTGATGATCGCCGGACGGTCCAGCCTCCCGCGGAACTTGTGCGCGATCATCTGGTCGGACGTCGAAATGGACAGGTTGTAGTGGCGCAGGCCCAGCGGCGCCGCCCGCTCCACGTCCGCGGTGACCGCGCGGCACCAGCCGGACAGCCGCAGCTGCCCGAACGCGCCCGCCTCGGCCAGCGCCAGGTTCGCCCGCACGTAGGGGACCTCGTGGAACAGGAACGGGAAGCCGATCTCCGACTGCGCGACGCCCAGCTTGCCCAAGTAGAAGTTGACCATCGTCTTGCCGAACTTGGACAGGCCGGTCCGGGCCGTCTGAACGCCGTCCCGGTTGGTGACGTCGAGGAAGTGAATCGATGGCATGCCGCTGGCCTCCGTTGCTGCGCTGGAAGCTCAATTATTGATCGATACTGCACAAGTTCGTCAATATTGATTTAAATCAACTAGACTGCCGGCGGCAGGCCATCACCCGGCACCCGCGGAGGGCACGTGACTGACTGGATCAGCGCCGCCGAGGCAGCTGAGCGGCTCGGCATCAAGCAGGCCAGCCTGTACGCGTACGTCAGCCGCGGCGTGCTGGCCAGGCGCCGCGGCGGCGATGGCCGGGCCAGCCTGTTCGACGCTGACGAGGTGGCCGGGCTAGCGCGCCGGGGCCGCCCGCGGCGGCCGCCGGGCGCCACCGAGCTGATCATCGAGTCGTCGCTGACCGAGATCAGCGGTGACCGGCTCCGCTTCCGCGGCCATGACGCCATCGCGCTGGCCGCGGAGCGCCCCTTCGAGGAAGTCGCCAGCCTGCTGTGGACCGGATCACTGGACTCCGGCGGCGCGCGATGGGAGGCCACCGCCGAGGCCCTGGCGGCCGGCACCGCCGCTCAGTCCGCGCTGCCTGCCGGGACGCTGCCGCTGGAGCGGCTGCAGGTCATCGTGCCGGCGCTGGCCGCCACCGACCAGCTCCGGCTGCAGCTGGATCACCCGGCCGTGATCGCGGCCGGCCGGTCGCTCATCGCCGGCATGGTGGGCTGCCTGCCGCTGGCGGGCCGGCCGCCTGCCTCCGCCAGCGGGCCGGCCGATCACGCTGAGGCCGCCATCGCCGGCCGGCTCGTGACCCGCCTGTGCCCGGCTGCCCTGGACGACGGCCTGACTGACGCCGTGCGCGCGGCGCTCGTGCTGCTCGCCGATCACGAGCTCGCCGCGTCCACCCTGGCTGCCCGGGTGGCCGCCTCGATGCGGGCCGATCCGTACGCCGTGGTCGCCACCGGGCTGGGCGCGCTCGGCGGCGCCCTGCACGGCGGCGCGGCCCTGGCCGCCGAGGTCATGCTCGGCTCCGCCCGCGACCCGGACGAGGCGCCGCGGGTGGTGGGCGACCTGCTCAGGCGGGGGGAACGGCTGCCCGGATTCGGCCACTTCGTGTATAAGACGGGCGATCCGCGTGCCGTTCTGCTGCTCGACCTGATCAGGACGCGCGCGCCCGGGTCGCCGCGTCTCGCGGTGGCCGAGGCGGTCCTCGCGGAGGCGCGCCGCCGGGCGCTGCCGGCGCCGAACATCGACTTCGCTCTCGCCGTGCTGACCGGCGCCGCCGGGATGATCCACGGCGCCGGCGAGGCCATCTTCGCGATCGCCCGCGCGGCGGGCTGGCTCGCGCATGCCCTCGAGGAGTACGACCGGAACATCCCCATCCGGCCCCGGGGGATCTATACCGGGCCGCCTGCCGGATCGTGACAGATCCGGCCGCGCGCCTTAACCTGGCCCGGTTCTCCCGGTGCCATGTGCGCGCCGCCCTGCGGGGAAGGATGGCAGCAGATGATCGAGATTGTCACGGTGGACACGCCCTCCCTCGGCGACCGCGGATACCTGGCCACCGATGGCACCGCGGCCGTCGTTATCGACGCCCAGCGCGACTTCGACCGGATACTGGCCGTGGCACGGGAGCGCACCGTGACGATCACGCACGTCCTCGAGACCCACATTCATAACGACTACGTCACGGGCGGCCTGGCCCTGGCCCGGGCCGCCGGGGCGCAGTACCTGGTGAACGACGCCGACCAGGTCGCGTTTGACCGGCGGGGGGTCGCCGACGGGGACATCGTCGAGGCGGGCCGGATGCGCATCCAGGTGATCAGCACTCCTGGCCACACCTTTACCCACCTCGCGTACGCGCTGTCCGAGGGTGATCAGGTCATGGCCGCATTCACTGGCGGGTCGCTGCTGAACGGCTCGACCGGCCGCACCGACCTGCTCGGGGAGCAGCACAAGGTCGCCCTGAGCAGGGCGCAGCACCGGTCCGCCCGCCGCCTCGCGAGCCTGCTGCCGGACGACGTGCCGGTGCTGCCGACGCACGGATTCGGCAGCTTCTGCTCCGCCGTCCCGGCGAGCGGCCGCTCGTCGACCATCGGGGACGAGAAGCAGGCGAACCCGGCACTCACCGCAGGGGAGGCGCAGTATGTCGAGACACTGCTGGCCGCGCTCGATGTCTACCCCGCTTACTACGCGCACATGGCGCCGGCCAACTCCGCCGGGCCGGCCGCGCCCGACCTGTCACCGCCGCGTCCGGCGGCGCCCGGCGAGCTGCGCCGCCGGATCGACTCCGGCGAGTGGGTGATCGACCTGCGGTCAGGGGCGGCCTTCGCCGCCGGTCACCTGCGCGGCTCGCTGAACTTCGGCCTCGGCGCCAGCCTGGCCACCTACCTGGGCTGGCTGGTCCCGTGGGAGACGCCGCTGACCCTGATCGGGCCGACGCCGCAGGACGTGGCCGCAGCGCAGCGGGAACTGGTCCGGATCGGCATCGACCGGCCGGCCGCCGCGGCGGCCGGCGCACCGGGCGACTGGGCGGCCGGCGAGGAACTGGCCGCTTACCCGACGGCCGATTTCGCCGCGCTGGCGGCCGAGCGGGCCAGGCGGCCGCTGGTGCTGCTGGACGTGCGGCGCCAGTCCGAGTGGGACGCCGCGCATCTCGACGGCGCCGTGCACATCCCGCTGCAGGAGCTGGACAGCAGGATCGGCGACCTCCCGCCCGGCCAGATCTGGGTGCACTGCCAGGCCGGATACCGGGCATCGATCGCGGCGTCGCTGCTGGCCGCCCGTGGCCGCGACGTGGTGGCCATCCTGGATGACTTCGGCCCTGGATGATGTCGACCGGGCCACGCTGGTCCCCGCGCCGACGGCTGCCAGCGCTGGCGGCTGCGTTCCGGCGGCGGCGGCTGCGTTCCGGCGGCGGCCGTCGCTGGCGGGAATGCCAGCCAGGCCGCCGGCATTGCTGATAGCGAACTACCTTCCGGGAGATGACGACATGGCCGTTCGGCGCCTGAATCACGCAGTCCTCTACGTCCGCGACCTCGCTGCAGCCGTGGACTTCTACACTGGCGCGCTCGGCTTCGAGGTGCGCCTCGCGGTGCCCGGCCGGGCCTCCTTCCTGCGCGCGCCGGGATCAGCTAATGATCACGACCTCGGCCTGTTCGAGGTGGCCAGCGGCGAGTCGCCGCACGGGCCGTATGTCGGGCTCTACCACCTGGCCTGGGAAGTGGGCACGCTGACCGAGCTGGCCGAGATCCGCGAGCGGCTGGTCGCGCGGCATGCGCTGGTCGGCGCCAGTGACCACCGGGTGTCCAAGTCGCTGTACGCGAAGGACCCCAGCGGCATCGAGTTCGAGGTGATGTGGCGGGTCCCGGCCGAGGACTGGGACGAGGAAATGCGCAGCGGCCCGATGATCGCGCCGCTGGATCTGGACGGCGAGCTGGCCCGCTGGGGCGAGCGCGTCACCGGCGCCGCCGCTGGCTCGGTGACCTGAGGACCTCGGTGACCTGAGGACCTCGGTGACCTGAGGACCTCGGTGACCTGAGGACCTCGGTGACCTGAGGACCTCGGTGTCCTGAGGGGGTGCGGTGACCGTCCGGGGGGCCGCCGGGTTGCTGGCCGCGGTCTCAGCTCACGGCAGCTGGATGGTCAGGCCTTCCTCGGCCAGCAGGACCTCGCCGCCGAAGGCGGCGGCCGCGTCGGCGCCGCTGGCCCGGCGGTCGTTGCCCGGCCAGAAATGGGTCAGCAGCAGGCGGCGCGCCCCGGCCGCGGCGGCCGCCTGGCCGGCCTCCCGCGCCGTCAGGTTTATCGGCGGCCCGGCTGGCGCGGCCGGAGCTGACGGCTGCTGGTCGCGGCTGGTGGCGTCCATGATGTAGAGGTCCGCGTCGCGACCAAGGTCGGCCAGCGCCGGCGAGGGGCCGGTATCGCCGGTGTAGGCAACGGTCAGCCCGGCGGCGGTCAGCCTGACGCCCGCGTTGGGGACGGAGTGCGGCAGTGGCGTGCTGTCCAGCCGGAACGGGCCGGCCTGCTGCGGTGGCGCGGGGATGGGCTGCCAGCGGAAGACCTGATGAACGGCGGTGCGGTCGCCGTCCTCCAGCGCGATCAGCGCGGCCAGGACGCCCTCCGGGGCCAGCAGCGGCATGGCGGGCGCGCCGCGGCGGCCGAACCAGCGGGCCCGCAGCAGCGCATGCAGGTCCGTCATGTGATCGGGATGCTGATGCGTGACCACGACCGCGTCGAGCCCGTCGGCCGCCGTCGAGCCGAGCGCCGCGAGCAGTCGCGTCGCGGTGCCGTAGCCGAGATCCAGCACGATCCGCGATCCGTCGTGCTCCAGCAGGAACCCGCTGCAGGCCCGGCCGGGCTCCGGCCACGCGCCGCAGCTGCCCAGCACCGTCAGGCTGCTGGGCATGCGCTGAGCCCCCCGGACACGCCGCTAGGGCCGGCGGCCGGCGTCAGCCGCGCCGGCCGGCCTGGTGCTGACCTCGATTGTGCCCTTGTAGGCGATGCCTCGCACGTGCACGACCGGAGCGTCCCGGGTGACCAGCATCTCCTGGTCCTCCTCGGCTGACCAGCCCTTGCTGACGCCGAACCCGCCCATCTCGACCCGCACGCCCGGCGGGACCAGGATGTCCATCCTGGACTTGTAGGCGATCGCGGTGACGACGGTGACAGGGGCAGTCAGCTCGGCCGCCCGCAGGTCCAGCCAGCCACTGCCCTTGTAGACAACCGGGGTGAAATGCTCGGGCACCCGCCAGCGGCCGCCGCGCCTGATCGAGTTCTTGTAGGCGATCGCGAACCGGCCGGGCGGCTTGCCGGCGACCCCGGCGGCCAGCGGCCCGGCGGCGGCCGCCGGGGCCGCGGCCGGCAGGTCACGGGTCAGCAGCTCAAGATCGGCGCTCGTCCGCGCGGTCAGCGCGGCTCGCATCCGCTCGTCAAACTCATCGTCGTCCAGCCTGCGCTCGGCGAAGGCGACCTGCAGGCGGTGCGCGACAGCGTCACGCTCCTGATCGGACACGCGGATAACCGCCGGGTCGCGGGACTGCGGCCCTGGCTGGGCTGACGGCTGCATCGGCCACCTTCCTGTACCGGATCAAGATGTATCTTAACTGGAATCAAGATCACCGGGCAAGGGCAATACGCCATCGGCGTCAGCGAGCCGCCGCCCCCGCCGGGCGCGCCAGGCGGGCGTAGAGCGAGGCGGTCTGCGCCGCGACACTGGCCCAGCTGAACTCCGCCACCGCCCGCTCGAGGCCGCGACGGCCGAGGCTGGCGGCCCTGGCCGGATCGCGGACCAGCGCGTTGATGGCCTCGGCGAGCGCGGCCGGATCGTCAGGCGGCACCAGCAGCCCGGTCTCCCCGTCGGCGACCACCTCGGGTATGCCGCCCACCCGGGAGGCCACCACGGCGGTCCCGCACGCCATGGCCTCGAGGTTGACGATGCCCAGCGGCTCATACAGGGAAGGGCAGGCGAAGACCGTGGCGTGGCTAAGAATCTGGATCACCTCGTGCTTGGCCAGCATGGCCGGTATCCACACCACGCCGGACCGGGCTGACCGCAGCTCAGCGGCCAGCCCGCCGACCTCGGCCGCCAGCGCCGGCGTGTCGGCCTGGCCGGCGCACACGACCAGCTGCGCCGCCGGGTCGATCATCCGGGCCGCGCGCAGCAGGACGGGCAGGCCCTTCTGCCGGGTCACCCGGCCGACGAAGACAACCGACGGCCTGCCCGGATCGATGCCATGGCGCTCCAGCACGTCGAGGCCGGGATCGGGACTGTACTCCGCCGTGTCGATGCCGTTGCGGATGACGTGCACCCGGTCAGCCGGCACCGCCGGGTAGCTGGCCAGGATGTCGGCGCGCATCCCGTCGGACACCGCGACCACGGCCGCGGCGGACTCGATGGCCGTCCGCTCGCACCAGCTCGACAGCGCGTAACCGCCGCCCAGCTGCTCGGCCTTCCACGGCCGCAGCGGCTCGAGCGAATGCGCGGTCATCACGTGCGGTATCCCGAAGAGCAGCGCGGACAGGTGCCCGGCCAGATTGGCATACCAGGTATGGGAGTGGACGATCTCGGCTCCGGCGACGGCCGCGGTCATCGCGAGGTCGGTCGAGATGGTCTGCAGCGCGCTGTTGGCCGCGGCGAGATCCGGCCAGGGCCGGTGAGCGACAGCCCCCGGCCGGTCGGCGCCCTGGCAGTGCACGGTCAGGTTCACCAGCCGGCCAAGCTCACGGGCCAGGTACTCGACGTGCACGCCCGCCCCGCCGTAGACGTAGGGCGGGTACTCCCTGGTCAGCAGCGCCACCCGGAGCCGGGGAGCTGAATCGTCCGGACCGGTCACGGCGTGATGACCTGGCCCTTCCCGACCACCGTGATCCCGCCCTCGGACACCACGAACCCGCGCTCCCGGTCGTGCTCCTTGTCCACCCCGATCACCGCGCCCTCGGGCACGTGCACGTTCTTGTCCAGGATGGCGTCCTCGACCACGGCGTGCCGCCCGACGGTGGTGTTGTGCATCAGCACGGCCCGCTCGACCCTGGCCCAGCTGTTGACCCGCACGCCCGGCGACAGCACCGACTGGCGGACCAGGCCGCCGGACACGACGACGCCGTTGCTGACGACGCTGTTGACGGCGCGGCCGGTCCGGTCGCCGTCATCGTGCACGAACTTGGCCGGCGGCTGCGAGGGCACGTGCGTCAGGATCGGCCACCGGTCGTTGTACAGGTTGAATACCGGGTGGACGGCGCACAGGTCCATGTGCGCGTCGAAGTAGGAGTCCAGCGTCCCGACGTCCCGCCAGTAGCCGATGTCGCGCGGGTCGGCGCCCGGCACGTGATTGTCCAGGAAGTCGTAGACCTGCGCGGTCTCCTTCCGCACCAGCATCGGGACGATATCGCCGCCCATGTCGTGCCGGCTGCCGTCGTCGTCGGCGTCCTGCCGCAGGGTCTCGATCAGCGCGTCGGTGCTGAAGACGTAGATGCCCATGGAGGCGAATGCCTTGTCGGGCTCGCCGGGCAGCGACGGCGGATCGGCAGGCTTCTCCAGGAAGGCCTCGATGGTGCGGCCGTCATCGGCGGTCCTGATCACGCCGAACGCGCTGGCCTCGGCCCGGGGTACCGGGATGGCGGCGACGGTGACGCCGGCCCCGCAGGCGACGTGCTGGTCGATCATCTGCATCGGATCCATCCGGAACACGTGGTCCGCGCCGAAGACGGCGACGATATCCGGCTGCTCGTCGTAGATCAGGTTCAGCGACTGGTAGATGGCGTCCGCCGAGCCGGTATACCAGTGCGGCCCGAGCCGCTGCTGCGCCGGCACCGGCGTGACGTAGTTGCCCAGCAGGCTGCTCAGCCGCCAGGTGGTGGTGATATGCCGGTCCAGGCTGTGGCTCTTGTACTGAGTGAGCACGCAGATCCGGCGCAGGCCCCCGTTGACCAGGTTGGAGAGCGCGAAATCAACAAGCCGGTAAAGTCCGCCGAACGGGACGGCCGGCTTGGCCCGGTCCGCCGTCAGCGGGGCCAGACGCTTGCCCGCCCCGCCGGCCAGCACGATGCCCAGGACCGTTTTCGCACGAGCCATGTTCTCGCCTCCCGGCTGCGATCTGGTCGCGGATGCCGCGCCGGGGCCAGGTGGCTCCGGACCGGCGGTGGCTGCTGAGCGGCAACCCTGCCCGCGGCGCGCTTACCAGTGTGGTGCCCAGGCGCAGTGAAATGTATCGCTGCCGGCTAGATCGGGCGAGTTACCCGGAGCTTGGACTGATCGTGCGGTAGTTCCTCCCAGTCGTCCATGAAGCGACCTTCCAGGCCGTGGCGGCGCGCCAGGTCGATCAGGGTCTGCGTGCGGTAGTAGAAGTCCTCGTTCAGCACCTGGTGCTCAGTGCCCTCGGTGCGGTCGAAAGTGAAATCGAAGAAGCCGCCCGGCGTCATGATCCGGCCGATGTTCGCCAGGCACTCGTCGATCACCTCGATCGGCGAGTGAGAGAACACGCTGTGCGCGTGCACGACATCAAAATAGCTGTCCGGCAGGAACTCCAGCCGCATGTCATCGACCAGCGTCAGGTAGGGCAGCCGGGACTGCAGGCCGAACTCGGTCACCGTCCGCTGGGCGGCCAGCAGGATGTCCGGCGAGATGTCCGTGCCGTAGTAGTTGCCGGCGTCCAGGTAGTCGATGAACAGCCGGCCGGCCCGCAGGTTGCCGCAGCCGATCTCGAGCATCCGCATATCCGGCTTCAGGCCGTGGCCGACCAGGTAGTCGAACTGCATCTGGCCGAGCTTGAGCCAGGACTCGCGCGTCTTGCTGCCGACCGCCGCCTCGTGGCTCCTGGCCGCGTCCGAGCGCATGACCGCGCGGTAGTAGCTGATGTGATCGCGGGTGGTCAGCCTGAGCCACGCATCGCGGCCCCGGCGCCTGGCGTAGCCGACGATGCGATCGGGATGCCGGGCGGCGTAGGCGACTTTGAAGCTGATGCGGGAGCGGTCTTTAGCGTGCACGCGACAAGACTAGGCAATCCGGCGGGCCATGGCGCGCTGACACCGCCGACTGGTCCCGGCGGCTACTCGGGGCCGCCGGATGAGTCCTCGACCGCGAAGTGGGCACTGGTGGCCCTGGTGGCCAGCACCCGGGCGACGTTCACGCTGGCCCCGACGACCATGCCGAAGATCACCGCGTGCAGCAGCGCGACCTTCGGGTCCTCGGGATGGTCGGGCGGCTCATTGCCGGTGATCCGCCTCCAGGCGAGGACGATGAGCTTCCGCGTGCCGAAGGCTGCGGCGGCGCCAGCCAGGGCATTAGCCGCCTTCGCGCCGGTGCCGCCACCCTTGCCTGACATACGGGCTCCTTCCTCGCTCCTGGTCTGACGATCATCCCACGGCGGTGCCGCCGGCGTGGGCCTGAGGCCGGGATCTCTCGATGGCCGCCGCCAGGGCCGCCGGATCCCGGCTGCCGATCAGCCAGTACGGCCGGGCCGATCCCTCGGCCGCTACCTCGATATAGACAGCCAGCCGCAGGTACGGCCGGGTCAGCATGAACGCGGCCGGGTCGGCCTGCGGGCCGCGCAGCGCTCGCGTCCCGGCCGCATCGAGCGGTACCACCTCGCCCGCCTGGGCCAGCCTCATGGTCGTCCGCCCGGCCCGCAGTTCCCCGTTGCTGACCTCGATCGTGGCGCGGCCCCACTGCGCCAGCGTGGCGGCGAATCCGCCCATCAGCACGATATAAACCCCGATACCGACAGCCAGGGAGAATCCTCCCCACAGGATCGTGGCCATGAGGAAGACGGACACCAGCCCGAGCAGCCAGTACGAGACCGGCACCCAGAGCCGCTCGCGGTAGTTGCGCATGTGGACACGTTAGTTGGTTACATGGACTACATGACGGGCCAGCGGACGGCAGGAGAGGACCCGGCCGCTCCGGCCGGGTCACCCGGCGGCGATGGCGGTGCCGCCGGCCGGATGCGGCTGGCCGCCCGGAGCCTGCGGGCGCGGGCCCAGGCCGCGGCCAGCCCGCCCGGCTCCCGGCAGGAAGCTGACCCTGACCGCACCGCCGACGGCGAGCAGGCCCATGCGGCGCCTGCCGCGGACCCGGCGGCGCCGGACGCGCAGGTACCCGGGCCGCTGCGGCAGGCGGCGGCCTGGTCCTGGCGGCTGCTGCTGGTCGCGCTGGTCATCTACGTGGCGTTCCGGCTCGCGGTGGACCTGCGCCTGGTGGTGCTCCCGCTGATCGCCGCGCTGCTGCTGACGGCACTGCTGCAGCCGCTCACCGCGAGACTGCGGCGCGTCGGGATGACGGACCTGCTCGCGACCTGGTGCACCTTCATCGCGGCCATCGTGGTGATCGCCGGCGTGATCACGCTGACCGCGAACCGGGTGAGCGCCGACTACCCGACGCTGGCCGCCGAGGTCAAGCACACGGCCACCGAGCTGCAGAGAGCGCTGGCCGGGGCGCCCTTCCACCTGCACGTCCCGCGGCTGCAGCGGCTGACCAATGAACTGCTGCACTACCTGTCCCAGCACAAGGCGGTCATCGCCGGCACGGTGCTGACCGGCGGGAAGTACGCCATCGAGCTGGTGACCGGCCTGATCCTGGTGCTGTTCATCACCTTCTTCCTGCTCAAGGATGGTGCCCGGATCTGGTCCTGGCTGATCAGCGGCATGCGCCCGGAGGGGCAGCGGCGCGCTGGCCAGGCCGGGACGGCGGCGTGGCAGGCGCTGACCAACTACATCCGGGGCACCACCGCGGTGGCGGCCATCCACGCCGTCTTCATCGGCCTGGCGCTCTGGCTGCTGGGCGTGCCGCTGCTGGTCCCGCTGATCATGCTGGTCTTCCTGGCCGCGTACATCCCGCTGGTCGGGATCCTCGTGGTCGGCGCCCTCGCCATCCTGATCACGCTGGGCACCAAGGGCTGGATCGCGGCCGTGATCCTGCTGGCCGTCTTCCTGGTGGAGAACCAGCTGGAGAGCCACCTGCTGCAGCCGCTCGTGGTGGGCCGCATCGTGCGGCTGCACCCGCTCGGCATCATCCTGGTGCTGGCGGTCGGCGGCATCATCGCCGGGATCCCCGGCGCCATCGTGGCCGTCCCGGCGGCCGCGGTGATCACCCACGCCTGGCCGTACCTGCGCGGCCGGGATGGCGGCCGCGCCGCCGGCCGCGGGCCGGAGCAGTGAGCCGGGCCTGGCCGCGCGTTGCCATGACCGGGTGCCCGTCATCGGCGATAGGGTCGCATCCGTGAGGTCGCGCCAGCGGAGGATGCATGCCGGACGCCGACGCTGACGGCGTTGAGATCCTGATCCTGCGGCTGGATCACGGCCTGCCGCTGCCGCAGCGGGCGCACCCCGGCGATGCGGGCTGCGACCTGTTCGCCGCCACCGGGGTCGAGCTGGCACCCGGCCAGCGCGCGGTGGTTCCCACTGGGGTGGCGATCGCGCTGCCCGACGGGTACGCGGCGTTCGTTCACCCGCGGTCCGGCCTGGCCGCGCGGCACGGCGTGACCCTGGTCAATGCGCCCGGCACGGTCGACGCCGGGTACCGTGGCGAGATCAGGGTGACGCTGCTCAACACCGATCCGGAGCGGAGTGTCCGGTTCGAGCGAGGAGACCGGATCGCCCAGCTGGTCGTGCAGCGGGTCGAGCGCCCCGTCTTCCTTGAGGTCGAGGTGCTGCCCGGCTCGGCGCGCGGGGAGGGTGGCTTCGGATCGACCGGCGGCCACTCCGCGGGCGGCGATGCGGCAGGTGAAGCCCCGGCCGGTGAGGTGCCGCGCGGGCGGTAGGGCACGCGCAGGCAGCTGGGAGCGTTCCTGTGGTAAGCGAGATTTTCCCGGACGAGACATCAGGATTTAAGGAGCGTGCAGGTGTTCCGACGGCGCCACCGCGAGCGCGGTGATCAGACGGGACCTGCCGGCAGCGACGCTGCGGCCGGGCTGGACATGGATGCCGCCCTGGCGGACGACGATCTGGCGGACGACGACCAGCCGGACGACGACCAGCCGGACGACGACCAGCCGGACGACGCGGCGGAGTACCAGCAGCCGGGCCGCGAGCCCGCCAGCCCCGGCCGGGCCGGCCGGTCCGCCCGCCCGGCGCGCGATGACCTGGGTGATCCCGTGACCTGGACCAGGCTGCGCGACTCCTCGGATGCCGCGCAGGCCAGGGCCAGGTCAGCTGGTCCGTGGGACAGTGCCGGCGGTTTTCCCGACGTGGAGCGGATGGACTTCGGCAGCTTGCTGGTCCCCGCCCGGCAGGATTTCGACGTCCAGATCAACCTGTCGGAGGACACGGGCGTCTGGATCGCGGTGGTGCACGGTGACAGCGGGCTGCAGCTGCAGGCGTTCGCTGCTCCGAAAACCAGCGGGATCTGGGATGAGGTGCGGCAGGAGATCGCCGAGGAGGTGGCTAAGTCCGGCGGCGAGAGCAGCGAGAGCTCCGGTCCCTTCGGCCCGGAACTGCTAGCGCGCGTCAGTCCCGGCGCAGATGAGCGGGGCCGCCAGGTCACGCTGCCGCTCCGGTTCATGGGCGTGGACGGGCCGCGCTGGTTCCTGCGCGGCCTGCTCAGCGGGCCTGCTGCGGAGCAGCCCGAGCTCGCCCGGCCGTTCGAGGAGATATTCGCCGACGTGGTCATCGTGCGTGGTGATCACGCGGAGCCGCCGCGCAAGCCGCTTGAGATCAGGCTGCCGGATGAGGCGCGGCAGGCACTCGAGGAGCAGATGGAGGCGAGCGGGCAGGACCTGCTGAATCCGTTCGAGCGCGGCCCGGAGATTACCGAGACCCGGTAGCCGGAGATTACCGAGACCCGGTAGGCCGCCCGGCCGGCCCGGCCTACGTCCGCTCGGAAAGCAGCGCGGCGAGTTCCTGCTCCACATCCTGGCTGGTGACGAACAGCAGCTCATCGCCTCCGGCCAGCGGGTCGTCGCTGCGGGGGACGATCACCCGGCCATCTCGCAGGATGGCGACGAGCGCGGTATCGGCCGGCCACTTGATGCCGCCCACCCGCTGGCCGACCATGGGCGCATCGGCCGCCATGGTCAGCTCCACCAGGCTGGCATCACTCTGCCGGAAGGTCATCAGCCGGACCAGGTCGCCGACACTGACCGCTTCCTCCACCAGCGCGGACAGCAGCCGCGGCGTCGAGACGGCAACGTCTACGCCCCAGGATTCATTGAAGAGCCACTCGTTGTTGGGGTGATTCGTCCGGGCCACTACCCGCGGAACGCCGTACTCGGTCTTGGCTAGCAGCGAGATCACCAGGTTGGCCTTGTCGTCACCGGTTGCCGCGATCACGACGTTGCACTGCTCCAGCCCGGCGTCGTCCAGGGCGCTGATCTCGCACGCATCCGCGAGCAGCCACTCCGCGCCTGGCACGCTGTAGACCTTGATGGAGCTGGGATCCTTGTCGATGAGCAGCACATCGTGGCCGTGCTCGAGCAGCTCCTTGGCGATAGAGCGGCCCACGGCGCCCGCTCCGGCGATGGCAACGCGCATCAGTGACCTCCCCGGCCGGGGGCTGGCCTGGCCAGCACCGCGGCGATCTCGTCGAGATGGGCCTCATCAGCGATCACGTGGATCACGTCGCCTTCCTGCAGCACGGCACCAGGGCCGGGGACCATCGCCTCGCCCAGCCGGGAGACGAAGGCTATCCGGGCCTGCGTGGCTGCCTCCAGGGCGGTGATCTTCTCGCCGAGCCAGTCGTCAGAGTGCGCGACCTCGGCCAGGACGATCTTGCCGGTGGGGTCGCGCCAGAGCGGCTCTGCTCCCTCCGGCAGCATCCGGCGGAGCATCTGGTCAGCTGTCCAGCGGACGGTTGCTACCGTGGCAATGCCGAGCCGCTGGTACACCTCAGCCCGGCGCGGATCGTAGATCCGCGCGATGACTCGCTCGACGCCGAAGGATTCCCTCGCCACCCTGGCCGCGATGACATTGGAGTTGTCGCCGCTGCTGACGGCGGCGAAGGCATCAGCGCGCTCGATCCCGGCCTCGGTGAGCACGTCACGGTCAAAGCCGACGCCGGTGATCTTGCTGCCCTTGAACCCTGACCTCAGCCTGCGGAAGGCCTCGGGATCCTGGTCGATGATCGCGACCGAGTGACCCTGGTCCTCCAGGATGTGCGCGACCGTTGAGCCGACCCGGCCGCATCCCATGATGACAAAGTGCACGATCTTCCTTCCGGCCCAGAACGCCTGCCGATCACCGTATGCCCTGACGCGCCGTCCTACCAGCCAGGAGATACCCCGTGCGACCGGGCGCCGCGCCGGCCCGGCAGCATAGACCGGGTGAGCCGCCTAGCCGCCCCCGCGCCGCGAGTCGGCGACCTGCTCGAGCTGGCCGTCGGCGAAGCGGTCCACGGTGGCTGGTGCATCGCCAGGCAGGATAATGCCCCAGGTCGGGCCAATGCAGGTCAGGCCGGTGCAGACGGCGACGGCGGCGGCCGGGGCGACGGCGGCGGCCGGGGCGACGGCGGCGGCCGGG
>Ga0181523_10000949_pt1 | contig 32128 bp, 30 predicted proteins | sample PEATcosm2014_Bin_43_FD_119752 | JGI IMG/M metagenome (GOLD analysis project Ga0181523, IMG submission 119752) | Peatland microbial communities from MTU Mesocosm Facility, Houghton, MI, USA - PEATcosm2014_Bin05_30_metaG | ecosystem: Environmental > Terrestrial > Soil > Wetlands > Peat | place... | reverse complement strand
GAGAAGACGATCCAACAAAAAAACGGCAGAAAGACAAAGAGAAAGAAGAAAACGAAGAGAAGAAACCTTTAATAAAAAGACAGGATTTTCGGACGCGCTTGACAATTCTCCCCATAGCAGGGGTCAGTGTGTAACTATTGGACATTTTGTCTTGAAGAATTGCAGAGGGATTGAAGGTGCGCCGATGGGAATAACAGCCCTACCAGTGCTGATCATGGCGGAACAGATGGTTTCTTTTATAGGCCCGCATTGCCATATCAATTGTCCTTCGAGAATATTAAAGGAGACCTTGGCAACACAAACGGGGTTGGCGTAAATATTCTAACCTTTCTCCTGCCTAACCAAGCTCCAATCTTACTATTCAACCCCTCTCGCGGTGCATTCGTGACCAATTCTACGTCGGTGAGTTTTCAAAATGGAATGCTGACGAGCGTTTCCGTGCAAAAACAGAGCGAATTCTGGGGCTTCATTCAGCTACCAATCAATATTTTAAACCAAATCATGTCAGTGCCCACCCAATTGTTGCAGCTAAAAATTAATCTTGCGAGTACGAATAACGCTCTATTGCAAGCTGAGCTTCTGGAATTAACCAACCAATTGGCTCTTCTAAAGGCCGCTAGTCAAAAGCCAAGCTCTCCAGCGTCCCCGGCCCCCTCCACAAACTCAACTCCAGCCACAAACTCGACAGGCCAATAGTCGCATATGATGGTTTGAAGCAAGAGGTTCCCGACAAAGGGGTCACCCATTAGGGCATTGTCAAAGGGGTCGTACCGTCAAAGGGGTCGTACCGGAGCTTTCCCATTTTTGGGCTGTTGTCATAAAACATACTTGACAAAAAGGCGCCTGACACGCGTTTCGGCCAATGTTTGCAGGGGTTTCGTGTTATAAAAAAACCTCCCACCATGGCCTGTACAATTTCCGCCTCTTGTGCTAAAATCCTCCAATGAGCACGCTGTGTCGTCGCGCCAGATGGCAGCTTCGGAATGTCCGGGGAGCGCGACCGTCCCGGTCGCTGGGCGGCGCGTCTCGCGCCGCACTTCCGGTCAAAGATGTGCTTGGCGGGACGCCAAACACCGCGCGCGAGACGCACGCGCTCCCAATTCATCTTTCTGCCTTCCTGAATGATCCGCAGGGGAATCAGACGGAAAGAGTCCGTGGTTTCCATTCCCCTGACAATAATTCCCCTGACGAATTCTTCTGCCCAAGGAGAATCCGGCCTTTCTTCTTGTCCGCCTTAGCCTTGGCGTCGGCGTATGCGCCTTTTGCCCTTGGCGACTTTGCGTTTAATTCCCGCATCAAAAATCCAACTCCGTCGCAGTGCGTCGCACCCAGTCGCAGCGATCTGGAGAAAGGCTCCGGTCGGTTTTCCAGGCCAAATTCAGGGTGATTCAAAGCAATTCAAAGTTAAAAGAAATTCCTGCAAAACTTATGAGCCTGCCTTTTCGCGGCAATTCCGTTAGCGTTAATCCTCATGACCGATTGGGCTTTCAGACAGTCAAACCGATGTCAGGGTTCGACAGAGTCTCACTCCACCGGTAAAATCTATGCAAATATTTTACAATGAATAGCTTACAGCCAAAATCAGGTCAAAGCCAGTCAGGCTCAGTCAAACTGGGTCAAACCGATTTGGTGAGCAAACGTAAGGTCAATCAGGCTTTTAGGACGGCATGGATAGCGCTTCTGCTGGCGCTGGCCGGTTGCACCCGCTCCGAACCGCTGGCTGACCTCGTCATGATCAACGGGCCGGACCCGGAAACATTGGACCCGGCATTGGTCACCAGCCTTGAAGGCCTTCGCGTTACTGCCAGCCTCTTTGAAGGACTGACCCGCAACGACCCCGTCACCGCGGCCCCCGTCCCCGGCCTGGCCGCGCGCTGGGAGATTTCCCCGGATGGATGCGTCTATACCTTTCACCTGAGAGACAACCTGTGCTGGACGGCCGGAGAGCCGATCACGGCGCAGGACGTTGTCTATTCGTGGCGGCGCGTGCTTGATCCGCAAACCGCCTCGGAATATGCCGGCCAGTTGTTTTATGTCAAAAACGGCGAGGACTTTAACAGCGGCAAAATCAAAGACCCGTCCCTGGTCGGCGTCCACGCCCTGGATGCGCGCACCGTGCAGGTTGAACTCAACCAGCCGACCGCGTTTTTCCTGGACCTCTGCGCCTTCCAAACCCTCTCCGTTGTCCCGCGCCAGGTGATCGAAAAACACGGCGAAGACTGGATGCGCGCGCGCCCGTTGCCATCCAGCGGCCCGTATCTGTTGGATTTCTGGCGGCTCAACGACAAAATCCGCCTGCGCAAAAACCCCTTCTACTGGGACGCGGCCAACACCAAAAGCGGCATTGCCGATTACCTCTGTCTCAGCGCCCCCAACACGGCTTTGAACCTCTACGAAACCGGCCAGGCCGACATCATCTGGGACCGCGACTTCCTGCCCAACGAACTGCTGGACGTTCTGGCCAAACGCCCCGATTTCCACGCCTTCCATTATCTTGGAACCTATTTCCTCCGCTGCAACGCGACCCGGCCGCCCTTCGACGACCCGCGTGTGCGCAAGGCGCTGGCCTTGACGATTGACAAGCAACGGCTGGTGGACAAATTCCTGCGCGGCGGCCAGCCGGTGGCCAGCCATCTTGTGCCCGACGGCACCGCCCATTACCAGCCGGCATCCGGCCTCGGTTACGACCCCGGCCTGGCGCGGCAGTTGCTGGCCGAAGCGGGCTATCCCGGCGGCAGGGGTTTTCCGGCTTTTTCCTACCTCTTCAACGCCGCCGGCGGCGGCGGGGGATCGATTAATCAAAAAGTTGCCGTCGAGCTGCAACAGATGTGGGAGAAGCAACTGGGCCTGCACATCGGGTTGCAACAAATGGAAAAGAGCGTTTATATCGCGGCGCAAAACCGGTTGGATTACGATCTGACCGGCGGCGACTGGATCGGAGACTACGACGACCCGAACACCTTCCTGGATTTATTCCGGAGCAACAACGGCAACAACCGCACCGGCTGGAAGAATGCGCGCTACGACGCCTTGATGCGCGAAGCGAACATGCAGACGGACCTGGCCAGGCGCGGCGCCCTGCTGCAACAAGCCGAACGCATCCTGGTCTTCGACGAACTGCCGGTCATTCCCCTCTATTTTTTCGTCGGATTAACCTACTACGATGCCGACAAAATCAAGGGGATTTACCCGAACATCCTGGATGATCACCCGCTGAACGCCATTTGGAAGGTGAAAGGGCAGTGAGACACCGCCTCAAACAACGTCGTCGCCCAGCTCGACGTTCCAATAAGCCAGATCGAGAAAATGCTTCCAACTGTCATGCTGGACGCCGAAACTGACCTGCACGAAGGGACGCCATTTCGGGCGCTTGGGCTTGCGCACCAAATGCAGGCCGGCTTCCTGCGGGGTGCGGTTGGCCTTTTGCGTGTTGCACCGCACGCAGGAACAAACGATGTTCTCCCACGAAGTCGGGCCGCCCCGGTCGCGCGGAACCACATGGTCCAGGTTCAAATCCTTCCGCTCATAAACATTTCCGCAGTATTGACAGATATTGCGGTCGCGCTCGAAAATGTTGTGGCGGGTGAATTTGACCTCCTTCTTCGGCAGCCGGTCGAACAGGACCAGCAAAATGACGCGCGGCACGCGGATTTTGAAGGAGACCGTGGCGATGCTTTCCGGGTGTGGTTCCTGCGCGGAAAAATCCCGCCACTGGCTGAAGCTGAAGGTCTGAAAAGCGCCGTCGCTGTCGCTCAGGACGACCTGGGCATGGCCCTCGAACAAAAGGGTCAAGGCCCGCCGCGCCGTGCAGACATTGACCGCCTGCCAGAGGCGGTTCAGCACCAGAACATGTTGGTTGAGGAACAAACTCATAAACCTAACGTTGACAGGCAATCTAGCAGACCCCAGGCCCATGTGTCAACGCTAGTGTTGATGCTGGCGCGTTTTCTCGTTTGGCGATGCCATATGGTTCAATCCGGTTCTGGCGTTTCGAGCAGCCTTCGCGGCAGGTCACGATGTCCGTGCATGGCCCTGCGCATCACGACTTCTCCGGAGAAGATTTCGTAAAAGAGGATATGTTTCTTGAACGGACGAAAAACAAGAAAGAAGCGCCAGTCGCGCAACCGCGGGTGAGCAAAGCCGCCGCGCGGCCCAAGAGAAGGATGCTGGCCGAGGAGTTGGCAGGTCGCTTGCACGGCCTCAAGAAAAAGATCCGCCACTTCCCAGCCAGCGTTGAGCACATACCATTCAAACTGCCGCTCAACGTCAGCAATGAAGTCGTCCGTCTTGCGGACGTTCATGCGGCGGAGGACTGGATGCGGGATCGCACTCGTTCCCGGATTCCGGCGAAGTCGGCTGTCGTCAGCGGCGAAATTGGCTTGTCAGCCGCTTCCAACAGCCACGCTTCCAGTTCGGGCGTGACGACGAAGGGCTTGAACTGTTGGTCCCGCATAGAGCGGAGAAGGTCGTTAACGAGGTTGGTTGCATCGGCACAAACCCCTGAGCGCACCTGCTCCCGCAGGAAATCTTCAACGTCTTTGGCCAGGGCAATTCTCATACGCTTTCAAACATACAACCAAACCTGCGGATTGTCAGCCGGAAAAAACAAATCGTGTTATTTGCCCGGCGGCAGGCACAATGGAAAATTACTTTACAACGGCCTCGAATATATGGCATTGAACAAGCCCATGAAGCACCAAGTGTTGTCCATTCTTCCGTTGTTCCTGGCGGCCACCCTGTGCGGCCAGGACAAACCCACCGTCTTCGTCGCGCCGCTGGACGGCGACATGTCCCAAGTCCAGGGCTGGCAGCCCGCGTTGGGCGAGGGGTTGGCGGAGATGCTCACCACGGAACTGAGCCGCCTGGGCAAATTCGAGGTCCTCGAATCCACCGCCATCAAGGATCTCAAAGATGAGATTGCCCTGGGCCAGGACGGCTACGTCAACGATCAGGAAAAAGTGGCCAAAGGCGGATTTGCAGGGGCCGATTTCATGTTTCGCGGGAAGGTCACGCGTTTCGGTTCACAAACCAAGGGGGTTAATCTGGGCGGCTTCTCCGGCTTTAGCGGCGGCAGTCTCGGCATCAAGACCACCACTTCCGATGTGGCGATCGATTGGCGGCTGGTCGATGCTTACACGCGCAAGGTGATTAAATCCGGACGGGCCGAGGCTTCGCACAAGGGCAGCTCGTTCGACATTGGCACGGGCGTCAACGGCCACGGCGGCAACATCGGCTTTGGCAATTCGGAATTTATGAACAGCGCCCTGGGCAAAGCCGCGGCCCAGGCCGTCACCAATCTGACGCTGGACCTGATGAACATCGAAGTTCCCGAATCAGGCCGCCATAAGTACCAAATGCAGAAAATAGCCGCGGCCATGGCCCAGGACCAGGCCGCCGCCGCTGCCGCCAGGCAGACCCCCGGCGTCGTCATCGCCGTTGTCAATAACAGCACTGTGATCGTTTCCATTGGCGGCAAACAGGGGGCCAAACCGGGCGACAAGCTGAACCTTTTTGAGGTCGTCAACACAAAAGATGACAAGGGCACGGTTGTTTTTACGGAGGAAAAGCCGGCCGGGGAAATCACGCTGCAAGCGGTGCAGGACGACCGCAGCAAGGCGTCCTATGAAGGCAGTGCCGCGGTCAAGTCCGGCTGGATAGTCCGGGCAAAATAATGCGGCCGGTTCCGGCTTCATAATGAGCCGGGCGGCGGATGGGGCGGCTTGTATTCCGGGAAAATGGCCGCCGGTCCAATGGCTGGAATATCCCCTTTTTCAATTTTATTCGCCGCCATTCGCCGTCCCTAAAGTCCCCATATTGTGATGGGCGCATGACAAAAAATGGCTGGACAAATAGAGCGGCCCGGCATAAACTAAAACCGTCAAGGTTCGTCTAATAATCATGTTAAAAAGCAATTTAGTTATGAAAAACCATTTTTTGTCCCTGGGGCGTGTCCTTGCCGCAGGCCTTGCCATTGGCTTCCTTCCCATCGGCGCCCGCGCCGGCGCCATCTACGTGGGCAACGAGACGTACGGGAGGATTGAGCAGATCACGACCAATGGCGTCCAATCGGTGTTCGCCACAGCCAGCGTGGCCAATCCATTGGGCCTGGCCGTTGACAGTGCCGGCAATCTGTATTTGGTAAACCCCAACGCCAATTCGATTGCGAAGATCACGACCAACGGCGTCAGCTCGGTCTTCGCCGCCGACCCCGGCAACGGCTCCGTTTTAAATGGCCCGGCCGGCCTGGCCTTCGACAACGCCGGCAATCTCTATGTCATCAATGAGACGGACGGAGGCAGCGATTTCATCGAGAAGTTTGCCACGAACGGCTCACCCACGACTTTTGCCACAGACCCGGGAAACGGTTTGGTGCTGAGTGAGCCCGTCTGCATGGCCTTCGACCACAACGGCAAGCTCTATGTGGCCAATGAAGCATACGGCGGCACCGAATTCATCGAGGAGTTCGCCTCGAACGGCTCACCCACGACCTTTGCCACGGACCCGGGAGACAATTCCGAGTTGAACGATCCGTTTGGCATGGCCTTTGACACCGCCAACAACCTTTATGTGGTGAATAATGTTGAGAGCGGCACGATTGAGAAGTTCACCAGCAACGGCACCCCCTCGGTCTTCGCCGCCACTGGCCTGCTCTATCCGTCTGGCGCGGCATTTGATGGTGCGAACAACCTCTATGTGGCCAACGAAGCCGCCGGATTCTACAATGACACAATCGTGAAGTATAACACCAATGGCTCCAGCTCGGTTTTCGGCACCAACCTTGCCGACCCAAGCGTTCTGGCCTTTGGCGGCTCCGGCGAGCTCTTTGTCGCGGATGACGATCTCATTCGGGAATTCACGACCAATGGAGTCAACTCGATCTTCGTCTATGACACCACCGGCGATTTGCAGGGCCTGGCTCTTGACAGCGCCGGCAATCTCTATGCGGCAAGCCTGACGCAGGACACCGTCACAAAGTTCAACACCAATGGCACTGCTTCGACCTTTGCCATCGCCTATGGTCCTTTCGGCCTTGGTTTTGACAGCGCAGGAAATCTCTATGTGGCAGACCAATATACCGCCAATATCGATAAAATCGCCCCGAACGGCGCCATCTCGGTCTTCGCCAGCGATCCCGGAAACGGTTCCGTCCTGAGCTATCCGGAAGGCCTGGCCCTTGACAGCGCAGGCAACGTCTATGTGGTGAATTTCAACACCAACACCATCGAGAAGTTCACCACCAACGGCACTCCATCGGTTTTCGCCAGTACCGGCGTCAACGGCCCGTTTGGCCCGGCCCTGGCATTCGACAAGGCAGGCTACCTTTATGCTGAAGCCCCGGCCACGTACCCGGCCTTATACTCCATTGTAAAGTACGCTCCAAACGGCACCGATACGGTCTTTGCCTCCGACCCTGGAGACGGCTCTGTCTTGGACGATCCGGCGGGCATGGCCTTTGACAGTGCCGGCAACCTCTATGTCCTGAACCTCAACTCTTTCACTCTCGAGAAGTTCACCACCAATGGCACTCCCTCGGTTTTTGTCACCTTCAGCGAGGGCGGCTATAATTGCATCACGATCCAACCCGATTTATCCGCTGCTCTCCCCATATTATCGATCACCCGGAGCGGCACCAACGCAATCGTGAGCTGGCCGGTGGCGGCGGCCAATTTCGGTTTGCAATCCACTCCGGGGCTGAGCAGCCCGGGCTGGGCCTCGGTGACAAACACGCCCGCCACGGTGAACACCAACTTCGTGGTGACCAATGGCATCGCCGGTGCGGCCCGGTTCTTCCGGCTTACCAATTGACACATTACACCGTCCAACCCGTCCAAAGTCTCAAAGCTCCTGCAACGTGACGCGATGGCGGCAGTCTGCCGTTTTCATTCGACTTTCCACCGCAATCATTCGAAAGTGGACCCATGTCGTGGCCGGCCGATTATCACATGCACACCCCACTCTGCCGCCATGCCAGCGGGCAGCCCGCCGAATACGCCGCCCGCGCCGTGGCGGTCGGCTTGACGGAAATCGGCTTTTCGGACCATTCCCCGATGCGCCGCGATGACTTTGATAACTGGCGCATGCGCCTCGATCAGTTGGACGAATACGTCGGGAATGTGCGCCGCGTGCAACAAGATTCCGCCGGCCTCGTCGTCAAGCTCGCTCTGGAAGTCGATTATTTGCCCGGCCAGGAAGAATGGGTTCGCGACCTCGCGGCACGCCATCCCTGGGACTATTTGATCGGCTCGGTCCATTACGTTTCCGATTCCTGGGCGGTGGACAATCCCGAGGCCATCGCCCAGTGGAAAGACCGCGACCCTTATGAAGTGTGGGCGGCTTATTTCGACCGGCTCACCCAGGCGGCGGATTCCAGGCTCTTCGACATCATCGGCCATGCCGATTTGCCCAAGAAATTCAATATTTATCCCAAACAGGATTGCGCGCCGCTGTTCAACCGCTTTTTGGAAGCGGCGCAGAAGCAAAACGCCGTCATTGAACTCAACACCGCCGGCCTCCGCAAAGAGTGCCGCGAGATATACCCCAGCCGCGCCTTCCTGCAACTGGCCGCGCAAAAAAAGATCCCGATCACCTTTGGGTCCGACGCCCATGCGCCGTCAGAGGTGGGCAGCGGCTTTGCCGAGGCCGTGGCCCTGGCGCGCTCGGTGGGTTACAGCCATTCCTGCCGCTTCTCCCAACGCCGCCGCACCGAGTCGCCACTGTGAGACGCTACAGAATCCTCTGCAGGTACTGGCCGGTATAGCTACCCGCAGTTCGGGCGATCGTTTCGGGCGGGCCTTCGGCCACGATGCGCCCACCGCCGGCACCGCCTTCCGGGCCTAAATCAATCACCCAGTCAGCCGTTTTGATCACATCCAGATTGTGCTCGATGATGATCAGCGTGTTCCCGGCGTTGCGCAGTTTGAACAGCACATCCAACAGTTTTGCCACATCATGAAAATGCAGGCCGGTGGTCGGCTCATCCAGAATATAGAGCGTGTGCCCGGTGGCTTTGCGGCTCAACTCCGCCGCCAGTTTGATGCGCTGCGCTTCGCCCCCGCTCAGCGTCGTGGCCGATTGGCCCAGCCCGACGTAGCCCAGTCCCACCTCCGCCAGCGTCAGGCACGGATCATAAATCTTCGGGATGGCGCGAAAAAATGTCACCGCCTCATCCACCGTCATGGCCAGCACGTCCGCGATGTTCATGCCCTTGTAATGAATCTCCAATGTCTCCCGGTTGTAACGCCGTCCGCCGCACGCTTCGCACGTCACGTAAATGGGCGGCAGGAAATGCATCTCGATCTTGATCAATCCGTCCCCCTGGCATTTCTCGCATCGCCCGCCCTTGACGTTGAAACTGAAGCGGCCCGCCTCGTAGCCGCGGATGCGCGCCGTGGGCAGTTTGGCGAACAGATCGCGGATTTGATTGAACATGCCCGTGTAAGTCGCCGGATTGCTGCGCGGTGTGCGGCCAATCGGCGTCTGGTCAATAACAATTACTTTGTCGAGCGATTCGAATCCGCGAATCTGGCGGTGTTTCCCCGGCTGTTCCTTTGATCCGTAAAATTTGCGGAACAGCGCCCGGCGCAGAATGTCATCCACCAGCGTGCTCTTGCCCGAACCGCTGACGCCCGTCACCGCCGTCAACGCGCCCAAAGGAATGCGGGCATTGATGTTTTGCAGGTTGTTCTCTCTCGCGCCGAGCACCTCCAGCCAGCCGCGTTCCGGCGACGGTTTGAGACGGGTTTTGGGAATGGGAATTTTCAGATCGCCCTTGAGATACTGGCCGGTCAGGGAGCGCGGAGTGGCTTCGATCTCGGCCACCGCGCCCGCCGCCACCAGTTCGCCGCCGCGCACGCCCGCGCCCGGCCCCAGGTCCAGCACGTAATCCGCCCGCCGGATCGTCTCTTCATCGTGTTCCACCACCAGGACGGAATTGCCCAGGTCGCGCAATCCTTCCAGCGACTTGAGCAAACGCTGGTTGTCGCGCTGGTGCAATCCGATGCTCGGCTCGTCAAGTATATAAAGCACCCCGACCAGCCCCGCCCCGATTTGCGTGGCCAGCCGGATGCGTTGCGCCTCCCCGCCGCTCAACGTCCCGCTTTCCCGGTCCAGGGTCAGATAACCCAGCCCGACGTTTTTGAGAAAACCCAGGCGGGCGCGGATTTCCCGGATCACTTCCGACGCGATTTTTTGCTGGAACTCGCTCAGTTTCAACGCCGCGAAAAAATCATCCGCCTGCTCGATGGACATCCCGCAAACCTCCATGATGGATAGGCCCGGCGGCGTTGTGCTTTGTCCTTTGAACCGCAAGCTGGCCTCCGCGCCTCCGAGGGTGACCGCCAGAATTTCGGGCTTGAGCCTGCGCCCGCCGCAAGCGTCGCACGGCTGCGGGTTCATGAAGCCTTTCAAACGGTTCTTGGTGAACTCGCTTTCGCTCTCGACGTAGAGGCGTTCGAGGTTGGGAATGACCCCCTCGAACGGCTTTTTCGTTTTGCTCATCGTGCCGGCCCGCCAGAAGGTGAATTCAATTTCCTCGGCACCGGTGCCATGCAACAGCTTCTCCTTGAAATCTTCCGCCAAATCTTTCCAGGGCGTTTCCAGGCTTTGTCCGTAATGCTGGGCCAGGCCGCGCAACAATCCCTTGTAATAGACGATCATGCGTTTGTTGCCGCGCCGCCACGGCAGCACCGCCCCCTTCTCCAGCGATTTCTCCCCGTCCGGCACAACCAGATGCTCGTCGAAAACCATTTTCTGCCCAAGCCCGTGGCAAACCGGACACGCCCCCAACGGCGAATTGAATGAAAAATGCTTCGGCGTCGGCGTATCGAAACTCTCCCCCGTGGCCGGACTGTAATTTCGATTGGAATGCAGCGATTCCGACCACCCGGCCGCATCCGTCGCGCCGGATTGAACTTTGCCGTCGCCCGGCTGCTGCAAAAGCAACAGGCGGCCTTCGCCCCATTTCAGCGCCGTTTCCACGGAATCGCTCAAGCGCACCCGGATCTTGTCATCAATCACCAGGCGGTCCACGATGGCTTCGATGGTGTGGCGCTGTTTGGCCTCCAGCTTGACGCGCACGTTGCTACTCAACTCAACCAACTCCCCATCCACGCGCGCGCGCACGAATCCCTCGCGCGCCAGCCGCTCGATCACATCGCGGAACTCCCCTTTTTGCCCGCTCACCACGCGGGCCAGCAACATGACGCGGGTTTTCGGCGGCAGGGCGAGGATTTTATCCACGATATCGCTCGTCGTTTGCTGGGTGATCGGCTCGCCGCTCACCGGACAATGGGCCTGCCCGACATTGGCAAAAAGCAAACGCAGGTAATCGTAAATCTCCGTCGTCGTGGCGATGATGGACCGCGGATTTGTCCCCGACCCGCGCTGCTCGATGGCGATGGCCGGCGACAGCCCCTCAATAAAATCAACCTCCGGCTTCTCCATCTGATCGAGAAACTGGCGCGCATAAGCCGAGAGCGATTCGACATATTTCCGCTGCCCCTCCGCGTAAATGGTATCGAAGGCCAGCGACGATTTGCCCGAGCCGCTCAACCCGGTAATCACGACCAATTTGTCGCGCGGGATGGAGAGGCTCAGGTTCTTCAAATTATGCTGGCGCGCGCCGCCAATCTTGATGAATTTTCCAGTCATGGCTTAAAATTTCGCAATCAGACCATCCGATAATTCTACCCCAAACCCCCGCGAAAAGAAAGCCGCCATTGAACAATCCAGAAATGCATTTACTTGGGCGTAAATGAGGATTAATGTAGTGGCATGAATGGTTGCAATGACCTTCGAGCACTCGTGGACATAGACCGTGAAATCATGAGCGGCTCTCCTGTTTTTGCGGGGACGCGAGTGCCCGTGCAAACCCTCTTTGATTATTTGGCGGGCGGAGATGATTTGGAGGAGTTCCTGGAAGACTTCCCTAGCGTCTCCCGCGACCACGCCATGCGACTCCTCGAAGCCGCCAAAGATTCCCTGCTGCTTCAGGCGGCCTCGACATGCGCGTGATTCTGGACGAATCCGTGCCGCGGCGTCTCAAACTGTGGTTGCCGGATCACGATGCGCGGACTGTTGTGGAAATAGGCTGGGGCGGCGTCAAAAACGGGCGTTTGCTTCAGTTGATGGCTGGCTGCGCCGATGTGTTCATCACTGCCGATAAGAACCTCGAATTTCAGCAGAATCTGACGGCCATTGAGTTTGGCATCCTTGTTTTACCGACAAACCGTTGGAAGCTTTTGCAGCCGTATCGCGACTCTATTATTCTCGCTGTTGCCCAAACGAAACCGGGAAAAATGACTGTAATTTAAAAGCCGTGAAGCTCAGGACTCTTCGAGCCGCGCCAGGAACCGTTCGCTGTACCCGTCTTTGCGCAATTTCGAGTAATCCGCGCGGCCTTGCTTCTTAACCGTTTTTTGCTTGACGGCCTTGAAGAGCTGCCCCGTTGCCTGATCCAGCACATCAGCTTCACTCTTTTCTTTCTTTGCGGCGTCAACTTTCACTTCGTCATCATCGGACGGAATCGCCAGGAAATCGAGCCTTAAGTGATCCGTAAATGCCAAATGAATGAATCCGCCGTTTGGGGATTGATACCGCTGGACGAGTTCCCGGACTCGCTGGCGCAACAACGGCTTCGTTTCAGACGCAACCGAAGCCAGCGGCAGGCAGCCTGTTTTCCGGAATTGTAAAGCGGGTTTACTTTTGCCTGCCCGCTTGGAGCGCGGCGACGATTCGGTCAACGTCATAAACGCAGCCGCGCCACGTCCCGCCGCTGGCCAGTTGCAGATTTGCCCAAAGCCGCGTGTCGTCGGGCAGGGCGGAGTTCGGCGACAAATCTTTTCTTGTGACGCGACGGGATAAAACGTTTGTTCCTTCTTCTGGTGGGAAACGTTTGTGATTTTCGCCGACCAGATCAATGCTTCCTTCAATTCGTTTCAAATCAATGTGAATTCGGATGGTGTCGCCATCCAAAATCTTTCCAATCGGCCCCCCCGCCAGGCCTTCGGGACTGATATGGCCGATACATGCGCCGGTGGAAAGACCGGAAAAACGCGCATCCGTCAACAGCGCGACGTGTTTGCCGAACGGCAAATGCTTCAGCGCGCCGGTGACTTGATAGGTTTCTTCCATGCCGGTTCCGAGCGGTCCGATGCCGGTCAAAACGAGAATGTCGCCGGCTTTGATTTGTCCTTGTTTGATCGCGGTCATGGCATCTTTTTCGTTCACAAATGCCCGGGCCGATCCTTCTTTGCGATAAACGCCGTCCCCGTCAACAACCGCTGGATCAATCGCCGTTGCTTTGCAGACTGAACCCTCCGGCGCGAGATTGCCCCGCGGAAAAATGAGCGTGCCGGCCAGGCCGCGTTCGCGGGCTTCTTCGGGCGAAAAAATGACCTCGTCCGCATCCACGCCATCCTGCTCGCGCAGCAACTCGCGGAAACGGGCGCGGCGTTCGGATTTTTTCCACCAGTCCAGATTCTCGTCCAACGTTTTTCCCGTGACGGTCAGGACGCCGGTGTTGAGCAGATTCAGTTCGCGCAGATGCAGCATCACTTCCGGCACGCCGCCCGCGAGGAACACGCGCACCGTGGGATGATGGATCGGCCCGTTCGGCAAAACACTGACCAGCCGGGGCGCGCGGCGGTTTGCGGAAATCCAATTTTCAACCGTGGGAAGTTTAAGGCCGGCGGCGTGGGCGATTGCGGGAATGTGCAGCAGCAGATTGGTCGAACCGCCGAAGGCCGCGTGAATCACCATGGCGTTCTCAATGCTGGCATCGGTGAGAATTTGGCGCGTGACAAGTTTGCGTTCGTTCAATTGATGCAGCGCCAGGGCCGAGCGGCGGGCGGCGTCAATCCACACCGGCTGGCCCGAGGGAGCGAGCGCCGAATGCGGCAGCGACAGCCCGAGCGCTTCGCTGACGACCTGTGCGGTGGCTGCGGTGCCGAGAAACTGACAGCCGCCGCCCGGTGTTCCGCACGCGCGACAACCCAGGTCGGCGGCTTCCGACACTGAAACCAGTCCGTGCGCATAACGCGCTCCCAGCGTTTGAATCGTCCCGGCATCTTCAGCTCCAATGGCGGGCAGGGTGACTCCACCCGGCACAACCACGCAGGCCAAATCGCGCAGGCCGGCCACGGCCATCATCATCGCGGGCAGGCCTTTGTCGCACGTGGCGATGCCGAGAACTCCCGCGCGCTGCGGCAGCGAGCGCGCCAGCCGGCGAAAAATCACGGCCGCGTCATTCCTGTACGGCAGACTGTCAAACATTCCAACAGTTCCCTGCGTTCTGCCGTCGCACGGATCGGAACAAAATCCGGCGAAGGGGATTGCTTGCAGCCGGCGAAATTCTTCCGCCGCCGCTTGAACAAGCAGCCCGATTTCCCAATGTCCGGTGTGATAACCCAGGGCGATTGGCTTTCCATCCGGCGCGCGCAATCCGCCTTGCGTGCTTAAAATTAAAAATTGTTTCCGCCCGGTCTCGCTTGGATTCCAACCCATGCCGGCATTTTGGGTCATGCCGAACAAGTCGCCGCTCGGGCTGTTCAGGAGCATGTCTGCCGTGATGGGGAGGCTCCCGGCCGGGCCGCTGGCGCGGGTTTTGATTTCGTAAATGTCCCGGACGGCGGAATCGAACACATCATTGCTGGAACTCATGGAGACATTCAACCAACAAACCGTCGGCAGAAAAAGCAAAACTGCGGCTGGCCATCGAGGTTGGAACTTCAGTCCGCGTTAAAAAAAGCTGGTTTCGGGAAAGCCTTCCTGCCACAAGAAGGCATCCGTGAGTTCCGAAGCCATCACCCGGCAACGCTGGCTGCGCATCATCCCCGTCGCGCTGGTCATGTACACGATTTCGTATATTGACCGGACCAACATCTCCCTGGCCCTCGATCCAGGCATCGCCTCCATGATGAAAGACCTGCGCATGGATGACAAAATGAAAGGCGAGGCGGCGGGCGTTTTCTTTTTCGGTTATATCCTGCTGCAAATTCCCGGCGGCTGGTTCGCCTCGCGCTGGAGCGCGCGAAAACTCATCAGCCTTTGCCTGATCGTGTGGGGATTTTGTGCGATGGGCTGCGGGCTTGCGCCGGCGTTCCGGCAATTCGAGTTCATGCGTTTTTTTCTCGGAGTCGCCGAAAGTGCCGTGTTTCCGGCCACTTTGGTGCTGCTGGCCAGTTGGTTTCCGCGCTCCGAACGCGCGCGCGCCAACGCCTGCTGGCAGCTTTGCCAGCCGCTGGCCATCGCCGGCTCCGCGCCGTTTACCGGCTGGCTGTTGGGCGCGTATGGCTGGCGGCGGATGCTGGTGCTGGAGGGTTTGCTGCCGTTCCTCTGGCTGCCCCTCTGGTGGTTTTGCATCCGCGATCATCCGCGCCAGGCGGAATGGATTTCCGCCGCGGAACGAGATCATCTGGAAACCACTTTGCAAAACGAAGCGGATGAACTGGAACCGCCGCAAAAAATTTCCTGGCTGAAAAGGCTGGGGCATCCTTCAATATTCGTCATGGTCGCGCTCTATTTTCTGCATAATTGCGCTGTGTATGGCTGCATGACGTTTTTTACCAGCGGCTTGAAGGATCAGGGTTTCAACGCGGCGCAATATGGGGTTCTTTTCGCCGTCCCTTACGCGCTGACCGCCATCATCATGATTCTTAATTCGTGGCACTCCGACAAAACTCACGAACGGCGTGGTCACGTGGCGGCGATGTATTTCGCCAGCGGCACGAGCCTCATTCTGAGCGTGGCATGGAGCGGGCATTTCTGGATTTCTTACGGGTTGATGTGCCTGGCCATTCCGGGGCCGTTCGCGGCCATGGCTCCGTTCTGGGCGGTTCCGGGCGAGACTCTGCCGCGCAGCGTGATGGGAATCGTCATGGGTCTGGTCAATGCCTTTGGCAATCTCGGTGGCTTCGCGGGACCTTACATCGTGGGCTTGTTGAAAAATGAATATCACAGCACGGCCATTGCTTTCAGCGCGCTCGGGGTTGGAATGCTCGTTTGCGTCGCCCTTGCATTCTTGCTGCCGAAAGCCGCGCCGCAAATCCGGCCGGTGGGACCGGGTTAAATACGTATGAAAATCTGCCGGTTCAAAAATAAAAAAGATGAAGTCCGCGTCGGACTGGTCGCGGACCATTCCACGCTGCTGGATTTGGCCCCGGCCGGCATCACGGAACTATTCCCGCTGCTCGAAAATGAGAATCCCCTCGCGCAACTCGATCATATCGCCAAAAAAAATCTGCCGTGGGTCGCGCTGGCCGATGTCAAATTGCTGGCGCCGGTCGAACGCCAGGAAGCCTGGGCGGCGGGCGTGACTTACCTCCGCAGCAAAACCGCGCGCATGGAGGAGTCCGATTTCAGCGCCACCGCCTACGACAAGGTTTACGCGGCGGAACGGCCGGAACTTTTTTTCAAGTCGCTCGCGGAAAAAATTGTCGGGACGGGCGAACCCGTGGGCATCCGCAAGGACGCGCGCTGGAATGTGCCGGAGCCGGAACTGGCGCTCGTCATCAACTCGCGGGGCAAAATCGTCGGCCACACCATCGGCAACGACATGAGCTCGCGCGACATCGAGGGCGAAAATCTTTTGTATCTCCCGCAAGCCAAGACCTACCACCGTTCCTGCGCCCTCGGCCCCTGGATTACGCTGGGCGCGCCGGAAGCCGCCGCCCGCCTGTGGAACATCAAAATGGATATCCGGCGGAACGGACAATCGGTATTCGCCGGTGAAACTTCCGTCGGCCGGATCAAACGCGGCTTCGAGGAGCTTGCCGGTTTTCTCTTTCGCAGCCAGATTTTCCCGCATGGCGCGGTGCTGCTGACCGGCACCGGCATCGTGCCGCCGGACTCCTTCACGCTCCGCGAGCGGGACATGATTGCGATTGAAATCAGCGGAATCGGTTTGCTGCAAAACCCGGTCGTTGTAGTCTGATTCCTGGTCTGGACAAAATCCATGAATTTGCATGGCAAAAACTTTACTGGCGCCCAATTGAGTTCTGGCTCGGGGGAAACCTTTCGGGCCGTTAATCCGGCCGACAGTTCACCCCTGCAACCTGAATTTCACGCCGCGGGCGAAAAGGATGTGACTGTCGCAATGGAATTGGCCGGGGCGGCCTTCGCGATTTTCCGCGAAACCACCGGCGAACAGCGCGCTGTTCTGCTGGAACGCATCGCCGGCGAAATCATGGCGCTGGGTGATGAACTCATCGCCCGGGCCAGGCAGGAAACCGGACTTCCTGAAGCACGGCTCACCGGCGAACGGGCCCGCACCATCAACCAGCTTAAAATGTTCGCGCAAATCGCGCGTGAAGGCTCGTGGGTGGACGCACGCATTGATACCGCGATTCCCGACCGCCAGCCACTGCCAAAACCTGATTTGCGATGGATGCTCGTTCCCATTGGCCCGGTCATCGTCTTTGGCGCTGGTAATTTTCCATTCGCCTTTTCTGTCGCGGGTGGCGACACCGCCTCGGCCTTGGCCACCGGCAATCCCGTCGTCGTCAAGGCGCACGAACGGCATCCCGGCACCTCGGAATGCGTCGCTACTGTGATTCGCCGCGCCGTTGAAGTCTGCCAACTGCCCCCCGGAGTTTTTTCGATGCTGCATGGTTTTGGAAAGACCACCGGCTTGGCGCTGGTAAAACATCCCTTGGCGTGCGCGGTCGGCTTCACCGGTTCTCGAGTGGCCGGGCGCGCCCTGTTCGATGCCGCCGCCGCCCGTCCCGAACCGATCCCGGTTTTCGCCGAGATGAGCAGCTTGAATCCCGTCTTTATTTTGCCCGCGGCCTTGCGCGAACGCGGCGCTAAAATCGCGGAGGGCTTGAAAACCTCCGTCACGGTCGGCGTCGGGCAGTTTTGCACCAAGCCCGGCCTCGTGTTCGGTTTGCAAACCGCCGGATTCGGCCAATTCCAACAAATCCTGGCCGGTTTGTTGAAAGCCGTTCCGCCGGCCACGATGCTGCATGTTGGGATTTGCGATTCTTACCACAAAGCTCTGGCCCGCCTCTCGGGAATCAGCGGCGTAAAACTGTTTGTGCGCTCGAAGGATTCGCCGGATTCCTCCAGGACACAGGCGGAGGTGGTGCTGGCGCAAACCGATGCCGCCAATTTCAAGAAGCATCCCGAATTGGCCGAAGAAGTTTTTGGCCCGTTTGCCTTGCTGGTCTCCGCCCAAAGCATGGTCGAACTTGAGGACATGGCGCGGAATCTGGAAGGTCAACTCACCGCCACCGTCCACGGCACGCCGGAAGATCTGGCGCAGGCGGCGCCGCTGCTGCGGCTGTTGGAACGCAAGGCCGGCCGCCTTGTCATCAACGGTTTCCCAACAGGCGTGGAAGTTTGTCCTTCCATGAACCATGGCGGCCCTTATCCCGCCACCACTGATGTGCGTTTCACATCCGTGGGCACGGCGGCCTATCGCAGATTTGTTCGTCCGATTTGTTATCAGGATTTCCCCGCGTCCCAATTGCCCGATGCGCTCAAGGATGAAAATCCGTCGGCCATCTGGCGGCTGGTCAATGGGACAATGAAGAAATAACTTGCCCAAGCCGCTCACCCCGGTAATCACGACCAATCTACTCCACCCCCCGCGAAAAAAAGCCGCCATCGAATCTGTGGGAAATGGCCGGATGAAGGAGAAAATGACTAGGCCGCAATCAACGCTGGACGAAGCTGGCGCACGGTGCGAATCGAATCTGAAACTTCAGAAGTCTGCTTCGCCTCGAGTTTATTCGCGTGCAGCAACACACTCAATGCCGCCTCGAGCAATCCGGCGGGAGCGCGCGGCGTTTCTTCCTCGATGACGGCAATATCCTGTGCCTTGACATGCAGGAGCTTTCCCAATTGCCCCCGAGTCATCTTTGCGCCCTCCCGCAACTGCATCACCGCGTCGCCCAATTCCAGCAATTGCCGGGCGACGGCATACTGCGGATCGCAGGCCATGTTGCGGGAGTGAAACTGATCTAAATCGTCGCTCATAAATTACCGTGCTTCTGAAGATACCTCTTCTTGCGTTGTTCCGCAATTTCCATTTCCTGGCGCGGCGTCTTTTGGGCTTTCTTTTGGAAACCGTGCAACAAAATCACCCGGTTGCCTTTGTAAGTGCATGCCAGAATCCGATAGATATTCCCAGCGTATTCCGTCCGCGCTTCCCATAGATTTTCCGTCCCGCGCATTTTTTGCCAGAATTTTGACGGCACAAATGTCAATGTTCGCAACAATTCCAAATTGCGGACCACTTTCGCTCTCGCCGCGGATTCAAGCGTCGCGAGAAAATCCTCGACCGGCTTGTCGCCGAAATCAGTTTGATAGAAAACAATGTCACGCATGGAAACAACGAGCCGAGTTTGCACAAAACCGGGCAAAGCAAAAGCGCGTTTTTTGCCCGCCTTCAACCGCGCAATTCGCCGAAAGTCCTTGAAATAAGGGCGCTTCTGAGGGATAATCCCTCCATGAAGGCGATGGTAATCGACAAGAAACGCCGAATGACCCCGCAAAAGCCCAAGGAAACTTTCCCGCCTGGCTTCCTGCTTGAATACTTCACCCCGGAGCGGGACAAGGAAGAGATCTCGATCCTGTCCGGCTGCATCTCACCAAACGCGGACATGTGACGCTCGCACGCCAGCGAGCAATCCGGGAAAAAGTTCGGGATATACTCCGCCTATCCGCCACTGACTGAAATAGCTGGAGAAATGAATCCGTCAGCCTGGCGATGCCGTGGAGAGCGCGGGCAGCCATGTCTTTGATTTGGCAAGTGAGGCTGCACCAGTTCCAGGTCCGGAACAGCTCGCTTGGGCAGGAAGAATCAAATTAGGACACTACGCCAAAATGAAACTGCTTTTTGCTTGTCTTCAAGCCCCGCGCCCCTCATGCTGCCTGCGAGTCAAATGGAAAGACGTGAATAGTTACCGAGTTTTACCATTAAGCGGCTGATAGTCTTGCCCACAAAGAATGGCACAAACCCGGAAAACTGTTAGAAAATGACTGACAACATCACACATCTGAAAGTATTGTTTTCTGACTGATGCCTGAGATAAACGGATACCAACTCGGCCGACTTTTGGGCCAGGGGACCTTTGGCGAGACTTACGAGGCCATGAAGGGAGGGCAACGTGTCGCTCTCAAGCTCATCCGAGAAGAGGCCGTGTTGCAAGGCTGGGACGCGCGACGATTTGAACGCGAAGTGCGCGCTCTCCAGAAGGCAATCGGCCCGAATGTGGTGAAATTTATCGAAGCTGGCGAAGCTCCACTCGGAAACGAAACGCGACTTTTCGTGGTTTTGGAATACTTGGACGGACAAGACCTCTCGAAGTATTTCCGAGCGTCCAAAAATCAGTTCGCGGAACAGACGATCAAGGACATTTTGGTTCAAATTGTCGCGGGATTAAGAATAATTCATTCACATAATATCATTCACCGCGATTTGAAGCCGGCGAATGTTTTTGTCACGAAAGACGCGGAGATCAAACTGCTGGATTTCGGGCTGGTCAAGATGCTCGATTACACGACGCTGACAACTGCGCCCGGCCAGCCGATTGGGACGCCCCTATACATAGCACCTGAGATACTTCGCGGTGATGAAGTGGACATCCGAGCAGATTTTTACTCTCTTGGCGTGCTCATGTATCATCTCGTCACACGCGGCCAGTATCCATTTGAGGCTCGGACACCACTTGAGTTGTATGCGAAAGTCGTGAACAATCCGCCGCTGCCTCCGACGCGATACAATCAGTCAATCTCGTCCGAGTTTGAAAACATGATTCTTGTGTTGCTGTCGAAGCAGCCCTACGAGCGGACATTTAATCACGACGAGCTTGAACGTGCGATTCGATCCACACCAATTGTAATCCCGACAATCCCGCCCGCAGTCGTGCGAACGAAGCGGATGGAATGTCCCAAGCGTTGTTTCTTCCGTCTCCTTCAAAACGAAAAGGCAGACGTTGAACGCTTTGTTCGTGCTGGCGGGAAGATGGATGCCATAGAATTCCCCGCGAATTTTCTGCCTCGCCTCCAAAATTCACTGGCTGGATACAAACGGTTTGGGATTGAATATCTCTTTGATCCAGTGACGTACCGTCTGACGTATTCCTCATTCGCCCAGACAGAGGGGCTGGTTAAACTCCCGTACGTCCCTGACCCGAACAACGTTTTAACGCCGCGTGACCTTCAAACAATCCAGGCGCTCCAAAAATACGCGCGCGGTTGTATTGACTGGCAGGTGAAATGGGGATGCGCGACGTTGGTCGCACCTTTTCATTTCTGCCGGGATCTAGGGTCGCCTTGGATAGACATTGACATAAAACTCAACGAGGAGGCCGTTAGCTACGCCAGTTCGTTGAAAGGTGCGCCGCCAGTTTTTGCCGGGCTTTGCTTGAACATCGAGCAATACACAGTTGCAGCCAATCGGCTTGCTCTCCTGAATCGTTACTCGCGAGCGCGTGCCGATGGCTTCCTGTTCTACGTTGACACGATTGACGAACGTACAAACAATCCACTGCAACTTCGTGCTCTCTTGGATCTGCTTCAAATGTTTCAGAAGCTGGGCAAACCAGTATTTGCCTGCCGCGTGGGAACTCTGGGGCTTGCATTGCTGGCTGCGGGTGTTGATGGCATTTCAAATGGCGTCGCTTCGCTTTCGAGTTTTTCGGAGGCAAATCTGCTCATAAACCGATCGACAGGCTACGACATGACGAAGAAATACTACGTCCCTGACATGATGCTCACCTTGCCAGCACCGATGGTTGAAGACATGCTTTCCGACAACCGCAACGCGAACTTGCGCTGCAACTGCCCGCATTGCCAAGGCGCTGCACGAAATCTCGGCAAGGGAGCAAAACCACATTTCCTCCATGCGCGGACAACCGAAGTCAAACAACTGAATGCACTGCAAAACAAAGTGGAGCGGATTGAATGGCTTCAACGGCGGATTCATTCCGCCATCCAAGCGTGTAATCGAATCAGAAGCCAACAGTTGGTTGATCTGCAGCCCGGTTACTATTCGCATTTGCGAACGTGGCTGGATGTATTTTGTAAATCTCAACCCTGACTGCTTATGATGTATCGTCAATTTGAAGCTCACATGGTTGAACCGGTCCGGCTGCTGATGCAAACCGTGATGGGCCTTGAGGCCATCATCGAGGAATTTTCTGCGGGCTACGGAACAGCAGATTTGGTGGGAGCTAAATTTTGCGCAAGAAACCGTCAAATTCGGCAGAAGACAGAAACTCATGCGCCGATAGATCATCATCACTGGGTAGAAGTGCTGCTTGCGCTCAACCGAAATGAGAGAATGTCTTACAATTCCCTTCAGCGCCGTATGACGTTTTCTGATAACACGCTTCGAAAAACAGTCTTGCCTGCGCTAGCTGCGCTCGGACTTGTCGAAAGGGATAAAGATGGCTACGTCTGTTTGCTGAAAAACCCGCCATCACCGGCTGACGAAATTGTTGCTATTGAGTTGAAGCAGACGAGATGGCGCGAAGCAATTTTGCAAGCCCGGCGTTACACTTATTTCGCAGACCGAACTTACGTTGCTGTCTGGAATGGCACGGCAGAGTTAATTGATCGCAGGCTGCTTTATAGGTTCCGACTCGGTTTGATTGGAGTGGAGAGAAACCATGCCGAAGTCTTGGTTGAAGCACCTCGGCGGAAGCCCAGGCAAGAAAAGATGCACCGTTATTGTGCCGAGTTCTTGTATAACATCGCACCAGACTCCGGAAGCAAGCGACAAGATTGTAAACGTGAACGGGGTCCCGCATAACCGCATATTTTCGTTTGCTTCGCGCTTCGCGCAGAAGGTTCGTCAGGAAGCCCGCCGCACCCATGTTTAATCGTTTGGCAATCCAGTTTGAGCTTCATGGGCATTTCTTGCCGCAACCAGCGCGCCAGCACCACTTTACCTTTAACCCCTTTGCCCGCCAGTTTCAACTTCCGCCAGACTATGTCAAAACGAAATTTACTGCACGAGGCGCACGCGATAAAACCGGGCCTGGAAGTTCGTTGCGCCGCCGACATCGAGGTAGCTGGCGTTGGTGAGATCCCCTCCGCTCGCGATGATGTTTGGGCTGATGTCGCTGAAGTTGTTGGATGATGCGCCGAAATTGCCCCCCGCAGCCTGCACCACATTCGTCTCCCCGCCAATGGTGTTCCAAGTGAGGAATGTATTGGTCCCTTGCACAACGATGTTGGTCACTGCGAAGATGCCGGGTGGCGGTGGAGGATTTACGTTTTCCGCCTCAAGTTGCAAGCCGGCCTCCCCGTAGTGATCGCCCGTGAACCAGACTTCGCCGCCAAGCCCGATTAGCAGCCGCATCGGCCCGGGATAGGCCACCACACCATAGGCCTTCTGGCCGGTGTCATAAGTTGCATTGGTGAGGTTGAGGAACGGCCACACCACGAACTCCATGTAGTAGTTGTTCCCCATGCGCGGGATGTTCGGCAACTCGCCGGCATTATTAAAATTGAAAAAACCGCCGTCATCGGTTTCGGTGGGCATCCAGTAGCCAAGGCGGATGCGTTCGAGAGTCAACGACACATCGACTGGCCCCGTGTACACCAGCGTGCCGAAATTGTACACCCGAAGATAATTCGTCTGCCCGATTGGGTCGTACACTACGCCAGCGTTCGTTGGCACGTTGGCGATGGCGGCGATGACCGAGGCGTTGCTGTGGGTCGAGTTATTCGGGAAACTTCCAAACGACACCGTCGCCGCGCCCACCGTCGCCGCGAGGACAACCGGCGACACCAAGGCCAGCACGCCCACCCAGCCGCGCCAGCTTCCCGCTCCCGCAAACAAAGTTTGGCTTTTCATATTGCCGATCATCAATAAAAAAGAAGGACAACCACGGCTCCAGGGCCTTCGCCTTCCCGAAGGCGGGCAAAAGTAAACCAGACCATCGCCTGCAAGTCGAGTATACTTGGGTCACAGGAAATAATCAAACCGCACTCAGTAATGGATGCACTGTGGCCCTTCGGCACGGTTCAGCACCGTCGTTTTCCATGCAACAGTTATCTTTTGCCCCTTTGCCCGCCGCTTTCAACTTTCGCCTTCAGCCTTCAGCATTCAGCCTTTTCCTTTCTGGTCTGTTGATTTCGTTTGCTTCGGCGCTTTCAACAGCGTAATCCTCTGCTCATGAGAAAAAGTGCATCAGCCTTGGTCATTTCATTTGCCCTGGCCTTTTCCGCGTATTCACAGGGCACCAACTCGGCCGGAACCAACAGCGAGCCGGCCAAAAAGATTGGAGCCGCGGAAGCCGTGAACCACTACAACGAAACCCTGGTCGTTACCGGCACAATTGCCCAGGTTAACGTCAGGCCAAGCGCAGTGATCTTGAACTTCGACAAGCCGTCTCCTGATTCACCGTTTTCAGCGGTGGTTTTTGCAAGGGCCACAAATCGGTTTGGTGATTTGTCAAAGCTCCAGGGCAAACAGGTGGAGATCAAGGGCCTGATTAAGCCATATCGAAACAAGCCTGAGATCATTTTGGACAACACGAATCAATTGGTCATCGTCGGAAATGGGGCGGAGGCGGGCGGGGTGGAGAAGAAATAGATTCGGACGAAGACCAGGCGCGAGCCCCTTTTTCTGTCAGGTTGGCTCGCGTCAACTTTTGCGTGTCACGCCACAGCCGCTGCGGCGGCGGCGGATGCTCTCCCAATTTCAGCGTTTGTGTAAATACTAGCTTTAACCGTCTTTTGCAAACACCTTGTGGATAACATGTTGTGACTTTGCAAAATGTCGAAATTTTCACTGTTTTTTTCGGGGCAATATGGTTCAACGAAAGTTCTCTTGAGAAATTAAAGAATGGCTGGTCAAATCAGGCGGGCGTCTCAGAGAAATGAGTCCGCCAGTCGGGCGACGCCCTGCAACGTGCGGGCGGCCAGCGGACGGCGGCCCCACTCTTCAGCCGTGAGCAACGCGCTGTGCGCAAAGTAACCTTCCTGAATGCGACGCAGCTCGGCCACCACCTTGGCGTCATAAAACAATATGCCGATCTCGGCATTGAGCGCGAAGGAGCGGATGTCAATGTTCGCCGAGCCGACGAGCGCGACATCGCTGTCAATAGTCAGATACTTGGCGTGCAAAAAACGCGGTTGATAGAGGTGAATGTTCACGCCGGCGTCCAGCAGCTCGTCGTAAAAGGAGCGCTGGGCCAGTTGCGTGAGAGTCTGATTGGCATGGCTGGAAACGACCAGGTGCATGGCCACGCCGCGCCGCGCGGCTGACAGCAGCGCCTCAAGGAACGGCTCATCGGGCACAAAGTAGGGCGTCGTCAACACGACGCGCTCGCGCGCGGCATAGAGCAGGGTGATCATCAACTCCTGTCCGTTCTCCCGCCGGTAACCCGGGCCGCTGGGCACCACTTGCGCGATGGATTCGCCCGCCTGGCCCGGCTCGGGAAAGATCTCCGGGTCCTCCAGGGGCGTGTTCGTTTCCAGAAAACGGTCGGCCAAAAAAACCGCCTGCAATTCCCAGGCCGCCGGACCGGCCACGCGCACGACCATCTCCTCGTTTGGGAACCCGGCCACAAATTGGCCGTCGGTGATGTTCTGCGACCCGGTGTAGCCGATCCTTCCATCCATGACGGCGATTTTCCTGTGATTGCGCAAATCAAACCGCGCCGCATTCCGCCGGAAGAGGCCCACCGGCAACAGCGGCGTCACCTCGATGCCTTTGCCGCGCATCTGTGTGGCCAGCCTTCGCAACGCGCGCTTGGAGCCGACGGCATCCAGCAGCACGCGGCATTTCACGCCCCGTCCGGCCGCGCGCGCCAGGGCTCCCGCCACGCGCCGGCCCGTGGCGTCGGCTTCGTAAATGTAATATAACAAATGGACGTGCTGCCGCGCCGCATCGATATCGGAAACCAGCCGGTCGAGCGAAGCCGCGTAATCCGTCAGCAACTCGACTTGATTTCCGTTGAGCGGTTCAAAATCACCCAACCGGGTGGCCAAGGTGGCGAGTGGTGTCACGTTCGGCGGCAGGCTGGGCCGGGGGCCCCGGCGGGAGAGCATCTGTTCCTGCACGATGCGTATTTTTTGGGAGGCGCGCTCATGGCGGTCAATCCGATATTTTGGCAGATAAATCCGGCCCACCAGCCCGTAAAAGATCAAGCCGGGCCAGGGCAGAAGAAAAATCAACAGCAGCCAGGTGCGCGAAGCGGCGGCGTTGCGCTGTCGCGGCACATAGACCAGCATCACGAGTCGGATGACCCATTCGCTGATCAAGTAAATGAGGCTCCAATGGATCAAGTTGTTTCCAGTGTTTTCATGCGGCCAATGCCGGTCAGTGTCAGGTTTGCCCGGCAAAGATTAAAGATTATTTTGCCGGATGAAAACTTCGCCGGAATCGGCCTCTGCTTTCTGGCGGGCTTAGTGTTTGGATCCGTCTGCTGGCTTGCGCCAGGCATAGGTGCCGCCGGTGGTGCCCGTACAATTCGTGCCAATGGCATACCGCTGATCATAATCCGCATCCACTGCGGCTGCTTGAGTGATCAACGTATCACCGACGATGACACTGGGCACGGCGGACTGGGGCGCAACCTCCCAACGTTGCAGAATCGAATCAGCCACGGGCGGATCGAAGTAGGGCTGCAATTGAGAGAGCTCGATGGGAAACTGTCCATTGTTGGCTTGCGCGTATTGGTTCAACGCCGGTTTTAATGCTGATGAAATGAACGTGCTTTCCGCGGCGTCCCGCAAGCCGCTCAAGGCCCGCCGGTAATCCTCGTCCGTGTTCAGGTCCTCTTTGGCGGCGTTGAGCCAATCCTGCTCGGTCAGGAATTGAAACTCCGGAATTTTGGCTCCCGGCGTTTGTTGCAGCCGTTCCTTGAGCTGGCTGACCCGGGCCAGCCACGATTGCGCCGCTGCTGCCGTTGGATCACTATTGGAGGACGGCGTGTTTTCCCGCAATCGCGCGACTTCGCCGCGCAGGCGGGCAACATCCGCGGCATCCCGGCGCAGCTTTTCGTTTTGCGCCTGCAATGCGGCCAATTGCCGGTTGGCCTCTTCGAGTTGCCGGCGCATGGCGTCGTCTTGTCCGGCGGCTGGAGCCGGTTGTTGCCGCAGTGTCTGCATCTGTTCCTGGAAGGTGGAGGCGCGTTGCGCTTCGTAAAGGCCCGCGCCCACGGCGGCGGCGAGCGTCGCGCCAAGGAGTGCTTTTTGCAGAGTGGTCATGGCAACTGTTTTTGTTATTCCGATGGTTCCCGCAATAGGCGCGCCCGCCCCGGAAATGGCGGCGCTGGTTAAAATCGCGGCGTGCAAGCCGGCGGGCGCGGATTGGACGGCATTGGCGGAAATGACGGCGGCCAATCCGCCAACGCCAACAGCCCGCCCGCGCTTGGAGAAAAATTCGCGCAACTGATCGAGAGCGCGGCTGACCCGCTTCTGCGCGGCGTCCTCCGAGGTTCCCAGCGCCCGCCCGACTTCGCGCAGGCTCTTGTCCTCGAAAAAACGCAGGAGGATGGCGGTGCGATCCGGAGGGTCGAGCGCCTCCATCGCTTCATCCAACAGAGGCTCGATGGCGGTCCATTCGGAGGAGTTTGAGTTCATGTTGGTCATGTCCACGGCGATTTGCTCGCGAAGCTGGCGGCGCGATTCCCGGCGCACCACATCGATGGCGGTGCGGCGCGTCACCTGGTAAAGCCACGCCGTCAAAATGCTGTGTGGTTCCAGCTTGCCGGCGCCGCGGGCCAGATCGGCAAAAACGGATTGCGCCACCTCTTCAGCGAGTTCCGGCGAGCGCACCTGACGCACGGCTGCCGAATAAACCAGTTTCAAATGGCGATCCAGCAGCAGGGCAAAAGCCTCCTGCCGGTTCTCCCGCGCGTATTGCTCCAGCAACTCCAAATCGCTCATCATTTCCAAGCATATCGCCGCCGCCGCATGAATTCCGACAGGATTTGTTTGGGAATTTTTGCCTTTGAAGTTTTCCCGCACCGTGCCTACCCTTGGCGCAATGTTCGAAGCCTCTGAATTGTTTGATTTAAGCCAAACCCGGCATGCCGCGATTTTCGACGGCTGCCGTTATGCCTGGGAGGCCTTGCCGAAAATCGCCGCCTTTCTCGCCGCTCATTTGCGCCCCAGTTTGCACAACCGCTGCGAAGGGGAGGCTTTCATTGGCAAACAGGTTTTCGTCGGCGAAGGCACCTTGTTGGAGGACGGCGTCATGATCAAGGGGCCGGCCATTATCGGCAGCAATTGCCGCATCCGCCATAATGCCTACATCCGCGAAAACGTCATCATCGGAGACGATTGCATGGTCGGCAACTCGACCGAGATCAAGAATTCCCTCCTCTTCAACAACGCCCAGGCCCCGCATTTCAATTACGTGGGCGATTCCATTCTCGGCTGCAAGGCCCATTTGGGGGCCGGGGTGAAAATTTCCAACGTCACCTTGTTTGGCGGGACGGTGGCGGTGGAGATCGACGGCGCGCCCTTCGACACCGGATTGCGCAAGTTCGGCGCGTTGCTGGGGGACGGTTGCGAGATCGGCTGCAACGCCGTTTTAAGCCCGGGCAGCATCATCGGGCGCGGTTCGGTCATTTATCCCAACGTCTCATGGCGCGGCATTTTGCCCGACCGAATGATTGTCAAAAACAAAGCCGTCCAGGACGTCGTGGCGCGGCGGCGGCGCGACGACCAGCCGGAAGCGGCGCGATGATTCGTTTGGTTGAAGACCCGCCCGCGGGAAAGCCCGCCAGCCTGATCGAACTGGTCGGGACCATGTTTTCGCCGAAGGGCATTTTGTCCAAATCGCGCAACTTCGAATATCGCCCGCATCAGCAGAAGATGGCCGTGGCCGTGGCCCGGGCGCTGGAGGAGCGGGAGCATTTGATCGTCGAAGCCGGCACGGGGGTCGGCAAGAGCCTGGCCTATTTGATTCCTTCGATTCTTTTTGCCGTGGCCCACCACAAAAAGGCCGTCATTTCCACCCACACCATCAATTTGCAGGAGCAACTGATTGGCCAGGACCTGCCGATGCTGACCAAGATATTGCCGGTGAAATTCAATTACATGATGTTGAAGGGCCGGCAGAATTATCTTTGCACGCGCCGCCTGGAAAAAGCGGCCCAGCAGGCCGGCCAACTTTTCACCTCGCCCGAAGAGGAGGAATTGCGGCGCATTTATGAATGGTCAAAAAAAACCCAAGACGGCAGCCTGTCGGATTTTGAGATCGAGCCGGACCCGCGGGTCTGGCAGCAGGTCTGCTCCGAACGCGGCTTATGCTCGCCGAAGACATGCGGGCATTCGTCCGATTTTGTGAAGAACGGCGGCCACGCGTGTTTCTTTCAGAAAGCCCGCAGCCGGATGCTGTCGGCCGATGTCCTGGTGCTTAATCACACTTTGTTCTTCATGCTTTTAGGCGGAGTGGACGAGAAGTTGGAGGGCGGCATATTATACAAGAATGATTTTGTCATTTTTGACGAGGCGCACACGGTGGAGAAGGTCGCCTCGCGCCACATTGGCTTGAGCGTTTCCAGCGCGCAATTGCGCTACGGGGTACAACGGCTGTGGAATCCGCAGACTAAGAAGGGGCTGATGACCGTGCTGCACCACGGACGGGAAAAATTGGTGACCGATTTACTCAAGGAGGCGGAGAAGTTTTTCGAGGCGGTCGAGAAGGAGTGCGACGTCATCGCGGTCGAACGGGCCGGAGGCGGCGACGCCCCGCGCCGCTGGAGTGAATTGCGCATCCGCCGCGCCGACCTGGTGGAGGACAACCTAACCCTGCCCCTGCAACGTCTGCGCGAGGAAGTCAGCGCGTTGATTAAAACTGTAGATGACAAGGATACGGCGCAGGAATTGGCTGCATGCAACCTGCGTCTGGCCGAGTTGCGCGAGCAAGTGGCCGTTTTTCTGAGCCAAAGCGACGCGGAACACGTCTATTGGGTGGAGCGGAAAGGGAAAGCTCAACGGAACCTGGCCCTGAACGCCGCACCCATGAACGTGGCGGATTATCTGCGGCAACGATTGTTCGGAACGGGCACCTCGGTCATCATGACCAGCGCGACCCTGGGCGTCGCCGCAGGGCAGGACGCAAAGGAATCCGGCGGCGTGAAAACGTCGCCCCTGCTCTACTTCGCCCGGCAAGTCGGAGGCGAAAAGTCCGTTTTGCTGCAAGCCGGATCGCCCTTTGATTACGAACGGCAGATGAAATTATTCGTCGCGGGTAAGATGCCCGATCCGCGCGACGCGCAGTATCAGGAGAGCCTGATACATTGGATCGAACATTTCATCCGGATGACGCACGGCAAGGCCTTCGTGCTGTTCACCAACTTCAAGTTGATGCTCGAAGTGAGCGCGCGCATGGAGTCGTTTTTTGATGAATTGGGCCTGGAATGTTTCGTGCAAGGCACCGGCACGCCCCGCTCGCTCATGCTGGAGAAATTCAAGCGGGACGTCGATTCCGTGCTGTTTGGCACGGACAGTTTCTGGCAGGGGGTGGACGTGCCCGGCGAATCGTTGTCCAACGTCATCATCACGCGGCTGCCCTTCGCCGTGCCGGACCATCCGCTGGTCGAGGCTAAAATTGAAAGCATCGAGGCGCGCGGCGGCAATTCGTTCATGGAATACTCATTGCCGGAAGCGGTCTTGAAGTTTCGCCAGGGCATCGGACGCTTGATCCGGACCAAAACCGATCAGGGGATCATCGTTGTGCTGGACAACCGGATATTGACGAAAAGATACGGCCAGGCCTTTTTGGACTCCGCCCCCAAATGCCCGATGGAAGTGGTGTAACGGAAGACGTTGCCGGGAGATTTTGATTTTGTGAGAAAACTGATTTAGTGTAAGATAATAAGAAGTATGAACGTGGAAATACCTGAGTCGGTTGCGCAACTGCTGCCGCGCGACCCTGAGAGCCGGGCTCGCAGCATTTTGGAGGGCCTTGTCATTGGCGCATGCACGGCGGGAGTAATTTCCCGCGGTCGGGCGTTTGAATTGCTGGGCCTCAATCACTGGACGGGGGAGGCTTTCTTTCGGCAGCGCGGCGTGTTTCTGAATTACGACGCTCAGGAATTCAGGCAGGACGTGGGGGCGTAATTTATGGCTGTTGTTGTCTCTGACACGACGCCCCTTCATTACCTCATTCTGGTGGGTCGGGAAACGATCCTGGAAAAACTTTATGGGAAAGTCTTCATTCCGCCAGCGGTTTTACTGGAATTAAGCCACGCCTCGGCTCCCGTCCAAATCTCGAAATGGGCGACAAACCCGCCAGCGTGGGTAATCGTGGCGACGCCAAAGTCGATACCCGGACGATACGACGGATTGGACCTTGGAGAACGTCAGGCGTTGGCTCTCGCCAGGGAAATACATGCGGATTTGGTTTTGCTGGATGACAAGGTTGCGCGGCGTGTTGCGCTGCGGGAATTATTGAATGTCAAGGGCACGCTTGGAATTGTTGCGGACGCGGCGAAAGCAAATCTTTTAGATTTCGTGGAGACAGTGGAACAGTTGCAGCACACAAGCATGCACCTCGATCAGGATGTTGTTGACGAGGTCATACGCGAGTATAACCGGTCGAACCAAAAGGATCAGAGTTAGACAATACTGACGCTTTGAGTTCATCTTTGGGAGCCAAGGGTCATGTTGTTGTTTTCTTTTCAGGCAGGCGGTACTGAGTTGCGCAGAGCCAGATGCCCGCGACTTCAATTAAAACCGCCCAAAGCCAATGGGCCTCCATGAATTCACGGAAGAGTTCTGGATTGTTCTTTTTAAGGACGTGTATGTGGAAAAGATATGCAGTGTTGTGACGATGTTCCAAAATGGCGTGTTTTGTAAATGGCAGATACTCAAGTGGTCTGATCGTATCTCCACGAAATTCCTGATAGCCAGCGCTCGCCAGCAAATAAATGCCGAGAACGATGAGAAGGTATGATAAAACACGCATACTCAACCACATGCGCCAGAAGACGAGCGAAACAATCAAAAGAAAAAAGACAAGGATGCCCAAATAAACCTCTATGTTCGTCCAGATTCTCATGTGTCGAGCCGCCTAACTTTGATTATACAACGTAAGCGGTAAAGGAGCGTCCCCCTGTTGATCAGCGGGTGGCGGTGGTAAAAATGGGGCCATGAAGACATCCAATGGTTCGTTTCTCCGCCGCCGGGCTCCACGCCTCGACGCCGCCCGGCG
>Ga0181523_10000948_pt1 | contig 32150 bp, 33 predicted proteins | sample PEATcosm2014_Bin_43_FD_119752 | JGI IMG/M metagenome (GOLD analysis project Ga0181523, IMG submission 119752) | Peatland microbial communities from MTU Mesocosm Facility, Houghton, MI, USA - PEATcosm2014_Bin05_30_metaG | ecosystem: Environmental > Terrestrial > Soil > Wetlands > Peat | place... | reverse complement strand
ATAACAGGGTACCCCGAACGTGGAGGAAATCATGGTGTACTGTCCTGAATGCGAGACGGATCTCGACATCGATGAAGATGAGGTCGATGAAGGCGCGGTCGTCTCCTGCCCGGAGTGCGGCACGGACTTCGAGGTGGTTACAGTGAATCCCGTTGAACTGAAAGTGGTCGGCGAAGACGAGATCGAGGAAGACGAGGACGAAGAAGGCGCCGACGACGAAGAGGATGAGGACGAGGATTCCTGAAGAACTCTGCCCATTTCCGGGTATTCCGGCGTTTGGTGTCCCTGGCTGCGTCAGGGTTGTTCCTGGCGTCTCTGCTTGCCCCTCTGCCCGTGCGGGCTAACGACACTGAGAAGCCGAAGCCTTATGCGCTAATTTTCGGCACGGTTTGGGATCCCGACGGCCACCCGCTCTACGGGGTCAAGGTGAAGATCCGGCGGGCCGACGAGAAAAAGGTCCGCTGGGAGCTCTATTCCAATCACACCGGCGAGTTTGCCCAACGAGTGCCCACTGGCAAGGCCGTCTACATCGTTTGGGCGGACGTGAAGGGCTACAAGCTGCCCTCGGGCAGAAAGTTGAAGCCGGGCTCCGAAGTAACCGTGCATATCGACGCAGATGAACGCTCCGACATCGGTCTTCATTTAGACTGGTAACGGGGCCGTGGCTGGGAAGCAGCGGCCACGAGGTATTCATGAAGAAGGCGATCAGTGTTTTTGCGGCTTCGCTGCCGGTCATGTTGTCGCTGTGCATGTTGTGGCCGCTAATGTTCTCGACATTGGCCCTGGCGGCTCCGGCGCCGCAGTTTGGCGGCTCTTCGAAGGACAAGCCCCGTCTGCTCACCGGCAAAGTGCTGGACAGCGGAGACAGTCCCTTGCCCAACGCGATCGTGTACCTGACCAACACTCGCACCCGCTCGGTGAAAACCTATATCGTCGGCCCGGACGGCGCCTACCGTTTCCCAGCGCTTCAGCCCAACATCGATTACGAAGTGTATGCGCAGTTCAACAACCATAAGAGCGGTACCAAGACGGTCAGCCAATTTGACGATCGCTCGGAGGTTTACATCAGCTTGAAGGTCAATACCAAGTGAGCCATTCGCTTCCAGCCGGCCATGCCACGAAAAAAGGCCACCGAAGACGGTGGCCTTAGAGCTTTCGAAGTTAGCAAGAAGCAGTTAGTTGCTGTCCCCGCCGGCGCGCTTCCAAGAGATCAAGTCGCCGATAGTGGTGCTGGTTGAGGAGGACGATGCTGGGTGCTTGTAAGTCTCGACTTCCTGGCGCGACGCTTCTTCGCCGACCGCCTTGATGCTCAGGCCAACTTTCTTCTCTTCCTGATTCATCTTGATGATCTTGAACTCGAACTCGCTGCCCGGTTCCAGATGCATCGGCTGTCCGTTCGCGTCGACGGCCTCGGAGTTGTGACACAGGCCCTCGATGCCCTGGGCAATCTCAACAAATGCGCCGAAGTTCGCCACGCGCAGGATCTTGCCGTGCACGATGTCCCCGATGCGGTGCTGCGCGAAGAACGAATCCCAAACGTCCGGCTGCATCTGCTTCACGCCGAGCGAAAGACGCCGCTTGTCCGGTTCAATGGCCAGGATGACGGCCTTGACCTTGTCGCCCTTCTTCAACACCTCGGAAGGATGCTTTACGCGAGTGGTCCAGCTCAGGTTGCTGACGTGCACCAAGCCGTCGATTCCGTCTTCGATTTCAATGAAAGCGCCAAACTCGGTCAGATTGCGCACCCGGCCCTCGACCGTCGCTCCCACCGGATACTTATCGTGCAGCGTATCCCAGGGATTAGACGCGAGTTGCCGCATGCCGAGCGAAATGCGGCGCTCGGTCGGATTCACGCTCAGGACCACGCAGTCCACCTCGTCGTTTACGTTGACCAGCTTCGACGGATGCTTCATCCGTTTCGACCAAGTCATCTCGCTTACGTGGACTAGGCCTTCAATGCCTTGTTCCAGTTCGACGAAGGCTCCGTAATCGGTGACGCTGATTACGCGTCCGTGGACGTGGGCACCCACGGGGTAGCGGTGCTCCGCATCCAGCCACGGATCGGGCGTGAGCTGTTTGAAGCCGAGCGAGACGCGCTGCTTGTCTTTGTCGTACTTCAGAACCTTCACCTGAATCTGATCGCCGACATTGACCAGATCGCGCGGGTGCGTCAAGCGTCCCCACGACATGTCGGTGATGTGCAGCAGGCCGTCAATTCCGCCCATGTCCACAAACGCCCCATACTCGGTCAGGTTCTTGACAATGCCGGTGAGGACGCTGCCTTCTTCCAAATGTTCGAGTGTCTTGCCGCGCTTCTGATTCTGCTCTTCTTCCAGAAGCTGCTTGCGCGAGACCACGATGTTGCCGCGCTTCTTGTTGAGCTTGATGATGGCGACTTCCATCGTCTGGCCCTTCATGCCATCCAGGTTCCGGATGGGACGCAGGTCCACTTGCGAGCCCGGCAGGAAGGCGCGCGCGCCCTGAATGTCTACCGTCAGGCCGCCCTTGATGCGTTCCACAACGATGCCCTTGATCGGCTTCTTCTCGTTGTACGCGCGCTCAATCTCGTCCCACGAGCGCAGCCGCTGTGCTTTCAGGTGCGAAAGGTTGACATAGCCCTCTTCGGTTTCGCCCTTCTCCCGCATCACGTCGATCTCATCGCCGGGCTGGAACTTGGGCTTGCCCTCGTGGTCGAGAATCTCCGCAATCGGCGCCATGCCTTCGGACTTCGCCCCGATATCGACGACCACGTGGGTCGCGGTCAGTTTTACCACGGTGCCTTTGATTACGTGGTCATCGCTAACCGCTTCCTCGGTTTGGTTCTCGAAGTTGTGCAGCGCGGCGGCGAAATCATCGCTGGCAGCCGCGGCAGTCTCCGGCGCGGAATTGTCGGGACCTTGATCTCCTGCAGAATCACTTGCGGGAGAGTCGTTTTCCCGAACCTCGTTTTCGCGAAGGTCGCTTTCCGGAACGGCAGGGGCGGAAGCCAAGGCTTCCGCGGGAGAGGGTTGTGCGGGCTCGGGAGCGTCTAGTACGGCCGGGCCGCCGGTGTGGGTATCGTGTGCAGGTGTCATGGTTTCAAGACTGGATTCAAGGTTAGGGGCGGTGCTGTCGTCGAACAAGTTCATAGCCTCTGTGTCGACGCGCGTTCGCGCGACTCATGCGGGACGTGGTCGAGCGGACTGCTGGCGTGGTCTTTAGGTTGCGTTGAGGCCGACCTGGCGGACGACCCTAGGACAATTCCAGCTGGTGTTCGAAACCGCGTCCAATAAGGACTCTACGACTATAGCAACCGCGTTGGAACAGTGTCAAACACGAAACGGGCCAATTTGCCGAGGGGCCCCAGAATTAACAGACTCGTCACAATAGCGGTAAGCTGCGAGCTTCCAGCCGCGAGCTTCGAGCGAACCGCGGCCCCGGTGGTTTTTTAGCTCGTAGCTCGCAGCTCGGAGCATATTTCTGCTACCCTCCCCCCATGGATTATCTCTGGACTCCCTGGCGCTACGCCTATGTGACTGGCGCCGACCAGAAGCCGGGCTGCATCTTCTGCAACGCTCCCAAAGAAAACGACCAGCAGGCCCGCATCGTCCACCGCGGAGAGCACTGCTACGTCATTCTCAACACTTACCCGTACACGAATGGGCATGTCATGGTCGTGCCCTACGCACACCTGGACGAGTTGCAGAAGCTCCCCGCCGATGCCGCCGACGAGATGATCGCCCTGACCCAGCGCATGGAGGTGGTGCTGCGCACACTATATCGGCCCGACGGTATCAACCTCGGCATGAATATCGGAAAAGCCGCTGGCGCCGGCGTGGCCGGACACATCCACATGCACATTCTGCCGCGCTGGATAGCAGACGCCAACTTCGTCAGCGTGATCGGGGAAACGCGGGTGCTGCCCGAGGCGCTGGACGTGACCTGGGAACGGATACGAAAACAATTTGTAATTGGTAATTTGTAATTGGTAGTGGGTTCCTCCACTCCGTCCCGGCAGGAAACGCCCGCGAACCTGCGCTTCGACAACGGCTAAAATACAAAGGCCGGTTGTCCATGAAGAGATTTCGAACGAAAAGATTTGCAGCCATTTTTGTCTTCTGCGCCTGGCCGCTCTTTGGCCAGAGCAACAGCGGAGAATTGCGCGTTAAGGTGACCGATCCGGCTGGCCTAGGCGTGAAAACCACGGTTCAGATCACCAGCGAGGCGAATCGCTACCGAAATACTCTGGCGACCAGCGATCAAGGCCGCCTGGATGTTCAGCGCCTGCCTTACGGCATCTATCAACTTGAAATCAAGCAGCCTGGCTTTTCGCAAATATCCGAATCTGTCGATATTCATTCCTCAATCCCAACCGAATACACAATTCAACTCACATTGCCTACGGTGACCCAATCGGTCACCGTGAGCGCGGACAAAACATTGATCAATCCCGATCAGGCGGGCGCCGTTAATCAGATTGGCTCGGACCAAATCGAGAATCGCCTGAGCTCGGTTCCCGGACGCTCCTTGCAGGATCTGGTCAATTCGCAGCCCGGCTGGCTCTACGAAGGCAATGCCGTTCTTCACCCGCGTGGCTCGGAGTATCAGACACAATTTGTGGTCGATGGCATCCCGCTCACCGACAATCGCTCCCCCAGCTTCGGCCCCGCGATGGACGCCGACGACGTGCAATCGCTGAGCATCTACACTGGCGGCATTCCCGCCGAATACGGCCGGAAAATGGGAGGCGTGGTCGAGGTGAACACGCTGCAGGATTCACAGCCAGGTTTCCACGGCGAGCTGGTGCTCTCTGGCGGCAGCTTTGATTCTGCCGCCGCTGCGGCGCAGGGGCAGTACGGCTGGGGAAAGAATATCTTCGGCGCCAGCGCCAGTGGCAGCATGACGGACCACTATCTGAATCCCGTGGTTCCGCAAAACTTCACCAATGCGGGTACGCTGGGAGTTTTCTCGGTCAACTACGAGCGCGACTTTACCCCGAAAGATCGTTTAAGGTTTATCGTCCGCCATGAACTCGCGCGTTATGAAATTCCCAACGAACTGGTGCAAGAAGACCCGCAGCTCATAGGGACTCTTGGTGGACAGCCTTCGCCTCCGCCGGGGACTCCTCCCCAACTCCAAACTGCCGACAATTTCGAGACCATGGGAAGCGCTTCCTATCAGCACATTTTCTCGCCCAACGTTCTCATAGATGTCCGCGGCATGGTCCGCGACAACTCCAGCGACTTCTATTCCAATCCCTATTCCTGGCCCATTATTGTCTTCCAGCACAATGATTTTAAAGAGGGATATTTCAATACCTCCGTCTCCATTCACCACGGCCACCAGGAATGGAAAGCTGGAATTGAATCCGACAACCTATTCCTTCACGAAAGCTACAGCGACATCATCACAGCCGACCCGAATTACCCCGTCAGTTATCCCTTCGACCCCGGCACCGTAACCACCTTCGCGTTTGCCGGCAGTCGTCCCGACCTCGAACAATCCGCCTTCGTTCAGAACCTCATCCATTTCGGCAACTGGACCATCAACGCCGGCCTGCGCTGGGACCACTACCAGTTACTACTCAATCAAAATGCTGTTAGCCCACGCGTGGCCGTAGCACATTATTTCCCCAAGGCCAGTTTGATGGTGCACGCCTCTTACGATCGCATCTTTCAAACCCCGTCGTTCGAGAACATCCTGCTCTCCAGTTCCACCGAGGTGCAATCCTTCGAACCCAATGTCCTGCGCCTGCCAGTGCAACCTTCCCACGGCAACTATTTCGAAGTCGGCGCCAGCAAGAGCTTCTTCGGACAATTCCGCTTCGACACTAACGTTTTCCGCCGCGCCGCCAACAACTACGCCGACGACGACCAGATTCTCAACACCAGCATCAGCTTTCCCATCGCCTTTGAGAAAGCCATCCTCTACGGCGCCGAAGGCAAGCTCGAACTCCCCGACTGGAAGGGCTTCTCAGGCTTCATCAGCGAATCCTACATCGTCGGCAACGCCTGGTTCCCGGTTACAGGCGGCCTCTTGCTCGGCGTAAGCGACACATGTATCAGTCAACCGAGCGGGGTTACGTGTCCCCCGCTCTCGGGCCATTTCCCGGATTCACAGGACCAGCGCCACAGCGTTCGCGGACGGCTTCGCTACCAGGTCAAGCCGCGCTTTTGGATCGCGGGCGGAATGCAATACGACACCGGGCTCCCCTTCGAGTTCGATGGCACGCCGTCCACCGCGCTCGCCGAATACGGCCAGCAGGTGATCGATCGGATTAACTTCGCTCGCGGGCGAATCTATCCTTCCTTCCAGGTCAATGCCTCGGCTGGCGCGGATATTTACAAGTCGGACCGGGTGAAGATGCGGTTTCAGATCGACGGACAGAACCTCAACAATGTCCTGAACGTCATCGACTTTGGCGGCCTATTCTCGGGCAACGCCATCGGCCCGTCGCGGAGCGTTGCCCTGCGTCTCACCACCAACTTCTAAAGCCAAAGCGGCTGCAGTTGGCCTAAGCCGCACGGCGCTGTGACGTCCTCTGCATCCACATCCAAGCCGTCGACACGATGTCGGCGAGATTGCGTTTGGCGGTCCATCCCAGCACGCTTTGAGCCTTAGCCGGATCGGCCACCAGAATCGGAGGATCGCCCGGCCGTCGCGGTCCGATCGTTCGGCGGACCGGGCGCCCAGTGGCGCTTTCCACTTCGTGCATGATTTCGAGGACAGAATGTCCCCGGCCGGTTCCCAGATTGATGGCCAGCGACTTGTCCTTGTCGTGGCCAGTCCGTTCGCCGCCAGTTCGTTCGAGGTATTGCAACGCCCGGACGTGCGCATCGGCAAGATCGTTCACATGAATGTAGTCGCGAACGCAGGTGCCGTCGGGTGTCGGGTAGTCGGACCCGTAGACGTGCAACTCGGGTCCGTTTTTTGCGGAGGCGGCCAGCGCTAGTGGAATCAAGTGAGTTTCCGGGTCGTGGATCTCGCCAATCTCGCCGCTTTCGTCGGCTCCCGCAGCGTTGAAATAGCGCAGACTCACCGAGCTTAGACCGTAAGCGCGGCTGTAAGCCTCGAGCGCATTTTCGAAAAACAACTTCGAGGCGCCATAGGGATTCACCGGTTCGCGCGGCGTCTGCTCGGTGATCGGAATCCGCTCGGGGATGCCGTACACGGCACAACTGGAGGAAAACACGAAGCGGCGGATACCGGCGTCCAGCGCGGAATTCAGGAGGCTGAGCGCCCCGAGAACATTATTCCGGAAATACTTGCGCGGATTCTCGACCGACTCTCCCACGTAGGCGTGAGCGGCAAAGTGCATCACCGCGTTCACGCGCGCCAGCACCGGCCGGAGCCTGGCTTCGTCGGCGATATCGCCCTCGACCAGTTCGAAGCCTTGCGCCAGGCAACGGCGCCCGGCTGAGAGATTGTCATAAATCACAATTTCATACCCGGAACGCCGCAGCGCGCGCGCCGCATGACTGCCGATGTAGCCCGCTCCGCCCGTAACCAGGATCGCCAAGGAACCCCCGCGCTCGCCTAGGGGCGGACGCACTCGTCCGCCTAGCGGAGCGAAGCTCCGCACCCTACAACATCATGTTGCCGCGAGAAGCAGTCGGCGCGAGGTGATACTCATCACGCTCCGTTTGTGACAGAGCAGCCGACGGGTGCGGGTGCCCACTCATCGCGTGTTTTGCGATGAGTGGGATTTCAGGTAGTGCCTCAGTTTTTCGCCAGAATCCACAAGACGCTGAGAATCACTCCCAGCAGGACGGCTGGTTTGAGCGATCATGTTTGGAGTCTTTAGGAAATCGTGCAGATGGCCGATAGCTACATGCCGAAACCCGGTAAGCGCGGTTCCTACAAGAAAAGAGTTGCAGAGCCTCTTGCCGCATCTTACGATGGCGGAAGCGTCGGAGGTAGCTTCGATGAGATCAGCATGGCAGACTGAGACAGGACATCTCGCATGTCGCTGGTCTGAGGAGGGGCAGCGCGCTCAATACAATCCTTGCTGGATGCAAGAGACTTCAGAGAGTGGTTACGTCCCGCCTGTTCTAGACTTTGCCAGCCGTAGTCCATTTGGAGGAGCCTCTTGGTTTCTCCCATACGATCGACGCGAGTCCCATTAAATTTCAAACTGAGGCACTACCGGATTTCGCCGCCAGTCGCTATCAACTGGTGTAGAATTTGAAAATCAACCCCCACGCTGTCAGCCTCGGCAGCGGATCCATCGGGACGTAGCGCAGCCTGGTAGCGCACTTGCTTGGGGTGCAAGGGGTCGCGAGTTCAAATCTCGCCGTCCCGACCATTCTTTATTTCCGCAAAAGGGCAGAATCCATTCAAGACGCGGGGCGCCTGAGCATGTTATTCGACCGCGATCGCCGCAGCGCCTAACTGCTCCAATGGAGGATAAGAAACGGGCTCCGACAAAGTCAAGAGCGGTGCAGGCGTCCCCTGCTGTAGCTCTCTCGCGAGCACGTCCATCGCCAGAGCTGTCAGTGGCGGACAGAGGATGGTCGCACTCAAGAGGCCGGCCGACGTCCACGCTTGACCGTGCTTCGTAAGCCCGTCGCATCCTATGTATTTGACCTTCGGCCGATCCGTGCAGCCGCCACCCTCGGCGAGTTGGTCAAAGGCTCGGCGCGCGCCCATTGCCATGTGGTCGTTCTGGGCGGCAACCACATGCGGGCAAGGGCTTCGCGCACTGGAGACCCGCAGCCACGAACTCACCGCCTCGAAGGCGTCGTCTTCAAGCCAGTGGCCATTCAGAGTTTTAATCGTGACCTGCGGAGATTTGGTTTTCAACATGCCCGCGGCGCGCGCGCTCGCAACCGGGTTGCCGACCGGGCCCTGCAGATATACAACCGAGCCGCCATGAGGCAGCAGGGTGTTCAACTGGCGGCCTTGGATGCGTCCGGTTTGCGCATGGTCGGTGGTAACGGCAAAGACCGGAGCGCGAGCGGCGGCGCGAAGTTCCGCGATGTACTTCACTTCCCGGTTCAAGACGATCCAGCCGATGCCGGCTTTTACGGCCTCCCGCGCGACACGGATCATGCCAGTGCCCACCGGTTCGAGCATGATTGCGCTGGGGCGGGAGGTCTCTGGACCACAAATAAGCTTGAGCAGTTGATCGATTTGCTTCAGGGCATCGCCTTCGGCATAAATGACGCTGACGCCGAACTCATGCTTTTTAGCCGCAGCCTGGGCAGCCTCCGCTTCCGCTCGCTGATAGTCGCTGGTTTCATTGTGCAGTGAAATGACGAGGCTCGGCCTGGATGAGTTCATGTCCGTCTCCGCAGCGGTGGTGGTTAGGTTGTTTGACGGTGGTTAAACTGACGAGGTAACGCGATTATACCCGTAAAGGCGGAGCGGCCATGGTGATGGACGTCATAGTTACGCGTGATTTGACCCTCTGAGTTGCTCTGGGATTCTGGATGGCCCGCCAGGGCCGGACATTCACTCCGCAAGCATTTCCTTGTGACCCTCGCCCTTGCATTTTTCCCGCGTTTGGAGCAACGTTTCCAGTGCGAAAGGAGTGCTCCCTGCCATCATGATCAACGTTCTCATCCACCACGAAGTCGCCGACTATACCACCTGGAAAGCGGCGTTCGATTCCGCCTTCGACTGGCGGCGCAAACACGGCGAGCGCAGTTGCCGAATTTTCCGCAGCGCTGGCAACGCCAACGACGTCACCCTTTTCTTCGAGTGGGAGAGTCTGGAAGTAGCGCGCGCATTCATCGCCTCCGACGAACTCAAAACCAAAATGGCGAGCGCCGGAGTCAAGAGTCCGCCCCGAGTCGACTTCCTCACTGAGGTGCACAGCATCCGCCGCAGCGCGGCCGACTGAAGCGTGCAGGAAACGCTTCTGTTCGCCAATTTGATCGGAGCATCCCGGGCCGGGTGGAGTCCACTAGCAGCTTGCGGAAAAACTTCGGCTTCGCATCAGGGTATCGCTTTAGCGATACCGAGAGTCCTTCGAAATCAATCGCCCCTTTAGGGGCCGGGCGCCTAATATTGAGTTTTTCCGCAGCCTACTTGCTAGGCTCGGAATCTATTTCCGCGGGCCCGCATCCAAGCATTTTGAACCGGCAAACAGGACCGGGAGCCATCGTTCTGTTCTGGCAATTCGCTCCTCTTCTGGCTTGCCCCCAAATCCGTAGTTTCAGGAGACTTTCATGACTAAGAAACCAATCTCCAGCAATTCAAGCAAAGCTTCAGCGCAACCCCGCTATCACCAGTCCGCGGGCGAACTCCAGGCATTTGGCACCGTGACCAGCGTGATGCCATTGCAATTGGAAGAACCAGTACGGCTGGAAATGACCGCGCGGCTCAATCAACTGTTAGCCGACACCATGACGCTTCGGGATCTCTACAAGAAGTCCCATTGGCAGGTCTCCGGAGCCACTTTCTATCAACTCCATCTTCTGTTCGATAAGCACTACGAAGAACAGAACGAGATCGTCGACACCATCGCGGAACGAATTCAGCTGCTCGGCGGAATCAGCGTCGCCATGGCGGCCGACGTCGCCGAGTTGACCCGCATTCCGCGCCCGCCCAAGGGCCGCGAAGAGGTTCCGGTGCAACTGTCTCGCTTGCTGGACGCGCACGAACTCATCATCACTTACTGCCGTGAACTCGCGGAACTTTCCGCCAAACTCGGCGATGCCGGCACCAACGATCTGGTGGTGAGCGATGTGCTTCGCCCCAGCGAACTGCAGGTCTGGTTCCTGAGCGAACACCTGGTCAAAGCGCCGCTAGTCGAAGCCGAGCCGCTGCGGGAATCGGCATAGCGCAAATCGATTTGTGAAAAGATGCACGCGGGCTTCGTGGCCCGCGTTTTTCTTTGGCTGGACGGAAAGCAGCTCACGGCTATGTTGTGTGGAAGCGGGCTCCGTCACCAAGCAAGTGAAGTGAGTTTGCCGAATCCCGGCGCTAGTGCGGATTCACCATAGCTGTGTCTTGCTCGCGTAGGGACAGACGCCCTCGTCTGTCCCGGCCGAGCGCAGCTCGGCCCGCCGCCCGTGGCCACAGCATCTTTTGCTCGGCGCTACCGGCGCGCGGAAAGAATGTGCAGGATCTGCTGCAGCTCATTCCGTAAATGCGCCACGTTCACGGAAGGAGTTACCGGGAACGGAAGCGTGGTCTGGCTCCGATCGGACTTGGCTTCCTCGCGCAACTGCAGCCGCGCCCCGGCGATGGTGAAGCCATCGTCGTAAAGCAGTTTCTTAATGCGCACCACGGATTCCACATCGCGCTTGCGATACATGCGCTGCCCGGTGCTGCTCTTTATGGGCTTGAGCTGCGGGAATTCGGTTTCCCAGAAACGAAGTACGTAGGCCGGCAGACGGCACAAGCTGGCGACTTCGCCGATGCGGAAATAGAGTTTGTCCGGAATAATGATTTCGGCGTTGCGGGCCGCTTTCTTCGACGCTTTCTTGCGCAGGCTCATGAAGGCCGCTTCCGTACCCCGTATACGCGTTTCTAGCACGCGCCGCGCCGCGCGACAACCCCCAAAAGTACACAGAGCACAGATGGGCCGTCGCAAGAGCGTTTTGACGCTCTACCGCGGCCCGCGACGGAAAAGCCTCTCCAGAGGTGCTTCTCCGGAGAGGCTTTGGGGAACTTCTGATCGAGCATCTGCCCGCTTAGTGTTTCTTTTTCTTGGCGGCTTTCTTCTTGGTTGCCATGAAGTGTTTTCCTCCGTTTGAACGATTTGTTCTCCCAAGGTTCTCGACAGGGCACCTTGATGCCCGGGCTACTCAACTTGTAGTATGAGCAGCTGTCCTACCACAAGATATTGCCACTTGTATGTAATTTGTCAATGAAAATATCACTTCGCCGAACGATTTTGGTGAACTACGTGCTCAGCTCGCTCCGGCGAATCACGCAAACCCTCACTATCGCGGCCGAACATTCTCCCCAGAAGCCCAGTGCATCCGCGATGCCTGTGCGATAATCTCAGAACAAATCTATGTCCGATCACAAAGTCTTCTGCGCAAAATTGAAACAGGAGTTGCCGGGGCTCCCCGAGCCTCCATTCGACAGCGACTTGGGAAAAAAAATCTACGAGAACGTCTCGCAACAGGCGTGGGGCCAGTGGATGGAGCACTGCAAAATGCTGCTCAACGAGTACCGCCTGAACCCGGCGCGCAAGCAGGATCAGGAAGTCATCGTGAAGCAGATGGAGCAGTTTTTCTTCGGTGAGGGCTCCGCGCGTCCAGCCGAATACGTTCCCCCTACTCACTGAACGCGCGTCGACCGCGAACTGAGCCAAAAATGGCGCGGAGCAAGCCCTTTGCGGCCGCAGTCGGTTTTGCAAGTGGGTTAGAGGCAGGTAACTGACCGATTACCTCTGGCTTCTCACTTGATTCCCAATTCATCACCTCGTAACACTCCCCGGCGAAAATAGAAGCCGTGGCGCCGCAGATCGTTGCACCCAAGATCTATGACACGCTGATCCTTTCGGATCTCCACCTCGGCGCGGACATGAGCCGCGCGCGCGAGGCGCTGCACGTCCTCGAGGAGAATCAATATCGCCGCCTCATTCTGCTGGGCGATATTTTTGCCGACCTCAATTTCGGACGCCTGAAAAAAGAACACTGGAAATTCCTCGGCTACATTCGCAAGCTCTCCAATCCCAAGCGCAACGTCGAAGTGGTCTGGGTCGAAGGCAATCACGACCACGGACTCGCCCCAATCATGTCCCATCTCGTCGGCGTCCGCGTGTACCAGGAATATCAATGGGAATACCAGGGACTGCGCCACATCGCCGTGCATGGACACCAGTTCGACGGCTTCGTGGTGAGCAATGTTCGCGTCAGCTATCTGATTGGGACGCTGCTCTACCTGCAACTGCAGAAGTGGGATTCGAAAAATAAAACGTTGACCCGTTTCCTCGACCGGCTCAACACGCGCTGGCTGCGCCTGTCGTCAAAGGTTGCCCAGGGCGCCCTGGCCCATGCCCGCCATCATCATGCGGAGCGCATTTTCTGCGGCCACACCCATGCCGCCTTGCACAGGCACGAGGACGGAACGGATTATTTCAATTGCGGAGCCTGGATTGACGAGCATCCTACCTACATCACCATTGCTGAAGAGGGAGTCCGGATTCATGAATACGTTGAGCGGCCTGACAATCTCCATCCCGGCGAAGAACGAACCGAGTTCGAGCCGGTTGAATTCGATGGCGAGGCAGGACTACTCGAAGACGCCGAGTACGAGGGTGTTAGTCGCTGACGCTAATTCTACCGGCAGCTCGGTTTCCGATAAAATTCAATTACCACGAACCAAGCAAGGGGACTCTTGCGCAAACTGACTATAGTTTTCCACCACGCCGGCGGAGGACATCAAAGTGCAGCGGACGCTCTCCAAGCCACTCTCGCCGGGCAAGAGCATCCTTGGGACGTCAGTCTTCTCGACATTCAAGAGTTGCTCGATCCGCTCGACGTGGTTCGTCGCTTCACCGGCCTGCGCATTCAGGACACTTATAACCTGATTCTCCGCCGAGGCTGGACGCGCTTCACGCCGCAACTCCTGGTCGTTCTGGAAACCACCATCCGTCTATACCATTCTCCGATCGTCAAGGCGCTCCGAGCTTACTGGGCCGAGCATCCGGCGGACCTGGTGCTCTCCGTGATCCCACACTTCAATCGCGAGATCGCCCAGAGCCTTAGCAGCGACGGCACAAGAACACCCGGTACACACACGCCCTTTGTCACTCTAATAACGGATCTGGCGGATTACCCGCCGCATTTCTGGATCGAGCGGGAATCGGAATACATCATCGCCGGCACGGAACGCGCACGGCAGCAAGCCCTTACCATCGGCCACCCCGCCGACCATGTCTTTCAGACATCGGGAATGATCCTGAAGCCCAGGTTCTACGAGCAGACCACGGTCGATCGCGTCACCGAAAGAAAGCGGCTGGGCCTGGAACCCGATTGTCCAACCGGCATTGTCCTCTTCGGAGGCTATGGCTCCAAGGTCATGATCGACATCGCCAGGAAGGTCAACGAAGGCGGCAGCGATGTCCAGTTGATTCTGATTTGCGGGCACAACCAAAAGCTCGCCGCCCAGCTCAAAAACCTGAAAACCAGAAAGCCAATCGCCGTAGTTGGATTTGCCCAGAATGTTGAGTACTACATGGCCTTGGCAGACTTTTTCATCGGGAAACCAGGCCCGGGCTCGATCAGCGAAGCGCTGCAGTTCCACCTGCCGGTCATCGTAGAATGCAATTCCAAAACACTGCCGCAGGAGCGCTACAACGCGGAATGGGTGACGGAGAAAGGCTACGGGATCGTCGTGCCAAGCTTCAAGAAAATTGCGCCTGCCGTGCAAAGCCTGCTAGCGAGCGCGACGTTCAATGAATTCCGCCGGAAGACCGGCGAATACTCCAATCGCGCGCTGTCTGAAGTGCCCATCATCCTGGAACAATGCGCGGAGCGCACGGCGGTTTCAGCGCAACCGGTAAAGCGTGTGAGTGCCTTATGAGCCCCATCGAGACTGTCCTTCATTTTCTGGACCGCATCAACCAGCGCGATGTGGACAAGCTGGCCGAGCTGATGACGGAGGATCACGTTTTCACTGACTCGCTCGGTCAGTCCGTGCGGGGTCGCGAGAAGATGCGTGCCGGATGGCGCAGCTACTACGACACATACTGTCCGGACTACCGGGTTTCTCATGAAGAGATTTTTCACCATGGGAACCTCGTCGCCGTGTTCGGCTCGGCGGGCGGTACCATTGCCGTCGATGGCAAGCTTCCCCCGGAAAATAAATGGCGTACACCGGCGGCTTGGCTGGCAGTGGTGGAAAAAAGCTTGGTGAAGGAGTGGAGAGTGTACGCCGACAACAAGCCCGTGTACGACATCATGGCGAAGCAAGCGCGCTCTTAGAAATGCACCGCGACGCCCGTCGAGAAGCGCACGCCATTCTGCCCCTCGCCATAAAAACGAGTGTTGATCCAATCGAGCTGTCCGCGCAGCGTTACCGGCCCGAAGATCCGATAATCCAGTCCTCCGCCGACCGCATCCACGAACGAAGTATCCGAGTCCGAGATCCCGTTGCTCCGGCTGATGTGCCCCGCGCCAGCCAGGAACTCCGCGAACGGACGGAAGCGGTGAATCTGCACCGACACTCTCGGCCCGAATAAAACGTTGTGCGCGCTGACGTCGGCGCTGGTGCCGCTGAAGTTGTGGCGGCCATAATGCCCGTCGACATCGGCCACCAGCCCAATCCACGGCAGGACTTTCCCCTCCAGCGTTGCCTCCCATCCATTCAGATTTGAGGTGTCGTTCGAGGCGATCGAAGTGCGGTCATAGGAGTAGCCGAAGAACACGTTTCCCTTCGTCGGAATCTGCGCCCATGCGGCGCTGGCGAAAATCGTCAATAGCAAGACAAGAGTCCACTTTCTTCGCATTTGTTCTCCGTAAGGTGCGGTTTAGCGCATGCCGTTTTAAGACGAGGCGGCGCGAAGAAAAACTGTTAAAGATATAGATGCAAGCGCGGCTGAACAATTTGCCCGGCGACGCCACACATTAAGTATGGTGACCGCGAGATGAATACCGCAGGTTGGTGAATGGTACCGCCGGCATCTTGCCGGCTGTCCCGAGGGCGTCGCGCCCTCGGCGCGGCGGACGGCGGCGCTACACTACGGCAGATTAGCGGAACATCGCGGCAAAAAATCCGCCGAGTTTTCTGAAGAAGCCGCGCGCCGGCGCGTGCTTGGCCGATGCTGTTTCGTTGCCGGCCGGCTTCGGCTTTTCGTCCGCCGGTGGAGGAAGCGGGGCGGCCAAGGCCGGCGGCGCCAGTGGACGCGAATCGAGAGGCAGGGCGCGCACATCCTCTACCGGAGCAGGCGGTGGGCCGGTCGCGTGGAACACGAGCGGCGCCTCCACCTGCACGTGAAGTTCGTTGGGCGCGACGGAGACGCCAAGAGTGGCTCCCGCCGGTGCGCCAGCCGAAGGCGCGCTTTCCACATGAGCCGTTTCCGCAACCGGCGCAGGATTCGCATTAACGGGCGGCAATGCTTCGCTCTGTGATCGGCTCTGCACGGGCAGATTGCTCGTCGCCCGCAGCGAAGGGTCCCGCGGCGGCGGACATCCGCACTCCAGCGGCACCGCCATATCCACCCGATCGAGTTGTCCCGAACGAAACACCAGCTGGTCGGTTGCCTTAACCTGGTAAGTGCGATCGCCGAGCAGTTCAGAAACAATCGCCGACGCCGTGTTGCCGGGCAGCGCGCGCACGCAGGTGTTGCCCTGGTTGTCCGCGCTGATGGCATAGTGAAATTCTCCCGGCCCCGACAAGAGGATGCGAAAGTCCGGCGTCATCACGGAATCCGAAGAAGCGTCGAGCGCGAAGTGCGTTTCCATCGCTCCCGTGTTCATGCTGAGCATCAGGTTGTGCCGGTTCTCCGACGGAGTCACCGACACGGTCGTCCCCGGGCAAACCCGCACCTCGCCGCCACTCGACAGGCGAAGGACGGCGGTATCGGGGCCGGCCGTGATCGAAGAACCAGACGCGCTGTTGTTTCCAGCCAGCGCCAGCGGGCCAGCCGCGCGTACCGCGGACACTACCGGTGGCGGCGCGGGCGTCAGGCTGGGAACCGTCGGCGGCTCAAACGGCGAAGTCTTCGCCTGAGCCTGACTGGGGGTTTTCCCGAGATGCACGACCAGGCGATTCCCCGCGGCATCCCAGGTGTAGGCGCGAGGCGCGAGCAGATCCACGACCACGCGCGCCACCGGCGGATTCTGCTGAAACTGGTCGGCGCGTATCGAGCTGATCTGATCGGCCTGGATACTGATCCGTTTCTGCGGCGTCTCCAGGCGTGCATTCGGCAGGTCGATCACCAGCCGATCGGGGTCGCTGATGGCCTGGATCGAAGGGACCAGCGGCCTCGTCGATAGAATCTCAACCGCCGGGCCATCCTTTTCCTGCACGATCCGAAAGCTCTTAATCGCCGCAACCTTGCTCACGGCGGAAGCAGCGGCGGGCTTGCTGCCAGGCTTAGCGCCAGCCTCAACCGGCGTCTGGGAATGACACGGAGTTCCGAGAGCGATGCCCACAGCCATCGTCGCCACGGCGCGCCAATCCGCCCGCAAGCCGCGGCGAGCGAGCGGTTGTCGGAGCGCAGTATTAGGCGGGAATTCTCTCACAGAAGCACTCGAGTGTTACAGAAACCATACCACTCGGCGGCTCGGGAAAAAAAGCAGCTTGAGAAAAAGGCGCGCGGAAAAAGCGAGGCATTACGAATCGGCCAGAAACTCGTACTCATCGATGACGGCTGCCACCGCCAACCTGCTCGCGGGACTGCCCCCTTCGACCCGCACCACGCGGCCCTTGCAGCGCACTCGGATGCTTTCCGTCAGCGTGATCTCGGGCGGCAGGGTCAGCGTGAAATCGATCGCGGAACCGGCCTGGATGGCGGAATCGACGTAGAAGCAGATGCCGCGCGCGCTGACGTCGCGGGTCTGCGCTGCGTGCTCCTCCTCATTTTCGCCGTAACGGACGCTCACGGGGAGACGAAGCGCGAACCGCCGCGTGGCCCGCTTGTTATTGTCATCGTCCTGGTCTGGCTGCGTCTCGGCCATCGAACCGCTCCAAAAAGCAAGGTTTCAGAGTTTCAGAGTTTCAAGGTTTCAAAAACTTGTCGCGAATCGCCTGTAAGCATGGCAATTAGCGGCACGTCTGTCAAGCAGAGGCAAGATTTCAGAGTTTCAAGGACTATCTTCCTGTTCGGATCGCGCCGCCTTTGCTTTTAACATTGAAACCTTGAAACTTTGGAACCTTGAAACCTGTCTTTCCCCGCTACAATGAATTCGTGGTCTTCGTCCTCGATAACTACGATTCGTTTACTTACAACCTCGTCCAGTACATTGGCGAACTGGGCGCCGACGTCGAGGTTCGCCGCAACGACGAGGTGACCGTCCAGGAGATCGAGGCGATGCATCCCGAGCGCATCGTGCTTTCTCCCGGACCCTGCACTCCGCAGGAAGCCGGCATCAGCATCGAACTGATTCGCCATTTCGCCGGCCGAGTTCCATATAAAGTGCCGGTGCTTGGCGTTTGCCTCGGGCACCAGGCGATCGGCGCGGCCTTCGGAGGCCAGGTGGTGCGCGCCAGGAACCTGATGCACGGCAAAACCAGCCAGGTCGAGCACGATGGCAAGACCATCTTTCGCGGCTTGCCTTCGCCGATGACCGCGACGCGCTACCACTCGCTGATCGTCGCCGAAAATGGACTGCCCGGCGATCTCGAAGTCAGCGCCTGGACTCGCGACCAGGATGGCACTCGCGTCATCATGGGCTTGCGCCATCGGAAGTTCCCCGTCGAGGGAGTACAGTTTCATCCGGAGAGCGTGCTGACCGACGAGGGGAAGAAACTGGTGGCGAATTTTCTGCGCGGATAACGCCAGGGCCTTGCCTGCCTGGACAGCCGAGGGCGGGCCGTCCCTACGCAGACCTCCCACTATCCACTGCCCCTGGCCATCTCGACTGCACGCAGGACCGCCCGCGCTTTGTTTTCCGACTCTTCAAACTCACGCTGCGGATCGGAATCGGCGACTATTCCCGCGCCGGCTTGCAGGTAGGCTTTCTTGCCTTTCATGAGTAGAGTCCGGATCGTAATGCAGGAATCCAGATTGCCCGCGAAATCGGCGTAGAGAACCGCTCCGCCATAGACTGCGCGGCGCGTAGGCTCCAGCTCTTCGATGATTTGCATGGCGCGAACTTTCGGCGCGCCGCTTAGCGTACCGGCGGGGAAGCAGGCGGCGAAGGCGTCCATCGCGCTCAGCTCCGGACGCAAGCGCCCTTCCAGCGCCGAAACCAAGTGCATCACGTGGGAGTATCGCTCCACGTACATCAGGTCGCGGACTTTCACCGAGCCATACTCGCTGACGCGGCCGAGGTCGTTGCGGCCCAGATCGACCAGCATTACGTGCTCGGCGCGCTCTTTCTCGTCAGCTAGCATTTTCTTTTCGAGGGCGGCGTCTTCCGCTTCGTCGCGGCCACGCGGATGCGTTCCGGCAATCGGACGGTATTCGAGCTTGCGTCCTTTTCCAGCGGCCCGCACCAGCATCTCGGGAGACGAACCCACCACGTGCATTCCTGCAGAATCTTTTCCAGCTCCGAAGCGCAGGAAATACATGTACGGCGACGGATTCACCGCCCGCAGCGCGCGGTAGAGATCGAGCGGAGCCACTCCGGGCTCGAAATCCCAGCGCTGCGACAGCACAACCTGAAAAATATCTCCGGCGGCAATGTACTCCTTGGCGCGGCGGACGCTTTCCAGAAACTTTGGCTTCGCGGTGCGCGCCCGCGTCTTCAACTGCAGCTTTGACTTTGCCAGCTTTGATTTCGTTGCCGCTTCGCGCCAGTACGCCGGCTTCCAGCCGGTGGCGAGTTTTTTCTCGATGCGCGCGATGTCTTTCACAGCTCGCTCGTAGGCAGCTTTGGGCGTTTCATGCGTCACGTCCGCCGAGGCGACGATGTGGATCTGGTGACGCAGATGATCGAAGGCGAGGACGCGGTCGAAAAACATCAGCACGCAGTCGGGAACGTCGAGGTCGTCCGCCGCGTTTTCTCCTATGTTCTCGAGTTGACGCACAATGTCATAGGCGCAGTAGCCGACCGCCCCGGCGGTGAATGGCGGCAAGCCTTCCATCGCGGCTGGACGATGCTGTTGCAGCAGTTCCTTGATGACGGCGAAAACATTACCCGTACGGCGTTCGATCTTGCGGCCACGTGCGATCGTGATCTCGGCTCCGCGCGATTCCAGGCGCAGAAACGGGCGCACGCCGAGAAAAGTGTAGCGTCCAATTTTCTCTCCGCCCTCGACCGACTCCAGCAGGAAGGCATCGGGCTCTCCATCGGCCACGGCGAGAAAGGCGGAAACCGGGGTCAGCAGGTCGGCGGAGATCGACTTCGCCACCGGAACCAACGTGGCATCGCGTGACAATCGGGCGAACTCTTTGTAGTCAGGACGGATCATCCAGCGGCAACCGATTTGCTCCGCAGCAGAAGTTTTGAACATTGGCCCGGGCCGCTCCTCTCGCTGCGGGGAGGATTACTTCAGCTTCGAGCCAAGGTACGAACCAAGATACCAAAGTACCCGGTACACAAGGAACAGACCAACCCCGTAAACCAATAGCACAATCAGATGAAAGGGTTGAAACATGCCTGCGAACATAAGAGTTCCTCCTCGCTTGGCGGTATCGTAGCGAATAGCGCGCTCATTCGCAAAAGACTCGAATGAGTGAGGCGCCGTGCGTCATCTGGCGTCCTTGCCAACGAACGCCTTCACAGCTTCCGCCACCGTGATCATCAGAGTCATCGGGTCCATCGGGGAGGCAATGAATCCACAGTTTTCATAGAACCGCCGCGCCGGTTCCGAAATCGCGTGTACCAGGATCGCGCGGATGCCGGCGACATCCGCGGCCTGCAAGGTGCGCAACACGGCATCGCGAAGCAGGGCGGCCCCGATCTTTCTGCCCTGAAAGTCTTTGTGAACGGCCAAGCGGCCGATGATCATGACCGGTACTGGATCGGGCATGTTGCGTCTGACCCGGCCCGGCGCTTCCGCGTGCGCTACGGCGCCAACCGCCAGGGCATAATAGCCGACCACCCGCTGCCCGGCGCAGACTACGTAGGTACGCGATGCGCCGCTTTCCTCATTTTGCAGCGCCCGCCGTCGCAGCCAGTCGTCGAGCGGCGGCTCTCCGCACTCGAATTTCGAGAGATCGTGATCCGCGCCCAGCTTCTCGGGCGCGCTTAACGATTGGTCGCTCCGGGTCACTTCTATTGCTCCCAGGGGGCCTTCGTCTTCAGCAGCCGGCGCAGCCTCGCGTTGCTTGCCGGAGGCTTGTCGAGCAGCGACGTGAAGCGCTTGAAGTCCTCGCTCGACAAAGCGAAATACCGGCGGTCGAGCAGGACGGCTTCCGCTTCCCGGCACGCGGTTTCCAGCATGAAATCGGACCGGTTGCGGCCGAGCGCATCCGCCGCCCGGTCGATGAGCGTTTTCTGGCGCCGACTGGCGCGCAGGTTGATGGTTTCATCGCGGGTTTTCCTGATTTTGGTTCCTGTTGCCGGCATCCGACCTCTACATGTATACACGATGACTATACAACCTTGTGCGCACGTTGTAAATACAGTCCGTTTGGGGGTAGTGTCCTGGTTTGCCTTTTTTCACCACGGAGCCACAGAGTCACGGAGAAAATCCTGAACCTGTAAAACCCAGAAGGGGAAGGTTTTGCTAAGCAGTTGGGTTTCTCTGTGTCTCCGTGACTCCGTGGTGGAAAGATTGAATTAGGACACCACACGCTTGGGCGCCGCCTGCGCTTGCCTAGCCTGCGGGACGGCAATATACTTTGCGAGGCTTGCCAACACACTTGGGGGCGGCAATGGCAAGCATCAATCGCAATCGTGCGGAGACTTTATGACGACGACACTGGACCTGGAACAGGAAACCAATCCCTGGCAGGCGCAAGCTGCCCGCTTTGACCTGGCCGCGCACAAGCTGAATCTCGATGAGGGACTATGGAAGGTGCTGCGGAGTCCGAGCCGCGAGATTATCGTTCATATCCCGGTGGCCATGGACGACGGGCATCTGGAAGTTTTCACCGGATTCCGGGTACAGCACTCCATAGCGCGCGGGCCCGCCAAGGGCGGACTGCGCTACGGGCCCGACGTGAACCTCGACGAGGTGCGCGCGCTGGCGAGCTGGATGACGTGGAAATGCGCGGTGGTGAACATTCCGTTCGGCGGAGCCAAGGGCGGCATCATCTGCGATCCGCACAAAATGTCGCAGGGCGAGTTGGAGCGTATGACGCGGCGCTACACCGCCGAGCTGTTCGAGTTCATCGGGCCCGAAAAAGACGTGCCCGCGCCGGACGTGAACACCAACGAGCAGACCATGGCCTGGATCATGGATACCTACTCCATGCACATGCGGCAGACCTGCACCGCGGTCGTGACCGGCAAGCCGGTCAACATCGGCGGATCGCGGGGGCGCCGCGAGGCTACCGGGCGCGGCGTTCTTATGGTCTGCGAAAAGGCGATCAAGAAACTGCGACTGAATCGCGACACTACCCGCGTCATCGTGCAGGGCTTCGGCAACGTGGGTTCGAATGCGGCCCGCCTGATGGCGGAAGCCGGATACAAGGTCATCGGCATCGTCGAGGTGGACGGCGGCCTGTACAAAAAGGACGGCATCGACATCGAAGCGTTGTGGGAATTCCGCCAGCGCAACGGAACGGTCCAGGGCTTCCCCGGCGCCGAGAAGTACGATCCGGATGAGCTTTTGCTAGTCGATTGCGACATTCTGATTCCGGCGGCTACCGAAAACGTGATCACCAGCCAAAACGCGGATCGGGTGAAATGCAAGATCCTGGCCGAGGGCGCGAATGGGCCGACGACCGCGGCCGCGGACGAGATACTCTCCGAGAAAAAAGTTTTTGTGATTCCCGACATTCTGGCGAACGCGGGCGGGGTCACTACTTCGTATTTTGAGTGGGTGCAGGACCGCCAGGGCTATTTCTGGAAGGAATCGGTGGTGAACGAGCATCTGCAGGACATCATGGATACGGCGTTCGACGACGTGGTGCGGTACTCCGAAACTCACGCCGTGAACAACCGGATCGCCGCCTACATGCTGGCGATTGACCGGGTGGCGTATACCATCCGGCAGCGCGGAATCTATGCGTAGAGTAGAAAAGGTGTGAGGAAAATGAATCGCTCTAAAAGGAAACTTACTCTGTGCGTGCTCGCTTTCTGTCTGATGCTCACGGTTGCCATTTCGCCCGCGTTGGCGACGGCGCAAGCGAGTTCGAGCGGTACGGATTCAGCTCAAGCAAAACCTGCGGCTCCGGCTACTCCCAGCGCAACTCCGGCTGCGCCCAAGACGACGACCAAGGCGGCGCCTTCCAGTTCGGAGATTGCCGCCGCTAAAGCCAGCGGAAAAGTTTGGGTCAACACCGAGAGCGGCGTCTATCACAAGAACGGCCGCTGGTACGGCAAAACGAAGAACGGAAAGTTCATGACCGAAGCGGAAGCGAAGGCTGCTGGGTACAAAGAAGCGCAGAGGTGACTGGAGCTTATTTCATATGAAGCGCGTTCCAAATAATCCAAGGAGAAACAACCATGACTAAGAATTTCACGACCAGAATTCTCATCGCACTTTTCGCGTTTAGCCTGATCGGCGGAATGGCTGTGGCGCAAACCGGCAAGACGCCGGCCACGGCGCCAACTGCCGCGGCGGCCAAGGCCGACCTGCTCGACATCAACTCGGCGACCAAAGACCAACTGGAGGCTCTGCCGGGCATCGGACCGGCCTACTCACAGAAAATCATCGCCGGCCGGCCCTACGCGAAGAAAACCGACCTGCTCAACAAGAAGATTGTTCCCGCAGCCACCTACGAAAAGATTAAAGACAAGATCATAGCCAAACAGAAGTGAGTACGCTCACCGCCGAGACGCAGAGGGCGCCGGGTAAAATCAGGCAAAAATTGCGAACTCCGCGTTCTCTGCGGTAATAGCTTTTCGTCCGGCGTTGCGCATGAACTCATCGCCGCGAGTGGCTTCGCTCGGCGCCACCCGACATCCCCGGTTTCTGCGTCCTCGCCTGGGCGCATCGGTCGATCCGAAACCGCGCCCCTGCCCTTCTGTCCGTTGCCTTGGCCTCTGATGTAGAGGATAATCACACTAACCGCCCTTGCGGCCCTGACGCAGTCATTGCGTGAATCTTCCTAACTACATCACGCTCACCCGCATTGCCGCGATTCCGCTGCTCATATGGATTCTTTGCACTCCGCGCTTCTCGGGCGAGCAAACCGGGGAGCGGGAAATCCTGGCTTCGGTGGTTTTCATCCTGGCTTCGATCACCGACGGCATTGACGGCTATCTGGCGCGCAAACGCGGCCAGATCACCACCACCGGGATGTTGCTCGATCCGGTGGCCGACAAGTTGCTGATCGCCGCCGCCTTCATAACGCTGGTGCAGTTTAATCCGGCGCTGGTGCCGGCTTGGATGGCCGTGGTGGTCATTGGCCGCGAGTTCCTGGTGAGCGGGCTGCGCTCCATTGCCGCCTCCGAAGGCTTCACCATTCAAGCCAGCGAACTGGGCAAGTTCAAGATGCTGGTGCAGATTATTTCCGTGGTCGCCGTAATTCTCGCCCGGCGCTGGCACGAGTGGCCGGTATACGGCATTTACATCTTCCCGGTTTACTGGATTGCCTGGATCGCCATCTGGTTCATGGTTGTGCTTTCGCTGGTTTCGGCGCTCGACTACTTTGTTGCCTTCTGGTCGCGCATCGACCGCAAATCGGAAAAGCGGCGGCGCCGGTCCTTCGTCCTCGCGCGGCGGAGAAAACGCGATGTCCAAGCTATCTGAAACCAAGCCGTCTGAAACCAGGATGTCTGAAACCAGGCTGTCTGAAACATTGTCCGATAAGCCGTCTGAAAGTCTGGCCGCGTGCGAAGCGGCCCGCGACCTCGCTCCGCGGTCCCCGGAATTTTCTCTCGATCAGCGCCAGACGCTGCTCCGGATCGCGCACCAGGCAATTCTCTTCGCTTTGGAGCGCCATCCGCTTCCGAAAGCGCCGCCTTCCTCGCCCGTGCTGTCGGAGCTACGAGGCGTCTTCACCACGCTTTATCTGCGCCGCGATGCGGACGGCGATCTCGATCCTGAGCTTCATGGCGAACTTCAGCGCGAAAGTCATCGTGAATTGCGGGGATGCGTCGGCTATGTCATGCCGATCGTGCCTCTGTATCGCGCCGTGGCCGAAACCGCCCGCGCCGCTGCTTTCGAGGATTTCCGTTTCTTACCAGTGACGAAGGAAGAAGCGCTTCGGCTGGAGGTCTCTCTGAGCGTGCTCTCCCGCCTGTTCCCGATTCATCCCGAGGCAGTGGAAGTCGGCCGCCACGGGCTGCTCATCTCCGATGGCGCTCGCCGCGGCCTGCTGCTGCCCCAGGTTCCCCTCGAACATGGTTGGGACCGGGAGACTTTTCTGGACCAAACCTGCCGCAAAGCTGGTTTGCCGCTGGATGCATGGCGCAAGACCGCAACCCTCGAGGCGTTTACCGCCGAGGTCTTTGCCGACGGTGATGTCGAAGTTCCCTGCTGAAATCAGGCAGGTGTCAGGTCTCAGGAAAAACGTAGACTTTGATCGTTCCCGAGACCAGACACATTTTTCTTCTGGTTTTTACGGCTGTTCGTCCAGTTCCACCGTGTCGCCGGCGTACACATCCTCCAGCGCGAATACGAGCATGGCGGACGATGCGGTCGGGGTTACATTCAGAACGACGACTTCTCCCACAGCGCGCCGCGGCAGATCGCCCACACGAATGTTCGGCCCTTTGGTCTTGGTGAAGCGACCCGCCTCAAATGTGGGCGGGCGCACCTGCGTATCTTCTGAAGTCTGCGCTTTGAAGGAGAGCGAGTCCACCGGATCGCGCAAGGTGGCCGAGTAGGAACGCACTACCCGAAAGTAGTCCCCCACTTTTACGCCCTGGTTCGAACCCAGGTTCATGTAAAGCTTCATGCCCGTGCCGAGCACGCCGTCGAAATCTTTGCCGAGCACAATCCGTCCGCTCAGCTTCCCATTCGCCGGCGCGAACCGGTCGAAATGCTCGGGCACGTGGAACGCCACCGACGGTTTTTCCACGAAAGGCACAGCGACGTCTCCCGGGTTGATGGGATCGCAACTGAATTCCACCTCGGCGATGGCGCTGTGGCTGCGCGTGTCGACTACCCGCACCCTGCCAATTTCCGCGTAGGGGCGTCCGGTGGCGGCCAGTATCTTTCGCGCTCCCGGAAAGATTTCGTACTGATTGACGTCCCGGATTTCGCGAATGATCGAATAGAGTTGTCCCGCCTGGTAGCCGCTTCCCGCCAGGTAGACGAGTTCCCCGATCTCGAACTTGGTGGAGGTTGGTGTCTGCAGGCCCCCGTTTACGTAGTTGGCGTCGGGAACCCGGTCCTTGGTAATAAATCCGGCGCAGTAGATGTCGGCCGTGGTGGGCGTCTGGAAACGCACGAAGGGCACGTTAACCGCCGTGTGGACGATGCCGTCGGCATCGGGCGTGACGGCTGCGGTTGACTGCTGGGCCACCGCGAGGGCCGCCGTCGCCATCATCGCCAGTAGCAATAACAATCCTGTTTTCTTCATGTTACCTCCAACTTCCATTCGCTCCGGGGCTGCCCCAGCTATCTCTCTGGGAAGACAAGGGTTACAGCCGAAAAGTAACAAGCCCGAGGGCAAGGGTCAAGGTTACGAGGGTGTTGAGCCCTATTGCTCCCAAAGTGTTTCTTGGGAGGTCTGGTAATCCTTTATGTTGCATCTGCGCTTGCACCCTTGTAATATCGCGCCGTCGTTGAAAACAAATGGCCTTGGCCTCGTCTTCCACTCTCGCGCCCCGTTTTCTGCCTATGCGCTTGCCCAGGGTCTGCCTGGCGCTGGGTGGCGACACCGTCGAAGATATGCTGGCGACGGCCGAGTCCATGGCGCGGGATGACCCGTTCCTCGAATTCCGTTTGGATTACCTGAAGCAACCCCTGTCCGCGCTTCCCAAAATCCACCGTTTTCTTGAAACCCACCAGTACGTCACGGCCATCGGTACCTGCCGCCGCGCCGACCATGGCGGCAAGTTCAAAGGATCGCTGGCGGCGCAGTTGGAAGTGCTGAACAAGGCCCACGCCGCAGGTTGTCAGATCGTCGACCTGGAACTTCAGAGCGCGCTGAAAGCGAAGCCCGAAGCGATTGCCCGCCTGCGCCGCCGCTCCGGACTCATCCTGTCGTTCCATGATTTTCGTGGCACGCGGCATCTCGATGAGACGCTGGAGAAAATGCTGAAGATCCCGGCCGATTTTTACAAGGTCGTGACCACCGCCGCCTCGCTTTCAGATAACGTGGCCATGATGCAGTTTCTGCAGGCGCAGAGCGGCCACCACGCGCTGATCGGGTTGTGCATGGGAGAGCAAGGCATCATCAGCCGTGTGCTCGGCGTGCGCGCCGGCAGCGCTTTCACCTTTGGCGCGGTCGACGCCAATGCCGGTCTCAAAACCGCTCCCGGACAGGTCAGCGCGCGCGATCTGCGCGGCATTTACCGCATCGATCAAGTCGACGCCGCCACGCGCATTTATGGCGTCGCCGGCGATCCCATCGAACATTCACTTTCGCCCGTCATCATGAACACGGCGCTGCGCCGCGAAAACGTGAACGGCGTCTATCTGCCTCTGCACGCGAAAACGCTCAAGGATCTGATGCACTGCGTGCGCGAAATCCCGCTTCACGGCCTCAGCATCACCATGCCTTACAAGCGGGCCATCCTCCCGTATCTCGATAACACCGACGCGCACACCGCGAAGATCGGCGCCTGCAATACCGTCGTCCGCGGGCAGGAGGGCAAGCTTTACGGTTTCAATACCGATATCGCCGGCGTCATTCGTCCGCTGGAACAGCGCCTCACCATCGAGAACGCGAAAGTTCTCGTCCTCGGCGCGGGGGGCGCGGCGCGGGCCGCAATTTTTGGCCTCAAAGAGCGCGGAGCTGAAGTCTGGATACTGAATCGCACTTCCGTCAAGGCTCAGAAGCTTGCCCGCCAGGCCAAAGCCCGCACCATCAAACGCGCTGACCTGCACAAGGTCGCCTTCGACGTCATCATCAACGCCACTCCGGTTGGCATGGGGAACACGCGCGATTGCCCGCTCAAGGACGCGGAGATCCAAGCCCGCGTCGTCTTCGACATGGTGTACGATCCGGTCGAGACCCACCTGCTGCAAGTGGCGCGCGCCAAGGGAATCGCCGTCATCCCCGGAGTCGAAATGTTCGTGCAGCAAGCCGCCCGCCAGTTTGAAATCTGGACCGGCAAACCGGCTCCCGCCGGCGATATGCTGCGCGCGGTTACCATCGCCCTGCAGGAGCGGGCGGCGCAAAAGCGGAAACCCTGAGGGTCTGGCACGTGGTCACCGCGGATATTGTATGTACAATGTTTCACGTGGAACATTTTGTAGTGGTATAAATGTACGTATATACACGTGTGTACTCCTCGACAAAATCCCAGGGTGGCGTCAAAAGACGCAGGGTTCTAAGTCTCTGATAATATTCGGAGGCGGCGGAACCCCACCCTAACGCCGAAAAGCGCGACGTTTAGGATGGGGCAGCCGGCGCATTTTCGTTCCGAGCCAGTTAACTAAGCGCACCCACCACCGTCACTACCGTCTGGATGATCGTTCCGGCAGTTTTGGCCGCGGTCAGCACGCCGTTCAACAAATCGCCCACATCCAGGTTAGCGGATACATTGTAATACCACTTGTACCCTGCCAGATCGTCCCAGATGGCTTGAATTGTGGAGTTAATTCCAGTGTTTGACCAGCTCCAGTTGTTGTTGTCCCAAGGAAGACCAGCATCAATGTTCCCTGAGGCAGTAAAGGTGAGCGCAGTGCCGGTTGAGCTCACCACCACAACGGCAACGCTCATATCGTATGGAAACCAGTTGCTGTTGTTCTCCTTGCCCGAGAAACTGTAGGTTCCATCCGGTAACATGCTCAGACTTATCGACCCGGCAATATTGCCGTTTGCGGGGCCGTTAATGTTGGTGTTGCAGTTAATGGCTATCGACGTGGGTTCAACCGGTGACACGGGAGCTGGCGCGGAAAACGAAAACTGCTCCCACGCGCCCACGCTGGTCGCGTCGGTATGAACGGGTTGAGTGTTAGGTCCTCCAACGCCTCCACCGTTAACCGCCGTTAGATAATGGCCGCCCGTGAGTGGCAACGCAGTGAAGGGCATTATCTGCACCGTTGGTGGATTGACGCTATCGTCCACCAGCAAAGTGAAGATTTCCCAAGCGCCCGCTGAAGTCGCGTCCGTGTGGATTGGACACGTTGCATCGTTAGGGCCGCCAACGCCGCCACCGTTTACCGCCGTCAAATAATTGACGCCGGACGATGTCTGGAGGGCAAACCTCATCCCCGGGCCGATGGGGGGCGATCCTGGCTGCAAAATGAGCCTGAAGGTTTCCCAAGCTGCGGCAGAAGTCGCGTCTGTGTGCAGGGCGACGACTCCCGGTCCGCTGTCCGGGCCTCCAAGGCCGCCGCCGTTGACGGCGGTCAACATGTTTGTTCCGTTCGAAGTCAATATACTGCCCACGAAAGTCTTCATCTGAAATCTCCTTTTTTCGGCAAGTTTAGTGCCGATGGTTGAATGGTTTAGGTTGCTGACTTGCCGATGTCGGGCAAAGTTTCCCCGGAGAATCAGCAGATCGCTAATTTCACGCCGGGGGGAAACCGGGTCGAATCTGGTAGCGTTTTTCGCACGGACCTGGCTGCCGGGCAACCATCCGGCCCTGTTCTGCTTTTCTTTTCTTTCTATGCCACTAAGTAATTCACGGCTTGGCAGTTAGTGAGCCATCTATCCCAACTCCAGGGGCTGTGATAGACTCCGGGCCCGAACTGGGAAGGCAGTGCTTGCAAAACATCCGGCCATTGAGAGGACCTTTACGCTTCGGCGTGTTCGAGCTTGACGCTCATTCCGGAGAGCTGCGCAAGCAAGGCGTCAAGATCAAGCTCCAGGAACAGCCCTTCCAGATCCTTCTAATCCTGTTGGAACAGGCCCCCGAGCTGGTGACGCGCGAGAAGCTGCAAAAGCGCATTTGGCCCGCCGACACGTTTGTCGACTTTGATAAGGGTCTATATAACGCCGTCAAGAAACTGAGAGAAGCGTTGGGAGACGAGGCCGGCACCCCGCGCTATATCGAAACCGTGCCCAAGCGCGGCTACCGCTTCATCGCTGCGTTGAATGGCAGCGTGCAGGCGGACAGGGCGGCACAACCCGGTCCCGTGCTCGTGATGGCGGAGACCGCCCAAGAAGCAAAGCCCGCCCCGCCTCGCCCTCACCTCTGGAAGATCCTGGGGCCTGCGGCCTTTCTTGTCGTCCTCGTGGCTGCCGGTGTGTGGTACTGGCGCGTTCGACCTGCCCGCAGGCTCGCGGAGAAAGACACTATCGTTCTCGCCGGTTTTGCCAACAGCACGGGCGATGCGGTCTTCGACGAAACCCTCGAGACGGCGCTCACTATTTCTCTGCGGCAATCGCCCTTCCTGAACGTGCTCTCCGACGACAGCGTGGCCAGGACCTTGCAAGAGATGACGCTTCCGATGGGCACGAAACTCACCCCCAAGGTGGCCCGCGAGCTCTGCCAGCGGGCGGGCAGTGAAGCCTACCTTGGCGGATCAGTCGATCGCCTTGGAAACGAATATGTCTTGGGGTTGAAGGCAGTGAATTGCCGAAGCGGAGACACCCTGGCCGAGGAGCAGGTAACGGCACCGTCGAAGGAGAAGGTGCTGGGCGCGCTGGGCACGGCGGCATCCAAGCTGCGCGCCGAACTCGGAGAATCGCTCGCTACGGTGCGGAAATTTGACGTTCCGCTGGAGCAGGCCACCACGTCTTCGCTGGAAGCGCTGAAAGCGTACAGCCTGGGGATGAAGGCCTTTAATGAGAAAGGCCCCGCCGAATCCCTGCCCTACCATCAACGCGCGATCCAACTCGATCCGAAGTTCGCTCTCGGATACTGGGCGGTGGGCGACGACTACGGGAGTCTCGGCGAGTCGGAGCGGGCCAGCGAGTACTTCACCAAGGCATTCCAGTTGCGGGAGCACGCCAGTGAACGGGAAAAGCTGACGATCACCGGCGTCTACTATCTCATGGTCACTGGTGAACTTGATAAAGCAGTCCAGACATATCGGGAAGAGATTGAAAGTTACCCACGAGACACGGTCGCGTATGGTCATTTGGGCGTGGTCCTCTCCGAGCAGGGCCAGCACGAGAAGTCTGCGGAGATTACACGCCAAGCACTGCGCCTGGCGCCGGATCAGGTAGGTTGGTACCAGAATCTCGCCAACGACGCTTTGGAATTACAGCGGTTCGACGAGGCGCGGCAGATCATCCGCGCAACGCAGGCGCGAAAACTAGATAGTGAAGGCCTCCATGGTGTTCTCTACGCTTTGGCCTTTCTCGGGGCGGACTCGGCGGCGATGGCGGAACAGCAGCAGTGGTTTGCGGGTAAGCCCGACTATGAGAGCTACGGACTTGCGCTCGCTTCCGACGCCGAAGCCTATGGAGGCCGACTAGGCAAGGCGCGGCAGTTGACGAAACGGGCTGTGGACTCGGCCATACGAGCCGACAACAAGGAAAGCGGGGCAACATGGCAGGCGGACGCCGCTGTGCAACAGGCTGCTTATGGCAGCCGCACAGAATCACGCCAGACAGCGGCAGAAGCTTTGCGGCTGGCTCCGACGAGTCGCGTCGTCGAAAGCGAATCTGCACTGGCGTTTGCTATGGCGGGGGATACGGCGCGAGCCGAATCCGTGGCCCAGGATTTGGGAAAACGCTTCCCGCTGGACACCCTGATGCAGTCGCTGTGGCTGCCAACCATTCACGCCCAATTGGCGTTGGACAGAGGGAACCCGGCCCCCGCCTTGAATGCCCTGCAAGCTGCTTCAGCCATTGAGTTGAGCGATAGCGATGACTGCCTCTATCACGTATATGTTCGCGGAGAAGCCTACCTGGCAGATGGACAGGGCAGCGCCGCCGCCGCCGAGTTTCAGAAGATTCTGGACCACAGCGGTATTGTCTGGAACTGCTGGACGGGAGCGTTAGCCCGTCTGGGAGTGGCTCGTGCGAATGCCTTGCAGGCAAGAACCCCGCAGGAAGCGGATTCCGATGCAGCGCGGGTCCGGGCGCTGGCCGCTTACAGAGACTTCCTTACGCTCTGGAAAGATGCCGATCCCCACATCCCTATCCTGAAGGAAGCCAAGGCGGAGTACGCAAGGCTGCAATAGATCCGAACACGCAATTGTGACTGCTGGTGACATGCCGACGCAGTTTTTTCGCAATTACTTAGCCATCGATGCCGAGGGGCTGACTTTTTTGCCGACCCGCCGTCGTAGCAAATTGAGAAATGGCGATGCAGTCTTCGTAAGAAAGGTTGCAAATAAGCCGTACCGGCAGTAATATGAGCTTTGGACGCAGCATTTCGCGTTCATCTTGTCCCAAAAAAACCAAATCTTCCAGGTAGAAACGCAGCCCTAGCTTTAAACGAAATCTAAAGGGGCGCCCAAGGCCCCGGTGCAATTCGGAGAGAATGCATGTCGTGGTACGCGTACTGCCTCACGGAACACCCAGCCCT
>Ga0181523_10000947_pt1 | contig 32168 bp, 28 predicted proteins | sample PEATcosm2014_Bin_43_FD_119752 | JGI IMG/M metagenome (GOLD analysis project Ga0181523, IMG submission 119752) | Peatland microbial communities from MTU Mesocosm Facility, Houghton, MI, USA - PEATcosm2014_Bin05_30_metaG | ecosystem: Environmental > Terrestrial > Soil > Wetlands > Peat | place... | reverse complement strand
GCCGCGGCGTTGATCCGCATTGCGCGTGCCGGCTCGGCCTCGGCCTGGTCGACCGCGGTGTACGCAGCCGCGTTGACGATGACGTCCGGGCACGCCCGCCCGATGAGATCGCGCAGCGGCTGTTCCAGGTCGCCGTCCTTGTGTCCGAGGGCGGTGATTGCGCCCAGGGGGCTGAGGGAGCGCTGCAGTTCCCAGCCCACCTGGCCGTTGGCACCGAAAAGAAGAATTTTCATGTCGATGGAAGCTCGTCAAGGTTCCCTTGGGCTGCAAGTATCCGTCATCGGCCAAACCGGCGCAGTCCACAGTCCAACGGGGACCGGCGCTGCGAAGAGCTTTTCGTGCTCGGTGCACTAGAATCCCGCATTTGCACCCACGGCATTGCCCAGGTTTTTCACCGAGGATCTCGATGATTTTTGTAACCGGCGGCGCAGGTTTCATCGGCTCGAACTTCGTGGTCGATTGGCTCGCCCCCGGGCGCGTCGCGGTGGACGAGCCGGTACTGGTCCTGGATGCGCTCACATATGCCGGGAACCTGGCAAACCTGGCCAGCGTTCGCGGCCATCGCGCGCTGCTCTTCGAACGCCGGGACATTTGCGATGGCCCTGGCGTTTTGTCCCTGCTGCGCAAGCACCGGCCCCGGGCGATCGTGCATTTTGCCGCCGAGAGCCATGTCGACCGTTCGATCCTCGGGCCGGCCGAATTCGTGCGTACCAACATCCAGGGAACTTTCGCTCTGCTCGAGGCCACGCGTACCTGGCTGGGGGACTTGCCCGGTTCCGAGCGCGACGCCTTCCGCTTCCTGCACATTTCCACCGACGAGGTCTACGGATCGCTGGGCGCCGATGACCCGGCATTTTCCGAGACCACGGCCTATGCACCCAACAGTCCCTATGCCGCATCCAAGGCCGCATCCGACCACCTGGTCCGCGCCTATTACCATACCTATGGCCTGCCGGCGTTGACAACGAACTGCAGCAACAACTATGGCCCGTACCAGTTCCCCGAAAAGCTTATTCCGCTCGTAGTTCTCAACGCCCTGCAAGGTAAGCCGCTGCCGGTCTACGGCGACGGCAAAAATGTGCGCGACTGGTTGTACGTGGGCGATCATTGCGCGGGGGTCCGAACCGTGCTCGACCGCGGCCGGCAGGGCGAAACCTATAACATCGGTGGCCGCAACGAGATGCAGAACATTGCCGTCGTGCAGGCGATCTGCGCAACGCTCGATAAACTGTGTCCGCGCAAGGGTGGCGCGATGAGCGGCTCCTACGCCCAGCAGATCTGCTTCGTCAAGGACCGGCCCGGACATGACCGGCGCTATGCCATTGACTGCAGCAAGATCGAGCGCGAGTTGGGGTGGGCGCCGGCCGAGTCGTTCGAAACCGGCATGCGCAAGACCATCGCGTGGTACCTGGACTCGCCCGAGTGGGTCGCCGAGGTGACCTCGGGCAAGTACCGGGACTGGATCGACCTGCAGTACGGCGCGGGTCTTGGCGGCAGCTCCCACGACATTGTTGAAATGCAAGCCAAGGCTCCGCGGAAGGACCGAAAACAATGAGCGCCGCGCCTTCGCCCAAGCGCAAGGGCATCGTCCTGGCGGGCGGATCGGGCACGCGCCTGTATCCGGTTACGCAGGTCATCTCCAAGCAGCTGCTGCCGATTTACGACAAGCCGATGGTCTACTACCCGCTGTCCACCCTGATGCTGGCGGGCATCCGCGACATCCTGGTCATTTCCACGCCGAGTGACACCCCGCGCTTTGCGGAGCTGCTGGGCGACGGCAGGCAGTGGGGTTTGAACATCGCCTACCAGGTGCAACCCTCGCCTGGCGGACTGGCGCAGGCCTTCGTCCTGGGGCGAAACTTCGTTGCCTCCGATCCCGCCGTCCTGATTCTCGGGGACAACATCTTTTATGGCCACGACCTGCCCAGCCAGTTGCAGCGCGCGCATGCACGCACCAGCGGGGCAACTGTCTTTGCCTATCACGTCACGGACGCTGAACGCTACGGCGTGGTCGAGTTCGATGCGCAGTCCCGCGCCGTGAGCATCGAGGAAAAGCCCGCGCGTCCGCGCTCGAGCTATGCGGTCACGGGCCTGTATTTCTACGACAACAGCGTACTGGACGTGGCCGCCTCGCTCACGCCTTCGGCCCGCGGCGAGCTCGAAATCACCGACGTCAACCGGCACTATCTGGCCCAGGGCACGCTGCATGTCGAGATTCTGGGACGCGGCTTGGCTTGGCTCGACACCGGCACGCATGAATCCTTGCTCGATGCCGCGCATTTCATCGAAACCATCGAGCGGCGCCAGGGCCTGAAGATTGCATGTCCCGAGGAGATCGCGTTTCGGCAGGGCTGGATCGGGGCGCAGGACCTCGAGCGGCTGGCCGCGCCACTGGCCAAGAACGGCTACGGACAATATCTGCTGCGCCTGCTAAGTGAATACCCGGCGGAACCCGGCTCGGTGCGCGCGACATGAAAGTGAGCGCTGCGGCATTACCAGAGGTCTTGGTGCTCGAACCCAAGGTGTTTGGCGACGAGCGCGGCTTTTTCCTGGAAAGCTGGAATGCCAGGACGTTTCACGAGGCCACGGGCCTGACCGTGTCGTTCGTGCAGGACAACCACTCCCGATCGGCAAAGAATGTGTTGCGCGGGATCCATTACCAGGTCGTCAAGCCGCAAGGCAAACTCCTGCGGGTGGTGAGCGGATCGGTTTGGGATGTGGCCGTGGATCTGCGCCGTTCCTCGCCCAATTTCGGTAAATGGATCGGCGTGGAATTGAGTGCCGACAATAAGAAGCAGCTGTGGATTCCGCCGGGCTTTGGCCATGCCTTCCTGGTGTTGAGTGAAGTCGCGGACTTTCTCTACAAGACCACGGAATATTGGATCTCCGAGTTTGACCGATGCATCGCGTGGAACGATCCGGACATCGCCGTGGATTGGAAGCTGACGCATGCAGTGCCCTTGCTCTCGGATCGTGACCGCTGCGCCCCGACTTTGCGCGACGCCGAGGTATTTCCCTGATTGGCCGCATGCAGGATTATCTGGACAAGAATGAGGCATATTTTTCTGCCGCACGCCGGGACATCGTGGCCCTGTTGCCCGACAGCACGGATCGAGTGCTCGAGCTGGGCTGTGGTGCGGGTGGAACCCTTGCCTGGTTGAAAAGCTCCGGCCGTGCGCGGCATACGGTCGGCATCGAAATCTTCGCCGCCGCTGCGCAAAAGGCCCGCGCGGTGGTAGACGAGGTGTACTGCCAGGATTTTGACAACTCATCCGCTTCGAATGGCCTGGGCACGTTCGATTTGATCCTGTGTCTGGACGTGCTCGAGCATTTCGTTGATCCCTGGCGTGCCGTCGATCGCCTGGTGCGCGAGCACCTCGCTGAGGGTGGCACGATCCTCGTCAGTGTCCCCAATGTGCGCCACTACAGCGTGTTGCTGCCCCTGGCATTCCAGGGTCGATGGAATTACACCGACCAGGGGCCGCTCGATCGTACACATTTGCGATTTTTCACCTATGCCTCGGCCCTGCAGTTGCTACGGCACCCGCAGTTGGGTGCGCCCCGATGTCTGCGACCCGGATTCGCGCCGGGGTCCCCGAAGGCGGTTTTCAATTTCGTGACCTTAGGTTGTTTGCGCGAGTTCCTGGCCTTTCATTACCTCGTTTCGGCGATCAAGGGCAATGCTTCCTGAAGCCGCAGCCCATGTCCTGAATTCGGCACCGCTGTCGGCAGCGACAGTAAGGCCGCTGGCGGCGATACCGACGGAAGAATTTTGTGACGACGTATGCGCGGTGGTGGTTACCTTTCACCCCGATGTAGATGATCTGCGCGACTTGCTTACGACATTGCGCACGCAAGTTGGGCGCATCGTCATTGTGGACAACGGATCGAGCGCCGATGTTGCTCAGGCTTTGCCCACCGGCGATGAGCCGAACATGTATCTGATTCGGAACGACGAGAATCTGGGTATTGCTGCCGCGCAAAACCTTGGAGCCGCGCGCGCCATGGCTTGGGACGCGTGCCGGTACGTCCTGTTCTTCGATCAAGACAGCCTGCCGGCACCCGGCATGGTCCGGCGGCTGCGAGACGCCTTGCGCGTTCCGTACATTGCCTCGTCCGGGCTGAACGGTGAAACTGCGGGTATGCCGTCTCGCGGAGTACCTGGCAAGGTCGCCGCGGTTGGGGCCTGGAGCATCGATATCCGTACCGGGGTACGGTCTGTCCTGGTGGTCGATCCGAGAGGTTGGCCAATGCGATGGCTGCCGTCTCTGCGGCCGGTGCGGGCCGGTTTGCCGGCCAATGCGCCCTACGAGGTAAGTTTTCTCATTTCTTCCGGTACCTTGGTGCCGTGTTCGGCGTTGCTGGCGCTACGTGGTATGCGCAGCAATTATTTCATCGATCATGTGGACACGGAGTGGTGTCTGCGTGCGCGCGTGGCGGGCTACCTTTTGCTGGTTGTGCCCGAGGCACGTCTGTACCATCGACTCGGAGACTCGGTCCGGCGGATCTGGTTCTTTGGTTCGCGGCAGATTTTTTACCATTCCCCATTGCGGGACTACTACATGTTTCGCAATACCCTGCTGATGCTCAAGGATGTACCGCTTTCGGCGCCATGGAAATTCCATTTGCTGTTTCGACTCGTTCTGTTTGGCATATATTTCCTGGTCCTGGGCGATGCGCGTTCGGCACGCTTGCGTCTCATGATGCTGGGTCTGAAGCACGGGTTGCTGCGCCGCGCTGGGCGCCTGCGGCCGGGTACCGTATTGTGCGATGCCGTTCGAACCACAAGTCTCGATCCTGGCGCGCAAGACCCCGCCACTGCGCCGGTAGCCGGTGCCAAGCCCTCCCAGCCGGGACAATAGCGTGAGCGGCTGTCCCGACCCTTGCCGAATCGCCCGATAATCCTATCCATGCAACCGGGCGCCATTACCCTTTCCGTCGTGAGTCACGGCCAAGGAATGCATTGCGCAAACCTGCTGGGCGACTTGGCCTCATTGGGCCCGTCTTCCATTGCAAAGCTTGTCCTGACCCTGAATCTCCCGGAGGAACTGCCGCCGATGGTCGGATTGCCGTTTCCTCTGGAAGTTGTACGCAATCCACGACCGTTGGGTTTTGCCGCCAACCACAACCGTGCGTTTGCGCAAACCACCAGCGAGTATTTCGCCGTTCTGAATCCGGACCTGCGAATCGCGCGCGATCCCTTCCCCGCGCTCATCGCGTGCTTGGGCGATCCACAGGTGGGTCTTGTGGCCCCGCTCGTGCTGGAGCCCGATGGCCGAGTGGCTGATTTCGCTCGGCCGCTCGTTTCGCCGTGGGAGATCATCCGCCGTCGTTTCGAGTCCACGGACCCGATATCCGGTGTCGATCGGCCGGAGTGGTTGGCCGGAATGTTTCTTGTCCTGCGCAGCCATACCTTTGCGCGCCTGGGCGGCTTTGACGCGCGGTACACCCTGTATTGCGAGGACGTCGATCTGTGCGCACGCATCCGCCTGCTTGGCATGCGCCTTGCGGTCGTGCGCGAGGTCAGCGTCACGCACCTGGCGCAGCGCGCGTCGCGCCGTTCGGTGCGACCGATGCTGCTGCACGTGTCCAGCCTGTTCAAACTCTGGTTTTCGCCGGTCTATCGAAACTATCAGATGCTGCTTCGGGAGGAGGCAAGCCACCGTGGCCATGTCTGAAGCAGGTGGGTGCATGCAACGGGAACGTGTGACCGGCGCGGCGTGACGGATGCAGGATTTCTCGACTTCACCGAGAGAGATGATCGCCAGCGTCTGGCGCAACCGTTCATTGCTTGCGACCCTGGTCAAGCGCGAAGTGATCGGACGATACCGCGGCTCGTTGCTCGGAGTTCTTTGGTCGTTCTTTCATCCGGTATTGATGCTCGGCGTCTACACCTTCGTTTTCGGCGTTGCTTTCCGGGCGCGCTGGAATACGGGCAGCGACTCCAAGGCCGAGTTCGCCATTGTGCTGTTTGCCGGACTGCTGGTCTTCAACCTGTTCGCCGAATGTGTGAACCGCGCTCCGACGATGATCCTGGGCAACGTCAATTACGTCAAGAAGCTGATATTTCCCCTGGAGATGCTGCCGTGGATCACGATGGGTTCGGCGCTGTTCCATGCCTTGATCAGTTTCGCGGTTTGGCTGGCGTTCTACGTTGCCCTTTTCGGGCTACCGCACGCAACCGTATGGCTGGCGCCGCTCGTGATCGCGCCCTTGGTGGTGCTTACGATGGGAGTTTGCTGGTTCCTGGCGGCGCTGGGCGTCTACCTGCGGGACGTTTCGCAGGTGGTCGGCATTGCAACCACGACGCTGATGTTCCTATCACCCATCTTCTATCCGGCCTCGGCCCTGCCAGAGTCGTACCGGTGGCTGCTGATGCTGAATCCGCTGACACCGTCCATCGAGCAGATGCGCGACGTACTGTTCTGGGGCAGGATTCCGGATTGGCGCGCCCCGCTGGAGTCGCTGTTGATCGCCTGCGTCTGCGCCTGGCTCGGATTTGCCTGGTTCCAGAGAACCCGGAAGGGATTCGCCGATGTCCTCTGAAATCGCGATCGAGGTTGGTGATGTCGGTAAGTGTTACCACATCTATGGCAATCCGCGCGACCGGCTGCTGCAGATGCTGGCGCGGGGGCGCAGACGTTTTTTCCGCGAGTTCTGGGCCCTGCGGCACGTATCGTTCGATATCCGCAAAGGGGAAACCGTCGGCATCATCGGGCGAAATGGTAGTGGCAAATCCACCTTGCTGCAGATTCTCTGCGGCACGCTGGCCGCGACCGAGGGTAGCGTTCGCGCGGCCGGCCGCATCGCCGCGCTGCTGGAACTGGGTTCGGGCTTCAATCCGGAATTCACTGGCAAGGAAAACGTCTATCTCAATGCTGCGCTCCTGGGGCTGACACGCCAGGAAACCGCAGCTCGCTACCCGGATATCGTCGCCTTTGCCGACATCGGGGACTTTATCGACCAGCCGGTGAAGACCTACTCGAGCGGCATGGCGGTGCGCCTGGCATTTTCGGTCGCAATCAACGTCACTCCGGAGATCCTCGTAGTCGACGAGGCGCTGGCTGTCGGCGACGAACTTTTCCAGCGCAAGTGTTTTTCGCGCATCGAGGTTATGAGGAATTCCGGAGCCACGATTCTTCTGGTGACGCACTCGGGCAGCACGGTGACCGAGCTGTGCGACCGGGCAATTCTCCTGGATCGCGGAGAAATGCTGAGTGCGGGGCCGCCCAAAAGCGTGATCGGCGATTATCAGAAACTACTGTACGCGCCGCAGGAGCGGCGCGCAGCCATCCGTGATCAAATCCAGAGCGGTACCCAGCATGCCGGGCGAGCGTCTGCTTCGCCCGGGCCGGACGCCCCAGCGCCCAAAGCGGGCGCGGCCACGGTAGGTACCGTGCCCGAGGAGTTCTTCGACCCCGGCTTGAAGCCGCAAAGCACGGTTACCTACGAATCCCACGGAGCGGTGATCGGGGACGCGCAAATTCTGAACATGGCCGGGGAGCCGGTCAATTGCCTTCGGCGCGGCCACACCTACCGGTATGTCTACGGCGTCCGCTTTGAACGCGCTGCCACCAACGTTCGCTTTGGAATGTTGATAAAGACTCCCTCGGGCATCGAACTGGGAGGTGGCGCGTCGGCGAGCGGATTGGACGAGGCGATTTCCGCCGTTGCGCCGGGCGCCGAGTTCAACGTCGAATTCCGCTTTAACTGCACGCTGAACCCGGGTGTCTATTTTCTCAATGCCGGCGTCGTCGGCACCAGGGATAACGAGGAGACATATCTTCACCGGGTGCTGGACGCGTGCATGTTCCGTGTGGTTCCGGAGCCGGCTCCCTTGGCCACTGGAATCGTTGATTTTGCATGCGTTCCCAGGATTTCGCGGACCACATCGAACACATCGTCGCTCTTGATATGAAAATCGAGCAAGCACTCCTAATCGTCATACTCGGAATGCATCGCAGCGGCACGAGCGCATTGGCGAGAGCGTTGCCTGTCCTCGGGGTGGATCTCGGAGAGCGACTGATGGGGGGCATTCCCGGAAACAACGAAAAAGGGTTTTTCGAGGACATCGACATCTATGCCTTCCACAACGACCTGCTTAGCTCAATGGGCCGCGAGTGGCACACGCTATCACCGCTGACGGACGAGGAACTGTCGGGTCCGGTCGCGCAAGCGTTCAAATCGCGGGCCGTGGAGATCTTGCGATCCAAGATCGGAACGTCGAGCGCATTCGGGCTGAAAGATCCTCGAATATCGATTCTGTTGCCGTTCTGGCAGAGTGTTTTCGAGCGTTTGCCTTTGCAAGTGAGTTATGTGCTTGCTTGCCGAAATCCGTTGAGTGTCGCGCGATCCCTGACAACCCGAGACCATTTCGATCCCGGAAAGGGGTACCACCTCTGGCTGGATCACATGCTGTCCTGTGTCGTGTTCACGGCCGGCAAGCCGAGGGTCGTTATCGACTTCGACGACCTGATCGTTGACCCTGCCCGACACCTGCGGAGAATCGCGGACTGCGCTGTACTGCAGTTCGATCCAGGCTCGACGGCCTTTCGCGAGTACGCGGCCGAGTTTCTCGAAGGCCGTCTGCGTCATTCGAACTTCGAGCTTACGGATCTCCTCCTCGACAACGAGGTACCCGCAGCGGTCGTCGAACTTTACCGCCTGCTCAAGGAGGCCTCGTCCGGTGCGGCCAGTCTGGACGACCCGGCGATGGCGGCGTCGATTGATCGCTTGCGTGTTCGGCAGGCCGAAATGCGGCCGACACTACGTTTGCTGCGTTTCCTGGACGAGAAGGCAATACGCCTCTCGGAGTCGATCGGGATTCTTGAGGCCCGCTATGAAAAGCTGAGCGCTGCCATGTCCGGCGGCAACGCAAGCTTTGCCGAAATGAACCGGATTCTTGAGGCTCGCAACGACAGCCTGAGCTCGACCGTGGCCAGCCGCGATGCAAGCATCGTCGAGCTGAACCGGACAATCTCGCAGCGCAACGTGCAACTCGATGCGCTGCAGGATGAACTAAACGCAGTCCGGAACAGCAGGTCCTGGAGACTCACCAGGCCGCTTCGCCTTCTTCGAACAAATCTGATCGACTCCCCCTACCATTGGGTGCGCCCACGACTTTTCCGCGAGAGGGATGTTGGACTCGATGAACCGTGCGGATCGAACCAGGCGGGGTTGACGAAGGACGAATTCGTCCCGCTGCTCAAGGCACCGCCGTTGCAACAAGACGCCGTCAAACTTATCAGCTTCTACCTTCCTCAATTTCACGCAATCCCCGAGAACGACGCGTGGTGGGGGGAGGGTTTCACGGAGTGGACCAAGGTTCGACCGGCAAAGCCCCAATTCGTTGGTCATTATCAACCGCACGTGCCGGGTGAACTGGGTTATTACAACTTGCTCGAACCGGGGGTGCAACGCCGCCAAGTTGAGTTGGCCAAACTCTATGGTATCGGTGGTTTCTGTTTCTACTTTTACTGGTTCGGTGGCAAGCGACTTCTGGAAGCACCGATCGAGGCCTATCGTAACGACTCGTCTCTCGATCTTCCTTTTTGCTTGTGCTGGGCTAACGAGAACTGGACAAGGCGCTGGGACGGCCAGGACAACGAAATCCTGATCGCGCAAAGAAATTCTCCCGAGGATGACATCGCATTCATTGAGCACGTTGCGCGCTACCTGCGTGACCCGCGATATATCCGGATCGGCGGTCGGCCGTTGCTTCTGGTTTTTCGACCCAACCTGCTCCCGTCGGTCAAGGACACCGCACAGCGCTGGCGAAACTGGTGCGTCCGCAACGGCATTGGCGACATCTACCTTGCGTATACCCAGTCCTTCGTGGCTGCCGATCCGACGAAATACGGGTTCGACGCGGCCGTCGAGTTTCCACCCAACATCTCTAGGCCGCCCAATATCACCGGCAGAGTGAAACCACTCATCGAGAAATTCGACGGTTCGGTCTACGACTGGCGCATCCTTGTCAAGCGAAGCGAGCACTACAAGCGACCGGCGTACAAGCTGTTCCGCGGCGTCTGTACGGGCTGGGACAACACGCCGAGGCGCGGTAACCGCGGCACGGTCTTTCTTAACAGCGCACCGGACCTGTACCAGCGTTGGCTAGAGATGGCGATTGGCGATACCGAACAACGCGCTGCCAGCCCGGACGAGCGCCTGGTCTTTGTCAACGCCTGGAACGAGTGGGCCGAGGGCGCGCATCTTGAGCCGGACAACCGGTACGGCTATGCCTACCTTCAGGCGACTCGCAATGCGTTGATGCACAGCCTGCGTCGTTCGGGCCATGATGATTCGATCCTCCTTGTTAGCCACGACTGCCATCCTCACGGAGCGCAGTTTCTCCTGCTGGAGATGGCAAGGCGCCTCAAATTCATCGGTTTCAAGGTCTTCATTCTGACCCTTGATGGCGGCAGGCTGCTTGACGACTTCCGGCAGGTCGGGCGCACTTTCAATGCAAAGCAGTCGGGCGACGGCCGCGAAGAGCGATTTCTTTCCCGGCTCAGCGCTCAGGGGGTGCGCATCGCGATCACCAGCACCACTGGGAGCGGGTCCGTCGTTCCTCGGCTGAAGAAACTCGGTTTCCGGGTGCTGAGCCTCGTTCATGAGCTTCCCGGCGTCATTCAGCAGTTGCACCTGCAGGCCGGTGCGAAAGCCATCGCATCGCTTGCAGACAAGGTCGTCTTTCCTGCCGAGATGGTCCAAGAACGATTCCCGGAAATCATGTCGCTCGCGCCCGAAAGGGTGATGATTCGCCCCCAGGGGTTATTACGGCGAAACCCCTACGAGCATCGTCGCGAGGAGGCTCATCGTTCGATCTGCGAAAAGCACGGACTGCCACTGGACACCCGCCTGGTGTTAAGCGTCGCCTACGTGGATTCGCGCAAAGGTCCGGATCTTTTCGTTGAGACGGCTGTTCACGTGCTCGCAACTCGACCGAATACGGTCTTTATCTGGGTCGGCCATGCTGACCCCGCCATGAAAGAGGCGATCGACGCGGGTCTCGACGCGCAAGATCTGCAGTCACGCGTCCTGTTCGTCGGCTTCGACCGCGATCCGATGGCGTATTACGCGGCCGCGTCGGTCTACGCGCTCCCTTCGCGGGAGGATCCATTTCCTAATGTTGTGCTGGAAGCCGCGGCTGTCGGCGTCCCGGTCGTTGCGTTTGCGGGCGCCACTGGAGCAAGCGACTTCATTCTCGCCCATGGCGGGCGCCTTGCCCGATTCCTGGACGCTGGCGATTTCGCCAAGCAGACGTGCGAACTCCTCGATTTACCGATGCGAGGCGCGATTGGAAATGTCGGCTCGATGCAGCAATATGTGCTGGATCTGCTGCATGCGTTGGACCGCCTACCGCGAATCTCCGTGATCGTGCCAAATTACAACTACGGACGCCATATCGCAGAAAGGTTGGACACGATCCTGCGCCAGGACTTCCCGATATACGAGCTCATTGTGCTGGACGACGCGTCGGCAGATGACAGCGTGCAGATCATCAAGAGGAGCCTCCTGGAGACGGACATCGATGTTCATGTGGTCGTGAACGAAACCAATTCAGGCTCCGCATTCCGCCAGTGGGAGAAGGGCCTTGCCCTGTGCAAGGGCGACCTGGTGTGGATCGCGGAAGCCGATGACCTGGCGCAGCGCGACTTCCTCAGACAACTCTCGAGTTCCTTTTACGACACGGACGTGGTGCTGGCATTCAGTCAATCGAAACAAATTGACGAATCCGGCAAAGAAATGTCTCCGGACTATCTAAACTACACCAAGGAGATCTCCGATCGCTGGGCGTCGAGTTACGTTCGAGATGGTTGCGCGGAGATTAGCGACTCTTTATCAATCAAGAACACGATTCCCAACGTTAGCGCGGTCCTGTTTCGCAGAAGCGTCCTGGAGCGGGCCCTTCTCGATCTTGGCGAAGATTTATATGCCTACAAAGTTGCTGGGGATTGGATGCTCTATCTGCACGTGTTGATGCAGGGTAAGGTGGCGTTCAATGAGAAACCGCTAAACTCGCATCGGCGCCACGCTAGCAGCGTCACCCACTCCATTCAAGCAGTTAGGCACCTGCAAGAGGTCCGCCGCGTTCAGGAGGTCGCCAGATCCTTGACGGCTCCCCCGGACGAAATCACCGCGCGGGCGAACGCGTATCTGGAGTATCTGGCGAAATATCTTGGTGTCCCTCACGCGGACGCCGAGGACACCGCGATGCAGCGGTAAATCTTATTTGCGAACCTTGGAGGCACATCGATGTTTCGGTGCCGACCATAAACCGTTTCTGGTAGTCTATACGCGAGGCACTTGCGAACGGCGGAGGAGTCCGCGCCCATGTGCGCGTGCAGCGCCGCTCTAGCGGCCGGGACAGTGGTTTTGGTCTGCGTGTCGCGCGGAAAGTCGACCCGATACCACCGACACCACCTGCACTTGTTTCCGGAGAAACAGGACGACATCGAGGATGGCGACATCCCGCATAATTTTGTCGGCGTTTCGCGCCGGAATCTGAGAGAACCGGAAGATGCGGTCGGATAGTCCTTTCAAAAAAGCCGTGATTCTAGGGGCCGCGGGATTCATTGGCCTGAATCTGACCAAGGCGCTTGCTGCCGACGGGTACGAGCTCGTTTGCTTCGACCGGGTTATCTCGCCCCACTGGCCGCACGACTCGATCGCCATTGCGGGTGATCTCGGCGAAATCTCTGCGGCACTGCTCGCGGAACTCGACAATGCTCTCGTCTTTCACCTGATCAGTTCTGCCCGACCATCTGCCGGAACCGCGCAGGCAACCACGCAGGTCAACCAGGATCTGGTGGCTACCCTTCGTTGCCTGGAAGCAACGAAATCTCGCTCGTTACGTTGGGTGTACTTCTCGTCCGGCGGCACCGTTTACGGACCGTGCAACGCTGAGCAGATTGTCGAATCCAGCGCGACCAATCCAATTTGTTCCTACGGGCTGAGCAAGCTTGTTGTCGAGCAGTATTTTTCGCTGTACCGGAAACTGCACAGCATCGACTACGTCGTAGTGCGACTTTCCAATCCGTACGGCCCGTGGCAGGATCCCCTCAGAGGCCAGGGCATCTTGCCGGCCTTGCTGTACAAGGCGCTAAAAGGCGATTCCATCGAAATCTGGGGCGATGGCTCGATCGTAAGGGACTATATATTCATCGCCGACGCAATCGCGGGCGTACTGGCCGCCACGAGGTGCGGTGATGCCGGCGAGACCTACAATGTTGGCGCGGGTGTGGGGCTATCGATAAATCAATTGATCTCCATCATCGAAGAAACGCTCGGTACACACATTGCAGTGAACTATACGCCCGCGCGGTCCTTCGACGTACCGCGAAACGTGCTGGACCACAGCAAGCTCACGCTGCGGACGGGGTGGAGACCAGAGACGAGCATCGAATCAGGGGTGGCGTTGACTGCGGCTTGGCTAAAAAGCACGTTCAAGTTCACGTGAGCAAAATGCGGTCTCATCGTCGAAGCGTGCCGCCGATCGCGCCAACGTTCCACTGCGGCGGCGAGCCGTAGCGAATCCGCGGGACTGCGCTGTTCGCCGCACGATCAGGGAATCGGCTCTCCTTGCTCCAATTCGCTGGGCTTGAACGTGACGAGAACTTCAATGTATTCGCCTCTGATGCCTTTGCTCAGATCATCGATGTAGATCAGCTGCGTGAAGAGACCGCTGGACTCGAAGATGTGCCGGCAAATGTCGAAGCCCCAATCCACGGTGACTAAGGATCTCCCATCTCCAACGGGGTTGCCGTGATAGCTCTCCGGCGCAAGATGGGTGATTTTGCCGTTTTCGATCCGAGCTCGCAGCTGGGACGGGCGGTTCTTGTTGACAAGTGGCACAGTACAGATGTGCATACCGCCCGGCTTCAACGTACGGGAAATTTCAGCAAATACTTTTGACGGATGAAATACATGTTCCAGGACGTCCTGCGTGACGTGCAGGTCGATCGTCTCATCGGCAAAGGAAAGCGCTTCGAGGTTTTCGCAGCGCATTTTTCCAACCATGGATCCCGGTGGCTGAGCCGGAAAATATTGTGAAGGAATATAACCGGGGCATTCCCTGGCAAGACGGACGCTAGCTCCTCGTCCGGCCGGAGAGGACTCGTGGATAATCGCATCTCGCCACTTTGGGAAATACAGGTCGATAACCACCATGAGCGCCCGTTCGCGCGGGATACTTCCGCAGTTCGCGCATACAAAGTGGTCTCTGAGCCAGGCGCTATGGGCAACAAAATCCACGTCGTTATCGCAAGTGGAGCAGCGTCCGCGACTCGTTAACAGAGGCGAACCGGTGTCGTTTATGCCTTGCGCTTTCGGGTTTCGGGCGGAGTCCGCCATCAAACTCCGCCCAAGCCGCTCGATGAGCCGTGCCGGGTAGAATGACCCACAAAGAGACTGAATTCTTTGTCGCATGGGCGATATTTCACCACATTCGTGCTTGCTGCCCGCAAAATGTTAATGATGGCAGATAAGCCACTGGGGAATGTGGCTCCCAATGGTGACTCCGCCTATCCTTGGCGCGCGCTGGCGAGTGAGCCTCAGTTCTCGATTCTGGGCGCCGAAAGCGTTGCGGGCCAATGGACCCGGCTTGAATTTGCCATTCGTACAAAGCCGCCAATTAGCGCGCCCGCCGCGCTCTGGCTCGACCTGGGCCGCGGATTCTCCAATGGGCGGAAGATTGAAATCTTCCCGGATGCTTCGGGCCGCGCCCAGGTTACCTTTCGTGCGCCCGTTGGTCTGAAGGCCCTGCGACTGGACCCGGTTGGTGCGATTTGTGTGTTTTCTATTGACCGGCTGACAATCCGTCCGATGTCCTCTGTACGAGTCTTTCTCGATGTCCTTGCCAGGGAACTCGCGACGGGCCCGGTGGAATTGCTACGCAAGGTCTGGCGGGCGCTGCGCGACACTCGGGCGGTTGCCGGGCCGACGTTGCGGCGGTCGTTGATGGCAAGCCTGGACCGGAATGTGCAAGGCTACGGGTTTCTTCCGGACTACGACGCGCTTGAAAACGTACATCGCGGGAAATCAGCAATCAGCTCGGGTGGACTCGACGCGCGGGGGGATTTGCTGCGCCGGTACGCGGATGACCTTTTCGCACGTGCCGCGCGAAAGTCTTCGGAAAACGAAGCGTACGTTGCTAGGAGCGCCGATGCGGTCGAGGCGAACTTGTTGCCAGTCCAGGCGATCGCCTTCTACCTTCCGCAGTTTCATCCGATCCCGGAAAACGATCGATGGTGGGGCAAAGGTTTCACCGAATGGACCAACGTCACCAATGCGGTCCCGCAATTCATCGGCCACTATCAGCCGCACATGCCGGTCGATCTTGGCTACTACGATCTGCGCGTGCCGGAGGTGATGCAGCAGCAGGTGGAAATGGCACGGCATTACGGCATATACGGATTCTGTTTCCATTACTACTGGTTCGGTGGCAAGCGGCTGCTCGAACTTCCGATCGAACGCTTCCTTTCGGATCCGCATCTGGATCTTCACTTCTGCTTTTGCTGGGCCAATGAGAACTGGACCCGGCGCTGGGACGGATTGGAGAATGAGGTCTTGATTGCACAGCAGCACTCGCCACAGGACGACATCGCGCTGGTCGACTCGATGATGGCGGCGTTCCGCGATCCGCGCTACATCCGGATCGACGATAAGCCGGTGCTGGTGGTCTATCGAGCGACCCTGCTGCCCGATGCTGCCGCCACGGTAGTGCGCTGGCGGCAACGCGCCGTGCAACAGGGCCTCGCGGGCCTGTACCTGATCGCCGCCAAAGCCTTCGATGTCAAGGATCCGCGCCGCCTCGGCTTTGATGCCGCTGTGCAATTTCCACCCCACCAGGCAAGATTGCCGAATATCAGCGGAGAGGTCGACCTGGTCAACCCGAATTTCAAGGGGTCGGTGCATCGATACGAGGATCTTGTGAAAGCGTTCGCGCAGACGCCGGCCAATTCTTACCTGACCTACCGGACCGTCGTGCCGGGCTGGGACAACGAGGCCAGGAAGCCGGGCGCGGGCCGCTGCCTTGCCGGCGCCAACCCAGAACTGTACGAAAGCTGGATCACTGCGGCCGCGCAGGCCACGCAGCGGCATCGCCAAGAGGAGCGACTGCTGTTCATCAATGCCTGGAACGAATGGGCCGAAGGCGCTCACCTGGAACCAGACCGACGCAACGGGTACGCGTATCTGCAAGCAACCGCGAACGCGCTGCGGGGCCTGTCGTCGGACGCCGGGTAGAGCGCCTGATCGACGGACAGCGGCCGATTCGTCAGGCGCATTGCGTGAACCTGTAGTGTGGGCGAGTCAAGGGCTGGTGTCGGCCGCCGCGTCACCAAGCGATCTGCGAATACCATTATGCTTGTCAGAAATTGCCGGAATCGCATTTCCCTGAATCCTGTCGGGCAGACACGCGGTTCGACCAGAAGGGGATGGGACTTGAGGTATGAATAATCAAACCGTGACGGTCGTAATCGTCAACTGGAACAGCGGAGTACTTCTGGCGGAGTGTCTGGAGCATCTCGCTATGCAATCGCGAGCGCCGAACCGAATCCTGGTGATGGACAACGGCAGTGCTGACGGGTCAGCCGATTGTGCAAGACGCTTTCCCAGTGTGACGCTGCGCTTGCTTGGCGTAAACCTTGGATTCTCGGCAGCAATGAACCGGGCGCTCGCCGAGGTTGATACGGAGTATGTCGCCCTGCTGAACCCGGACGCCAATGCCGAATCGGGTTGGCTGGAAGGGCTGCTGGCGGCTGCTGCTGCAAACCCGGATGTGGTCGCATTCAGCTCCCGTCAGATGAGTCCGGGAGCAGGTGGGATTATCGACGGTCTGGGCGACATCTACCATATCAGCGGATTGGCGTGGCGCAGAGGATTTGGCCGTCCACTTCACGCGAGCGACCTGATCGCTATCGATGTATTTGCTGCGTGCGGTGCGGCGGCGCTCTATCGCCATGATGCGCTCGTCCGCGCAGGTGGTTTCGACGAAGATTACTTCTGCTATTGCGAAGACGTCGATCTTGGATTCCGGCTGCGACTTGCGGGACAGCGTTGTCGGCTAGTCCCGGAAGCGGTTGTGCATCATCGTGGTTGCGCTACGACGGGCGGACACGGGAGCGATTTTTCCGTCTACCACGGGCACCGCAATATTGTATGGATGTTCATCAAGGACATGCCGGGGGCAATGTTCTGGCTCTTGCTGCCGGTACACCTGCTGCAGAACCTGGCAATCATTGTCTGCTTCGTGTTGCGCGGCCAAGGAGGCGTGATCTGTCGGGCCAAGTGGGACGCACTTATGGGCGTGCCGCGCGCTTGGCGCAAGCGGCAGCGCGTCCAGGCGCAGCGTGTAGCCTCGCTGGCGCAAATTTGGCACGCGATGGATCGACGCATAATTCCCAGCAGCCGTCGCCGTGCCCAGACGGCTCTGACTTTTTCCTCGTGACTGCGTTCCGGTCTTTGCGCATTGCTGCAGAGATCGGCCGCGGCCGTTGGATTGGCGGTTGCCTGATGTGAACGATCGTCGACGATGGCACCCTCTTGTGCCGACGATTGCAGAACTCTCAAAGATGCAAGCAAAGCTCTTACCGCTGCAGATACTGGTCTTAGCGGCCGTCGTTGTTTTTACACTTTTTCTATGGCAGGGGAACCGGGGCTTCAGCCTGGCGGATGAGGGGTTCCTTTGGTACGGTACTCAGCGCGTGATGCTGGGTGAAGTGCCCATTCGCGACTTCATGGCGTACGACCCGGGCCGATACTACTGGTCGGCTGCGCTCATGAGCTTGTGGGGCGATAATGGGATCATGGCCTTGCGCGGTGCTGTAGCGGCATTCCAGGCGACAGGCTTATTTGTCGGCCTCTTGCTGGTCGAACGCGCCGGAAAGAAGCAACGGTTTGTCTACCTAATCCTGTCGGCCGTAACGTTGGTGATGTGGATGTTTCCTCGTCACAAGCTGTTTGATATTTCCCTTTCGATTCTCCTGATCGGCGCCTTGGCGTATCTTGTCCAGAGCCCGACACCAAAACGCCATTTCCTTGCCGGGGTTCTTGTCGGACTGGCTGCGGTGTTTGGCCGCAATCATGGCATGTACGGCGCGGCGGGGAGCCTTGGAATCATGCTCTGGCTGAGCATCAAGCGGGCCGAGGGCCCGCGGCTCATGGAAGCCGTCGCGCTCTGGGCGGCCGGCGTCGTGGTCGGCTTCATGCCCGTTCTTCTCATGGCGCTACTGGTGCCGGGCTTTGCTACTGCATTCGGGGAAAGCATCCGCCTCCTGTTGGAATTTGGGGCCACGAACCTTGCTCTTCCGGTCCCATGGCCATGGCGGGTCGACGTTGCCTCTATGCCGCTTGGCGAGGCGATCCGCGCAATTCTGGTTGGGCTCTTCTTCGTCGCGACACTTGCTTTTGGCACGCTGTCCATCGTATGGGTGTTCCGGCAAAGACTGCAGAACCGACCGGTTTCCCCTGCGCTCGTTGCGGCATCCTTCCTGGCGCTTCCTTACGCGCACTACGCGTACTCGCGGGCAGACGTCAATCACCTCGCCCAGGGCATCTTTCCACTGCTGGTAGGTTGCCTGGTGCTGGCAGGCGCCCAGCCAGCCAGATTGAACCTCCCCATCGCGGTCGCCTTGTGCACGGCAAGCCTCTGGGTAACGTACGTCTTTCAGCCGGGCTGGCAATGCCGCACGGGTGCGCAATGCGTGAACATCGAAGTTTCCGGCCGCACCCTCGTGGTTGATCGGGGCACCGCGACCGAGGTCGGCGGCTTGCGGGAATTGGCTGCCCGATATGCGCCGAATGGGCAGAGTTTTTTCGTTGCGCCCTTTTGGCCGGGTGCCTATGCCTTGCTGGAACGCAGGTCTCCGACGTGGGAGATTTATGCGCTGCTTCCGCGTTCCCCGGCGTTTCAACGAGGAGAAATCGAACGGTTAAAAACCGCAAGACCAAGTTTGGCGTTACTGTCGGATCTGCCAACCGACGGGCGCAATGAGTTGCGATTTAGCAGCACCCACGCCCTCATCTTTCAATACATACAGGAGCACTTTGAGCGAACTCCCGAGTCAACCTTTCCCGGCTATGAAACCTACAAGGCAGTAGAAAATCCGTGATGAAGAAAGTTGCCATTCTTCAATCCAATTATATTCCGTGGAAGGGTTACTTCGACATGATCGCCGCCGTGGATGAATTCATCCTTTACGACGACATGCAATTTACGCGGCGGGATTGGCGCAACCGCAATCAGATCAAGACGCCGCAAGGCGTGCAGTGGCTTACCGTGCCGGTCAAGGTCAGGGGAAGATACCATCAAACCATACGTGAGACAGAAATCGATGGCGCCGACTGGGCAGAATTGCACTGGAAAGCGATCGCGCAAAACTATCGCCGCGCACCGCACTTCGAAGAGATTGCAGCGATATTCGAACCCCTCTATCGGCGGAAACAATATACCCACATATCCGCGCTCAATCGCGCGCTGATCGAGGCCGTGTGCGCTTACCTGGGCATCACGACCAAGATTAGCAATTCCTGGGATTACCATCTCATCGAAGGCAAGACCGAGAGATTGGTGGATCTGTGTGTACAGGCCAGGGCCACGGATTACATCTCTGGTCCGGCTGCCAAGGATTACGTCGAGGAGGAGCGCTTTGCCGAAAGCGGCATCAAGCTCAGTTGGTTCAATTATGACGGTTACCCGGAGTACCCGCAGTTGTGGGGCGAGTTCACCCACGGGGTAAGCATTCTTGACCTGCTGCTCAATTGCGGAAAGGACTCGCACCGGTACATGAGGTATGTGGGGCCATGAAGCATTCCTTTGTTGGGACGCGTTACCATGCCGCACCGTACGTCAGCGAGCTTCATCGATGTACGAGCGCCGTCGCCGGACAGCTTGCAGGCGACGATTTCGAAATCGTCGTCCGTACACCATCCTAAGGCGAATCCATGCAAAGCCAGAAGGCCGACTTCCTGATTGAAGTTGGCGAATACTACACATCCAAGCTGGCGCAGTACGGCGAGACACCTCGTGGCGTCGACTGGAATGGCGAGGCAAGCCAAACGGCCCGCTTCGAGCAATTGTGCAAGATTATTGAGACCTCGGATCCGTTTTCGGTGACCGACTTGGGATGCGGATATGGTGCGCTCTATGACTTTCTCGCGCATCGATTCAAGTCATTTTCCTACTTGGGGATCGACGTTTCCGAGGCCATGGTTCGCGTTGCCAATCAGCGGCACCCGACGATCGGTCAGGCGCGATTCGTGCACTCGAGTGACCTGGGGGAAGTCGCGGATTATGGCATTGCCAGCGGCATCTTCAATGTTCGCTTGACCCGGTCCGATGAGGATTGGTGGTCGTACATCACGACCACGCTGGAGGCATTCAACCGAACGAGTCGGCTAGGCTTTGCGTTTAATTGCCTGAGTTCATATTCCGACGCGGACAAGATGCGCGGACATCTTTATTACGCGGACCCTTGTGTGCTGTTCGATCTATGTAAACGCCGCTATTCGCGCAACGTGGCGCTGCTCCACGACTATGAACTCTACGAGTTCACAATTCTCGTGAGGAAGCGGGCATGAAGAAGCCTCTTATTATTTTCGGTAGCGGCGATATCGCGCAGCTGGCCCATTTCTACTTTAGTAGCGATTCGGAATATGAAGTTGTCGCATTCACAGTGGATGCCGCCTATTTGAAGGAGGCAAGCTTCTGTGGTTTGCCGATCGTCGCATTTGATGAGATCGCCGAAGCGTTTGCGCCGGATACGTACCATCTCTTCGTCGCGTTGAGCTACACCAAGATCAATGCCGTGCGCAAGGAAAAGTATCTTGCCGCTAAGGCAATGGGCTACCGCCTGGCCAGCTTCATCAGTTCTCGGGCCACCGTGTTGAATGGTGGCCGTATCGGCGAAAATTGCTTCATTTTTGAGGACAATACGATCCAACCGTTCGTCTCCATTGGCAATAACGTCACGCTTTGGAGCGGGAATCATATCGGTCACCACTCGACCATCCGGGATCATTGCTTCATTGCTTCGCATGTCGTGGTATCGGGCGGGGTCGAAATTGCCGAGCAGTGCTTCGTCGGTGTGAATGCGACTCTGCGCGACCATATCAAGATTGGGGAAAGGTGCGTTATTGGCGCCGGGGCCTTGCTGCTTGCTGATGCGGACCCGGAGGGCGTGTACCTTGGCACCGCAACGGAACGCGCAAGAGTGCCAAGTACGAGATTGAGAGGAATATGAGGACCAAATGGCAAAAGCTTGGTTTGCTGTACTGTCCCTCGGGAAGCAACCGACACCATAAATTGCTGTCCCATGCGGCCAACCCCCTGGCGGCTCTCCTGGACGGAGACGTATATCGCATTTTCTTTAGCGGCAGGGATGCCAATAATCGATCGTCGGTGGGCGCGGTCGATATCGATGTTGTACGGCGCAGCGTCATTCGGGAACACGATCGACCGATCTTTGAGCACGGACCCCAAGGAAGCTTCTATGCCGATGGTGTGAGCATCGGTAATTGCTACGAGGTCGACGGTGCGCGATACATGCTGTTCATGGGTTGGCAAAATCCTGAGCGGGGCCACTGGCGCGGCGACGTTGGCCGTCTTGTTGTGAAACCAGACCTGAGCTTGGAGTTGTATGGTGAGCAGCCCTTCCTGGGATCTAACGTCGTTGACCCTATTAGCCTTTCGTATCCATGGGTATTGAAGACGAAGGGGTGCGGCTACCTCATGTGGTACGGTTCCACGATCACGTGGGATGCCGGCAACGGTGAAATGCTGCATGTCATCAACTACGCGGAATCTGCGGACGGGCAGAGCTGGAATCGCAAGGGCTTGGCTGTTCCCTTTGAACTTGGAGTCGCCCAGGCATTCTCCAGGCCGACCGTCGTGGAAAATCGGGACGACGGTTATGAGATGTGGTTTTCGTACCGCGGGGGCACTGGAGAAACGTACCGGATCGGACTCGCGAGCAGCAATGACGGCCGAAAGTGGATGCTTTCGTTGGATGCGGCCGGCATTGGCGTTTCGGAGCAAGGATGGGATTCGGAAATGATAGAGTACCCGTTTGTCTTTGACCACAAGAGTACGCGGTACATGCTGTACAACGGCAATGGGTATGGCAAATCCGGCTTCGGCTTGGCGGTGCTGGAGCGAGGTTAATGGCGCGCTCTGGCGATTGCTTCCAAATCGCTGGGGAGGCGCTCCTTATGGGCGTGCTGTAGACAACCGGTAAGCCCTTGATTGCCGGACGGAGTGAATATTGGTCTGCGCGACGACCGGCGGGGTTTGGTTCGATGGCCCGTTCTTTTGGATGACGTCCTCCGAGGCATGACGGCACACCAATTTGGCCGCCAACTGCTTCGGTTTGGCGTTGTCGGGATTGCCAGCAACGCGGCTGGCTATTTGGTCTACTTGATCGTTACATATCTTGGCGCCACGCCAAAGATCACGGCAAGTGTTTTGTACGGCGTCGGGGTCGCGATTGGCTTCTGGGGGAACCGCAGGTGGACCTTCCAGCACAAGGGCAGCGCACCGGGCACCGTCGCTCGTTATCTTGGCGTCCAGTGCGTCGGATACCTTATCAACATCGCAATGCTCGTTTGGCTGGCTGACGGTCTTGGATACCCGCACCAGCTCGTTCAGGCGGCTGCCATTCTTGTCATAGCGGTTTTCCTTTTCGTGGCGTGCAGGTTTTTTGTCTTCACGGAGCGGGATTTTCAAATTCCCTCAAGGCGATGAAGCGCTGCCTCGCCTGCGATGCGCAGTACACATCGTCGAGCGGCCTTTGCCCAAGCTGCGGAGCCGGTCCCGCGCGGGTCGATGGCTTTTGCGCATATGCTCCTGAGCTTGCCCACGAAAGTAGCGGATTCAAGGAAAGCTACTTTTCGGAACTGGCTCGTTTGGAGGAGTCGAATTTCTGGTTCCGTTGTCGCAACGAGTTAATCACAGGTGCGCTCGAGAAGCACTGCCCAAACTTCGAATCGATGTTGGAGATCGGCTGCGGGACCGGCTACGTGTTATCGGGCATAGCAAGGTACTTCCCGCGGGCGGCGCTTCATGGAAGCGAGATATTCGCGGCCGGGCTGGGGTTCGCCGCGGCTCGATTGCCTTCTGTCGATTTTATGCAGATGGACGCCAGAGATATCCCGTTTGCAGATGAATTTGACGTGGTTGGTGCATTCGACGTATTGGAGCACATCGAGGAGGATGAGCGCGTCCTGAGCCAGGTGCACGCGGCGCTCAAGCCGCAAGGCGTCTTGTTGCTTGCTGTTCCGCAACATCCTTGGTTGTGGAGTCCCGTTGACGAATATGCTTGTCACGTTCGGCGCTACAGTGCGTCGGATCTCCACGATAAGATCCGGAGAGCCGGTTTTCAAATTGCCCGGAGTACATCGTTTGTTGCTTCGCTGCTTCCAGCCATGGTCGCGTCCAGATTCATTCAAAAGAAGCGGTCCACGGAGTCCTTTGACGCTGCTGCGGAGCTGAAAATATCGCCCTGGCTAAATAAGGTGTTGTTCGCGTTGCTCAGCACCGAGGTGGCGCTAATCAGAAGAGGCGTCAATTTTCCGGTCGGTGGTTCGAGGCTGGTTGTAGCGAGGAAAATATAGATGGTTTTCTCGGGGTCTGCGGCTTCAGCGACTTCGCTTGAACGAGATTCCTTACGCCACCAGGAAGGGCGCGCAGTGAAACCAGAGATCTGGGCGGGCCGGCCTACCAACACGCGTGCAGCGGACTTGTCCGCGGAGTAAACGCTCGCGATGTCATCTTCCTGTTCAGGAATAGTGCCTCGGGCCCTCTCGCGTCGTTTTGTTGCGATTTCCGAAAACGCTGAAAGCTGGAGACGTAGATGAAAGATCGCTCGTATGGGCGTTTTGAACAAACACGAACCGACGATGAGGTCGGCCGGTATGCCGAGGAGATTTCCGTTCGGGGATTTACAACGATCCCAAACGTGTTTTCATCCGAGGAACTCGCGGAATGGCGCAAGAAGATTGATCTCGTGTACGCGGAGCAGGAGGCGGCTTACGGGCGCGATGCGCTCATCGCAATTCAAGAACTCGATGTTGCCCGTGCTCCCTTGCTGTATGACATGTCGTTCATCAAGCTGGCAACGCAGCCACTCATACTATCCGTGGTAAAGAAGTTTCTGGGCGACTTTTTCATTCTTAATCTACAAAACGCGATCATCAATCGCCCCAACGAGACCCATCATCAAAGTTCATGGCATCGCGACCTGCCATACCAGAATTGGGTCATATCCCGACCATTGGCGATCAACGCGCTTCTGGCCATCGATGAGTTCTCCGAAATGACCGGAGGAACCCGCGTTGTGCCTTTCAGCCATAAGATGGAAATCCTACCCTCCGATGCCTACATTGCTGGCAATAACGTTGTCGCCACAGCGACCGCCGGCTCGGCGATCGTCTTTGACGCGATGCTGTTTCATCGAGCTGGCGTGAACAAATCTCAGACCGTCCGACGTGCGGTTAATCATCTTTATACGACGCCCATCCTGAAGCAGCAATATGACTTTCCGAGAGCGCTCGGTGACCGTCCCGACCTGTCTCCGGAAATTGCACGGCTGCTGGGATACACCTCACAGGTCGCGGTCGACGACCGAGCGTGGAGGAGGGCGCGAACCGCTAGAGGTGGCGGGTCGAAATAGGAAGTGCCGTGAAAGACGAAGACTCGTTCGCTCCAAGTATCAGCGTGGTCGTTCCCATCTACGGATGCGTCGACTGTTTGGAGCGGCTATGTCAGCAGCTTGAGGACACTCTGCGAACCGTGACACAGCGCTTTGAGATTATTCTGGTTGACGATCGTAGTCCGGACGATTCCTGGTCTCGCCTCGCGTCATTGCAAGCGGCGCATTCCTCGGTCAAGGGGATTCGGCTCAGTCGCAACTATGGGCAGCACATCGCGATCACTGCCGGCCTGACCGCCGCACAGGGGGATCTCGCGGTCGTGATGGACTGCGACCTGCAGGATCCACCGAGTCTCATTCCCGAGCTGCTCGCGAAGCTGCGCGAGGGATACGACATGGTGTTGGCAAAGCGCGTGGAGAGAAGCCACTCTCGCTTCCGTACGATTGCAGCCAAGGCCTATTTCCAGGTCATTGGCAAGCTGACCGGCGAGTCCATCGATGGCAGTTACGGTTGCTTTTCGATGCTCTCGCGCAAGGTGATCGACGGCTTTCTTCGCTTTGAAGAAAAAGAAAGACATTACCTGTTCATTCTGCGCTGGCTTGGATTCCGTATTGGAAGCATTGAATTCGTGCACCAGCCGCGATACGCTGGCCGGAGCAGCTATACGCTAGGTCGACTGGTGCACCACGCGATCGATGGAGTTTTGTTCCAGGCTACGGTCCTGCTGCGCTGGATCGTCGGCCTGGGCTTTCTGTTCGCTGCGACCGGTGTTGTTGTGGCGGGCTATCTCGTATGGCGCAGGATGTTTCAGAGTGCGCTTCCCGGCTGGACGAGTCTCGTGGTCCTGATGCTGGTCTGCACCGGGACAATTCTCGTGAGTCTGGGGATCATTGGCTTGTACGTCGGAAAGATCTTTGATCAAAGCAAGCAGCGACCTCTGTACGTCGTGGACGTGGTATCGGAAAGGAAGTGGCTTTGGTAGTGCTTCCGCCCGGAACGCTTTTGCAACTCCTGTATTTTGAGGAGCGTGTAAAGGGCATGCCGCCAGGCCGATTCATTGAGATTGGACCTGGCAGTGGCGAAATTACCGGTCGGCTCCTGAAGCTTGGCTGGTCGGGCACGGTCTACGATTTATCGGAGGAGACGATTGCCAAACTCCGGCAAAGATTTGCTTCGGAAATCGGCTCCGGGCAACTTGCGGTCGTGTTGGGCGATTTCCTTCAGCTGCCAGCCCCTAGTCCGCCCGGGGCGTCTGTCGATTTGATCATATCCTGCATGGTCATGGAACACCTCGATGTCGGGGCGGAGCGAAAGTTCCTTGAGGTTTCCGCGACGTGCCTGAAGGGGAACGGGCGGATGATCGGTTTGGTTCCGGCGTCGCCGCGTCATTGGGGAATCGAGGATCAAATTGCCGGCCATTGCCGGCGGTATAGCAAGGAGTCCTTGGTCTCGTTATTTCGGGCCAAAGGGTGGAAGCTCGGCCATGTGGCAGGTCTGACCTACCCCGTGTCGAATCTTCTCTTGCCGCTGTCGAACTTTCTGGTGCGGCGCCAGGAAAGCGAGAAGCTTGATCTATCGCTGCTCGAGCGTACGAAGCATTCCGGGCGCCGGCAGGTTCGTTTCAAAACGCATTTTCCATCGATCTTGAAGTGGCTGCTGAACGAGCGAACCATGTTACCGCTGCATTGGATCCAAAAGCTCTTCGTGAAATCGAACAACGCGCTGGTTCTGTACTTCGAGGCGACCTACAAGGAGCCGGGGGCTTTTGGCGCCGGTTGAGTCCCTTGCGGGTCCGGACACCGTTGGGTCTAGGGCGGAAGGAAGCTTGCGCGACGGGGAGGTGTTTTGCCGCGGTGCCGTTTGGTCCTGAGCGATGCCGACAAGGTCTCGCGATGATCGTCTCGCCTGGTCGCGACGGCGCGCCGGACGTATCTCGGCTCGATTGCCTGCGCCTTTCTCAGCCACTTGCGCACATCTTCTCGCGACATCCGGTGCGCCGGGCTACTTCGCGTATCGGCAGACGTTCACCAGAGGACATTAGCCGGACCTTGGCCAGCATTCTCACTGCGATTTCCCCGGGTTTCCGCTACCCAACAAGCGAACAGGGTAGTGAATCCGCGCGCCTCGAATTTCGATGAAAACTGCGGAGTTGGCTGGGCTCGCTTCGGATGGAAATCAACACTGTCGGCAAACGATGGGCAGACCGTAACCATGAGAATTGCCTCTTTTGGCGTCGCGTTCGGTGCCTACGTCATCCTGTTTTCCTTGATGGCATTGCCTTTCTGGGGGAGTGGGGAGGTAATCGCGCCCTATCGGCAGTTTGAGGAAATGGGCCTGTCCGATACATCCGGGGCCCGCCAGATTGAGAACCGGAAATTCAGCGATTTTGGCAACGCATACATTCCTGAGATCACGGAGAATTTCCATGGTGCCCGCTCGGGTTGGCTCAACTTGTGGACGAACCGGAACGAGCTAGGGCGTCCAACGTTCCAAATATCAGGCCTTAGCCCGGCGTATCTCCCGTCTCTCGCAATTGCCTTCTTTGTGGACAGTCCTTGGCGATTTATCACGGTGCTGTCTTTGTCCACATGCTTCTTGGCAGGCATCTTTGTCATCCTGTTTTGTTTAGAGAATGGGTTAAGCCCTTTGGCGGGCTTGATTGCCGGCGGCAGCCTGGCAGCTTCACCGCTGCTCATGTATTGGCTGTCTTTTCCCATGTTCCCGGCAGTATGGTGTTGGGCGGCCGGTGCATTGTGGGCTGTTACGCGCCTGGCCCGAAGGCCCGATCTTGTGGGCTGGAGTTGCCTGGCGTTCAGCGTCTATAGCCTGTTGATGACCGCCTATCCCCAGCCGGTCATATTTCACGCCTATCTCCTGGGAGCCTATGGGGTGCACCTGGCTTATCGAAAGCAACAGCGTAGTTGGAGCGAGGCCGGCCGCTTTCTGGCGCATTGCGCGAGTGCATTGATTGTGGCCGTCGTTTTGGCGCTGCCCATGTACCTGGATCTGGCGGAGCTCCGGGCGGAATCGGCGCGCGTGGCGCCCGACCCTTCCTTTTTTTTGGCGGCGCTGCCCAAGGTTTCCTCCATGGCGGACGTTGTACGTATCTTCGCGCTGGGTACGGCTCCCGAGCTGTTCGGAAACCCGGCGCAAGCTGCGTACCCCTTTGCATACGACGGTCTGAGCGTCACGCCTTTGGTCATTTTTTTCGTAGCAATCGGCTTGCTGACCTCCTTTCGAAGAACCTGGGGATGGTGGCTTGCAATCTTGTTTTTTTGCCTGTTCGCTTTCGTTCCGTCGTTCTATTTACTGGGTGTTACGAACCTTGGATTCAACTTGTCCCGAAGTAACCCGTTGGGCGGCATCTTGTTGCCTGTTACGGTCATTGTCGCGCATGGTGCGGATGCGCTTGTCAGGCGTTCGAATTCCGGGGACCTTGCACGCGTCGTGTGGATTGCCGCAGCCACGGTTGTGTTGGCCATTGCCATTGGACTGGGATATGGTCATGGCCAGGGGGTCCGAACCCGATTCGGCATGATGGCGGCGATGTTGATCATGGTTGTGCTGTTTGTGGAACAACGCAAACAGACTCATCCCGTTCTGCTCGTGGCGGCTTTGGGCCTGACGATGGGAGTGATCTCATTTCCGCTTATGCTTCGTCAGGATCCCGCGCAGATCGCGACGACCTCGCCCTTGGTGGAAAAGGTACGGGCGAACCTGCCGGATGGCGCGCGCTTTGCCGTCGCCGCGCCGGGAATTGCGGTTCTACCCCCCAACTTGAATGCGACTCTTGGGCTGGCCTCCGTGCACAGCTACAACAGCCTGTCGTCGACGCGGTACCACACGCTGATCAAGGCGCTCGGCGGATCGCTGCAAACCTACGGGCGTTTGAACGCCGCAGTTTCGCCAGATTACGACGGCGCGATGTTCTGGATGAGCAATATTGGTTTGGTTCTATCTTCGGTGACGCTCAGTTCAGGAAATCTGGAATATGCGGGAGAGGAATCCGGCGTGCATTTGTTCAAAGTCCCTTCGCGCATGGGGGAAGGCCTTCAAGTCGTCCTGGCCGAGAAAAGCGTGAGCGACGACAGGCAGGGCCTTCAGTTGGGGGATCCCCGACGGATGTCAACGCACGCCCCGACGAAGCGTCTGGATCAGGGCGATGTCGTGGAGTTCGAGGTTACCCCCGGTGCGCCATCGGTTCTTTTGCTAAGCCGCAAATTCCATCCGCGCTGGCAGGCGCAGGTATGCGGGCAATCCGGCCTATGGGTACCTGCTAAGACCACGGTGATCAATGGTGTGTTTCAGGGAGTGCTTCTGCCGGAGCGCGCGCGGCGCGTACGTCTGGAATTCAGGCCGTACGCTCGCTTCGCTTGGGTCGGGCATGTATTCTGGTTATTGTTGCTGGCGCTACTGGGGTTCAAGGCTATGCATCGGAGGGCCGTTCCGGTCAGCGAAAAGGTGTCGAAGATATGAAGGAAGAAAGGATCCCGTTCAACTGGCCGCATATGACGGGCAAGGAGCTGTATTACATCGCCCAGTGTCATTTCCAGGGACATTTGGCCGGCGACGGTCCGTTCACCAAGCGTTGCCATGGGTGGCTGGAGAAGCGCACGGGTTGCAACAAGGCCCTGCTAACGCATTCCTGTACCGCTGCGCTGGAAATGGCCGCCCTGCTGCTGGATATTCAGCCGGGCGACGAAATCATCATGCCGTCGTTCACGTTCGTTTCGACCGCCAATGCATTTGTTTTGCGGGGTGGCGTGCCGGTATTCGTGGACATCCGGGAGGACACGCTGAATCTGGATGAGCGCTTGATCGAGGCGGCCATTACGCCCCGCACTCGCGCAATTGTTCCTGTCCACTACGCCGGGGTGGCCTGCGCAATGGACGAGATCATGTCAGTGGCCAGGGGCCATCGTCTGAAAGTCGTGGAAGATGCCGCGCAAGGCGTGATGGCGAGCTATCGGGGGCGCGCGCTGGGCAGTATCGGTGATTTTGGCGCCTTTAGTTTCCACGAGACGAAGAACGTGATTTGCGGCGAAGGAGGGGCGCTGCTGGTCAACAATCCCGAAATGAGCTTGCGCGCCGAGGTCATACGGGAGAAGGGCACCGATCGCAGCCGCTTCTTCCGAGGTGAAGTGGACAAGTACACGTGGCAGGAAGTGGGGTCGTCGTTTCTCCCTGGTGAACTGGCAGCAGCATTTCTTTGGGCGCAGCTCGAGGAAGCGGATGGACTCACGCGGGAGCGCCTGGCCTGTTGGCAGCGCTACCACGAGCTTCTCAAGCCGCTCGAAGCCAAAGGCATGCTTCGTCGCCCAATCGTTCCGGATGGTTGCCAGCACAACGCGCACATGTACTACGTGCTGCTGGCGCCTGGAATTGACCGGCACAGGGTTCTGGAGGAGTTCAAACGCAACGACATCGTGGCGGTTTTCCACTACGTGCCGCTGCACTTATCCCCGGCAGGCCGACGCTATGCACGGGTAAATGGCAATCTTTCCGTGACCATCGACCGGTCCGAGCGTTTGGTTCGCTTGCCACTTTGGATCGGTCTGACGGAGCAGCAACAGTCTAGGGTCGTCGAGGTTCTCAAGACGGCAATCAACCGTCCATGTTGATTTGCGAACCGGGCTGCTTGAAGCGGCCCCTTTTTGCGTGAGCAAATTCTTCGGAGGAAGGAATCATGGTGGCGCGGCCGCCGAACCAAGGGCGCGCAATCGCTTCCATAGATCCCCGAGCTCACCGCGTCGCAATGCCACGGTTGCGGCGGCAAACATCAGGACCGCCGACAGCAACGGTAGAAGGAAACCTCTTGCCTGCGGTCCGGCGCTGCCGATCGCCGCGACCAGCGCTGCGGCCACCGCCAGAGCCATGGCACCAAGCATGCGCCGGGAGATTGCCTGCCGATCCAAGGCCCAGGTCGCGAGCAGCATCAATCCGGCATCCACCGCACAGCGCGCGCTCCACACCCATGCCGCGCCCAAGGCGCCATGACGCGATACTGCCCAGAACAACGCGACTCCATACGGAACCAGCTCGGCGAGATGAATGCGCGCGGTAATCCACGAGCGCCCACTCGCCTGCAGATGTGCGAACGGTACCTGCGCTGCCGTATTCACGATGCAGCCCACGAGCAACCATCGCAGAATCGGGGCCGCCGGCGAGGCAATTTCCGCACCCAGCCACAGGGCAAGCAAAGGCTGCGCCAGCCAGGCAATCGCAAGACACACGGGCAATTGCATCAGGACCGTGACCCGCGTTGCCCGGTCGATCAGCTCGGCCCCGGCGGGCGAGTCGGTCCGGGCAAGCACGGCCAGGCGCGGAAACAGCACGCCGGCAAGCAGTGCGGGAATTAACAGCATGCGCAAGACGATTTCCTGCGGAATTGCGTATACGGCCACGGTGCCCAGGGCTGCCACGGCGCCGAGCACGAAACGGTCGAACACAACCATCATCGGCCCGATCACTCCGCTGACGGTGATCCAGGCGCCTTCGGCGATCGTGTGGCGCAGGGCATCGCGCCGATCGTGCGCAGCCTGCGCGCCCAAGGGTGCCGCCCTGGGAAGGTGGCGCCGGCACCAACCTTGGTGCAGAACCAGGGAAACCCAGCGTCCGAGGACGATGCCGCCGACCAGCGCCGGGAGTGTGGGGGTGAAGGGCAACAGCAGCAGCGGCGCTCCGAACGTCCACACCCCCATCGTGACGCGAAACACGTTTACGACGCCAAACGCCTCGCGGCCTTCCATTGCTCCGCGCCATAGGTTGGAGAGCACCAGCGGCGGTATCGATGCGGCCAGCAGCAGCCAGGCATTGCGAACTTCGGCAAGCCACCCGGGCGAGGCATTGGTCCCCGCCAGCCAGGAGGCAGGAACGGCGAGCGCAACAAGGACGGCCACAGCCGCGCAAAGTCCAAACAGGCGCCGTGCGATCCAGCGTAGAAATGCGACCTCGGTCGCCAATTCCCCCGCGGCGCCAGCCACGGCCACCCGGCGGGCAAACACCCGGCTCAGACCGAAATCCAGGAATCCCAAATAGCCGATTGCTGCCCAAACGATGGTCAGAAACCCAAGGCGCTCGTAGCCCGCCATGCGCCCGATCAGGGGCACGGCGGCGATCGCCAGCAACAGGGGCAGGCCGGCGCCGAGCAGGTTATAAAGGAAGTGACGGCCGGTGCGCATCGGTGCGCGAGTGTACTGGGCGTCCCAGAGGCCTGCCCGGCCCGTTGACGTAATATCCCGAGAATCGCAGGGGAAAATATGCAGCGCGTGTTGGTGACCGGTGGGGCGGGATTTCTCGGGTCGCATCTATGCGAACGACTCGTTGGCGGGGGCGCCGACGTGCTGTGCGTGGATAACTTCTACACTGGCAGTCGCCGCAACGTCGATGCACTGATGGATTCGAAGTGCTTCGAGTTGATGCGGCACGATGACCGGATCCCCCTGTACGTGGAGGTTGACCAGATCTTTAACCTGGCGTGCCCCGCCTACCCCATCCATTACCAGTTTGATCCGGTG